>Ga0207684_10007286_pt1 | contig 9975 bp, 13 predicted proteins | sample KBSK5501metaG_FD_184342 | JGI IMG/M metagenome (GOLD analysis project Ga0207684, IMG submission 184342) | Corn, switchgrass and miscanthus rhizosphere microbial communities from Kellogg Biological Station, Michigan, USA - KBS K5-50-1 metaG... | ecosystem: Host-associated > Plants > Roots >... | reverse complement strand
ATATATGCATATTTTTTAAGTCACCGGGTGCCCTAGCATGAGCGCCATTCACAGCAAGCGATTACACAGAAGCCATACATTGCGAGTACAGACGCGCCTGGCTCCATAGGGCCTACCAGCTTGTTCTTATGCATGAGAAAGCGAAGTCTTGCCTGCAACGTTGCCGGTCCGATTGTCAATGATGCTGATCTCGAGACGATACCCCAGCGCGCCGAGATAGCGTTGCAGCGTCCCTAACTGTGCATTGGAAGCGGCTTTCTCCAGACGACTGACCGCTTGCTGTTGTAAAGCGGCTCGTTCTGCCGCCTCACGCTGTGTCAGCCCTCGTGCTTGACGGATGTGATACAAGATGCTCGCTAGATCCAAAGCCGTTTCAGCCATGGCATATTCTTGACGCTCTTCATCGGAGAAAGTGGCGATGTAGTCGTCAATCTCATTGTAGGGCCTGGTCGATTCACTCATGTGTGCCGCTGCTCCCAATCTTTTTTATGAGAACGAGCTCGCTCGAGCTCTCCCGTATCGACTTTCTGCTGTTTCTTGACATAGCCATTGGTCAAGATAATCTCCCGGCTCTGACGGAAAAAGAAGAAGACGCGCGCGATGTTCTTGTCGCCTATGCGCAGCTCGAAGATGTCATATTTCTGATCGACCAGCTGCGTCAGCGGTGGCCCGTGCCTCTCACTCGTCTCGAGCTTCTTGATCCCGGCAACGACGAGTTTGTACAGGATGCGGTCCTGTTTTCGCAAGTTCTCCAAGAAGGCGAGAACGGGTTTGTTCCCATCAGCATCGTAGTAAAAGCGGACACTAAACTGCATCGCGCACCTGCAGTTTCTGTGTACGTTTTACAACATCTATGTTGTATTGTACACGAGAGAGCCTTTTCTTGCAATACCTGCTCGATCTTGCTCTGCTCTTTTGCTCGCGCCTGGAGGACATGGGGGATCTCCTGTTTGCCGCTTTGCATGGCAAGTCTTTTGTGGACCTGCTCATCGCTCAGGGCAATCATAACAGGATTACCTCACCGCTCCCTCACTGCGCTTCACGGTTGCTCTTTACCTGTTTGCGAACGACATACTGTGCTGGCTGGGATGATCTCAAATGACCCATTTTCTGAACAGATGTTCCAATTTGCCGGCACAGCTCCGTTAAATGGCGCACCAGATGTGCCAAGTAGCCACTACAATAATCCGCGGAGAAACTCCTCTGCGACGGCATGCCAATCGACACTGCCCGGCTGTCGGTGCCACTGCACCATCAGGCCATGCAGGGTGGCCATCAGCATGCGTGCCTGCGTTTCCACATCCATATCCGCACGGAACTCACCCGCTTCGATGCCAGCACGCAGCACCCGGCTCAAGGCCGCGACACTGGATGCCTGTTGTCGCGCTTTCCGCTCAGCCAGGGCAGGGATATGGTGCGCGAGATTCCAGCCTTCCATCAAGATGCGACAGGCATCGGCCTGCGCCTGGACATGCTCTCCATTCACTTCAATGATGATTCGTAAGATGGAAGCGTGCGAAAGATCAGGGGTCAATCGTGCCTGGATGGTTTCTTTCAGTCCACAACTCCACCTCTCAGAGATGGCCAGATAGATGGCTTCTTTGCTCGGATAGTAGAGATAAAGCGCTCCCCGCGAGAGCCCGGTCTCCAGAACCAGGTCCTCAATCGTCGTCTCATAGTAGCCGCGCCGGGCGAAGCAGCGGACGGCGGCATCGAGAATCTGGATTCGTCGAGCCTCTTTGGCTGCTGTACTCGTTTTAGGCATCGTTCCCGCTCCTCTAGACTAAGCGAATCGCGTTGCGAGAGGAGATCTTGCATCGTACTTTCTTCTCGCGCGTGCCAGATCAGCGCAACCGTTTCCTGGTTGACAAGGATGGTGCTGGCGATTAGAATAAAGAACGTCCAGTCGTTTTTATTGTACCAGATGTGAACGATGGGAGACCAGTCCCGGCCCATCTGACGGCAGAAGGAATCGGTGATGAACACAGATACTCGCCTCTTGTCCCGTCTTCCAGGTGGTGTGAAGGTCCGAAGCCTGCTCGCGCTCGCAATCATCCTGCTGGCTGCCTGGCTGATCGTCGAATCACCCCTCTTCCATCCTAGCGCGCCGCCGGGCGTGCATCTGACGGACCTCCACTCGGTCAGTCAGTTCCAGAGCCTCTTCAATGCCGATGTGGGGACCCCACGCTTGGTCCTTGTTCTTTCCCCCACCTGACCCACCTGCCATGCTGGTGCCAGTTGGGTACGGACAGACATCTTAGCAAAATATCGGAGCGCCAGACTGCGCGTTTATGCCATCTGGACGATCAAACTCACCTTTGATGCGCGGGATCAGTGGGATGGAGGAGGACTTTCTGATCCTCGCGTGGTCCACCTGTGGGACCCACAGGATCTCATGGGAGATTGGTTTGTGGCGCATTTGCCGGACAATCAAGCCGACGACTGGGATGCCTACTGGTTGTTTGGTCCCACAGCCACCTGGGCAAACCAGCCACCTCCCCTGCTCAGTTCTGGCAGTTCGGTCATTGGGGAGAAGGATACCCTGGCAGAGAGTATCACTCCCTTGCTCAAGGGATAGTATCTGATGCTTCTCGCGCATCGAGAGACGCAGGAGGGAAATGGGCATGTCTCTTTCACATCTTGGTGTCCTGGCGGCCTTTGGAGCAGGGCTGCTGTCCTTTCTTTCCCCGTGTGTCTTACCGCTGGTCCCTGGCTACCTGTCCTACCTGGCAGGAACGAGCCTCTTTGAAGCCCAAAGCCAGCCCACGGCGCGCTTTCGGGTGACTCTGCACGCCCTCTGCTTCGTACTCGGCTTTGTGCTGCTTTTCACGCTGATGGGGGCCGCAGCTTCCCTTGTGGGCATCGCCTTGCACGCCTACCAGCAGTGGCTGGCGCGCCTGGCCGGGCTGCTGCTCATCCTCTTTGGTATCGCGCTCACGGGACTCTTGCCGCTCCCATGGGTATCCAGGGACCACCGCGTACTGGTGCAGCCAGGCCGCTCTGTCTGGTGGCGATCAGGACTCATCGGCATGGCCTTTGGGGCAGGCTGGTCAGCCTGTACCGGCCCCATTCTCGGTGCAGTCCTGATCCTCATCGCCGTCAGAGCAACACTGCTGCAAGGGATGATCTTCCTACTTGCCTATGCACTGGGCCTGGGCGTACCGTTTCTGCTGGTCGGCCTCCTGCTGGATCGTGCAAGTTCCCTTCTGCGCCCAATCCGCCGAAACAGCCGTTCCCTCTCGTTCCTTGGGGGCGTGATCTTGATCTTGATGGGGATGCTCCTGCTCACGGGCCGATTGGATCAATTCGCAAACCTGCTCTTCCCGTTTTCCTTCTCCCCCTGAATGCGCGGGAGGAGGGACGGGACAACGGTGGAGCGTGTGCGTCGTGAGACGCTCCTACCTGGCAATGAGGAGAAGAATCTGATGATGAAACGTGTCTATCAGGCGGGGATCGGGGAACCGTTACACTGGATAGCCCTGGCAGTGTTTCAGCCCGCCCGCTTTCGGATGACCTATGAGCCAGGCGGCGTTCGGCAACGCGGCTTGATGCTGGCCCGTCTGATTGTGCCTCTGTTCCTGTTCTCCTGGGTGCTCGTCATGCTGGTACGCTTTATCCCGCTGCCCTCGCACGTGCTCGTCTGGTCGGACGAGGCTCATGGGCTGCCCTGGAGCCAGTGGGAGGTCGCGGCCATCGGGGTCACGTTTGGCTTGGGAGTAGGCATGCTCTTCGGCGTGAGCCGGGGTGTCTCTTTTGGCATCGTCGTCAGCCTCACGGCAGGTGTGGTCTTCGGGTTACCAGGCGTCTATGCTTTGCTCCATACGGATGTAGTCGGAGCATGGCTGGTGCCAGCGTTTGGCCTGGCCGCAGGGCTGGCGCTTAGTCTGAGCTTCGGTCTTGCCTGGGGTCTTGCCTTCGGCGTAATCGTTGGCCTGGCAGCTGGGGTTGGTATCGCTGGGCCGGATCTTATCGCAGACTTGATCATTGGTCTGGGCTTCGGTCTCGCCCTCATTGGGCGAGAAGGCATCACCGCACGTCTCGAAATCAGCCTAGTCATTGGCCTCATCCTCGGAGTCATTGGCGGGCTCACCGCGGGACTGCCAGGTGGTCTGGCAAGTGGCCTGATAGCAGGAATGGGGTGCCTGCTGGGGTTCTCTCGGGTACCAAGAAGCGTGAACAGACAGGAACAGGTAGTGGAAGATCTCGACCAGTGAAAGCACGACCAGCGTTGCGAACACTCCCGGTTCATCGTTGTGCTGGCTACTTAGCACATCCGTTCCAAAATCAGGACATAAATAGTCATGCAGGAAACCTTAATGACACTTATCTGGAATGTAGGTTGCAAAGAAAAACACTGGTAGAGCTATCATTAGCACTCTGTATTTGGAACAGATATCCTAAGTAGCCAGCATAGCTCGGCGTCTCCTAAAAACTATCCGAGTTATGGAATGAAGTTGTCCTTTGATAGCAATAAGGAGTGTATACTGTTGGGGCAATCAAACAGCATCATCTGCCAAAGAGAAGTAGAATAGTTGAGACAAATCATACTCCAGAAAACTCCGGATTTTTGACGGATAGTCCAAGTAGCCAACACAGCCCTCGACAGATGAGAAGCGGCCTGAAACTTGCGCTTCCAGACCAGGCGGAAAAGCTCACGAGGCTAACACAACAGTGTGTCTGGTTGAACGAGTGATGTGGGTCTTCTTCCAGGTTCGAACAAACCTGGCGAGCAGGACGAGCTGTTGGCGTAAAAGTACGTTTTCTGCGGTGAGTTCGGACTTGCTTCTGCCAAGGTCTCTGAGTGTTCCGAGCGGCAATGAGAGAGTGAGTGGTCTCGTCCAGCGAACACAGCGAGGGTGAAGCACATCCAAGAAGAAGCCCTTCAACCGCAGGAGAAGTCGAAGAACGCGACTCATAGCATACGTTTCTCCTTCACCGCGTCCTGTGAGAGCGCCACGTCAGGCCGAACTGACGAACTCCACGAGCAGCTCGCTCACCCTCTCGGGCTGCTCTTGCTGGACCCAGTGGCCGGCCCCCTCCACCAGGTGCACGCCCCGCAGCTGCGTGCAGGCCCTCGTCCGCATCGCCTCCAGCTGGCCGGAGCGCTGGTGCACGCCCCAGTCGCTCGCCCCCGCGATGAAGCGGGCCGGCACTTCGATGGTGCGCCTAGAGAACAGCCTCAGCTCGGCTGAGTACGTCGGGGTGGTTCCGACGCGGTATGACTGCAGGCCACCCTGGAACCCGGTTCGGGCGTACTCCGCACTGTACACGCGCAACTCCTCGTCGCGAAGCCACCGGCACGCCGCGACCTCCTCGGCAGACGGCATCTCGGGCGCGACGGTCTCCGCCATGCCCTTGCTCAGGTCCATCACATAGTAGCGAGGGAGCTTCGCCAGCTCGCCGGCGCTCCAGGACTCGAGCGGGAACGGCGTGTTCTGCTTCCAGTCGGCGCTCTTCACGTGATAGTAGGCGCGGAGGAAATCATGCACGCCCTGCGGGGCGTGCCACATGTTCTCGTTCGCCTCGCGCGTCGAGTAGTACCACTGGTAGTGCTTGCGTGGGGGGGGCGTAACGCCGCCAGCTCGTCGTGGATACTCGGACCCGTCGCGGCGCCGACCTGCGGCGCATCATCGTTGGCGGTGTTGAACGGCAGTGACGGCGGACCGCCGAACGGGGCGCTCATCAGCGCCACAGCGTGGAAGACGTCCGGCCGGACGAGGGCGCACCAGGCGGCGACGCGTGAGCCGTAGTCGTGCCCCACCTCGGCGGCGACCGAGCGGTGGCCGAGGGCGCAGGCGAGCCCGAGGACGTCCCTGACGCGGTTGAGCATGCTGAACGGCCACAGATCGTCGTCGAAGGTGACGGCTGTGCCGTCGGTCCGGCCGTAGCCCCGCAGATCCGGGGCGACGACGTGAAACCCCACCTCGGCGAGCGGCAGCATGACCTTTCGCCAACTATACGCCAGCTCCGGAAACCCGTGCAGGAGCAGGACGCACGGTCGATTAGCCGCTTCGAATCCCGCCTCCAGGAAGTGCATCGTGATGCCGTTGCCATTGTTCACGAAGCGGGAACGTATTCCAGCGGGAAGGGTGGTTTCGCCGTAAGCCACGTCGGCATTCCTCATCGGCACGGTACTCCGAACGCAGTGTGCACCTGGAGCATCACCGTCTTGTCGCTGATGTCGAGCACTCCTGCCGCCTGCCCCGGCGAAAGGAATCCACGCTCGCTCACTCCACTCATTCCGGCTGTCCTTTCATTGCTCGTTACTTGGCCCGTCGTCTGGTTGTGTTGCAAAAAATTTTAAGCTCATCATTATTGTAAATGCACTAACGACAGAAGCAAATTTTATGATGGGAAAGACGCACATCTTCTACCTGTTTTACCTTTAAAGATTTTAGAATATGCTTCATTTTGATGAGCTTAAAATTTTTTGCAACATAACCCTCTGATTCTACCTGTGCTGCTTCTCTCCCGCAGACAGAATGGGACCAATAGGTCGCTCTCAAGCTGCTTTTCTCAGAACGGATGACCCAAGTAGCCAGCACAGCTGCAGTTGACGGTGGAGCGCTGTGGTTAATATAATTGATCTATGCCTACGCCAATTCTCGCTACGAAACTGTATATCCCTCGGCTTCGGCCGAATGTGGTCCTCCGCCCCCGCCTGCACGAGCGGCTGAACGAGGGGCTTCACCGCAAGCTTACCCTCATCTCTGCTCCCGCCGGCTTTGGGAAGACTACGCTGGTCAGCGAATGGGTCGAGGGAATCGAGCGAGCGACCGCCTGGCTGTCACTGGACGAAGGGGAGAACGACCCCATACGCTTTCTGACGTATCTCGTCGCTGCTTTACAGACGATTGCGGCGAATATTGGAGAAGGGGTGTCGATTGTGCTCCAATCCCCTCAGCCACCACCAACCGAAGCGATTCTGGCGGCCTTGCTCAATGACATTGTCACTATCTCAGACCAGTTTGTCCTCGTCCTTGACGACTACCACCTGCTTGATTCCAAAGCGGTTGACCAGGCCCTCACCTATCTCGTCGAACATTTGCCGCCACACATGCATCTGGTCATCGCTACCCGTGAGGATCCACCGCTGCCCCTGGCCCGTTTGCGTGCACAGGGGCAATTGACCGAAGTGCGCGCCGTTGATTTGCGTTTTACCGCCTCCGAAGCCGCCGCTTTTCTCAACCAGGTGATGAGCCTCACGCTCTCGGCAGAAGACATCGCCGCCCTGGAACGGCGCACCGAAGGCTGGATTGCTGGCCTGCAATTAGCCGCGCTGTCCTTGCAGGGACAGCAAGACGCCACTCGCTTCATCACATCGTTCACCGGCAGCCACCATTTCGTGCTGGACTATCTGGTTGAGGAAGTCCTCGGGCAGCAACCAGATAGCGTCCAGACGTCCTTGCTGCGCACGTCCATCCTGGACCGCTTCTGCGGCTCCCTGTGTGATGCCGTTCTGCTCGATTCCTCGGCTTCAGGGCAAACAACCCTGGAATATCTCGAACGTGCCAACCTGTTCATCGTCCCTCTGGACAACGAGCGACGCTGGTACCGCTATCACCATCTCTTTGCGGAGTTGCTGCGGCAGCGACTCCACCAGAGCATAGCCTCATCTACAGGCGATACGGAAAGTCAGATGAACGAATTGCACATCCGTGCCAGCATATGGTATGAAGACCATGGCCTGGAGATAGAAGCGTTTCATCATGCGGTTGCTGCCCATGATGTGGAGCGCGCCGCGAGGCTGGCGGAAGGCACGGGGATGCCCCGGCATTTTCGTGTCGCGGTGACTGCTATATTGGACTGGCTGGCGTCGCTGCCGACGTCCGTGCTGAATGCCAGGCCCTGGTTGTGGGTGAGGTATGCCTCCTTGCTGCTGGTGAATGGCCAGCCGACCGGCGTGGAAGAGAAACTGCAAGCTGCTGAAGCAGCCTTGCAAGGCGTTGAGTCTGACGACGAATCCCGAGACCTCGTCGGACAAATTGCCGAGTCCCGTGCAACGTTGGCTCTCGCTTGGTACCAGGTAGAACCCATGCTTGTCCAGTCGCGCCGTGCCCTGGAGTATCTACACCCCAACAACCTGGCTTCCCGCGCAACCGCTCACTGGACGCTGGGGGTTGCCTACAACCTCCAGGGAGACCGTGACGCAGCTCGCCGGGCCTATACCGAAGCCATATCTCTCAGCCAGGCATCTGGGGATAGCTTCACCACCATCCTGGCGACCCTCGGCCTGGGCAACATCCAGGAAGCAGACAATCAGCTGTATCTGGCGGCCGAGAGCTACCAGCGCGTTCTGCAATTGGCAGGTGAGCCGCCGCTGCCAATTGCCGGCGAAGCGCATCTTGCCCTGGCCCGTATATGCTACGAATGGAACGACCTGGATGCCGCTCTTGCGCACGGGCAGCAGAGCCTGCGCCTGGCGCGGCAGTTTGATCGAGCGATTGACAGATTCGTGCTCTGTGAGGTGTTTCTTGCCCATCTGAAATTGGCCCAGGGCGATGTAGCTGGCTCGGCCGCGCTGCTCGCTGAGGCTGGCCAGTCCGCGCGCCAGCACAACTTCGTTCATCGAATCCCTGAGGTTGCTGCCGAGCAAGTGCTGACATTGCTTCGCCAGGGAAGTCTTTCGGCAGCCGCTCATCTTGCGCAGACGCACGAACTCCCTCTCAGCCAGGTCCGGGTATACCTGGCACAGGGCGACACACCCGCAGCACTGGCGGTGTTGGAGTCATTGCGCCAGAAGATGGAGGCCAAGGGGTGGGAGGATGAACGGCTCAAGGTGCTGGTGCTGCAGGCAGTCGCTCTACAGGCACATGGCGACAAGGACCAGGCGGTGCGACAGCTTTGTGACGCACTGGTGCTGGCAGAGCCGGGTGGATTCATCCGTCTTTTTGTCGACGAAGGACTCCCGATGGCTCACCTCTTGTCCGAAGCAGCGGCATATGGGAGTATGCCGGACTATATCGGGAAGTTGCTGGCTGTATTTGAAGCTGAGGATCAAAAGCGCGAAGACACATCGTCTCAGTCTACTTCCCAGCCCTTGATCGAGCCACTCAGCCCACGCGAGTTAGAGGTTCTCCAGCTCATGGCGCAAGGACGCTCCAATCAGGAGATCAGCGAGCGGCTGTTCCTCGCCTTGAGCACGGTGAAAGGGCATAATCAGAATATCTTTGGCAAACTCCAGGTCCAACGGCGTACCGAAGCGGTCGCACGGGCCCGTGAGTTGGGCCTATTGTAGCCGAAATGTTCGTTTGCCCCCACACCTGGTATTTCAACTCACTAGTACTCCCACAACACTACTTCCGTATCTCTCTGTTCCTATTGTAGAGAATATAGAACAGTACCCCAAACACTACTTTCGTATCTCTCTGTTCCTACCGTAGAGAAGTTATACTCCTTGAAGACACACAACTGGTACATAAAGCAAGTGGCGCAGACGGCTCTAACCGGCCACACGAGGGACAGGGTCATGTCAAACGACATCAACTCGGAAAGTGAAAAGGCTCAACCAATGATCTATCAGATTAGGATCAAGGGCCATCTGGGTCGTCACTGGACAGACTGGTTTGAGGGCCTGACCATCATGGCTCTCGACAACGGCGAGACGCTGTTAACCGGCCCGGTGCTCGATCAGGCCGCTCTGCATGGCTTGCGGAGATCAGTGCGTGATGGAGGCATGCTACTGGTTTCGGTCATGCGCGTGAAACCGGACCCAGCAGAGGTCTCAGATGTCAAACAGGAAATGAACGGCTGAATCAAAGCAAACTTGGAGGAAACGCATGAAAGCACAATCTGGGGCTCGAATAGAATCACATGGCCCCGAACACCGTATGGAAGATTCTAAAGTGATGAAATGGACTCGAGGAGCGTCGCCGCGGCACCTTGCCAGAATTGCAGGCGGCTTGTACTTGATCATCATAGTCGGGGGCTTCTTCGCCATCGGCTTCGTTACCGCAGCACTTGTCGTGCCCGGCG
>Ga0207684_10007284_pt1 | contig 9977 bp, 10 predicted proteins | sample KBSK5501metaG_FD_184342 | JGI IMG/M metagenome (GOLD analysis project Ga0207684, IMG submission 184342) | Corn, switchgrass and miscanthus rhizosphere microbial communities from Kellogg Biological Station, Michigan, USA - KBS K5-50-1 metaG... | ecosystem: Host-associated > Plants > Roots >... | reverse complement strand
ATGGGACGCTCACCTCGCGCTCTTATAATCGCTCACGTGAGGCGCGTACGCCTGTGGCCGGCCCTCGTGTTGTGCCTGTGGACGGCCGCTCCTCTCCGCGCGGCGGAGGAGACGGTCTGGGACGCGGTGCGGGCGCCGGGCAGCGTCGTGGTGGTGCGCCACAGCTACGCCCCGGGAACGTTCGATCCCCCCGACGCGAAGCTCGAGGACTGCTCGACCCAGCGCAACCTCGACGACGGTGGCCGCGCGCAAGCCCGCCGGATCGGCGAGGCGTTTCGACGGAACGGCGTCACCGTCGGCCCCGTGCTCTCGAGCCCGCGCTGTCGTTGCCTGGACACGGCGCGGCTGGCTTTCGGGCAGGCCCGGCCGTGGGGCGTGCTCCAGGGCTCGCTCAGGAACGAGGAGCTTCGCCGCCGCCAGCTCGTCGAGATCAGGAAGGCCATCGCCGAGCACGTGAGCGGACCGCCCCTGGTCCTCGTCACGCATGGCAGCGTCGTGACCGATCTGACGGGGCTCGACGTGCGGATGGGCGCGTTCGTCGTCCTGCGGCGCCTGGCCGACGGCCGTCACGCCGTCGCTGGTGAGCTCTACGTCGACTGACCCCGAGCCGCGAGACCCGCTCGCGGCGCTCCTCGCGTCCCTGGATCTCATTGCCCTCGACGACGATCGCTACGAGGCGCGCAGCGTCGAGCGCGCGCGACCGCGGATGTTCGGCGGTGAGCTGCTGGCCCAGAGCCTGGTCGCGGCGGCGCGCACCGCGAAGGAGCGCGCGTGTCACGCGCTCCACGCGGACTTCCTGCTCGCCGCCGACCCCGCGCGGCCGGTGGAGTACCGGGTGCGCCGTGTCCGGGACGGGCGCCGGTTCGCGCAGCGTCAGGTCTCGGCGTGGCAGCGTGGTCGCGAGATCCTGCTCGCGACCGTGTCGTTCACGACGGACGCTGTCGACGCGCCGGAGTACCAGCACGAGCCCATGCCGGACGTGCCCGGTCCCGACGGCCTCTCCTCCGAGCTGGAGCAACGGCTCGCGATGGCGGAGCGCATGCGTCCGGAGGAGCGAGCCTGGCTCCTCACTCCACGCGCCGTCGAGGTGAGACAGGTGCGTCCGGTGCCGCTGTTCGATCCGCCGCCCGTGCCTCCGCTCGCGCATACCTGGCTGAAGGCGCTCGGTCGGCTCCCCGAAGAGCCGACGTTGCACCGTGCCGTGCTCGCCTATGCCTCCGACGCGACCTTGCTCGACATCGCCTGCTACCCGCACGGCATCAGCTGGATCGATCCGCGTCTCGAGCAGGTGAGCCTCGACCACACCCTGTGGTTCCATCGACCGTTTCGGATGGACGAGTGGCTGCTCTACGCGCAGGTCGTGCCGACCGTCGCCGCGGGCCGCGCATTGGCGCGGGGCAGCGTGTTCAGCCGTGACGGCGCGCTGGTCGCGTCGGTCGTCCAGCAGGGTGTGTCGCGGCTGAGGGAGCGATCTGCGAGCCATTGAAGCGTCGGCTCGCCGCGCGGCGCGGCTTACCTCCTACTGCGAGCCATTGAAGCGTCGGCTCGCCGCGCGGCGCGGCTTACCTCCTACTGCTTACCAGCTGAGTGCGTCGGCCATGCGGCGCTTGTGCCAGCGGGGATCGCCCAGGTAGGGGAAGAGCGTGCGCGACATCTGCGTGTGGGCGGCGAGGCCGTACTCGAGCAGGCTGCCCTGGCCCGCGTGGACCTCGTGGGCGGCGTTGCAGGCTTCGAGGTACGCCTCGCTGCTCACCGCCTTGGCCATGTGCACCGCGGCGGTGGCGGGGCGGCCGCTGTCGAGCTTCCACAGCGCCTCGGCGGTGGTCCACCGCGCGGCGTCAAGATGGTTGGCGAGACGGATGATGTGGTCCTGCACGCGCTGGAACTTGCCGATGGGCACGCCGAACTGCACGCGCACCTGGCTGTGGGCGACCGACATCTCGAACACGGCCTGGCAGCCGCCGACCATGTAGGAGCACAGCACGGGCACGGCGCGCAGAAGCGCGCGGTCGAGCGCGCCCCAGCCCTGGTTCTCGCGACCGAGCCGCCGGGTCGCGTCGATCTCGACGCCGTCGAAGCTCACCTCGCACTGCCACGACAGGAAGCCGGGCAGGCGACGCGCGTGCACGCCGCGCGCGTGCGCGTCGACGAGCAGCAGGCTGACGTCGCCGGGCGCCTCGCCGGTGCGGACGGCGACGATGATCTCGGTGGCCGAGGTGGCGTCGCTCACGAACAGCTTCGTGCCGTCCAGACGATAGCCAGCGGCGACCCGCTGGGGGACGAGCGTGACGCCCTGCGGTCCCCACGAGGTATTCGGCTCGGTGATGGCGACGGCCAGCACCGCCTCGCCGCGCGCGACCCGCGGAAGCAGGGCGCGCCGCTGCTCGTCCGTGCCCGCCTCCAGCACGGCCAGCGCGCCGAGCACGCCCGAGCTCCAGAACGGTCCCGGCAAGGGCACGCGTCCCAGCTCCTCGTAGAGCACCGCCGCATCGGTCACGCTGCTCTCGCTCCCGCCATACTCCGCGGGCAGGAGCATGCCGAGCCAGCCGAGATCGGACGCCTTGCGCCACAGCTCGGGCACGAGGCTGGACTCCGCGCGCTGGTGGGCGACGATCGCGTGGGTGGGCGCTTCGCGCTCGATGAACGTGCGGGCCGCCGAGCGCAGCATCTCCTGGGACTCGGTGAGTGAGAGATCCACGTCAGCGTCCGCGGAACGCGGGCTTGCGCTTGTCGCGCCAGGCCCCGTGGGCTTCGGCCTTGTCCTCCGTCAGCTCGAGCGTGGCGAAGCGATAGAGATCGACGAGCGAGGCGTCCGAGAGGTTGGGGATGTCCAGACCGCGAAGGAGCGATTCCTTCGTGAGCCGGGCCGCCAGGGGCGGCAGGGAGGCGACGTGAGCCGCGATCTCCAGCGCCTTGTCCATGACCTTGGCGTGCGGAACCAGCCACTGGGCGAGGCCGATCCGGTATGCCTCCTCGGCGGTGAGCGGGATCCCCAGCGCAAGCCGCATCGCCTGGCCCTGACCGACCCGGCGCGCGAGCCGGACGGCGCCGCCATAGGCGGGAAGGATACCGAGGGCGACCTGGGGCAGCCGCCACTCCGCCTTGTCGGAGGCGACGAGCAGATCGCAGCAGAAGGTCACGATGCAGCCGATGCCCACGGCGTAGCCGTTGACGGCGCCCACGATGGGTTTGGAAAAATTCCCGAGCGTCTCGAACGCCCGCTCCCGTCGCCTGGGGAGGCTCTTGATGAACTCCGCGGCGGAGGCCATCGTGTGCGTCTTCGGGTCCTTGAGGTTGGCGCCCGCGGAGAAGGCGCCGCCGCTCTCGTCGCCGGTGAGAACGGCGCAGCGGATCTCGTCGTCGTCCTCCATGGCCGCGAAGTGACGGCCGAGGCCCTCGTTGAAGTCGGGACCCCACGCGTTGCGCGCGCTCGGACGGCTCAGCGTGACGATGCCCAGGTGATCGCGCTTCTCGAATGAGACAGGCATGGTGGACTCCTAATTCGGGTTGGGTCCGGCGAGGCCGATCAAAACGGCCCAGATGCTAGGCGGCGAAGGAGGGGCGACTGCGGCGTACTCCGAGTACGCCGCAGGGAGACCCCGACTGAGCCAACGACGCAGATGGGTCGTTTTCATCGGCCTAGTGCACGGTGCCGGCCGCTTCGCGGGCGGGGCGGCCGATGCCGATGCGCCGCGACATGCTCACGCGCTGGATATCGGCGGTGCCCCCCGGGTGCACGGCGATGATGCCGTTGCGCTGCTGGAGCTCGAGGAAGCCCTCGGGCGCGCCCCACGTCTCGTCGCTCGTCAGCGCGGCGGGGCCGACGGCTTCGAGGATCGCGCCGGTCATCCACAGCCCCGTCATCTTGCGGTAGTAGGACAGCTGCGGCCCCTCGTAGGAGCGCGGCCGCTTGGCGTAGGTCAGCCAGAAGTTGCGCAGGCCGAAGAGCCGCATGACCTCGGTCTTGATGAAGATGTCGGCGAGGAGATCGCGGGTATCGGGGTGCTGGCCGAGGGGGACGCCGTCGCGCTTGGTCTCCTGGCAGTAGCGAAGCAGACGCTCCCACACGCGATTGCGGCCGATGCGACCGCCGGCGCCGTGCTCGAGCTCGAGATGCGTGCTGGCGGCCTTCCAGCCGTTGTTCTCGCCCCCGACGAGGGTGGAGGCGGGCACGCGCACCTGATCGAAGAAGACGGTGTTCTTCACGGCGGGGTCGGTGCCGCCCTCGCCGCCCGTGCCGAGCAGCTCCATCGGCTGCACGGTGATGCCGGGCAGGGCGGCGTCGATCATGAACCAGGACAGGTTCTCGTGACGCGTGCCGCCGGGGTCGGTCACCGCGATCATCCAGATGCGGTCGGCGCCGTTGTCGCTGCCCACGAAGATCTTCTGGCCGTTGATCACGTACTCGTCGCCGTCGCGGATGGCCGTCGTGGTGACGCCGGCGAGATCGGAGCCGGCGCCGGGCTCGGTGAGGAGCTGCCAGGTGCGCACCACGCCCCGGTAGATCAGCGGCAGGAACGCCCGCTTCTGCTCCTCGGTACCCCAGACGAGGATCGTGGCCGAGCCGAGCCGGCCACCGCTGTCGTAGTACGGGGGCAGCGAGAGATCGAAGCGGTCGACCTCCTCCTCGAGGATGATCGTGTGATCGACGTCGAGCCCGCCGCCGCCGTACTGGGCGGGGGCCCGCGGATAGAGCCACCCCTTGTCGCCGAGCTTCCGGCCGAATGCGCGTAGCTCGCGGTAGCGCGCGAGGCTGTCCTCGGCGGAGACCGGCGTGCGCGTGATGCCCGCCGGCACGTTGGCCGCGAGCCAGGCGCGGACCTCGGATCGGAAGCGCTGCTGCTCGTCGGTGTAGGTCACCTCGAAGTCCATCGCGGGCTCCTTCGTCTCCGGCGCGTCAGCGGCGCGGTAACGGGCGGCCGTAGCTGTCGATGCGAAGCTGATCGCCTATGCGGTACTGCTCCAGCTCCCGCTTGTCCATCGAGACGTTCATGCGACCGTTCGGGAATTCGACGACGGCATATCCGTGCTGGACCTCGATGTCGCTGATGCGGCCGACGGCGGCGACGCGCGCGGTGTCATCGACGGTGGCGGTGGTGGTGGACGCGCACGCGCCCAGCGCGAGGGCGGCGCCGAGCGAGAGCGGACGGAGCGCGGCCGGCAGCCGTATCGTCATGGCCCTCATGCTATCTCACAACGCCGGTGTCACGGCGCCGCCCGTGAGGAGGCGATCGACGTCGGGCTCGCTGAACCCCGCCCACGCGAGGATCGCGCGCGCTTCGCTTCCGAACGCGGCCGTCGGCGGACCGGGGGCGAAGCCGCCGTCGCCCACTTGAATCGGCGGGCCGAGGACCGTCACCGGTCCGAGCGCCGGATGCTCGAAGCGGTGGAACATGGCGTTGGCCGCCGGCTGCTCGTGGTCGAGGATCTCGACGGGCAGGGCGACGTCGCTGGCGGGCACGCCGCGGGCGTCCAGGTGAGCCTTCCACTCCCGTGTCGTCCGCGACGCGATCGTCGCCTCGACCGCGTGCTTGAGGGCCGCGTAGTGCGCATCGACGTCGGTGACGGGCCCGTCGAGCGCGGGATCCTCGTGACCGACCGCGACGATGAACTTGCGGCGGAGCGACGGGCTGCCGCAGGCCACGGCGAGCGCGGCGTCCTTGGTGGCGTAGGTCCGGACGTAGATCGCCTGGGACGACGCGACACGGTTGCGGGGCATGCGCTCGACCTGCTCGGCGAACGGGACGCCACCGCCGCGCGCCTGATCGAGCCATTCCCGGAAGGCCGCGTGCCGGGGACCGTCCAGCCCTTCCACGCGGACCATGAGGTTGTTCTGGAGCGCGAGCGCGGCCATCAGGAGCGACGTCTCGACGCGACCACCGTGTCCGGTGCGCTCGCGTTGATAGAGGGCGGAGGCCACGCCGAAGGCGAGCAGCGTCGCCGCCATGTAGTCCGCGATGGGCGACTCTCCCGTCGTGGGCAGGCCGTCTTTCACCCGCCCGCCGGTCACCATGAGGCCGCTGCGGGCCTGGACGACCAGGTCCATGCCGGCCAGCGCGGCGTCGGGGCCGCGCGCGCCGAACGCGGTGACAGTGCCGACGATCAGGCGTGGGTACCGCGGCGCGAGCTGTTCGTACTCGAGCCCGAGCTCGGCCGCGAGCCCGGGGCGCATGTTGGCGAGCACGACGTCGGCGCGGGCGAGGAGGGCGTCGAGGATCTCGCGGGCGTCTCGATGACGAAGATCGAGGGGCAGGGCATGCTTGCCGCGGTTGCGGATGACGAAGTGCCGACTCTCGCCGGGCACGATGGGCGCGATGTACCGGCTCGGCTCACCCTCCGGCGGCTCGATCTTGATGACATGCGCGCCGCCGTCCGCCAGCACCTGGCCCGCCCACGGCACCGCGATGAAATGTCCGAACTCCAGCACCGTCACGCCCTCGAACGGCCGCTCGCAGGCCACGTGCTCAGTCCCCCATGACCAAGCCGCCATCGATCTTGATCGCCTGGCCGGTCATGTAGTCGGAGTCGGGGCCGGCGAGGAACGCGACGACGCCGGCCACGTCATCTGGAGTTTCCGGACGGCCCAGCGGGATACCGGCGGTGCGGCGCTTCCACGCCTCGCGCGGCGCCAAGCCGTGGAGAGCGCCGAGCTCGCGATCGATCTGTTCCCACATCGCCGTGTCCACGGCGCCCGGGCAGACACAGTTGGACGTGATGCGATGCGGCGCCAACCCTTGCGCGGCGGAACGGGTGAGGCTGATCACGCCGGCCTTGGACGCCGAGTAGGGCGCCGTGTAGTGATTGCCGCCGCGGTAGCCGGCGATCGATGCCGTGTGGATGAGCTTGCCGCGCAGCTCGGACCCGGGCATCGGTGATTGGTCTTTCATCCGCCGCGCCGCCGCCTGGAGCACGAAGAACACCGCGCGCAGGTTCACGCTCATGACGCGGTCCCACTCCGCCTCGGTGACGTCGAGCAGCGGCTGCACACGGATGACGCCGGCGTTGTTGAAGAGCACGTCGAGCCGGCCCCAGCGCCGGTACGGCTCGTCGATCATGTGCGCGATGTCCGCCGCGCGCGTCACGTCGGCGTGGACGGCGATGCCGCCCAGCTCGCCGGCCAGCTTGTCGGCCGCGGGCCCGTCGACGTCAGCGAGCACGAGGCGGGCGCCCTCGGCGGCGAGCCGCCGCGCGGTCGCCGCGCCGATGCCGCGGGCGGCGCCGGTGATCAGGACGACGCGGTCGTCGAGACGTGTCATGGCGGTCTCCTCACGGGCGGCGCGCAGGGGCCCGTTCGCGGATCCGGGCGACGATGTCGAGGCAACGGTCGTCGATCTACGAGCGAGAGCCCCGACGCGAGGCCGCGAGCACCTCGACCACGTCGTCGACGGACGGCTTCTGCGCGTCCTTGTAGGAGCTGAGACGGCGCCAGATCTCGGCGGCGGCCACGTGGAAGCCATCGGGCAGACCCGCGGCGGCGAAGGTCGCCGCGATCTCGTTCATCTCGCCCACGAAGCGCCAGGCCTTGGGCGCGCTGCCGCTGGCCGCGTCCTCGGCGCGCTTGAGGAGCTGGGGCTGCGAGGTCCGCCATTCCGCGAGCAAGGCCTCTTCCACGCCCTCGATCGCGGCGAGGGCACGGACGCTCAGGATGAGCGCCGAGGTGCCCTTCGTCCACGACGCGTACGCCATCTTCACCGCGGAGGCGGCGCCGGCCGGCGCGTCGAGCACGATCACCTCGAGCGCCGAGTCGCCGAACAGCGCCTTCGTCTGGGCTGCGCCCGCGCCGGACACGTAGAGCCGCGTGGTGCCCCGCTTGCGGGGTGGGGGACCGATGATCCCGCCGTCGATGAAGGTGGCTCCGGCGGCCTCGATCACCCCCGCGATCTCGCGCGCCGTCGCCGGCGACACGGCGTTGCCGTCGACGTACATCCGGGCGAAGCCGGCCGCCGCGACGTCGCGGGCCAGGTCGAGCGCGGACTCCGGCGGACAGACGGACACGATCACGTCGCTGGCCGCGACCAGATCACGTAGAGAGCCGACGTCCTCGAGGCCCGCGCCGGCCGCCCGCTCGCGGGTCGCGCTCCGGCGTCCCGCCGACGACCACACCACGCGGGCGCCGGCTTCCCGCGCGCACGCCGCGACCACCGAGCCCATCTCTCCGGGATGCAACACGCCGATCGTTGTCTGTGCCATGGTCTCCTCCGTGATCTCGCCCGATTCTACCGCGCGCCCTCGACGCGCGCCGCCTCGGCTTGCGCCGCCGGCCGGCGGGCGCCTATCATCGCCGCCATGACGACCGAACCGGTCCTGAAAGACAAGGTCGCGCTCGTCGTGGGCGCGGCCAGCGGCATCTGCCGCGCCGTCGCGCTCACGTTCGCCGAGGCCGGCGCCCACGTGGTCTGCGCCGACATGGATGAGGCGGGCGCCGGCGCCACGGCCGCGGCCGTGGAGAAAGCGGGGGGGCGGGCGCTCGTGCAGCGCCTCGACGTGACCCGGTCGGCGGATGCGCACGCTGCCGTCGCCGCCGCCGAGAAGGTGTTCGGCGGCCTCGACGTCCTCCTCTTCGGCGCGGCCACGCGCGAGCCGAGCGCGACGGTCATGACGATGGAGGAGGCCGACTGGAATCGAACGATCGCGGTGAACCTGACCGGCGCCTTCCTCGTGTGCAAGGCCGCGCTGCCCGCGATCGCTCGGCGTGGAGGCGGCAGCGTCATCCTCATCGCCTCCCAGCTCGGCCGGGTGGCCGCGCCCGAGCGCCCCGCGTACTGCGCCGCGAAGGGGGCGCTGATCCAGCTCGCCAAGGTGATGGCGGCCGACCACGCGCGCGAGCGGATCCGCGTCAACAGCCTCTCGCCGGGCGCCGTCGCGACCGGCCGGCTCGTGCACCGCTACGGCGACATGGACAAGGCGCGGGCCCACCACGGTCCCAAGCACCTGCTCGGCCGTATCGGTGAGCCCGAGGAGATCGCGCAAGCCGCGCTGTTCCTCGCCAGCGACGCCTCGAGCTTCGTGACGGGCAGCGATCTCCTCGTCGACGGCGGCTACACGGCGGTGTGAAGGAGGCGACATGACAGCTCAGGAGTTGCTGAAGACGCACGTGGCGCGATTCGTCGATCGGCAGGGCGACTGGGACGCGTTCGCCGATGCGCGGGTCGAGGGGTTTCGGCGCGCGCAGCATCGGTTCATCGGCTCCGGGGCCTCCGGCAAGTCGGATGCCGGCGTCATCCCGGCCGAGCACTTCACGCTGAGCGTGATGTTCGTGCCGCCCGGTCAGGGCAACGCCGCCCACAGCCACGAGGTCGAGGAGGTCTTCTTCATCCTACGCGGCAAGGTGCTGGTCTTCGTCGAAGACGACGCGGGACATCGCGCGGAGGCCACGCTCGGTCCGTGGGATTGCGTGTCATGCCCGGCCGGCGTCGTCCACGGCTTCCAGAACGTCGGCCTCGAGCCCGCGTATCTGCAAGTCATGCTCGGCAAGGGTCGGCCGGACCTGATGACCTATCGCGATGCCGACCTCCAGGGGCAGCGCGACGCGCACCTGGTCACGCCGGCGTGATGCAGGCTCAGGTCCTGCACGCGTGGGGCGACGCGCTGTCCCACGAGAAGATGCCGACGCCTGTCCCCGGTCGCGGTGAGGTGCTGATCCGCGTCGAAGCCTGCGGGGTCGGGCTCACCGTGCTGAACTACATGAACGGCAACATGGACCGCCGGCCCGAGCTGCTGCCCCGCGTGCCGGGCCACGAATTCGTGGGGACGGTCGCCGAGGTCGGCCCGGAAGTCCACGAGCCGCGCGTGGGCGAGCGGGTGATGGCGTACTTCTACCTCGCCTGCGGCCACTGCGACTACTGCCGGCTCGCCCACGAGCCGCTCTGCCGGAACCTGCGCGGCAATGTCGGGGTGGTCACCAATGGTGGTTACGCCGAGTACGCGGTGCTGCCGGCGTTCAACTGCCTGCCCGTGCCCGAGCGTCTCACCAGCAT
>Ga0207684_10007282_pt1 | contig 9978 bp, 11 predicted proteins | sample KBSK5501metaG_FD_184342 | JGI IMG/M metagenome (GOLD analysis project Ga0207684, IMG submission 184342) | Corn, switchgrass and miscanthus rhizosphere microbial communities from Kellogg Biological Station, Michigan, USA - KBS K5-50-1 metaG... | ecosystem: Host-associated > Plants > Roots >... | reverse complement strand
GAGATGAAGCGGTCCATCGCCGCCGCGGTGTCGTAGAACTGCTGGTCCTGCGCGTGGCGGTACCGGGCCTCCATCTCGGCGATCAGCCATCCGTCGTAGCCGACCTTGTGGAACGCCTCGCGGATCACCTTCCAGTTGTTGTCGCCCAGGAACAGGTTCGTGTAGACGCTCTCGCTCCCGCAGCGGCCGCGGTGGCGCATCACGTCCTTGACGTGGACGCGCGTGATGCGCGGGCCGTGGATCTCGATCCACTGCTCGGGGAAGCCGGTGTCGTGGATGTTGCCGACGTCGAGATGCAGGCCGACCCACGGGCTGGCGACGTCGTCGAGGAACAGCTTGAACTCGCGCGGGCTCATCAGGAAGCGCTGCTCGGAGCAGCAGTTCTCGCAGCCGATCTTCACTTTCGCCCGGGCCGCCGTCTCCGCGAGCTTCTGCAGGCCCTCCACGGTGCGCGGGTAGACCTCCTGATAGGGCGTTTCCTCGGTGACGATGCCCGCGACGACGAGGATCGCGTCCGTCCCGAGGATCTGCGCCGTCTCGATCTGCCGCGTGATGTGGCGCATGGCCTGCTCGCGGACCCGCGGGTCGCGGGAGGAGAGGGGCCGGTCCCAGTCGAGCGAGTTGGAGACGTTCGAGACCAGGAGGCCCGCGTCGTCGACCTTGCGCTTCAGCTCGCGCACGGCCGCGTCCGCGGTCTCGAGCTGGAACCACGGCATCGCGCCGAGCCACAGCTCGATGCCGTCGTAGCCGGCCTTCTTGACGAGGGCGAGGCCCTTGTCGAAGCCCCACTCCTTCAAGAACATGTTGTCGCCGATCGATTTTTTCATCGGAACTCCTCAGCGGGTGGCGATGCGAAGCGCGAGCGCGTAATCGCTGGGCCGGGCCGCGGGCAGCTCTACGTGGAGGCCGGTCTCGTCCCGGCTCCATTTCAGCGGGGCGGCCGCTCCCAGCAACTCGACGCTCCGCACCTCCCCGTGCAGGTGCGGCGAGCTGCGCGCGAGGGACCGCACTGTGACCCGCCCGTCGTCCGGCCAGGCGAGCACGACGGCGTAGAGGGCGCCGTCGCGGGTCGTGAACCGAACGTCCGCCGGCGTGAACGGCTGCCGCTTCTCGTCGGCGAACGGTCCCTCGACGACCGCGGTCGGGCCCTCCCCGAAGACGGCCCACGGCCGCGTCCCGTAGATCGCCTCGCCGTTGACGTCCAGCCACCGGCCGATCTGCCTCAGCATCTCCTGCTCCGGCTCCGGGATCGTGCCGTCGGCCTTCGGGCCGATATTGAGGAGGAGGCATCCGTTCTTGCTCACGATGTCCACGAGATCGTCCACGATCGAATCGACCGTCTTGTAGTGCTGGTCCGAGACATGGCCCCAGGAGTTCTTCGAGACCGACGTGTCCGTCTGCCAGAAGAGCGGCCGGATGGCCGCGAGCTGTCCGCGCTCGATGTCCAGCACGCCGGCGGTGTCCGGGAAAGATTCGCCGCCGTGCTTCTTGTAGTTGATGGCGACGCCCTCGCCCCATTCCGCGCCGCGGTTGTAGTAGAAGGCGGCGAACTTCTGCAGGTAGGGATGGAAGGCCGGCTGCGCGATCCACCAGTCGAACCACACGAGCTGGGGGCGGTAGCGGTCCACCAGCTCCGCGGTGCGGGCCAGCCAATCGTCGAGGAACTCCCGGTTGGGCGGCGTCGCCTGCTTCTCCGAGCCTTCCCGGTCCACGGCGGGGCCGTAGAGCGACGCGAAGCGCGGGTCGCGCACGTCGGAGTCGAACTTCGTGCCCTGGTCGAAGAACCACCAGTGCTCCGCGCGGTGCGACGAGACGCCGAAGACCAGGCCCTCGGCGCGGACGGCCCGGGCCAGCTCGCCGATCACGTCGCGCTGCGGTCCCCGCCGGGCGGCGCTCCACTCCGTGAAGGGGTAGTCGTACATCGGGAAGCCGTCGTGGTGCTCGGCCACCGGCACCACGTAGCGGGCGCCCGCCGCCTTGAAGAGCGCCGCCCAGCGCCGGGCGTCGAAATTCTCGGCCCGGAACAGGGGGATGAAGTCCTTGTAGCCGAACCGCGACTGCGGGCCCCACGTCTCGACATGGTGCCGGAACGCCGGCTCGTCCCGCTTGTACATGTTGCGGGGATACCACTCGTTGCCGAACGCGGGCACGGAGTAGACGCCCCAGTGGATGAAGATCCCGAACTTCGCGTCCCGGTACCACTGCGGGGCCTGGAACCTCGCGAGCGATGTCCAGTTCGGAGCGAACGGGCCGCGCGCCGCCACCGCCTCCACGCGGCGTACGGTCTCGGCAACGCCGGGGTCCGCTGCGTGCGAGGCGGCGGGCAGCGCGCTCAGGAGAGCCGCGGACAGGAGCATCGCGGCCGGGGTCGGGGGCCGTCGTCGGATCATGGGCGGACCTCCGCCCGGATTCTACGGCGAGACCGGAAGTCAGTTCACCGGGGCCTGGACGGATTTGCTCGTGAGAGTGCCGTCGTCGACCGTGAGCTGTACGGTCACGGTCAGGACCCCCGCCCGCCCGCCCGAGGGCAGCGCGTACTGGAGTGATTGGGCGACGACGAGCCTGCCATTTGGCTCGACGCGGTTGCTGCCGGAGGCCGCCACGATGTCGGCCGGCCCGAGGCTCAGCGTGCCCGACGGCTCGGCCTCGGCGCCGCTCGCCCCGTCGCGCAGGGTGGCGTTGACGAAGTTCACGCGGGCCCCCGTCGACGAGCTGGTCACCTCCACCGTCCACTGCGCGACGAGAGGCGCGTCGGGGTTGTCGCGGTCGGTCGCAACGACGGGGTTGGGGTTGATCGCGATCGATACCGTCGCCGTCGGTGTGGGCACCGTCGGAGAGGAGCCGGTGGCACCGGTACCGGCGCAACCGGCGGCCGCGAGCACCAGCAGGGGCATGAATCTCATGGGAGGCTCCATGCGTTGAGCTTCGATCCGGAAAGCCAGAACACGGCGCCCCCCGCGACCACGGGCCCCGAGAACGAGGGCCCGGGGTCCGTGGGCGTGAGGACCTTGAGCTGATGGCCGGTGGCGCCGTCGAGGATCACCACGCTGCCGCCGGTGCTGACGAAGATGAGCCCGCTGGCGAGCGCCATGTTGCCGTACATGAACCCCACCGCCACCGGCGGCCACCGATCCGCTCCCGTGGCCGGATCGACCGCGAAGATCTGGCCGTTGTCGCCGACGACGAAGAGCGTGCCCCCGTTCTGACCGGGTTCGTACGCGGGCATCATGCCGACGCCGACGCCGAGGGCCCGCTGCCACCGCGGGCCCGCCGAGACGCGGCCGGCCTCGTACGCGTAGAAGACGCCGTTCTTGTGGTTGGCGCCGACGAGCGTGCGGGCCTGCCGGTCCTTGAAGAAGACCGGCGTCGTGCCCCAGTCCAGGTCCTCGTCCGTGGCGCCCTGCTTGTCCGCCTGCAGGATCGCGAGCGTGGTCGGATCCAGGATGAGCAGCGCCCGGTTGAAGGGCCCGTCGTAGCCGCCGAAGTCCTCGCCGGTGGCCACGGCGAGCAGGCGGCCATCCGGGCTCAGCGCGGGCGAGTTCCAGATGCCCGCCCCGCGCGCGCCCTCGGGCACGAAATACTGGTTCGCGAGCAGCGCGCCGGTCGTGACGTCGAGCGCCCGCACCTCCCCCCGGACGGACGGGTTGTCGCCCTGCGAGGAAATGCCGATGTAGGCGCGGCCGCTCGCCACGAGGGGCGAGCACCACGTGAACCCGCTCGGGCCCACGTCCATCGCGTGCCGCCACAGGATGGTGCCCGTCGTCGCATCGAGCCCGTAATATGCGGAGTCGCCGCCCCCCACCACCACGACCGAGCCGGACACCGCCGGCGTCGCCCCGAGGCCCACGTCGAAGTCATAGGGAGCGTGGTGGCCGACGTCGGCGGACCAGAGCGCCTGGCCCGTAGCCGCGTCGAGAGCGAAGAAGTTGTCTTCTTCACGCCGGCTGCTGCCGACGAACACGCGTCCCCCCCCAACGGTGGGCGCGCCGGAGGGAGGGTAGTCGCCGATGCCGATGTCGGCCTGCCACCGCGGCGCGAGCCGGCCTACGCTCGTCGCGCTGATCGCCGTCTCGTCCGGGTCGTACCCGGTACGGCTCACGTCGCGCCCGTACATGGGCCAGTCGCTGCGAGCCGCGGTCGCGAGGGCGGGTGGATCGGGCGCGGACACCGTCGCGGGCGGGCGGCCGCATCCCACCAGTCCCAGAACAGCCGGGATGGCGAGGGGCGCGACCGCCATGACGGAGCCCGCCGATCGTCGAATGTCCATCGTGCCGGCCGTCGAGTCTTTCCCTGCTCTCGCCATTGGAACGAACGTGCCGCCATAGGGTTGAATCCAGACCACCTCTTGTTTAGTTCCGCCCCCGGCGGGAGGAGTTCCCTTTTTTTCCGACCGCGGGTTCCTGATTGACCTGGTCTCGTCCCGAGAGCTAGGCTGACTGATGCGCCTTCATTCCTTCGTAGCCCTCGTGGCGGTCCTCCTGGCCGCGGCGACCGCCAACCACACGCTCAAGAACCTGACCCCCGCCGAGCGGCTCGCGTACCTGCGGCGCGCGCGGATCTGGAATCAGGTCGACGTCCCGTCCATGGACGTGCGCCGCGGCCCGCAGATCAAGGGAGCGTTCGCGCCCATGGAAGAGGTCACCTGCCGATACGACGACCGGAAGCTCGGCGGAACCACGCCCAAGTTCGCCTGCGTGATCCCCCCGAAGGACGTGGCCAAGGTGAGGTACGGGTCCGCGAACGGGAAGGTCTACGCGGCGGTGGCGGGCACCCGCCTCTTCTGGGCCCTCGGATTCGCCACCGACGCGGAGTACCCCGTGCGGGTCACCTGCCTCGATTGCCCCGAGGACCCCTGGAACAAGAAAGAGCCGCGCCTGCCCCAGGTGGTGTTCCCGCGGGCCTTGATCGAGCGCCATTCCGACGTGGAGATGGCCGTGCCCGGCCACGCGTCGGAATGGGGATGGGACGAGCTGAAGCTGGTCGACGAGGCGCAGGGCGGCTCCTCGCGGGCGCAGCTCGACGGCGCGAAGCTGCTGGCCGCCTTCGTCCAGCACACGGACAACAAGGCCATCAACCAGCACCTCGGCTGCGATCGGGACGTCGTGCGCAAGGACGAGGCCGGCAACGAGACCTGCGACGCGCCGCTGCTGGTGGCGGCGGACCTCGGCAACACGTTCGGCCACGGGAGCTGGATTCATGCGCGGACGGTCGGCAGCGCGAACTACCACCAGTGGTCCACGCACCCGATATGGAAGGATCCCGCGCGCTGTCAGACGGATCTGCCCGCCAACTTCACGCACCCCACGCTCAAGCACCCCGTGATCAGCGAGGCCGGCCGGCGCTTCCTGGCCGACCTCCTCGTCCAGCTCACCGAGGACCAGATCCGCGGCATCTTCGAGGTATCCGACATGCCCGACCGCGGGTGGCGCGAAGAAGAAGACCGCGACCACAACGGGACGCTGGACCAGTGGGTCGCCGCCTTCCACGCCCGGCGCGACCAGATCGTCCAGCACACGTGTCCGCAATAGGGCCCGCGAACGGGAGTAGACTGGAAAGGTCCCTCCGGGAGCGAGCCATGAGAAGAATGCTGGGTGCTTTGGCGGTGGCCCTGGTCGCGGCGGCCACCGTCGAGGCGGGCTACCGCGTGGTCCGCTTGACGGACGTCGTCGTTCTCGCGCGAGAGGGTGTCTCGGACCGCACGATCATCTCGTTCCTCGAGAACCGGGAGCTCGCCTTCGTCGTGGGGACCGAGGAGATCCTGCGGCTCCGCGACGCCGGGGTGGGGGAGGAGGTCGTCCGCTACCTCATCGAACGGACGGCTCCCCGCGATTCGTACGCGTCGGATCCGTACGCGTACCGCCCGGGCTACGCCGACTACGGAGGTTCACCCTACGACGAGCCGGGCTACGGCGGGGCCGACATCGAGTACGGCCCGTCGTATACGCCGTCCTACTACGTCGGCGCTTCCATCGGTCCTTACGTCACCTACGACCGCTATTACGGAGGCGGGCTGGGCGGTTGGCTGGCGCGGACGTTCGGCTTCGGCCACCGCTACGGCCGGCACTACGTGAGCCGTTACGATCACCGCGGCTACGACTACGGCCGCCGCGACTACGACCGCGGCCGCAGCTACGACCACGGCCGGAGCTACCATGACCGTGGCCGCAGCTTCAGCTACGCGCCCCACTACACGTACAGCTACCGTAGCAATCCGGGCCGCGGTTACCAGCTCAGCTACGGGCGCTCCTCCGGTCGTGAATCCCGCAGCCCCCGGTCCAGCGGTGAGCACGCCGTTCCGCGCGGCCGCGGGCGGCACTGAAGCCGTCCGCGGCCACTCGCTCGCTCCGGGGGACCCTACCGCACCCCGGATTAACGGGCGATGACAGGGCCCAGACAAACCCCAGGAAAACGCCACGTCGGGCCCAGAACTCCCGCGGGCCGGGGGCGTACCTCCCTGTGAGTAACAAGGAGGTTGACATGAAGAAGGCAAGTCTCTCTTTCCTGAAGCTGGGAGTCGCGGCGGCGATCGCCCTCTGCCTGTCGGTGAGCGTGGCGAGCGCGCAGTCGCTGAAGGGCACGTTCACGCTTCCCTACGACGTGCAGTGGGGGAAGTCCGTCCTGCCGGCCGGGCCGTACACGATCACGTTCGACCGCCTGCAGGGCCCGGCCATCGTTCGCACCTCGACCGGATCCGGCCGCGCGATCGTGATGGCCCTGTCCGTCGACAAGGCCATGAAGGACCAGCCGAGCGCGCTGCTCATCACGAAGATCGAGAACCAGCGCGTCGTTCGCTGCCTCAACGTGCGTGAAGTGGACACGGCCTTCGTGTACCGGCCCTTCACGAAGTCCGAGCGCACCCTCGTCGGCAAGGTCTACGAGTCCGAGGCGGTGCCCGTCCTGATGGCCCAGAAGTAGAAGCCCATCGCGGACGCCTCGAGCGCGCCGGTCCGCAAGGACCGGCGCAACCTCGTTTAGTCGGCCCCCAGGCCGGGCGCCGGCAGCCTTCCGCCCACCTCGAACTGGGCCCGCTCGAAGCGGTGGGAGACGCGGCGGAAGACGTCCTTCTTGACCACTTCCACGAAGCCTCGGGTGGCGACGCACCGCCACGACTCGGGCGGCGACGGCTTGCGCGCGGCGAAGGCGCGGGGCGTGAAGAGGGCCGCGTTCACGCCGCCGGACTCGCGCGCGGAGTCGAACAGGCACGCCTCGACCCCGGCCTCGCGCATCTCGCGACCGAGGGACTGCGAGTCGGCATAGCTGACGGGCGACGAGATGGCCGCCCGGTGGGCGGCGAAGGGCGTGCGGGTGAGGTCTATCCCCCGCGGCGTCTCGAAGGAGGCGCGAAACGCCGAAAGGTCCAGCTCCAAGGAGTCGATCGCCGCGGCCGTGCCCTCGAGGAACAGCAGGCGGTAGTAGGCGGCCTCGGCGAACGCCGTCCGCTGCTCGCGGGAGCCGTACCACACGCCGGGATCGGCGCGCGTCCGCAGCCGCGAGCCGTGGGCCAGGGGCGGGTACCGGAAGGGGGTCAGGAGGAGGTAGTGCAGGCCACGGGGTGGGGCCGCCGGCTTCGAGGCCTCCAGCAGGTCCTCGAGCACGCGCTGCTCGGCGTCGGAGCCGACGAGCTTGCGCGTCGAGAACAGGTACTGGTCCTCGACGACGCGCCAGGCCTCGCCCCGGAGACGCCGGAGCCTAGACCTTCCCTCGCATCGCGTCCAGATACTCGACGACATCGACGAGGCCGGTGACGGTCTGGATCAACTGCGCGGGCACGCCCGCCAGGTGGCTGTTCCCGGCATGGAGCCACTTCCGGGCCGAGTCGACGTCGCCGCCGACGAGGGCGTCGAGGCTCCGGAACATGCGGATGAAGAGGATGGCCAGCTCTCCCTCCTTGGCCGCCGGGTCGAGGGGGCGATGGGGGAGGCGCGAGATCGTGGCCGGGCTGAGGCCGATGATCCGCGCGAGGTCCCTTTGCGTGAGGTCCAGCAGCTCCGCCGCCCGCCGGGCGGAGCGGGTCAACACCTCGCCCGCCGCGGGCGTGCGCGTCTCCGGGCGGAGCGACCCCGTCTTCATCAATTGAAACAATAGCATCATCTGATTGCAACTGCAACGCGAGCGTGGCGCTCGGTCGGAACGGATCCGGGGCCATGCGCCCGGTCCGTCTACGGAGCGGCCACGCGGGTCTCCGCGTTGGCCAGGCTCCGCGGCGGCTCTTTCAGGGCCTGTCCTGCTGGCGCTTGTCCCCGACGGCTTCCAGCACCTTGCCGGCCTGAAGGATGCAGTCCTCGGCCACCGAGATCGCGGTGTGGGAGCCCGCCGCCCGGGCCCGCTCCACCGCGAGGATCATCCGGGCCACGGCGCCCATCGCCAGCGCCGCCTCTTCCTGGCCGATGGAGGGAACGAGGCTGCGGTAGCGCGCGATCAGGGGATCGACCCGCGCCGACCAGTCGCTGCCGGTCGTCGGGGGCGTGGTACCAGGCATGCCACCCCCTATTTTAAGGCAGTCCGGCCCGGGGCGGTGCCGTCGACCAGGGCGGGCAGCAGGCATTCCACTTCTCCGTGCAAGGCCGCGGCCGCCAGAGCGTCGAGGGGCGTGGGCTCGCGGTTGATGATGATCATCGGCGCGCCCCGCGCCGCCATGGCTTCCGGGATGACGGCGGCCGGGTAGACCACGAGCGACGAGCCGAGGACGAGGAGCAGGTCGGCCTCGCGCGCGAGCGCGAAGGCCTCCTCGAGGACCTCGGGCCGCAGCGCCTGGCCGAAGGAGATCGTGGCCGCCTTCAGCGGCTCGCCGCAGCTCGGGCACGTGGGGACTTCTTCACCGGCGACCAGCCGCTCCTGGGCCTCCGCCGCGGGACCGGTGCGGCCGCAGCCGAGGCACTCCACGCGGCGGTTGGTGCCGTGCAGCTCCACGACCTTGCGGCTGCCCGCGTCCTGGTGCAGGCCGTCGATGTTCTGCGTGATCACGCCGAGCATTCGGCCGTCCGCCTCGAGCCGCGCCAGCGCCGCGTGGGCCGCGTTGGGCCGGGCCTGCGCGAAGTCGGCGTACGTTTCCTTCTTGTAGAGCCAGTATCGCCGCCGGGCCTCCGCGCTCGCGCGGAACTCCTGGATGGTCACCGGACGGTAGCGGCTCCAGATCCCGCCCGGGCTGCGGAAATCCGGCACGCCCGACGCGGTGCTGACGCCGGCACCGGTGAAGGCGACCGCGCGCCGGCTGCGGGCGAGGAGCCGCCGCGCCCCGTCGATCGCTTCCATGTGTGCTACCCTGGGTCCCTGCCGCCGGAGGCGTGGGCGACCGTCTTGAAGATCCTCATCGACGATTCAGTGCCGGAAGCGAGCCGCGCGAAGATGGAGAAGACCGTCATCGCGGCGGTCGGCGATCGTCCGGACGCCGAAACCCTGGTGATCTCGCTCGTGAAGCTGTCCCCGGGCCGCGGCTGGGAAGTCTTCATCAACGACCTCCAGGATCCACCGCTGGTCGATTCGATCCAGAGCGCTCTCAAGAAGGGTGGCTTCTAGAGCGCCCGCCGTCAAGCGCCGAGCACCTCGCGCAGGAACTTGGCCGCCTGGGCATGGATGCCGGGATGCTCGCTCTCCCGCGGGCCCGCCACGTTCAGCTTCCGGATGCGCTCGCGCGAGATCCACTCCCGGACCTCCGGCGCGCTGGGCGCCGCGGCCAGGTCGACCGCCAGCGCCGGCCGGCCCTGGGCACGTGCCAGGCGCACCGTCAGCGCCGTGCCACCGCGCAGCCGTCCGCGATGGAGCACGAGGGTGCCGTCGGAGTCGCGGACGTTCCACTCCGTCCGCTGCGGATAGGAACCGGACGGCGTCTCGCGCACGGGATAGCGCGCGGGAAGCGGACCGTCCTCGGCCCGCCGGCCCCGGGGGCACCAGCCCCCGCAGGGAAGGCCGAGGGCCAGAGCCGTATCGAGGGCGGCCCGGTCCACGCCGGTCTGGCCGCCCGACACGATCTCGACGGGT
>Ga0207684_10007281_pt1 | contig 9981 bp, 8 predicted proteins | sample KBSK5501metaG_FD_184342 | JGI IMG/M metagenome (GOLD analysis project Ga0207684, IMG submission 184342) | Corn, switchgrass and miscanthus rhizosphere microbial communities from Kellogg Biological Station, Michigan, USA - KBS K5-50-1 metaG... | ecosystem: Host-associated > Plants > Roots >... | reverse complement strand
AATCAGCATTGCATCCAGCAGAAACCAAGCCGCTCCAAAGCCAAGAAATCCTGTAATGAGCAAGTCTCCGAATGAAACGTAGACCAGCGCGGTCTCGACACACAAGAACGCCGCAATCAGCAACTTGGAAGGCACCGGTCCGATCAACGTTGCCGTGGTGCGCCGCCCGCTCAACCGGTCCGGCTCTATATCCATCACTTCGCCGAAAACATGCGAATGCATTGCAAACATTGCGCCGAACACAAAAGTCTGCCACGGAAGCTGATGCACTCCATTCAGCCAGCCGCTTAACACAAAAATTAGTAAATAGCTCGCTTGGATGAGCACGTCGAAGGGAGGATGGCTCTTCCATCCGAAGCGCGGCGCATTGTAGAGAACGACGGCCAGCAGCAATGCCGCGAACCAAAACAAAATGCGCGGCCCTGTAAGCACAAAGAAGACAAGCAGGAAAGGAACCTGAATGGCCGCGATTTTCCATCGTAACGCGGCGAGTTGGTCCGCCGCGCCTAGCGAGCCGAACAAAAATGTTCCCTTGCGCGGGTTGAGACGGTCCCCCTCGGCGTCTACGATATCGTTCACGCCGTACAATAAAAATCCCAAGGGAAATAATACGTAGAGAAGCCCCAGCCAAACTGTTCGCGAATGCAGAAAGTCCGCGTGGCCAAGCGGCATCAGGTAAAACATCGCAGTCGTGCTCCACAGCCCCGGCCGCGAGACTTGAAGAAGAAAAATCAGCTCGGAAGCCCGAGCGCTCTTCTCCTTCAAAGCTACACGGCCCGCATTCAGCGCTGGCAAGCCTGGTTGCAAATTCGCGACTCCCTGTTTTTGTAAAGTGCAAAAATCGTTGCCGAGAACCACGAGGCAGTCTCTCAACCAGAAGACTATAGAAAAGGGATTCCTCCCAGTGCGCCTTTCGCACCAAGCTACCAAACGGGTACGTGCGCGCGAATACGAAATTGATCCTCCCTTCTGCCCGCCTAGCCGTCACCTGCAGCCGGTAGTAGGTCAGTTTCCGGTTACGCGACAAATCGGGAGTTGACACTTGGTCGGGTATTTCATTGCGGCCTGGCTGTTAACAATTCTGTGCTGAGAGCGTCTCGGTAATCGGAAACTGACCCACCATCCTGCTGCCTCACCAGTTGTACTATGCAACGCTTGTGGTACCCTCTTGCGCCAGAATGTTCGGGTCTCTTGTTTCTTGTCTTCGTCGATCCCGAGCCGCCATTTCTTTCAAAGGAGACCTTCCGTGAAACTTCATCCCAGAAGCACTGCGCTCTTGGCTGTCGCATTCTGCGCGGCGCTGGCCGCTTGCCAGGAACCGTACCATCAGAAAGAGGAGCAATATTATTTGATCTCCGCGAATATCAACTTGCCGTACTGGCAGGAAGCCGAAGCGGGTTTACGCGACGCAGCGACAGTCATGGGCGTCAAGGCGGAGATGGATGGCCCGGCCACTTTCTCGCCCAAGGAGGAGCTGGACGCCTTTCAAAAGGCTGCTGCCCTGCACCCCGCGGGGATTCTTGTATCCGTCACGAACCAGGAGCTTCTCAAACCGGCGATTGACGCCGCGGTCTCCCAAGGCATTCCCGTTATTTGCATCGATGCGGATGCACCCGATTCGCATCGGATTCTTTTCGTCGGAACTGACAACTTCCGCGCCGGTCAGGAAAGCGGCAAGCGCATGGCGGACATTCTCAGGGGCCAGGGGCAGATCGTTATCGTTACAGTCCCGGGTCAGCTCAACATGGACGAGCGCGTGCGCGGAGTGAATGAGGCGTTGAAGAAATATCCCGGCATCAAGATCGTTCAGACCATCGACGACAAAGGAGATCCCCGCAACGCCAACGATGGAATTTCAGCGATCCTCGCAAAAAAGCAAAAGGTCGATGGCGTGATTTGTTTGGAAGCTTCAGGTGGCTCGGGCACCGCGGAAGCTCTGCACCGCCTGGACCTTACCGGCAAGGTCGCTATCGTTTCGTTCGACAAAGACCCGGAGACGCTCGATGGGATTGAAAAAGGTTGGATTAACGCCACCATCGTGCAGAAGCCGTACATCATGGCCTATTACGGCCTGAAGTATGCCGACGACCTCCACCACAACGCCGTGCACGAGTTCAAGGACTGGCGCACCGCGCCTGCGGCTCCTTTGCCGGCTTGGGTCGACACCGGAACAGCTACCGTGGACAAGAGCAATCTTGCCTCGTTCCGGGAGGCTCTCGCGTCCCACCCGAAACCCCTTTAACACCCTTCAGACTTTAAAGAATGTGCCAGTGATCCCGGCTGGTGTGTCTGGGGTTACGCCCAGCCGAACGATGCGAAGGCTGTGATCGAGGCGCAGCCTAGCGCCACTCCCAGAACCATTCCGGCCAGCACGTCGCTCAGGAAATGCATTCCCAGCACAATGCGGGAAACGGCGATGCTGATGGCGAGAAAGAAGAGCGGCCCCTCCAGCGATGGATAGAAATAGCTCACAACCAGCGCAATAGAGAAAGCCGTCATCGTGTGCCCGGAGGGAAATGAAAACCGGTCCGGAGGCAGAACTTTCGACCAACAATGTGGCTCCAACTGGCAAGGTCGCGGCCGCTGGCTGAGTCTTTTCAATGCTTTGAAGACGAAAATGCCGAACACGGCGGAGCTTCCCGCTGCCCCGATTGCGGAGAATCGTTGAGGGCCCCCGTCGATGAGCAGCAGGATCCCCAGCCCATACCAAAGCCAGCCATCGCCCATCCTTGTAGCCAGGATCATCCACAATCGCACCCATCGCGGGGCCCGCCAACGATTCATGCGGCGCATGACCCGGTAATCGCGCCGTTCGATGAACCCCCATAAAGTGCGTGCTACTGTCATGCTCTTAGCCCAACTAGCCCCAGTTTGCCTCGAGGCTGGAATCCATATCCCAAAACATGCGTTGGCTCTTCTCCCGGCCTTCCAAAGCCTCCGGCCACTTCCGGCAAAACTCAATCTCGTTCACCCAATGCACCGCCGTGAATGCGGGAACCAACAGCGACAGCGGCATAAGCGCCAATGTCCACCGTTTTTCCATCCACAAGGACCACACGATACGGAAGACGTCCGCAGTCAACTTCGCATAACTGCCATGCGCGCCATGGACTTGCCCAAGGCCAGCTCGCAGCCCGGCAAAGAATTCATCGGCCGTCCGCGCTAGCGGGACTTCCGTGAACGTGCGTCCAACTCCTGCTAGAGTGTGCGAGTCGCTTCCCCCAACACTGATCTTTCCGAGCCGGGATGCCAGCCGGACAGCGTTTTCGTTGGCCTGATTCCACATCTGGCCGTTACGCGTCTCAAATGCCGGAACATAAGAGGCCAACCAGCAAAAGTCTTCTTCGCTTCGTCGCCCCGTCAACCCAGAGAAAACGTGGTTCACGCTAAAAACTAGCTTTCGCTCCGTGAGGAACATCATCAGCGAAATGAAGTCCTTACGGCGCCTTTGGATCTCCATGTGGTCGCGCTCGGTGATTCCATAGACACCCAGGTGTATCTCGGTTCCGCTGGGCATTTGCACGGTCGCTTCCTCACTAAGGAAAAAATCGCGGTATTTCCGGAGGGTCTCCCCGGCTTCGATCGAGTCATGGTCGGTGAGTGTGACGATGGACATCCCAAGCCGCTTGAGCCGGGTGTAAACTTCCTCGGGTTGGTTGTACGACTCGCGGCAGATCTGGCCAAACATGGGAGTGTTGCACATGCCTGATGCAATCGAGTGAACGTGGAGATCGCAGCGCATGGGACTATTGTCAGTCTGGGATATGAACAGGCCATGAAGAGGTCGCTAATTGTAGGTGAATGTGCCCATGAAACTCATAGAGTACATTGGACTTCCTAAGTTATCCACATGGCATGGAGTTTGCTCTTCTCGGCGAACATTTGCTCTATGGCACAATCAAAACCATGAAGAAAATTCACGTGGTCTTCCACGATGGCGGCGGCGGACACCGTAACGCCGCTGTCGCACTCCAAACGATTGCGGCTCAACAGGGGCGGCCCTGGCAGCTGGAGCTCGTGCAATTCCAGGATTTGACCGACCGGCTGGACGTGCTTCGCAAACTCACCGGAATTCGCATCCAGCAGCAATACAACATCATGTTGCAGAACGGCTGGACGCTCGGCAGTAAGTATCTCCTTCGCGTCCTGCAACTTACGATTCGCCTTTTCCACCGCCCACTGGTGCGCCTGCTCGCGGAGTTCTGGCGGGAGCACCCGGCGGATCTACTCATCTCCGTGATTCCTCATTTTAATCGCGAGATTTGCGAAAGCTGGAACGCTGTTTATCCTGGCCGGCCGTTTGTAACACTCATCACCGACCTAGCCGATTTTCCTCCTCGGTTCTGGATCGAGCCGCTCAAGGATCAGTACGTCATCGCCGGCACGCAGCGTGCCATCGAGCAAGCGCGCGCCTTCGGCCACGACGAAGCCCATATTTTTCAAGCATCTGGAATGATCCTGCGTCCTGACTTTTACGCCGAGCAGCAGGAAGATCCGGCCGTGCTTCGCAAGGAAATGGGCTTGCAGCCCGATCTGCCGACCGCCATCGTCCTCTTCGGCGGGTTTGGCTCCAAGGTAATGTATTATTTAGTGGATCGGCTAAATACGGCGGGTCTCCCCCTCCAGCTCATTCTGATTTGCGGGCGCAACCAAGAGCTGGCGGCAAAGTTGCGCGTCCCAAAATGGAAAATACCCGTGCATGTGGTCGGTTTTACAAACGAAGTCCACAAGCTCATGCGCGCAGCGGATTTCCTAATTGGCAAGCCCGGCCCGGGAAGCATCGCGGAGGCGATGGCGCGCAAGCTCCCGGTGTTGATCGAATGCAACGCCTGGACTTTGCCTCAGGAGCGCTACAACGCGGAATGGGTGACGGAGAAGCGCGTCGGCATTGTGGTGAAAAGTTTTCGCGAAGTTGCTGACGGAGTTCGGCAGATCCTGGAACCGGCGAATCTGGCGGAATTTCGGAAGAATGTCGCGGCGCTCAACAACCGCGCCATTTTTGAAATCCCGGAAATGTTGGCAAAGATTTTGGGGCCGTCGGAGGAAGCCGCAGAGCCGCCCGCCACCACTACAGCAGTACGGACACAATCCACGGCCTAACTCTTTGCTGCGGGTTTCGAGAGCTGCGCTCTCTCGTTCCGGCCAGGATGCTCAAAACGGGGACCTGCATCGCGATTCTCAATGGGTATGTGCAAGCGCGGCTTTGCACAGCTCTTCGCCCAATGACGTGAAGAATACTTCGGTATTTCACACATTTTGATGCAACTTCGGTGCGCGCGTGATTCCGCACATCGGCAATAGCAGGTGCCCACCGTGGCGGCTCGCAACTGACCCGGGGTGTCCGCCGACGAAATTAGTGATCCGCCGGTCAAACAGGTGAGTAATGACGTCGTAAGGAGCATAAGGTTTTTGCGATGGGGGCGGTTGAGAAGCAGCGAGCGCATGAAGAGATTGTGCTGGTGAAGCTCCCCAAAACCGATAGCGCGGAAAGCCTGAAAAATTTGTTACCAGGGTCCTGGAACTGGCTTGAAGCAGGAAATCCGTGTGGGTAAAGGCTCCCCGTTCCCGATTCAGCTTTGGAACGGTTCCAAACTGAAATCGAGTACGGAATTGGGGCGGTGCGGGCAAGTCTCCGCCTTGGACAAGTACTTGTTAATAAATGACTTGTTGTAAAGTCAGTCCAGGGCCGACATTGGTGCGGGCCGTGCATAAGACAGCCGCGTGAGTGCGGTTCAAATGACGAGTTGAGGAGAGTGGCGAGCGAGGGGGAAGGGGCTTGCTCGTCACTTTTCACAATTCGTTCCCACCTGCCTCTGAGAGGGAAGCTAGGATGGATGACCCCACGCGCCGGTGTGAAAACGACACTGGCAACGAATCGCACTCTCCGGGGCCCCCGATCCCAAGCGGGGGCCTCTTTTTTTGCCCGCACCTACGTTTGAGTGGGTATATGTTTCTGAACGTCTCCCGCAGCCCGAACTTATTCCATCCACAAAGCATCGTGCTAACCGTTCGCTCACGCTTCCAAAGTGCGAAGGGCTGAACAGCTAAGTGTTTAATTGACTTTGCGCGTTACTGCGATCGAGGCTTGCCCGAGAACGTGCGCGATCTGTGTGTCGCGCAGCCGTGAAGCGTCGTACTCAAAGGAGAGGTGCTTCTTGCTTTCATCAAAGCGGAAGCGCCGCAGACCATACGTGTTTGAAAACTCACCGAGCAGCCGCATTTGTTCCTGCGTGAGCGGGGATTGCAATTCGTAAGTAATTTCCACGAGTGTCATGCCCGGATTATACCAGCCCGCGCAAGAATTTAGTTCGAAGCCGCATGTAACCGCAAATCATCTAAAATAGTGCCATGTCCGGACAAAATCCCCCGCCCGATCCTCAAAAATCCGGCCTTCCGATTCTCGCTTCGGCGCCGCGAGTGAAAGATCCCGTCTGCGGAATGATGGTGGATCCGCATAAGCCGGCCGCACAGGTCGCACACGGCGATAAGACCTATTACTTCTGTTCTCAACGCTGCGCGGAAAGATTTGAAAAAGTTCCGGAAAAGTTTCTGGCGACTCCCGGCACAGCCGGCATGGAATCCAGTGCAAGCTTCGGCCATGACGCCCACTCCGGCCACGCTGCAACTATTACCGCGCAGCCTTCTGTCGCCACCAAAGACGTACGGTACACCTGCCCGATGCACCCGGAAATTATTCAGATTGGTCCGGGAGCCTGTCCGATTTGCGGTATGGCCCTTGAGCCGATGGACGCCTTTGCGGAAGTAGAAGCCGATCCCGAATACGATTCGATGCTGCGCCGATTCTGGGTGAGCGCCGCTCTGTCTTTGCCCGTGCTGCTGCTCGCCATGTTCGGGGATGTGCTCAAGCTCCCGCTTTCATCTAGCGCCCGCAATTGGATCGAATTCGTTCTCGCGACGCCGGTAGTCGTGTGGGGCGGCTGGCCATTTTTCCAGCGCTTCTGGGCTTCCCTCGTAAATCGCAGCCCCAACATGTTTACGCTCATCGCCTTGGGCACCGGCGCCGCATATCTCGATAGCGTTGCGGCGACCGTCGTTCCACAAATTTTTCCTGCTTCGTTTCGAGACATGCACGGCGCTGTGCCGGCCTATTTTGAAGCCGCGGCTGTCATCACCACTCTTGTATTGCTTGGCCAAGTCCTCGAATTGCGCGCGCGGCAGCAAACCAGCACCGCGATTCGCTCTCTGCTTAATTTGGCGCCTAAGCAAGCGCACCGGATCGCACCCGATGGGACAGAAAAAGATGTCGCGCTTGACCTCGTCAAAATGGGCGACCGCTTGCGCGTGCGGCCGGGAGAGAGTGTTCCTGTGGACGGAGTGATCCACGAAGGCGCGAGCGCCGTCGACGAATCCATGGTTACAGGCGAGTCTATGCCCGTCGAAAAATCCGCCGAAGACAAAGTCACCGGCGGCACGCTGAACGCAAGTGGAAGTTTCGTGATGCTCGCCGAGCGCGTCGGCAGCGAAACGATTCTTGCGCAAATCGTCAAGCTCGTCAGCGAGGCGCAGCGCAGCCGCGCGCCGATGCAACGCCTGGCGGACAAAGTAGCCGGCTATTTTGTGCCCGCAGTCATCGTGGCTGCTGTGCTGGCGTTCGGCGGCTGGGCGCTCTTTGGTCCTGAGCCGCGTTTTGCTCACGCGCTCATCGCTGCAGTAGCCGTGCTGATCATCGCTTGCCCCTGCGCGCTCGGCCTTGCGACGCCCATGTCTATCATGGTCGCGGTTGGCCGTGGCGCCCACGTTGGCGTCCTCGTTCGAAACGCCGAAGCTCTTGAAACGCTCGCCAAAGTGGACACTCTCGTCGTCGACAAGACCGGAACTCTCACGGAGGGCAAACCGCAACTGGCTGGCGTGGAAGTCTTCGAGGGAACCGGTTATACAAAAGACGCTTTACTGTCCTTGGCTGCGAGCCTGGAGCGTTCGAGCGAGCATCCCTTGGCCCGCGCGATCGTGCGTGCTGCCGAGGGAAAAAAATTGCCCCTCGCGCCGGTCAGCGACTTTCTCGCCACTGCCGGTGGAGGCGTCGAAGCCCGCGTCTTGAACAAACACGTTCTTGCCGGCACCGCCCCGTTTTTGAAGGGGCGTGGAATTGAAGTGACCGCAAAAGACCATACCCCTTCCCAAGAGCAAGCGGACGCAGCAATTACAACCGTCTATCTGGCGGTCGATGGAAAAGTGGCTGGAAGGTTTTTCCTGAGCGACAAAATCAAGGATTCGACGCCCCAAGCGATTCGCGCACTGCGCGACGAAGGCATGCGCATAGTGATGTTGACTGGCGACCGTCGAGCAACGGCAGCCAAAGTGGCCAGCGAACTCGGAATCGAAGAGGTCGAAGCCGAAGTGAAGCCGCAGCAAAAGAGTGAAATCATAAAGCGCCTGCGCGATCAGGGCCGCATCGTGGCCATGGCCGGCGATGGCGTCAACGATGCTCCCGCGCTTGCCGCAGCGCATGTAGGCATCGCCATGGGCACGGGCACCGACGTGGCCATCCAGAACGCCGGAATCACCCTCGTGAAGGGCGACCTTCGCGGCATCGTGCGCGCGCGGAAGCTCAGCCGCGCCGCCATCCGCAACATCAAACAAAATCTGGTTTTTGCTTTTCTTTACAACGCGCTGGGTATCCCCGTCGCGGCCGGCGTTTTCTATCCATTCTTCGGATGGCTTCTCAGCCCCATGCTAGCCAGCGCCGCCATGAGCTTCAGCTCAGTCTCGGTTATCGCCAATGCTCTGCGCCTGCGCAAGGTCTCGCTCTAAGGAGAGACAGACAGGAATGTCTGTCCGACCGCCTCCGTTCAGCTCTTGTCAAGAAGCGAATCGAGATACGCCCGCATTTGCGGCGAATCCCATTTCTGGAATCCAATGATCTTGCGTGCAATCTTGCCTTGCCGGTCGATGATGTACGTTTCGGGGATCATGCTTGTGCCGTAGGATTCGGCGATGGGCGAATGATTATCTTTCGTGTTTGGATCGCGGTACGTCGGGAAATTGACCCCTTGATCGCGGAGAAATTTTTCGTAAACCGCCTGGTCCTCATCGGCAGCAACGCCCAGAACGACTCCGTTGCGCGAATCGATGTATTTCTGCAGCCTGTTGAGTTCCGGAGTTTCTTCGACACACGGCGGGCACCACGTGCCCCAGAAGTTCAGCACCACAACCTTGCCGCGAAGATCGGAAAGATGCGCGGGCTTTCCGTTGAAATTCAGTGCGAAGTCTTCGGCGCGCTTCCCGGCAACGGACGCTTCGCCATGACGGTAACTCGGCAAGGCGAAAACGACCACGATTCCCAGAAAGGCCGCCAAACCTCCCCAAGCTATGAGTTTCGGGCCAATTCTCATCAAATGCTATACTAGCTCATCCGCGCGGGATCGGAAACCGGTCGGTATCCCCTTACTTCACCGTGACCATCCAAACTCCCAATTCGATGCAGGAGCCAGCCTCCCTGCCGGCTTCGATCACCGCGATTGTCCCGGCAAGAAATGAGGAGTCTGTCATTGCCCTCTGCGTTGAATCGCTGGCCAGGCAGCCGGAAATCGTGGAAATTATCGTCGTAAATGATCAGTCCACGGACAAAACCGAGGAAATTGTTCGCGGGCTGATGCCAAAAATTCCGAATCTACGCCTTCTCGAGACGCAGGATGTCCCGCCCGGCTGGGTTGGCAAAAATAATGCCGTCTTCCTGGGCGCGAAGGAAGCCAAGAGCCCGTGGCTGTTGTTCACGGACGCAGACGCGGAGCTGCTACCCGGCGCCGCAAATAGCGCTCTGCAGATCGCGCAAGAATCAAGCGCGGCGCTGATCTCCTTTTCCCCGGAGCAAGTCACGCAAACCTGGTATGAGAAAGCGCTTATCCCGTTCATCTACAGCCGGCTATCCAAACATTTCTCCTTCGACGCCGTGAATAACCCCGCCTCGCCTGCCGCGGCCGCGAACGGGCAGTTCTTGATGATCCAGCGCGACTCTTACAA
>Ga0207684_10007278_pt1 | contig 9985 bp, 10 predicted proteins | sample KBSK5501metaG_FD_184342 | JGI IMG/M metagenome (GOLD analysis project Ga0207684, IMG submission 184342) | Corn, switchgrass and miscanthus rhizosphere microbial communities from Kellogg Biological Station, Michigan, USA - KBS K5-50-1 metaG... | ecosystem: Host-associated > Plants > Roots >... | reverse complement strand
CGAGTGGGAACATTGGGTCTACCTGCGGCGCCAACACGCCCGCCAGCCACGCCCGCGGATTATTTACAAAGAACGGCAGGTTGATCGCGGCAAAGATCGCGCCCGCCCCGACAACCCGCCCGAGCGCGGCGCGCCAGCCGCGCTCTCGCCAGATGAGAATCGCATACACGGGCACGAAGAACCATGCCAGCTGCTTCGCCGCGAGCGCCAGGCCGAGAAAGAGCGTTGAGACGAGCGGTTTCCGCCACCAGTGCCAGGCCACGAACAGCAGCAGCACGTAAAAGACATCGAGCACGCCGCCGACCGTCGCATCCCACAGCGGGGTATCCGCCAGTGCCAGCACGAGCAGCCAGGGCCGCAGTCCCGGCGGGGCCGCACGCAGCAGCAGGAAGACGAGCACGAGGGCACAGAGCGCGAAGAACGGCACGACGCTGGGCGACCCGGCCCAGACCAGCGGTACCAGCGGCAGGAAGGCCAGCGCAGGATAGCTGACATGCGACTCGAAGGTGCACTGTGCGGCCGAGATGCCGGCTTCGGCCGCCGCGAACGCGCTCCGCAGCTCCGTATTGGAGGGATAGCTGGACCAAGGGCGCGCGCCGAAGACGCCGCAGCGCAGTGGCGTCGTGTGCGTGGGATTCTGATGATAGAGCAAGTTCGCCGCCACAATGTTGACGGTGACGTAGGGATTGCGGGCCGCGAGCACTTGCTGCGCCGCGTAGTGGTCCAGCGTCGTGCCGTCGTTGGGATAATCCGGCGGCCGGAAGCCTGCGGTCAGCGCCGTCCCCACCTGATGAATGCCCGGCAGGCATGCCAGCAGCGTCACCGCGAGCACGGCGGCCTGTACGCGCCGCGAGCGTAGCCAGCGCCAGGTGGGGACGCGCTCGCGCAGTGCCGCCAGCAGCAAGGCCAGCGAGCCGGCCAGCGCCAGCACCACCAGCACGTTCGAAAGCGGTTGCCCCAACGCCTGCGTCACCCCGGAGCGTGGGAACTCGAGCGCATTCTGCAGGAAGATGACAAGGCCGAGCAGCGTGAGCCGCGCGGCTGGCTCACCGGCGGGCAGCGGTAGCCAGCGGCGGAGCTGCGTGCGGCTCGCTCGCGTTGCCCGCAGGATCTGCGGGCGAAGGCTCTCAGGTGTCGTCGCGCCCTTCACGCCCAACCGTTCCTACCGCTCCGCCAGCCAACGGGCGGCGTCGAGCGCATGGTAGGTGATGATGATGTCGGCGCCAGCGCGCTTGATACTCGTAAGCGTCTCCAGCGTGGCACGCCGCTCGTCCAGCCAGCCGTTGGCGGCAGCGGCCTTCAGCATGGCGTACTCGCCGCTGACATTGTAGGCGGCCAGGGGCAGCTCCCAGCGGTCGCGCACGCGCGCCAGCACGTCCAGATACGGCAAGGCCGGCTTCACCATGATGATATCGGCGCCTTCCAGGATGTCTTGCTCGACCTCGCGCAGCGCCTCGCGTCCGTTGGCGGGGTCCATCTGATAGGCGCGGCGGTCGCCGAACTGCGGGGCGGACTCGGCTGCCTCGCGGAAAGGCCCGTAGAAAACCGAGGCGAACTTCGCCGAGTACGCCATGATGGGGGTCGTGGCATATCCCTCCGCGTCGAGTGCGTCGCGCAGCGCTGCCACACGCCCGTCCATCATGTCCGACGGCGCCACCACGTCCGCGCCGGCCGCAGCATGCGAGACGGCCTCGCGCGCCAAGAGCTCGAGGGTCTCGTCGTTCTGTACCTCGCCGTCACGTACGAAGCCGCAGTGGCCATGGCTGGTGTATTCGCACAAGCACACGTCCGTGACCACCAACAGGTCCGGCGCGGCGTCCTTAATGGCGCGGATGGCGCGCTGGACGACGCCGTCCGCCGCGTAGGCGCCGGAGCCAAGCGCGTCCTTCACCTCCGGGATGCCGAAAAGCAGCACACCGCCAAGCCCCAGCTCCGCCGCCGCAATCGCCTGTTCGCCGAGCGCGCTCAGGGGATACTGGAACTGGCCGGGCATCGAGGTGATCGGGATTGGCCGTGAAATCGTCTCGCTGACGAACAGGGGATAGATGAAGTCGGCGGGATCGAGGTGCGTCTCGCGCACCAACTGGCGCAGTCCCTCGCTGCGGCGCAGGCGTCGCGGCCGCCGTGCGGGGAAGCCACCAGGAATCCTGGGCGTGCGCGGCGACGGATCCTGGTGGGATATGCCGGCCGGCTGGCGCTCTAACTGGACCATCGCTTTGCTCGCTTTACGGCGCCTGCCGGAAGGGCAGCAGGATCAACGCGCCGAACGCCGCCAACGCGGGTATCATGTACAGCAGCGCCTGAATCACGTCGTCTTGCACGCGAGCGTGGGCCAGGCTGTACACACTGAAAATGCCGAATCCGATGCCAATGATGAACAGCATCAGGGTGCTTTGGAGTTTCTTTGACATGCTTCGCCTCGCCCCGCCTCCCAGCCATTCCGCGGCCGGAAAGTCCCGACAGATTATAACATGCCCGGTGCATCAGATGGCGACTTGACGGCGCCCGCGACTGCCGCGACTGCCGCGACTGCCGCGACTGCCGCGACTGCCGCGACTGCCGCGATTGCCGCGATTGCCGCGACTGCCGCGACTGCCGCGATTGCCGCGATTGCCGCGGCGTGGGATATGCTATGCTCAAGGAGAGAGCGCCGCGATGGAGCGGTGGCGCCGTGGTACGAGGAGCCCGTGATGACTGGCCAGCGAGAATCGAGTGACGTGCCGGAGGGCCGCCGTCCGCACGACCACCTGGACATCGACTTCATGCTGGCCGGCATCAGTCCGCGCCGCCGGGCATTCAACGACGTCCTGGTGCGATTCGGTGACGGCACATCGGAGTGGCTGCGGCGGCACTGGCTCGGCGTCGTGAATGGCACCCTCGCTACCTTCATTGGCGTGGCGGTCGCGACACCGCTGGCGTACGCCGCCGGGCTCACCGGGCCGGCGAGCGCCGTCTTCCACGCGTACCGCTTCGCCTGTGACGAGCTGCCCAGCCATTCGTTCTTCGTCGGCGGCTACCAGATGTGCCTCTGCTCGCGCTGCCTGGCCATCTATACGTCGCTGTTGCTCTTCGGGCTGGGCCTGACGGTCGCCCGCAAGTACCGCGTGATTCACAGCATGAGTTGGTGGATGTGGCTGCTCGCGATGCTACCGATGGCGCTGGATGGCGGCACCCAGTTCTTTGGCCTGCGGGAGAGTACCGTCTGGCTGCGTCTCTTAACAGGCGCAATATTTGGGATCGGCACGGGTTGGTTTATGCTGGGACATATCGAAGCGGCGGCCGAGGATGATGGAGCCGCGGTCGCACGGGAGAGAGCGAGAGCACAGTAAAGAGCATGGCAGACAACGGCACCGCGGCACACGCGCCGCGTTCGATCAAGATGAAGTTTAGTTGCGCCTGCGGTACAGAGTTCCCCGCGGACATCTACCAAGCCGTCAACGTGACACTGGAGCCCCAGCTGCTCTATCGGCTGCTGGCGGGCGCGCTCAACGTCGCCACCTGCCCGAATTGCGGGCGTACCGCGGCGGCGGCGCAGCCGTTCGTGTACCACGACATCGCGCGTGGTCTCTTCGCATACGTCTTGCCACGGGCGGACGTCTCGACTGAGGAGCGCAATGCGATTTTGAACCGGCTGCGGAAGGTCTACTCGCAGGCGGTTGAGGAGTCCGAGCGACTGTTGCAGAACGCGCCCCCGGGTGACGAGGCGCCGCGGCCGACCGTGCGCCGCCGCTCACCACTCGACGACTTGCAGGAGCGCATCGAGCCGGAGGCGCCGCCGATGCAGGTGATCTTCGGCGTGGAGCAGCTCGTTACGCTGGTGGATTCGCTGTTGGAGCCGAGCGAGAAGCTGGGCAGAGTGGCCCTCTCTACGCGCAGCAGCGACCAGAGCGAGCGCGCGCAGCTCGCACGTATTGCCGCGCGAATGGCAGAGCAGATGCAGTGCGAATGCCAGGTGGACGACGAGCCGGACGAGTATACCGTCTGGATCTATGGCCCGCGGGCGCGCACGAACGTGATTGCCAGGGAGCTGCATCGCCCCGCGTGAGCCGGCTGTGGGGAACGCTCCACCGGCTTCTCGTCGCGAGCCGCATGATATACTCCGCAGGGCGGTCGCACCGGCTGCCGCCGTACCCAGATACCGCTCGCACACAATGAAGTGAGGCTGTTCTCCATGGACTTCGCGACACGCGCCATCCACGTCGGCCAGGAACCTGATCCCAGCACCGGCGCCACCATCACGCCCATCTTCCAGACGTCTACATACACGCAGCAGGGGCTGGGTGAGCACCGGGGCTACGAGTACTCGCGGACGAGTAATCCCACCCGCGCGGCCCTCGAAGCCTGCCTGGCGTCGCTCGAAAATGCCCGCTTCGGCCTGGCGTTTGGCAGCGGCATGGCTGCCACGCAGGCCGTATTGAGCATCCTGCGGCCAGGCGACCATGTGGTCGCGGGCGACGACCTCTACGGCGGCACGTATCGCATCTTCGAGCGCGTGCTGCGCCCGATGGGCGTCAGCTTCGACTACGTCCCCGCTCGCGAGAGCACGGCATTCGAGGCGGCCATCCGGCCGGCGACGAAGTTGATCTGGGTCGAAACGCCGACCAACCCGCTGCTCTCGCTGGTGGACATCGCAGCGGTCGCGGCGGCTGCGCGGCGGCATGGCGTGCTGCTGGCGGTGGACAACACGTTCGCGACGCCGTATTTGCAGCGCCCACTCGATCTCGGCGCGCATGTCGTGGTGCACAGCACCACGAAGTACATCAACGGTCATAGCGACGTCGTCGGCGGAGCGGTGCTGACCTCGGACGAAGCGCTCTACAACGACCTCAAGTTCTTCGAGAACGCCGCCGGTGGAGTCCCGTCGCCCTTCGATGCGTGGCTGGTGCTGCGCGGGGTGAAGACGCTGGCGGTGCGCATGCGCCAGCACTGCGAGAACGCCGCCCGCGTCGCCGAGTTCCTGGTGGGGCATCCCCTCGTGCGCCAGGTCTACTACCCCGGCCTGCCCACGCACCCCGATCACGCGCTGGCCAGCCGGCAGATGAACGGGTTCGGCGGCATGGTCTCGTTTGACTTCGACGGCACCCGCGACGATGTGGACGTCTTCGTGCGCCACTTGCGGGTCTTCGCGCTGGCCGAGAGCCTGGGCGGCGTCGAGTCGCTCTGCTGCCACCCCGCCACCATGACGCACGGCTCGATTCCAGTGGAAGAGCGCGAGCGGCGCGGCATCACCGACACGCTGTTGCGGCTCTCCGTCGGCATCGAGGGCGCGGACGATCTCATCGCCGATCTCGATCAGGCGCTGGCCGCCGTCTCGGCTGCCCACCAGGACGCCTCCATTCGCCAGACTGCCGCCGCGCACAGCTGACGGTGAGCGAGGGTAGTTGTGACTGTGCCCCCAACCGTCGGGGCGCGGCTGCCGGGCGTCCAGCACCGTCAGCCCGCCGGCGCTGGGGGGCGAGTTGACCGACGGCCGTGGCGTTTGGTAGAATGGGCCAACCACGGCGGCGGCGACTCATATGCTCGCGCGAACGCGAGCGGCGACCCTGGGAGGTAGGCGCGAGCAATGGACCACATCGTTCAATGGCTGTTCACCGATCCGCAGAGCGCAACGGGCGACGCCGCGCATCCGGAGCACTTCCACTTCTGGGTGCCATGGATCATCTTCTGCGCGCTCGGCCTGCTCATCCCCTTCTACTACTGGGTGGAGGGGCGTAAGCGCTTCTTCAGCAAGCACACCCTGCACAAGTACCTCCTCGATAAGTTCGTCAACCAGCTCGCCCTCGTCGCCTTCGTCGGCTGGCTCGTCATGGGGGCGCGCGCCTTCATGGATAGCTCGCTCTTCTCGTGGCGTGTGTGGCGCTATGGCTGGCTGCTGTGGGTAGCGATCATCGTCGGCTACTGGACCTATTACATGATCCGCCGCTATCCAGCCGAGATTCAGCAGTACCGCCGCTACCGTACGATGCAGCAGTACATCCCGCAGCCGAAGCAGAAACGCCGCGCCGCTCGCGCGGGCGCCCGCTGAGGTTCAGGGAACCTCACCCCAGCCCCGTTCCGGCGCGAACGGGGTGCCAGACGGCAGCGGCCGACGCGTGGGGTGGCCCGCGGTTCCCTGCCCTGAAGCGGCAGGGCTAATCCTTTACGTGACAGTGCCGCGTCTGGCCATCGTTTCGTGTTGCAGTACACGTGTCCCAAGCAACATGCGTCGCGTGGGATTCGCCCTGGTCTTCAGGCCGCGGAGCCGACAATGACAACGAGCCGCACGGACTTGATATGAGGACGTGAGGAGCGGGGTTAGCCTCTCGTCTGGTCTCTGTGTATTCCGTGTTCTCTGTGGTGAATCTTTGCGCTCCCCCTATCTCCTTAGGGGAGGGGGCGGGGGCTTACTTCTTCAGAATGCGCATCAGGATGATGCTGAACTCGAAGAGGATGGTGAGCGCCACGCCGATGATGACCGGGCTGTAGGGATCGGCGCCCGGCGTGATGAAGCATGCGAGGAACCAGAGGCCGAAGAGGATGTATTTGCGCTTGGCGCGCAGAAACTGACTGGTGACAATGCCGACGAGAGAAAGGAATGTCAGCACTAGCGGCAGCTCGAACACGATGCCAAATGCCAGCAAGAAGTAGGCGACGAAGGTGAAGTAGCTGTTGGCGTCCAGCAGCAGCACGAAGTTATCTTTGCCGAAGCCGATCAGCCAGGCGATGGGGTAGCGCAGCACCACAAAGCCCGTTGCCATCCCGATGGCAAACAGCCCCGTGCCAAGCAATGTGAAAGGCAGGGCATACTTGCGCTCGCGGTTCGTGAGGCCGGGCGCGATGAAGCGCCACATTTGAAACAGCACGACCGGAGAGGCGAGCGCGAAGCCGACGGCTAGCGACAGCTTGAGCGAGATGAGGAACGCTTCGCCGAGATCCTTCTGCACGAGCTTGTGGTTTGGGCCGAGGAGCCCCACCGAGATCGCCGGCAGTGGCAGCAGCAAGAAATCGAGGATGCGTTGCCAGAAAATGAACCCAATAATCGAGAACACGGCGATGGCGATGGCCGAGACGATGATGCGGCGCCGCAGCTCTTCTAGATGCTCGACCAGCGTCATCGTGCCGCCCGACTCGCCGTCCGCGGGCGCGCCGATCGGTTGATGGAGCTCGCTTTCGACGTCGCTTGCAGCCATCGCTCCACTCCTCGCCGACGCACGCGCCGCCTGCCGAGCGCGCCGTGGTTGTGCTGTCGCCGCACTCTTTCCCGCTTAAGGGGACGAATTCGCACTCATTACCGTCACAGCATCGGACTCGCGCAGGGTCCGCTCGCGGCCGTGCCTGCCAGACTAGCCGACGCTGCCTGCGTGACCTTGCTCTTGCGGCGCTTCAGTCGCCGCTGCCGGGGCGCTCACCTGGGGCTGCTGCGCCGGCGGCGCCACGGACGGCGTCGGCTCTTCATGTGGCTCAGAGACTTCGCGCATGGATTTCTGGAACTCTCTGATCGTCTTCCCGATGGAGGAGCCCACCTCGGGCAGGCGCTTGGGACCGAAGAACAGTAAAGCCAGTATCGCGAGGGGAATCAGATATTCCGGCCGGAAGCCCATTGTCGTCGCTCCGTTTCTTGTCGCGCGTAGAGGGACCCACCCCGTGTGCCCCGTATTATACCTCACCTCGTCCCACAAAGCGATACGGCGCGCGGCCGTCATGGAGCCGTTGCTCGCCGCATCAGCTTCCCCCAGACCGGAAATTTAGGCGCATTTCTGCTCATTGGATGGCGTCATGACCAAAACCAGCAACAGCTCTGGCATCTGGCATAGCGACTATGGCATGCGTTACCTAGAGGCAGTTCCGAAACGCGATGAAAGGTATGGGCGAGCAGAGATCGCGGTGTGCAGGTGGCTTGTTTCAGAGTGGCAAGAGGCCGCGTGTGAGGAAGGCCAGTTCGTCCTCCGGTCGGTGCGCCTTGCCCTCGAGCCCTGGGAAGCCACCCCAGGCAAAGCACGTGCGTAGGTACTTGACGAATGCGGTGCGATGCCACTCGCCCTCCAACGGCGCGTCGGCCCCGGCGTTGGGCAGCTTGATGTCATAGCTGCCACCGCCGCTGATCCCATACTTGAAGAACTCGTCCGGAGCTATAACGACGACCGGTTGCCGATCTCCGTACATGTGGCCCCACTGCCGCAGCTGTTGCAATGCATGTTCGATGGGGTTGACATAGAGGGGATCGAGATCGTGCTCGTTCTCGGCAAGCCAGGCCTCTGCCGAAGACAGATCATAGGTGCCACAAGCCTGCCTTCTGGCCTGCCTGTATTGGACATTGTTGGTGAAGCCGCCAGGGTCAGCGGGATCGGCCACCGGATAATTCCCGACGAGGCAGACCGACCCGATGTGTTCATACCAGGCACGCAATGACAACGGGAGTACGCCGCCGAGGCGTTCAACCTCGGCAAGCTGGTCCTCGATATGGAGCTTGGGCAGGACGAAGATCCCAGGATTGGCCTCTGCCGCACCCGGTCTGCTGCGCAGCAGGGCTTGATATGCGGGCATGTCCCATTCGTAGGGGCCGAAGCGGAAGTCCACGGCCTGCAGACGGGCGACCAGCAACTCGATGTTGTAGCGCGCCCGTCGCATCGTCTCGCGCGCGACTGCCAGCGCATCGTGGTACAGCGGTTCCTCGCGCACCACTGCACCCAACGCGGTCAGTTCGGCCCAGATCTGCTCGTGCTCGCCTGCCAGGTACCGCTCCAGATAGCCGGTGCTCGCCGTCATTGCGCGGTGTCCCCCTTCCTCTGTGTCGCACCCGGTCACGCCGCGGTGGACACGGCCTGCTCAACACCCACCCGCGGTGGCAGCGGGCAGACCCGACAGATCCGACGGAGGCAGATCAGGAGCACGCCTACCGTGAAGAAACTCCGATAGACACTGCTCAGGTGTTCCCAGCGCACGAGCAAGCGCCGGAAATTGCCCAGCCACGCGAAGCTGCGCTCCACTTTGTACCGCTGCCGATAGTCGTCCTTCCGCGCGACAAGCGGGCGTCCCCGCTTGGGCTTCCAGTGCTTCGGGCGTCGCTTGGGTGGAATACACATGCGGATACCACGCTGACGCAGGGTACGGCGAAACGCGCTACTATCATACCCACGATCCGCAACCAGCTTCTCGGGCCGCTGCTTCGGGCGGCCTCGTGGGCGGGGAACGCTGACGGTGTCCAGCGTTCGCTCGGCGAGTTTGACCTCGGCGGTGGTGGCGCTCGCGAGGTGGAAGCCCAGAGGAAGCCCGTTGCCGTCGATGACCAGCATCCACTTGGTCCCTTTCCCCTTCTTGGTGAGACCGACCTGGTCACCACCCTTCTTCGCGGGCGCAAACGACCCGTCAAGGAAGGCCATGGACCAGTCGAGCACACCGCGCCGGTCGAGCGTCGCGAGGGCGACACGCCAGATGTACTCCCAGACGCCCTCGTCTCCCCAGCGTTTGAGGCGCCGCCACACCGTCGTCGGCGCCCCGTACTCGCGTGGCAAGTCCTGCCAGCGGCAGCCGGTGATGAGCACATACAGAATGCCGTCAACGGTACGGCGGTCGTCTACTCGAGGACGCCCGGTGCGGGCCGGGGGTGGCAAGAGGGGACGAATGAAGGCCCATTGCATGTCAGTGAGATGAATCCTGTTCATGCAAACAGACTACTTCATCCTGCTAGTGTTTCGGAACCGCCTCTACCACTACGGGAACGTTTGGAAAGGCCTACACAGGTCTGCTGAAGTTCAATTACCGAGTTGTATGGGCACATTTGCAAAGAAACCGACCACTCAATGCCACGAGTGCTATAATAGCGTCCTCAGGACTTGCAATGAGACCGAGTGGAACGGGTGGTGAGTTCAGTGGGCTTCCGCGTAGAATACCTCGTGTGCGGTGTGTACTTACCTTTCAGCGGCAGAAGGCCCCGCCCCTTCAGGGCAGGGGATGAATGCCGTCTCGCCCGCAGGCGAGCATCTGATGAGATGGGCGATACTGCCTG
>Ga0207684_10007276_pt1 | contig 9991 bp, 7 predicted proteins | sample KBSK5501metaG_FD_184342 | JGI IMG/M metagenome (GOLD analysis project Ga0207684, IMG submission 184342) | Corn, switchgrass and miscanthus rhizosphere microbial communities from Kellogg Biological Station, Michigan, USA - KBS K5-50-1 metaG... | ecosystem: Host-associated > Plants > Roots >... | reverse complement strand
CGCGCCCGAACGGCGTCCGGTCAGCGGCCCCATGCCGCGGTCCTCGCGCAGCTTCATGACGGCGAGGAACTCGATGATGCGTTCCTTCACGTCGTCCAAGCCGGTGTGGTCCGCGTCCAAGACACGACGAGCTTCGACGAGATCGAACTCGTCGTCAGAACGCTTCGACCACGGCAGCTCGACCATCCAGTCCAGCCACGTCCGGATCCACCCGTGCTCGGGTGACTGCTCGGACGTACGCTCCAGACGTTCGATCTCACGATCGACTTCTTTGCGAGCAGCCTCGGGCAGCCCGGCCTCTTCGGCCTTGCGCCGGTACTCCGCAGCGATATCGTCGCCGCCTTCATTCAGCTCTTTCTTGATCGCGTCCATCTGCTGACGCAGCATGTACTCACGCTGCTGGTCTTCGATCCGGTCGGTCACATCGCGACGGATCTTGTCCTTCAGCGAGATGTCGGCCAGCGTCGCCCGATACCACTCGAGCAGCTTCGTCAGGCGCGCTTCGACGTCGATCGTCTCGAGCACCTCGACCTTCTGCTCGAAGGTCAGGTCCGGCGAGTAGCCGCTCATGTCGGCGAGGTGGCCCGGGTTCCGGATCCCGCGCAACATACGGCCTGCGTTCTGCTCTCCCTTTGCTTCAAGGACGGACTCGACCACTGCGCGGAACTCACGCCCAAGCGTGAGCGCGCGCTCGGTCGGCTGCTCGGGATCGGGAGAGGCTTCGGCCTCCACCCAGAGTCCGGGACCGTCCCCTGGGGAGGCCACGGTGACGCGCGCGCGGTGCAGCCCGCGCATCACGGCGATCTTCTGCCCGCCGGGCAGCTCGCCTGAATCTTCGAGGCGCGCGACGGTGCCGACGCGCGCGTAACGCCCGTCGGTCCGAGGAACCAGGAGGACCAAGCCGCCGCTGCGCTGCGCCGCGGCGACCGCGTCCCTGGCTTCGGTGCTCTCGAGCGCGACCGTGACCACCATCTGCGGCAGGATCACTCCGCTTTCGAGCGGCAGCACCGGGAGTGTTTGGGTCTTGCTTTCGGTCGTCATGTCTGAGTCCTTCTTCGTCGGCTACGTCGGAGAAATGCTGTGCCTCGGAGTAGTCAAACGGCTGCGCGCGTGGCTTTTATGCCCGGTCTCGTGTCGCCCTGGCCGGGTAGAGTGCCTGCTCATGGCCGTGCGGGAGCTGTCGGAGGGCGAGCGGGTCCTTTCGCGGCGGGATCCGGTGATGAAACGGCTCATCAAGCAGGTTGGGCCGTCGGTGATCGGGAAACGCAGGAGCCGCACGTCGTTCGAGTCTTTGGTGCGCGCGATCGTGTTCCAGCAGCTGGCCGGCAAGGCCGCCGCCGCGATTTATGGGCGGGTCGTCGCGCTGTTCCCCGGAAGCCGGGTCACGCCGGAGAACGTCATGGCCACTTCCGACGTTGCTCTTCGCGGCGCGGGGTTGTCGGCGGCGAAGGTCGCATCGATCCGGGACTTCGCGACCAAAGCGCTCGACGGCACAGTGCCGCTTCGCTCGCTCGGCCGCCTTCCGGACGAGGAGATCATCGCCCGCCTCGTGGCGGTGCGCGGGATCGGTCGGTGGACGGCGGAGATGTTCTTGCTGTTCCAGCTCGGCCGTCCCGACGTATGGCCGGTCGACGACCTCGGTGTGAGGAACGGCTACCGGATCGCCTACGAGTTGCCCGCGATGCCGACGGCGAAAGAGCTCGGTCCCCTCGGCGATCGGTACAAACCGTATCGGAGCTATGCGGCGTGGTACTGCTGGCAGGCGGTGCACATCGCGCGCGGGGAGTTCGTCACACCCGGCGACTGACCCTAACGAGCGGGTCCACTCTGGACACTCGGCCCATTGTTCGAGCGTTTCTCCCGCCTTACCATGACCGGCAACACGGGGCGTTTCACGGGCGACGGGGGCACGTCATGTCTGAGCACGACGGGGATCCACCATCAGGAGAAGGGCACGAAGGGCCGGCGACACCGGGCAACACGCCGCAGCCGGAGGTTCCGGGATTGGGCCTTCCGGGGCTGGGTGTCCCGGCGCTGGGTGTTCCCACACCGGGAGCAACGCCGCCACAAAGCACGTACTCGGATCCCGATCCCAACGACCCGCGGAACTACCCCGGTGCACTGCCGCCGGGCATGGGCATGCCACAGCCGAAGGTCCGCAAACGAGTCGGCGTTGGTCGCGTGATCCTATTGGTCTTCTTGCTTCTCGCCGGCACGGGGTGGCTGGTCCGCACGATTCGCCAGGCGCGCGCAACACCCGCAGACAAAGCCGCGTGTGCCGCAACGCTGTCCGCTTTCCAGACGGATTTCAGAACGGCTCCCGCCATGCTGTCCTCACTCGAGTTTGCCAATGACAAGACGCTGCTCGCCGCTCGCGGCGACATGACGACACATCTGCAGCAACGCGATACCACTGCGCTCGGCAATGACATCAACAAGGTCATCCATCGCTGTAACGGGATCTCGAGCTCGTTCAAATCAGGTTTCCAGAGCTACTGCGACACCCATCCAGGTGTCTGCAAGGAAACTTTCCACATCGGTCCGTTCTAGGAGGCAACTCATGAGCTTCGTCCTTCGCCGCTCACTTCCGTCGCTCGGAGGCTTGATCGCTCTGATCATTGGCGCCGGTTTCGCCGTTGTCGCCTTCCTGCATGCACCGGTGTGGTTCCCGTTCGCGCTCGCGATCGCCTTCACGTTGCTGTCGTATGCGATCAACCCATGGATCATCGAGCACCTTGTCCCCGCATCGATCATCGAGCGGACGGAAAGCGGCTACAACACCGATCATCCGATCGGGGCCATGGTCGCCGCGCGCTGCCGGCAAGCAGGCGTGCCGCTGGTGAAGCTCGGCATCGTGGACGACGGGAACCCAAACGCGTTCACCTTCGGCCGGACGCGCGGCGACGCGCGCATCTGGGTGACGCGAGGGCTGCTCGAGCGGCTTGACGAGCGCGAGCTGGACGCCGTCGTCACCCACGAGATCGGCCACGTGAAGAACCGGGACTTCATCGTCATGACCGTTGCGGCCGTTGTGCCGATGGTGCTGTACCTCGTGTACTTGATCGGACGCCAGGCCGGCCGCGACGAAGCCAAGGCCGTCGCGATCGCCTCGTACATCGGATACATCGTCGCGAAGTTCACGCTGCTCGCTCTCAGCCGCGCGCGGGAGTACTCCGCGGACCATTGGTCGTGCCAGGCAACCGGGGACGGCGACGCGCTGTGCTCTGCGCTGGTCAAGGTCGCGTACGGCATGGGAAGCGTCGACGCCGCGCGCAAGAGTGAGGCGGTCGCGCTTGCGCAGAGCGGCAAACGCCGGAAGCGCCAACGAGTGAATACCCGTTCGCTCCGCCTGCAGTCGATGAGCGCGATGGGGATCTTCGATCCCCGTGACGCGGTCGCGATGGAGACCGCGCTCGCGCAGGGGATCGAGCCGCAGCGCGCGATCGCGGCACTGCGGTGGGACATGGTGAACCCGTGGGCGAAGGTGCTCGAGAAGATGTCGTCCCACCCGATCGTCGCTCATCGGTTCCGGGCGCTCGAAGAGTCGACGTTGCCGGGGAAGCCCACGCGCTGGAGCGTGCTGCGCGCGCTGGCGACCGTAACGCCCGAGAAGCGCTTCGAGGCGCGCAAGGATTTCGCCATCGAGCTGACGCTCGTTCTCGCTCCCTGGGTCGTGTTGATCCCGCTCGTCGCATTCGGCGCCTGGCAGAGCTCCGCGCTCTCGATCGGCCTTGCGTTGATCGTGGCGGGCATCCTGTTCATCCTGAAGCAGGTGATGCGCTACCCGAACAAGCCGGAGAAAGTCGATCAGGTGGCGTCTCTTATCGAGCGGCTCGACGCAAGCCCCGCGGCCGGGCTCGACGTCGAGATCACCGGCCGGATCATCGGACGCGGGATGCCCGGATACGTACTTTCGCCCGACCTCGTCATCCAAGACCAATCCGGTTTCGTTCCGGTGCAGTACGCCAACCCGTTCCCCTTCGCGCGCGCGCTGTTCGGCCTCGCGCGCGCGGAGCACTTCATCGGGAAAGACGTGGTTGCGCGCGGCTGGTACCGGCGCATGCCCGGCCCGATGGTGGAGCTACGCGAGGTGCGAACTGTCGATGGCACGCTGCGCGCGCGGGGCTACACCTGGATCGTGCGTTACATCTGCTCGGCGATGGTTGTCGCGGCAGGGTTCGTCGTCCTGCTGGAGGGCATCGGGCATTAAGCACGCGGCTCGGCGGAGCCCGAGGGGGTTTTCGCGCGCGCGCGATGCCACACGCCCAGACCGCTGACGACGACCGTCGTCCACAAAGCACCGAGCGCGGCGCCACCAACGACGTCGGTCAGCCAGTGCACGCGGAGGTAGAGGCGTGAGAAGCAGATCATCGTGACGAGCGTGAACGTCACCGTCCAGATCAGCACCTTGAGCTTCCACGAGCCGGTCGCACGCGCGAGCAGGAGAGCGATCGCGCCGTAGAACGCCGCAGCCATCGTTGCGTGAGCGGAAGGGAAGCTCGAACCGGTGACATGGATCAGCGCGTGCACGGGCGGGCGATGGCGGTGCACGATCGCGCGCACCAGCCGCTCGAGCAGATACGCACCTGCGGGCGCGGCCACCAAAAGGAACGCGGCAGACCACGCCCTGCGTCCGGCGAGAAGGATGACCGCGATCGCAGCGATCGCGGCAATGAAGATCGGGTCGCCGAAGAGCGTGATGACCTTCATCGCCAGCGTCAGGCCGCCCTCGGTGTGATGGATCAAGAAATCGAGGAAGGGCTGATCGAAGTGGACCAGGTGCTGGCGCTGTGCAACGTCTTTCACAACGATCCCGAAGCCCCAACCGATCACGACGATGGTGACGAGGCCGGCCGTAAGGCCGAGCCCCAGCGCCTCTCCCGGGGTGAAGCGGTGGCCGAGGAACTCGAGCGGTGCACGGAACCATCGAAGGACCGGACGTTCGAGCTGCTTCGACCACCACGCGCCAAGGCGTTCTTGATTGCGCGCGATCCGGCGCGCGACGGCGGTAATGATGACGACCGTGAGGACGAGGCCAAGGAGCAACGCACTCGCGCGGCCTGCGGTGTGCTGCACACGCTTGTATCCGTTTCCGGCGAGGTACCCGAGCAGCGTGAAGCCGCTCCCCCATATCGCTCCGCCAAGAGCGTTCCAAAGAAGGAAGGTCGGATACGGGATCGCGGCGATACCGGCCATGCCGGGGATGAGCGCGCGCAACGCGGCGGTGAAGCGCCCGATGAAGATGGACTTCCCGCCGTGGCGCCGAAGGAAGGCGGTCGCGCGCTCTTGATGATCGGCCTTGATGAAGCGACGCAGCGGACCATCGAGCAGCCGCGTCCCGTAATGCTTTCCAACCTCATACCCGACGGAGTCGCCGATGATCGCGCCGAGGACGGCCGCGGCGATCGCGCCGCCGAGGGTGATGCGCCCCTGGAAGGCGAGCACACCGCCGAGGATCACCGCGATCTCGCCGGGGAAGATGAACCCGAGGAAGACCGACGACTCGAGGGCGGGCAGCGCGAAGATCAGCGCGTACGCCAGCGCGCCGTGCAGGTGCAGGATGCGCTCGATCATCGTCGGAGACGATAGTCGCCGAAATCGGGGGCACTTGCGGGCAGGCTAGCTTCCGATCCTTCAGATCCTGCCCGAACGTACCTAGGACGAGCAGCCTGCCGGCGCTACTGTTGCCGCGATGAGCTCCTCGCTGCTCGCCCGCCTTTCCTACGCCGCCGCAGCCACGTGCGCCGTTTCGGGCATCTTGTACGAGGTCTCGGGTCCGTCCCTCGGCCCACCTCGAACGCTGGTACTCGCGTCATCCATGGTTGGCGCCATCGCGCTCGCGGTGGCAGGCAGGTGGCAGCAGGGCGCCGCGGCGGGCGCGCGCGGCCTCCAGCTGGCGACACTGACCGCTCTTTCTGGTGGATACGTACTAGCCAACGTCCTTGGGACCACGCTGACGGGCAACGCCGTGTGGCGCGCCATGTACTTCGTCGGACTTGCGGTCGGGGCTGTGCTCTTCGTCTCGTCCGCGCGCGCGCTTCTGAAGGACCAACGCTCAACGCAAAAAGCTTGACCTCGAGTCCTCCCGAGAATTGAGAAAGCCCAGGCCGCCTGGACCTGGGCTTTCATCGTAGCGGGGGCAGGATTTGAACCTGCGACCTCTGGGTTATGAGCCCAGCGAGCTACCGAACTGCTCCACCCCGCGTCGCGAATGCCGATGGTAGCAGCCGACCGAGCGGCTCGCACCAGGTCTATCGAGAAGGGCTCGGCGACGGAGTCGGCGACGCGCCGGCAGCCTTGGCTGCCTCGCTGAGCGCCTTCTGTTCGGCGGCGATCTCGCTGCCATAAGTGGCGAAGTCGCCGGCCTTCAGCGCATCCTGCGCGCGCTGGTAGTGCGCGATCGCCTCGGCGATGAGGTCCTTCAAGGTCTTGCCGCTCGGTGCGACTCCTTCTATGACCGACCCCGCCGACTTGCCGAAGATCGCGGCGAGAGCTTGGTCCAAGGTGTCGCCCATCTTGACGTTGCCACCCGAGACCGCGACGACGCGCTTCAGCTCGGGGATGACGGCTCCTTGACCTTGTAAGTAGAGCGGTTGGACGTAGAGAAGCGAGTTGGCGATGGGAACGATCAAGATGTTCCCGTAGATGACCTTCGAGTTCTGCTGGTTCCAGAGCGTCAGCTGCCCCGCCACCGTGGCGTCCTGGTTGATGCGCGCTTCCACCTGCTCGGGTCCGAACGTCGCATCGCTGCGCGGGAATGAGTACGCCGTTAGCTGGCCGTAGTCGGACGGATCGCTGTGGGCGACCATGTAGGCCGTGAGGTTGGCTCGGCCGACCGGCGTGAACGGCCGCACCAGAACGAAGCTCGCGCTCTTGTCGCCCGGTAGCTGCATCAGCACGTAGTACGGCGGCACGGTACCCGTCGCGGCCGCACCGTTGAGCTGCTGCGTTGGGTCGTTACCGACGACCCACGAGTCTTGCTTCGAATAGAAGTCGTTCGCGTTGATCATGTGGTAGTTCGAGTAGCGGTCCGTCTGCAGCTGGAACATGCCCTCGGGGTATCGGATATGCGACAGGAGGGTGGGAGACATCGAAGACTTCGGTTTGAAGATGCCGGGGAAGATCTTCATCCACGTCTGAAGGATCGGGTCCGTGGGATCCCAGGCATAGCTGTCGATCGTGCCGTCCTTCGCATCGACCACGAACTTGACGGAGTTACGGATGTAGTTCCCGGTCCCCAACGGGATGCTCCCGTTTGATGTGTTCGAGAAGTTGATGCGCTGCGAGTATGGGTACATCGCCGTCGACGTGTACCCATCGACGATCCACTTCAGCTTGCCGTCGATGATCGCGATGTATGGATCGTTGTCCAGCTGAACGAACGGCGCGACCCGCTGGATGCGATCGGGCACCACCCGGCGGAACATCAGCCTGGAGTCGGTGGTGATCGCTCCGGAGATAAGCAAGTTGACGTCGCGGAAGCGCCACGCGAAGGCCGCTCGTTTGAAGAAGTTGCTGAGCTTGATGCCGCCTTTTCCGTCGTACGTATACGACTGGTAGTTATCGCCCAGCGGATAGTCGAGCTCTTGCTGCTTCGTGTCGGTCACGACGAACGGCGTTTCCTCGTGCTCCCCGTAGTAGATCCGTGGCTCGGTGATCGCGGGACCACCGCTGTCGGACACGGGTGGGATGTTCTGGATGATGAAGTCGGGCTGCCCTTCTCCGGTAACGCGGTCGACCCTGCTCGCGACCACACCGAAACCGTGCGTGTAGACGAGGTGCGTGTTCAACCACGTCTGTGCGACGGACGAGAGACCGCCTGGATGCACCTCGCGCGCGCCGATCATCACCTGCCGCTCGCCGTCGCTGAACGTATAGCGATCCACGTCGGCTGGGCTGTAGAACTCGTAATACTGCTTGATGCGCTGCAGGCTGACGTACTGGTTGATCAGGACGCCCGGATCCCACAAACGGATGTTCTGGACCGTCGACTTGTTGGCCGGTACGTCCGCGGCTTTCAGTATGCCCGTCGCCGAGAACGGCGATACATCCACGTTGTTGATCCCGAAGGCGAGCCGCGTTGCGTCGATATTGCGCTGGATGTAGGGCTGCTCACGCTGCCGTTCGTTCGGCGTGACGCTGAGTCGCTGCACCGCTGCCGGCCAGATCCCGCCGGCCACGATCGACGTCAGAAGGAGCAACCCGATCCCGCCGATAGGCAAAAGCCAGTTCTTGAAACGCGCGTTGACGAAGAACAGCACGCTGATAACCAATGCGATGATCATGAGCAGCTTGAGAGCCGGAAGCTGCGCGTGCACGTCTGTGTATGAGGCTCCGGTGACTTGGCCGCGAGACGAGTAGAGCAAGTTGAACTGGTCGAGCCGGTATCCCCACGCCTTCACAAGCACGATGAGGCCGAGCAAGACGGAGAGGTGCGCGCGCACCTCCGGAGCGACGCGCTCGCCGCGCTGCTGCGGCCGGATGCCGCCCATGAAGTAGTGCCCTGCCGCGGCGATGAGCGTCACGATTACGAGCGTCGAGAACAACCACGTGAAGACGAACCGCTCGAACGGTAGCTTGAAGACGTAGAAGCTCAGGTTCTTGTGGAAGACCGGATCGACCCCACTGAACGGCGAAGGATGCCGGAACAAGAGGTACTGCTGCCACTTCGTGGCGGCGCCGCTGCCGGCGAAGAGTCCGAAGACGATCGCAGCGATGATGACGCCCCACTTCATGAACGGCTGCAGCGTCGCGCGGTAGCGCTCAAGGATCTGATCGGGAACCGAGAACATGCGCGCGGGGTTCGTGATCTTGCGAACGATCCAAAGGTTCAGCAACAGCAGCACAGCGAAGAGGATGCCGAAGACCAAACCGAGGTCGATCCGCGTCCACACCGATTTCCAGAAGACCTTCTGATAGCCGGTCTCGTCGAACCACATGACCTCCGTGAAGAAGGTCGAGAGAAGGCCCAGCACCACCACGATGGCGACGACGATGGCTGCCGTGATGATGATGATTCTGCGGCGCGCACTACTGAGCCGGTTACGGGGGATCCTGATCACGGCGGGGAGCCTACCAGCGGGTAACGAGCACCGCTGTGACCGATGGTTCCGGCTTCCCTCTCAGCAAAGTCCCAGCAGGTGACGGACTGGGTCGCACGAGCCGCTGGGGGTCGGCGTTGGACTGGGCGTCGGCGAACCAGTCGGCGAGCGGCTCGGCTTTGGCGTGGGCGTTGGCGTCGGCCCCTTGGTCGGCGTTCCGCTGGGACTTGCCGTGGGCGTCAGCGATGGGATCGCCCCGCCTCCGCTGCGGATGTCCCCCGCGCGCAACGCGATCGCGCGCGTGACGGAAACCTTCAGGGTCTGCTCACCGTTGTCGCCCAGATATTCGTGGGCCAGCAGCCCCCACGTCGCCCCTTGATCGAGCAGCGACAACAGAGTCCCGAAGAATGCCGCCGCGCTACTGCCCTGCGCGCGCTGCTCGAGCAGCAATGCGAAGACCGTTCCGATCAGGATGTCTCCGCTCCCCGTGTTCTGGAAGTAGGGCGTGATGAAACCCAGGTCGCGGCCCGGCGCGATCTTCGCGATCTCTTTCCAGTCGTGCATCACGGCGCCGTACTGCGCTTCGTAACCGCGGCTCTGCGACGCGAGGGTCACGTCGAGGTCGATGACATCGGCCAGGAACTCCTGGTCCCACACGTCCCTGGGGTCCACGGTCAGGGGCGTTGCCGTCCGTGGGAGCGCGCGCGCGGCCACCACTCCCTCACGCAGCGTCGGGATCGGCAAGGAACCGGTTAGCGACGTGATCGTTGCGCCGCCCAGTCATGAAGGTGATGAAGAGATCGCGAAGGTCGTCGATTTCGGACTCGCAAAAGTGCGCGACGTCGGAGCAACGGCGCTGACGAAGACTGGCGTGGTGCTCGGCACGTTGTATTACATGTCGCCGGAACAATGCAGTGGCGGGGAGTTGGACGCGCGCGCCGACGTGTACA
>Ga0207684_10007274_pt1 | contig 9991 bp, 8 predicted proteins | sample KBSK5501metaG_FD_184342 | JGI IMG/M metagenome (GOLD analysis project Ga0207684, IMG submission 184342) | Corn, switchgrass and miscanthus rhizosphere microbial communities from Kellogg Biological Station, Michigan, USA - KBS K5-50-1 metaG... | ecosystem: Host-associated > Plants > Roots >... | reverse complement strand
ATGCCGCGCGATCTCTCCCCGGCCGAGCAGAAGCTGTTCCTCGACGTCGCTCGCGAGAACGCGGCGCAGCTTCGCAAAGCGGACGTGATCCTGGCCCACGACCCGCAGGCGGTGGCGCTCCGACACTTCGCGGGAGCTCGCGGCGCGGGATGGGTTTGGCGCTGCCATATCGACCTCACGACCGCGTACGAGCCGGTCTGGTCGTTCCTGCGTCCGTATGTCGACGAGCACGACGCGTCCATCTGGACGATGCCCCAGTTTGTTCGGCCCGATCTGCGCATGTCGCGCGTTCTCATACAGGCCCCGACGATCGACCCGTTCTCCGTCAAGAACCGCGAGATGCCGCTCGCCGAGGCTCGTCAGGTCGTACAGGGCTTCGGCGTGGAGGTCGAGCGGCCGATCCTCCTGCAGGTCTCGCGGTTCGATCCGTGGAAGGATCCGCTCGGCGTGATCGATGCCTATCGGCTCGTAAAGGTCGAGGTCCCCGGCGTGCAGCTCGTGATGATCGGCTCGCTCGCCGACGACGACCCCGAGGGGCAGGAATACCTCGACCGGACGCGCGCGCACGCGCGCGGCGATCTCGACGTGTTCCTCTTCACGAACCTCGACGGCGTGAAGGATCGCGAAGTGAACGCGTTCCAGCGCGCCGCGACGGTCGTGCTCCAGAAGTCACTGCGCGAGGGGTTCGGATTGGTCATCGCCGAGGCGCTCTGGAAGGGCGTCCCGGTGGTCGGCGGCAAGGTCGGCGGGATCCCGCTCCAGATCGAGGACGGCGTGTCCGGGTATCTCGTCACGAGCGTCGAGGAAGCCGCGACGCGCACCCTCGAATTGCTCAAGAACCCCGCGCTGGGGCGGAGCATGGCGCAGGCCGGCCGCGAGCGAGTGAGAGACAGGTTCCTCATCACGCGCGACCTTCGCGATCAGCTGGAGCTCGTGTCGTCGCTGGCCGCGCCGACCGGACGACCCTCGTAATTTCTTACTGGCTCGGATCACGCCACCTGATTGCCCGCGTGAGGCGCCTCAGAGGACGTTCGCTGCGCTCCGCGACGTAGCCGCTGACGATCTGAGCGAGGTCGTGCCCCTTCGGGAGGCCCCTCTGATGGAGATACCAGTGGTGCTCCGTGATCCAGAGGTAGAGGTCCGCCTCGCTGCGGTTCGGGAAATCGCGTAAGGCGTCGGAGTTTCGGATCGCCTCGACGGTCGGCAGATAGACGCGGTCGTACCAGCTGGCGACGGCCTCGTCGTACGCGATCTCGCGCTTCTTCTCGATCCCCAGGTACCAGCGGTGCGTCGAGATGTGCTCGAGGAGCTTCTCGTACTGCCCGGGAAGCGTGAGCTCGATGCGAGCGTCGGGCCGGAGATCGGCGATCCGCGTCGTGGCGTAGAAGGCGAGCATGTCCTGCCTGCGGATCCAATCGAGGAGATCCTCGGCCGAGGTGATGGGCGCGGGCGACGCCACCTCGATCACGCGAGCGTCAACGAACGCCTGGCCGCGTTCCCGTGCGACCGAGACGCGGTGGTTCCCGTCCTTTACGAAGAACGTCTCGCCGATCTTGTAGAGCTCGATCGGCGGCAGCTCCACACCCTCGAGGTACGCCTTATCGATGCTCTCCCAGCGGCCACGCGTGCGGACCTGCCGCGGGAGGAACGCGCGATCGAAATCGCGGTAGCGCCCGACGCTGCCGACGATCTGATCGATGGCCACCTCGCGCATGCCGCCTTCGCGCTGCGCATGAGCGCGGAGCTGCTTGCGGACCTCCTCGTATGCGAGGAGCGCGTTGTCCGTGCGCACCAGCCAGCTCCCGAGCCGACGCCAGAACGCCTTTCGCCGGGCGCGCTGGAAGTCGGCGCGGGCGGTGCTACTGGACAGCATCGATGTCGATCTCGCGAGCGCCGAACGTATTCAGCACGATCGTGTCGTGGTACTGCGTGCGGGTGACGGTCCGCGCGTCATAGACATGAGAGTGGCCGTGGAGATGGTACCGAGGCTTGAATGTGCGCAGGAACCAGCGGAGCGCTCGGAATCCCCGATGGGCATGATCGGGAAGGTCGTGGATGCCGCGGGGAGGCGCGTGTGTCACCAGCACGTCGAGATACCGGCCGCGCTTGAGCTTGCTCGCAAGGAGCGACGGGATCATCCGGACTATGGCGAGCCACATGTCGCCCTCGCTGAGCTGGTACGGACCGTCGCTGTAGCGGGGTGACCCGCCGAGACCTGCGACGAGCAGGCCGTTGATGGCGACGACCCGACCGTGGAGGTCGATGCCCTGCCACCACTCGCCGATCGCCTTATCGTCGAGCAGCTGCGGCGGCACGTCATGGTTTCCGTGCACCGCGTAGAGCGGCACGGAGAGCTCGGTCGCCACGAAGTCCAAATAGTCGTATGGCAGGTCGCCGCAGCCGAGGATCAGCTCGACGGGCCCGAAGCGCGAACGCGCGGTCGATGCCTGCACCGCTTCGTCGACGACGTCGCTCAGGGCGAGGATCCGCATATGTCCAGTCTCGCACCGGTCGATAGCATCGCTCTCAGATGAGCGACTCCCTATTCGAGATCGATGCCGACATCCGCGTCGCGCGCACACTGCCGGCGCGCGTGTATTCCGATCCCGAGCTCTTCCGCTTGCAGCGCGACCGCGTGTTCGCGCGCACCTGGCAGTACGCCGGCCACGACGACCTTGCGAAGGTCGCGGGGCAGGTCTACCCGTTCACGCTCTTGCCCGGCGCGCTCGACGAGCCGCTCGTGCTGGCACGCGACTGGGGCGACCAGATCCACTGCTTCTCGAACGTGTGCACGCACCGCGGCACGCTCGTCGTCGAGGGCGCGGGGCACCAGCAGCACCTGCGTTGCCGTTATCACGGGCGGCGCTTCACGCTCGATGGGCGGTTCCACTCGATGCCCGAGTTCGAGGGCACGAAGGACTTTCCCTCGCCGGCCGACGACCTGCCGCAGGTTGGCCTCGGGACGTGGGAGCGGTTCCTCCTGGTCGCGCTCGCGCCGGCGATGACGTTCGAGGACGCCATTACGCCAATCCGCGCGCGACTCGCCGGAATGCCGTTCGGCGCGCTCGTCCACGACGCGGCTGGGGCGCGCGACTACCTGGTGAACGCGAACTGGGCGCTCTACGTCGACAACTATCTCGAGGGCTTCCACATCCCATATGTCCACTCGAGCCTCGCCGCCACACTTGACTACGGCGAGTACGCGGTCGAGCTCGAGCGGTACGCGGTGCTGCAGCTCGGGATCGCGAAACCGGGCGAGGCGGTGTTCGATCTCCCGCCAGCGCACCCGGACAACGGGCGGTCGATCGGCGCCTACTACTTCTGGCTCTTCCCAACGACGATGTTCAACGTCTACCCGTGGGGTGTCTCGGTGAACGTGGTCACGCCGCTCGCGGTCGATCGCACCCGCGTCTCGTTCCTGCCGTTCGTCTGGGACGAGACCAAGCGCGAGACCGGCGCCGGTGCCGGGCTCGATCGCGTCGAGCGCGAGGATGAGGCGATCGTCGAAGCTGTCCAGCGCGGCGTGCGCTCGCGCCTCTATGAGCGCGGCCGGTACTCCCCGACTCGCGAGGGCGGCGTCCACCACTTTCACCGCCTGCTCGCGGAATTCATGAACCGCTGAACAGAGACGCCGCGCGCGATCGGCGCGCGGCGTCTCGTGGCGCGAGGGGGTCGGGCTCAATCGTGCTTGTGCTCGTAACCCTCGTTCGGGTGCGCGAGATACGGGAACGCTGAGAGGTAACCCTCGGCGTTCGACGTGCCGTCGGTCAGGTCGCCCGCGTGGACGTCGGGGGTGAAGCTCGGACGGACGAGCGGCAGAGTGAAGCCAGCGACGGCTCGCAGCTCGATGGCGACCACGTTGTCCGCGACCCGCCGTCCGTTCGGGAAGCCCGCGAGATCCGCGCCGAGCACGCCGAGCGCGTTCGGGCTCGCGGCCGGCGGGATCGCCATGTTGAGCCGGAGCATGTCGGCGACGCGGCTTCCGGTGAAGTTTTGGAAGCCCCCGATGACGCCGGATGGGATGCCGGTCGCGAGGACCGCGACCAGGTCGTCGCGGGAGCGGCTCGTGGCGGGCATCGTGAGGAGCGCGGCCAGGTTCGGAAACACGCCCGGATAGAGCACCGGGAGCAGGTTCTGCAGCTCCGGGTTCGTGTAGTACGCGAGGAAGTCAGAATCGTTGCGCGGTTCGCGCGCGTTCCAGCGGTCCTTCTTACCGATCGGGATGATGACCTCATTGATGAGCGGGTTGCCGAGCCGCGAGACCTGCGTCCATCCACCGGCGGAGTTCGTCTCGCCGTCGTCGCCGCGGACCTTCCCGCGCTGGCGGCTGGCCGTCGCCCAAACCCCGATCACGGACGTCGCGCCCATGACGTTCGTGGGCACGGAGCCGTCGCGCGTCAGATCTGTCTTCGGGACCTGAATCGCGATGGAGTGGACGTTGAAACCCTTCGTCCCATCCTTGGGCGTCCCGGCGAGTGGGATCAGGTGGGCGAGGCCGAACGGCCGCAGTGCGCCGAGATCGAAGATCGAACCGAGGTCGACGTAGAAGCCTTCGTCGCGCTGTCCGGCGAAGACCTTCACCCCTCCGGGCACCGACTGGATCGCCGCGTTCGCGAGTGCAGCGTATCCCGGCGTCGAGCGCGGGCCGATCCGCACCGGTGGGCTGATGAGATCGCTACCGAGGACGCGGAACTCGCGGTCATCGTCCTCTTCCTCACGCGTGACGCGCGTGACCGTGTACGTCTGCCGGACGTTCCACGAAGGGCTGGTGAGCGACGTGATCGGACCGGTGTTGTAGAGGAACGTCTCGGGATTGGTGACCCGCGTCTTGAAGCGGAACTGGTAGGTGACGTCGGCCCGCGCGTCGCCGTCGTTGTCGATCTTGATCTCGTAGAGCACGTCGTCGCCGAACTGGAAGAAGTTCGGGCCACCTGCCGGCTCCTCGAGGGGAATGTAGTTCGCGATGATCGTGACCTTCGAGCTGTCGTTGGGATCGACAAACGCGTAGAGATCGGTGTTGTCGGCTACGGGGTCTTTGGAGATCTCGGGGGCTTCACGATGTGAAGACATCGCCGGCCTCCTTCGCGATCGCGATGAGGCGGGCGACGAGCCCGGCATCGCGGCGGACGATCTCGCGGGTGCCGACCATGACGACGAGCTCGCCTCGCCGCGCGTTGCTGACGTACGCGACGACAGGAGCTGAGTCGGTCGAGTCCGGGTCGGTGCTGGCGGCGCCGCCGACTGCGCGGCTGGCCGCGATGAGACCTAGTGCGGCGGTGCTCGCGGCGGCGGCCTTGAGAACGGTCCGTCGCGAATGTGTCGTGCGCGAGGGCGCGCGTGTAGAAGCGTTACGTGCCATACCTTCCTCCCGGAACGGTGACGTGTGACTCCGGCGCTGAAATACGCGAGCCGGGGCTCGAGCGGATCACCCGAGAGGGTCAGACCTGTCGGCGTGGGCCACATGTGGAGGGACCCGCGCCCCGTCGTGAAGGATCTCGCCGGGTCCTGACACGGGTTCGAGACGGCGGCCGCTGCCGACCGGGTGATGGCCGGACGCCTTCGAGGAAGTGCACTTGATCGCGCTGGGCCGTGGCGGGCAGGTGGGTGAGAGCCACGGCCCAGCGCTTTTTTTCCTTCCTAGACTCGCGAAGAGTGGCCGACCTCGTCATCGCGGCCGTCATCGTGCTCGGCGCGATCGTCGGGTTCCGCAAGGGATTCGTGATGCCCCTCGTCGCACAGGGGGGCGCGCTGCTGACGCTCGCTGCGCTCTATGCCGGGCCGTTGACTGGCGCCTTGCCCTCGGGTGCCGCCGGGCTCGGCGCGGGGGTGGCCGCGCTCTTCGTCGGCGGCGTGGTCTTCAGCACGGTCGGGTCGATCGCGATCGGATTCGTGCACAAGCTCCCGGTGCTCGAGCGATTCGACAAGGTCGTGGGGATCCCGCTAGGCATGGCTACGGCCGCGGTGTCGCTCTACGTCGCGCTCCTCGGGACGCTCGCGCTCGACGGGTGGCTCGAGCCGCTTCACGGGAAGGCGGCGATCGGCCCGAAGGAGGTCGCCGCCTTCCAAACGATCGCGGCGGCGAATCCGACGTTCGCCGCGTTCGCCGACCCGGCGATGCTGAAACGGCTCGCGCAGAGCGCGGCGAAGGCGCCAGTGCCCAGCGACCAGCTCGCCCAGTTCGATAATGCGCTCGCCATCTACGAGCAGACCGTGCGACCCGAGCTGTTGCAAAGCAAGATCGCGCCGGTTCTCCTCTCGGTCGGCGCGCAGCTTCCCCTTATCGGGCGGCCCGCGACACTACCCGCGCACTGAGACCGCGCGCGGCTGGTGATGTTGGAATCCTCCGTTCAGGGCATGCCCGCGGCGCTGTCGCGAAAAGCCGCCGCCGCCTCGGGCGCATTCATGACTGACGCGACGAACGACGCAAAGCTCGCGAGCGCCTGCAGGTGCCCCGCGCCGTACGCACCTCGTCGGCTGGCGAGTACCGCGATGACCCCGCCGGGCATCTCGCCGCGACCGGCGAGAGGGACAACTATGCCGCTGCGAGCGTGGGGGACCGCGACGCCGATAGGCGTCAACTGAAGGTCGCTCACGATCGATGCGCGCCCCTCCTCGGCGGCGATCGCGATCGCGCCCAGCACCTTCCGAGTACCGACGAGCTTCTGCGAAGCACCGGCTGCTGCCACGAGCTCGAGTCCACCACCGGGTACGGCGACGTACAGCAGAGCCGATTCGCCAGGCACGACTTCAAGCGCCGCCTCGGCGAGAAGGCCGAGGGTCGCCGGCCCGAGTCCCGACGAAAGCGCGAGCGCGGCCTCGGCGAGAGCACCCACGCGCCTTGCGCGCGAATCAAGTCGACCTCGCAACATGCGCATGCCGCCGAAGCCAGCGCCGATGCCCAGGAGCGCGAGGATACCCAGACCGTTCCCGCCGATCCGCATGACCGGCTCGCCGATGACGTGGTCCGTGCTCAGCCAGAGCACCGCGCTCTCGACGCTGGAGAGGATCGCGGTCGCGACTCCGACCTCGGGTCCGAAGAGCGCGCCGGCTACCGCGGCGGGAATGATCGCAAAGACCGCTGCGGATGCTCCGAGAACGGGCTCGGAGATCAGGAAACCGCCGGCGTACGCGACGAGCAAGATTCCGACCGCGGCGACCGCGCGCCGCCGGCGCTCGAGCGCTCCCCACGTCACGCGCGTGGAACTGCGAGAGGTCAGCACCACCGGAGAGGGACCGCCCACCTCCACCGGTTGGCGCACGGCGCTGCGGAGCTCCGCCAAGAGCGTGTCGAGTGGCGTGTCTTTGGTTACGACCGCCGCCGCGCCGGCTTCCAGCGCGGCGTCGCGGACGCTGTCGTCGAGCGTGAACATGACTACGGCCGTTTCCGGCAGCGAGGCGCGTACGGCTTTCAGCACGTCCAGCCCGCTGAGCCGCGGCATGTCGTTGTCGAGCACGACGAGATCGGGCCGCGACTCGCGGATGGCGCGCAGGGCTTCGGCACCGTCCGCGGCTGCGCCCACGAGGACGAGGTCCTCCTGCGACGCGATCAACTCGCGGAGCCCCGCGCGCACGCTTTCGTTGTCATCGGCAACGACCACCCGCAGCGTGACCTGCGAGCGCGGTCGGGCGCCCGTGAGCGGCCGGGTCCTGCGCTGGCGCGCGAGGGCGACTCGGAGGTCGTCGGCGCTCACGAAGCCCCTCTCGACGAGGATCTCGCCAAGCGGGACTTTGTCGCCCTGACGAAGGCCTTGCTCGGCCACGGCACGCTCTAGCTGCTCGGGTTCGAGCAGGCCCGCCTCGATCAAGTAGAGGCCGATCCCTGGGTCACCCGCCGGTTGCTCGCGGACGAGCCGCAACATCCGTACAAGATCGAGCGGCCCGAAAGGCTTTACGACGAACGCTGTCGCGCCGACGGCGCTGGCGAACGCCCTGCTCTCAGGGTCGTTGCGCGCCGTGAAGAGGACCACGCGTATGGCTGCCGTGTCGGCGGCGGTCTTCAGCTCCCGGCACAGCGAATAGCCGTCGCGCTCGTGGCCCTCGAAATTCACATCGAGAAGAGCGACCTCGGGACGATGCCGCCTGGCAAGCAGGAGGCACTCGGCGGGAGTCGCGGCTTCCAGCACGGTCCAGCCCTGCGCGGTAAGCGTCACGCGGACGAGCGCTCGCAGCGCAACGTCGTCATCGGCGACGAGCACGGTCGGCGCCCCGGGGACCTGTCTGACGGCCGTCGATTCAGTTCGCACCTGGTCAAGTGGGACTTTAGTGCCATTGAGCCGGCGCCGTGGCGGAGCGCCCGCGACCGGTATGCCGCGGCTCGCCTCCTCTCGGTCCGGATCTTCGTCAGCGGGCCGCGAATCCGCGCCCTGTGGCGCGAGCCGGCGCGGGGACTCATGACAGGGATTTGACGGCGAGCCGTTCGCGCCGCGATGCTGAGGCCCCCGACCGCGCGAAGCGATCGACGCTCCGTGCTCGGGAGTCTGCCGGTGGGGAGCTGGGGTGAAAGAGCCGCGGACCGGTAAGTCGTTCCGTGCCGCCGGCGACCGCATCGTCCGTCAGGAATCCGCTGCCCCATCCGTGGTGACACGTCTTCTCGGGGCGCCGGCTCAGGCGGTTCGCGAAATCAGGAGCGATGACGACGCATGGGCGGTCCGGCTGGCCGCGCTCGCAACGCTCGGCCAGTACGACGGACTCGCGTTCGTCGTCGATGAGCCGCTCGACATGTCGCAGGCATACAACGTCGCGGGCGATCCGCTCGCCGATCCGGTGATCCGATCCGTCGTCGACGACCTCGGACGGAATTCCGCCACCGCACGGCTGCCCGCCGCGGTGCAGCTCGCCGACGGACGAGCGGCCGATGTGCTGCTGGTCGCTCCGCTCGTCGTGAGCGAGACGTGCGGTGGGGTCGTCATCGCGTTTCGCGTCGGCCGTTCATTCGCGGCAGCCGATGCCGTCAACGCATCTGGCGTGGCGGAGCTCCTCGCGCTCGAGCTCGCCAGGGGCCTTGGGATGCGCCGAGACGACGCGGACCGCCGTCAGGCTCTCGCGCTCTACGAGCTCGGGCGCCTCGCCTTGTTCGGCGAGGACGACGAGCAGGTGTTGCAGGACGCTCTGACCATTCTCGCCAACGGGATCGACCACGACGCCGCGCGCCTCTGGATCTCGCGCCCGGACGGTTCGCTCGAGCTCCGGGCCAGTCACCCTCAGGATGCGGCGCCGCCTCGTCTTGTTCGCGCGCGTGATCACGGCGTGCTCTCGGAGGCACTCGTGCAGCGTCGGGTCGTCAGGGTAGAAGTCGCCGCGCCAGAGCCATGGGTACCATCCGACGCCCGCTCGCTCATCGTCGTGCCGCTGATCGACTCGGCTCGGCCACTGGGCGTGCTCGTGCTCGGCCGCGCGCGCTGGTCGTATGTGGCCGAGGATGTCGAATTCGCCGGAGTGATCGGCCGCTTCATCGCGCGGCTGGTCAGCGTGGTAACGCGGGCGTTCACTCGTGAAGGATCGGAGCGGTCCCGGACGCCCGTCGCCCACCCGATCACCGAATGGCAGGACGAACGAGAGCTGCTCGAAGAGCTGAGCTCGCGAGGAAGCTGAGGCTCAACCCTCCGTCTCGAACTCCCACTCATCGATGACCATCGCGCCAGCGACGCTGAGCTCGAGCCGCACGCGGTAGCGGCCTCCTGGTGACAGTGGACGAGACGGGACGATCGCGACGTAGTCCCTCTCGTAGATCTGCGGGACGACGTAGTGCGTCACCTCGCTACCGCTCGCGTCCGTCAATCGCGCGGAGCTCAGATCCACCGCACGCGAATTCGAGAAGAGCACCATGATCGGATACCCGACCGGGCGCGCCGCGCCTGACGGCAGAACGTCGGGGGTCTCCTCCCCCGACCACGATGCCGGCACGCGCTGGCCCGGTGCGGGCGAGCGGACCCGATCCCCAGACGGCGCGCCGAAGTCGTACACCAGAACGCCGACTGTCGCGCTCCGTCCG
>Ga0207684_10007273_pt1 | contig 9992 bp, 7 predicted proteins | sample KBSK5501metaG_FD_184342 | JGI IMG/M metagenome (GOLD analysis project Ga0207684, IMG submission 184342) | Corn, switchgrass and miscanthus rhizosphere microbial communities from Kellogg Biological Station, Michigan, USA - KBS K5-50-1 metaG... | ecosystem: Host-associated > Plants > Roots >... | reverse complement strand
CAGAATTGGTCATCGACGGCCGGCCAGTCGCCGTTTGAACGATCGCGTGCTGAACCGGCTGATTGAAAATGAATGGACGCGCGAGACGCGGTCGCCGTCGCCGATGATGCAGGAGCTTGCCGCGCGCTTTCGCGAAGCTGGTCTTCATGTCTTTCGGCATCGACGCGGAATGCTCTTTGTCTCGTCGATTTATCCGCGCCATTTCCGGCACGAAGAAACCGGTGTCTCATCGCAAGTCCGAACAATTCTCGAGGCGATTACAGCGAAGCCGCGAATCGGCCGCAAAGAGCTGGCCGATAAATTGATTGTCAATTTGTCGGCCGAAGAGACAAAGCGAGTGAAAATGGCGCTCGCGTCCGATCTTCGCTGGTTGGTCACCGAAGGTTACGTGATTGAATTCAACGACGGCTCTCTCGACCTGCCGCGCGCAAAAGCGAAACCTGCTGTAGCGGCGGCCGTGTCGGCCGCGAACGAATCGGCGGAAGAAGTTGTAGCGGTGCTTGTATCAAGCACCGAATCTAATAAACAGCCGTCCGCCGCGGCGGACGGCTCTACAACCGAAGAAGAAACGGAAATCGGCGGGAGCTAAGCGTCTGAGGCGCGTGTGCTTCCCAGAACGTTTAAAGCGCGCCGGCTTTTTTCAGCGCTTTATAAGCGCCGTTCTTATTGATCGTCTTCAATCCGCGCGCAGTGACGCGAACGCGAACGAATTTCTTCAGCTCCGGCACCCAGATCCGGTGCTCGTGCAGGTTCGGCACAAACCAGCGCGCCACATTCTTGGTCACGTGCCGGCCGACGCCGCCTTTTTTCTTGGCCATACCGCGGCGGTGAATGACGCTGCCGCGCATGGGTCTCGATCCGGTGATGGTGCAAACTTTCGACATGGTGCTCAAATGGGGGCGCAAAAGGTGCCGCGCGCGCGTCGATTGTCAAGCGATTTACTCGCAAGGCTTTCGGAGTTTAACCACGAATCGACACGAATTGACACAAATGATGTGACAACCGGGTCGTTAGTCCTTATTCGTGTGCATTAGTGTACATTCGTGATTGAATTCAGCAGATGGCTCAAAAAAGTAATCAGAAGTTGCGGATCGGAATCGTGGGTGCGGGCAACATTGTTCGGACGCGGCATTTGCCGGCGCTGAAAAAGAATCCTGACGTCGATATCGTCGCCGTCTCGAACTCGACCTATGAAAGCAGCGAGCAATTCTGCAAAGAAAATTGCCCGTCCGCGACGCCAATGGCGAACTGGGCCGATCTGCTCGCGCTGCCCGATCTCGACATCATTTGGATCGGCACGCCGCCCTACATGCATTCGGCGGTCACGATTTCCGCGCTCGAAGCCGGCAAACACGTTTTTTGTCAGGCGCGGATGTCGATGGACCTGGCCGAAGCGGAAGAAATGCTCGCCGCCTCGAAACGTTTTCCCGAGCTAGTGACGATGCTTTGTCCGCCGCCGTTTGGAATGCGCGCGGATTTGCTGATCAAAAAATTGCTCGCTGAAAATTTCATCGGCAAACCGCACGCGATTCGGCTACAAAGTTTCACCGGTGTCTATTTGAATCCGGAAGCGCCGGCGCATTGGCGGCAGAAGATCGAGATCAGCGGGCTCAACGTGCTCACGCTCGGGATTTACGTGGAAGTAATGCAACGCTGGCTTGGCGACATCGCAGGCGTGTTCGCACGCGGAAAAATTCTCAACGCCGAGCGTCGCGGGTATCACGTGATCGTTCCCGACATGCTCAACGTGCTTTGCGTTTTCGAGAACGGCGCCGAAGGCGTGCTCGAGTTTAGCGGCGTCCATGCCGGCGCGCCCAACGATCGGCTCCGAATTTTCGGCGACCGCGGCGCGTTGCTTTACGATTTCACCAACCAACGGGTCCGGAGCGTGAAGTACGGCGGCCGCGAAATGGAAGATCTCGATGTTCCCAAAGAACTCGTGACCGAGTGGCACGTGGAAGACGATTTCATTTCGGCGGTGAAATCAAAAGGCCGCGTCCGTCCCCGACCCAGTTTTGAAGACGGCGTCCGTTACATGCGCGTCGTCCAAGCCGTAGCCGACTCCCGAGCGAGCAACGAATGGGTCGCGATTAAAAAGTGATCGGGCCGTCAACGTTCGTTAGAGAGTGAAAGATCAGTTCGAAGCCGAGACATCCTCACCACTGATGCGGACACTGCGACTGTCGTCCTTCCCATAGCGTTCTTCACCAGTTACCTCGTCCTGACTCATTGTTTCGCAGGCGCGGGTCGATTTCATCGCGATGTTCTGTGCGCATTAGTTGGCTGTTGGCCCATTATGCGGACGCCTTTCCCTTGGTGGCGCGACTAGTGCTTTGCGCTGGCTACATCCTAATCGTTGGAATGATCTTCTTCGTCTATGCGTTGGCCTTTGTTTGCGCTATTTTTCATAACTGCCTCTAGATTCTTGTTTCGTTAGGCATCGATAAATGGCGCACTCACGCGGCGAAGTTTTTGCAGTTGTTCAGAAAACGTTTCCCGAAAGCGCTCATGCGCGCGTGCTGGAGTTGCTTGATGATTATGGCGTTGAATCGTACGAGCGCGAACGGGAGCGCGTGCAGCTTGCTATTTTGAAGCTGAGCGAAGGAAACGAAGAGAAGCTCCGTGAGTTTTTTGCCGTGGCGAAGCGCGATTACCGGGACGTGCTCTTTTGGGCGGAGTATCCGGAAGAAGCGCGATTGGATATACCGGAAAAGCGCGAACGAGTAAGAAAGATGTTCGAGAAGTTTGGGATCAAACCGCCGGACGATCTTTGATCCACAGATTACGCAGATTTACACAGATTAAATTCAGATTGTTTTCAACAATCTGTGAAATCTGTGGACGAACTTGGCTAAAACGCTGCCGCGGCGCGTTCGAGCAAATAACCGAGCAGAGCGGTGGCGGGAAGGGTGAAGATCCAGGCCCAGACGATTCGCTCGACGACAGTCCAGCGCATTCCACTGAAGCGTTTAACCGCGCCGACGCCCATGATCGAAGTGGAAATGACGTGGGTGGTGGAAAGCGGAATGCCGTAAATGCTGGCGGCTTGAATGATCAACGCCGCGCTGGTTTCGGCGGCGAAACCGTGGACCGGTTGCAGTTTGACGACGCGATGACCGAGGGTGCGAATGATCCGCCAACCGCCGGCGGCAGTGCCGACCGCCATGGTTGCAGCGCAAAGAACTTTCACCCACAACGGCATCGCAAAGACCGGCGTCCGCAAAAATTCCAACCACGTTGGTAGATGATCGAACTGGCCCGCTTTTGTTCCGGTGAACAGTGCCAGCGTGATGATGCCCATTGTCTTTTGGGCGTCGTTGGTGCCGTGGCTGTGCGCCATCCACGCAGCGCTCACGATTTGTGCCCTTCCAAAAAACTGATGGATGAAATGCGGCGTGAGCCGATGAAGCAGCACGAACAGGAGGAACATCACTAAACCGCCGAGAATAAATCCGGCGATCGGTGACGTGATCATCGGCACGATAACTTTCGGCCAAACACCGGCGTTCCATTTGATGACCGACCAATTGCCGTGTGCTGTCGCGAGCGCCGCGCCGCACAGGCCGCCGATCAGTGCGTGGCTGGAGCTCGAAGGCAAACCGAACCACCACGTCGTCATGTTCCAGATGAATGCGGCCAGAACGGCGCTGAGGACGGTCCCCATCGTCACGACCTCTGCATCAACCAAACCTTTGCCGACCGTTGCCGCGACCGCGCCGCCGAGAAGCGCGCCGGTCAGATTGAAAAACGCTGCCATCGCGATCGCTTGTCGCGGTGTCAGGACTTTGGTCGAGACAACAGTGGCGATGGCGTTGGCCGCGTCGTGAAAACCGTTGCTGTATTCAAAGATAACCGCCGCGAGGACGACGATGATGAAAAGCAACATGTCGATCTTGTCCGGCAGCTGCCGGACTACGTGTGCTTCAAAACAACTTGAAGAACGACGTTGCCGGCATCGCGGCAACGGTCGATCACCTTTTCGAGCAATTCGTAGAGGTCGCGCAAAAAGATGATGTGTTTGGGATCGTAATTGCCCTGGTAAAGATCGCGCAACAGTTCCAGCTCCAGCTCGTCGGCCTCGCCTTCGATGGTTTGCAGCCTGGCATTCATTTCGCGCGCGGTGCGAACGTTCATTCCTTTTCGCAACTGCTTCACCATCGCCAGCACCGCCTCGGCGGCTTGATCGAGTAGTTGAACCTGTTTTGCAAAACTGACCTTCTGCAAATCCTGCGGACAAATTAGCATCCGTTCGCCGATTTTCTCCACCGTCTTGGGAATTTTGTAGAGCGATGCCGCCAGCGCCTGAATGTCTTCGCGCTCGAGCGGAGTGATGAAGGTCTTGGTCAACTCTTCGGTGAGTTCCTGAGTAATGCGTTTATCTTCGCGGCGACTCTCGGCAAAAGCCGCCAGATCACGAACGGAATCCTTGTTGTCGATCTTGGCCAGAAGATCGACCAGATGATGCACGCTGGTATCGGCTTGTTGCGCGCTCGCTTCCAGCAGGTCGTAAAATTTTTGGTCGTGCCCGAGAAATCTGCCGATGGAGATCATAGATGTCGTCTCATCAAAGCAGCGTGCCACGAAGGATGAACAGCGCCACGTTAAAATAAATAATTAATCCCGTTACATCTACCAGCGTAGCTACGAATGGCGCTGATGAGGTTGCTGGATCGAGTCCAAGTCGACGCAGCAGGAATGGAAGCATCGCGCCGCTGATGGTACCCCACAAGACGACTCCGACAAGCGCCGCGCCGACAGTCACAGCAACAAGCCAATGGTACTTACCGTAATCAAAAATGTGCAGATATTGCCAGAGCGAGATTCGGAAAAAGCCGATCGTTCCAAGAATCAGGCCGAGTGAAAGTCCCGAGAGAAGTTCCTTGCGCACGACCCGAAACCAATCACGCAAACGCAACTCGCCCAGAGCCATGGCGCGAATAACGAGCGTCGTCGCTTGCGATCCGGAATTGCCGCCGCTCGAAATGATTAACGGCAAAAACATCGCCAGAATCGCGGCCTTCTCGATCTCGCCGTTGTAACCTTGCATCGCGGTCGCGGTCAGCATTTCTCCGAGAAAAAGAATGATCAGCCAGGTCGCTCGTTTCTTGACCATGCGCAGCAGCGGGATGGTCGTGTAAGGCTCATCGAGTGCTTCCATACCGCCGATTTTTTGAATGTCTTCGGTCGCTTCTTCTTCGGCCACGTCGAGCATGTCGTCACTGGTGACGATGCCGACGAGCACTCCGCTGGAATCGACCACCGGCAATGCGACGCGGTCGTACTTTCGGAAAAGATTGAGCGCTTCTTCCTGCGAATCGTTCACTTTTAGCGCGGCGAAATTTTGGTCGCGAATTTCGCTGACTTTCGCCGTGAGCGGCCGGAGCAGGAACTCGCGCATCCGCACGTCGTCGATCAATTTGTTATGATCATCGACGACGTAAACGATGTTCAACGTCTCGCTGTCGTGTCCAAATTCCCGGACGTAATCGAGGACGTGCTGGACCGTCCAGTCCTCATGGACGGCGATAAAGTCCGGCGTCATTAATCGGCCGACACTGCCTTCGGGATAACCGAGCAACGATTGCGCGATGTGCCGTTCCTCCGGCGTGAGGAGTTTGATCAACTGACGCGCCGCCTCGCTTGGCAATTCCTCGAGCAGCGCGGTACGATCGTCCGGCGACATTTCGTTCAAAATCCCGACGACCTGTTCGTGCGCCATTGCCCGCAACAAATTTTGCTGCTCTTCGATCCCGATGTATTCAAAAACGTCGGCCGCCAAAGTTGCGGGCAGGACGCGGAAGATGATGACTTGCTCATCTTCGGGAAGATCGAGAATCACCTCGGCGACGTCGGCCGGCGGCCATTCCTTGAACAGGTCGCGCAGGCCGTTGAAATCGCGCGCGTCGATCAAGGTTTTGATTTCGGGTGCTAAAAGTTTGCCGACCATGAGAGAGCCTCCGGCGCGCTGCCGCCCGACTTTTAACATTCCTGCTGGCCAAGAGCAATTGTTCCGCGCTTGGAATTTGGCCGAAACGATTCCAAATTGAACCTCATGCCCGCAGTTGCGACCCGTTCCATGATTCGGCGAGAGATCGGTGACGATCGCGTCTGCCTGCTGACGTTCGATCGGCCTGAATCAGGCGCGAACATTTTCGACGCCGCCACGATGAGCGAGCTGAGCGAACATGTCGATGTTATCGAGCGCGACCAGTCGCTCCGCGGATTGATTATTACGTCAGCGAAAAAGTCGATCTTCATCGCGGGCGCGGATTTGAAGACGCTGCTCAAGCAAGCGCAAACCGGCGAACTGGGCGCGTTCATCGCCGAAGGGCAGCGCGTTTTTAATCGGATCGCGGCGCTGAAAATTCCTAGTGTGGCCGCAATCCATGGCGCCTGCGCCGGCGGCGGCTACGAGGTCGCGCTGGCCAGCGACTGGCGCGTCGCATCGGATGATCCGGCGACGCGAATCGGTTTGCCGGAGACAACACTCGGTTTGATTCCGGCGTGGGGAGGAAGCACGCGGTTGCCTCGTTTGATTGGTGAAGGCAATGCCGCGGAAGTAATTTTGAAAGGCAAACTTTATTCAGCGAGCGAGGCATTAAAGATCGGGCTGGTCGATGAAGTCGTGACGCGAGAAAAGCTGCTCGACGCAGCGCGGCGTTTGATCGGTAAAGGAAAACGTCCACCTGCGAAAATCTCACGGTCGAAAGGAAAGACGCCGGTTCCGTCTGATCCCAAGTCTGCTCGGGCAAGGGCTCTCGGCATTATCACGACCAGCGGCGCCAATGCGATCGACCAATCGCTCAAGCTGGAGCTTGATGCGATTGTCGATCTTGGCAAAACGGAATCGACCCAAAACTTGATCCGCAATTTTTTCCTGGCGGAGAAATACAAAAAAGGAACATCGAAGGCGCAGTTCGAGAAAGTTGCGCACGCGGCTGTGATCGGTGCCGGCGTGATGGGCTCGGGCATCGCACAATGGCTGAGCGCGCGAGGAGTGACTGTGATTCTGCGGGACGTGAACCGCGAACTGCTCGATCGCGGTCTGGCCAACATTGAAAAAACTTACGCCGACGCGGTGAAGCGCGGTTTGATGGCGGAAGAAAAAGCCAAGCAAGGCCGCGCCCGTATCGTTGCTTCGACCGCGCCGATGGAACTACGCGATGTCAAATTTGTGATCGAAGCGGCATCGGAAAAGATCGACATCAAGAAGGAAATTTTCCGCGAGCTATCGATGCAAGCGGGCCCGAAAACGATCATCGCCACGAACACTTCCGCGCTTCCGGTCAGCGAGCTGGCCGATTGCACCGTTTCGCCCGACCGCGTGATCGGTTTGCATTTCTTCAATCCGGTCAGCCGGATGAAACTCGTCGAAGTGGTCGTTGCCAAAGAAACGTCGGACGAAACGAAAGAACACGCGCTCGCGTTCGTCCGGCAAATTGGAAAACTGCCGATCGTTGTGCGCGATGCCCCCGGGTTTCTGGTCAATCGCGTTTTGTTTCCGTATCTGCTCGATGCGGCCGAGCTTTTTGAGAGCGGCGTGGAATTGGAGAGGATCGACGAGAAATTGCTGAAATGGGGAATGCCGATGGGCCCGTTGCGTTTGATCGACGAAATCGGGATCGACGTCACACTCGATATCGCGGCGACGCTTGAGAAAGCGTACGGGCGACGCGATCGCGCCCCGGAGATTTTGCAACGCATGCGCGAGTCGAAACTGCTCGGTCGGAAGAGCGGCGCTGGTTTTTACAAGTATGAGGGCAAGCAGCAATCGCCTAACGAGTCGCTCGTGCAATGGAAGCGCGCTGGTTCGGCCAGGAATGATGTCGATCTTGCGAACCGCCTGATATTCTTGATGGTCAATGAAGCCGCGCGTTGCATCGAAGAAAAGGTGGTCGAGGCGCCCGAGGACGCGGATTACGGGATGATTCTCGGGACGGGGTTCGCGCCGCACCGCGGCGGGCCTTTGCGTTTCGCCGAGCATTTCGGTTTGAAGAAGATTGTCGACGAAATGAATCGGCTGGCGCAGAGGGATGACAGATTCGAACCGTGCGACATTTTGAAGAAGCACGCGCGCGACGGAACGAAATTTTACGAGTCATGAAGTCATCGCTGGAAGCGCCCGAGAAACAAATAGCGGAGGAGACCAGCGCAAAACCGCAGAAAGCCGCGCCTTCGTCAGTGATCGACACTTCCAAAATGTCGAAAGGACAGCGCGAAGCGCTCGAATTGGCCGAAGCTTCGCGCGATCCGCTGGACGACCGCGGCAGTTTTGCGAGCAATCTTTTTATCGGTCGCTACGATTTCGACCGGATCTATCCGTATCCGGCGCAGACCGAAGAAGACCGCGCGGCCGGCGCCGAGTTTTTGGAAAAGATTGAAACTTATTTGCGCGAGCATGTCGATCCGGACGAAATCGACCGAACCGGCGAGATTCCGCCGGAAAATTTCAAAGGCCTGGCCGAGATCGGCGCATTCGGAATCAAAGTCCCCAAGAAATATGGGGGACTCGGCTTGTCGCAGTCGAATTATGGGCGAGCCGCGGTTTTGTTGGGAAGCTGGGATGGCAATGTGGCAGCGCTCGTTTCGGCGCATCAATCCATCGGCGTTGCGCAGCCGTTGCTTTTGTTTGGAACCGAAGAACAAAAGCAAAAATATTTGCCGCGCGTGGCTGCCGGCGAGATTTCCGCGTTCGCATTGACTGAAACCCATGCCGGCTCTGATCCGGCAACACTTAGTCTGCGGGCGGAGCCGACGCCCGATGGATCCGAGTTCATCCTGAACGGAGAAAAACTTTGGTGCACCAACGGTGTAAAAGCGGGTGTGCTGGTGGTGATGGCGCGGACGCCAGCGAAAATGATTAACGGGAAAGAGCGAAAGCAAATCACTGCGTTCATTGTCGATGTCGATTCGCCGGGACTCGAGATCACTTATCGATGCCGGTTCATGGGATTGCGCGCGCTCTACAACGGCGTCGTGAAATTTACGAACGTCCGCGTGGCGCGGGAGAACATGATCGCCAAGGAAGGTCAGGGATTGAAAGTCGCGCTCACGACGTTGAACACCGGACGCCTCACATTGCCGGCGGCGTGCGTCGGCGTTTCCAAACGTTTGCTCGAAATTTCACGCAAATGGGCTGGCGAACGAATTCAGTGGGGCGTGCCAATTGGGAAACACGCGGCCATTGCCGGCAAGATCGCGGAAATGGCCGGTAACGTATTTGCCATGGAGGCGATGACATTTTTGAGCTCGGCGCTGCTCGACCGCAAAGCCGGCGACATTCGAATTGAAACGGCGATGTGCAAAATGTGGGCAACGGAGGGAACCTGGCGAATTGCCGATGACGCAATGCAAGTGCGCGGCGGCCGCGGCTACGAAACGGCGCAGTCGCTCGCCGGCCGCGGTGAACCACCGATTGCGGTGGAAAGATTTCTGCGCGATTGCCGCGTGAACACGATCTTCGAAGGCTCAAGTGAAATCATGCGCCTGTTCATCGCCCGTGAAGCGCTTGATCCGCATTTGAAAGTCGGCGGCGCGATTTTCAACACCCAGCTGCCAATGTCGGAGCGCGCGAAAGCGGTGTTCACGTCCGGAAAATTCTACGCCGGCTGGTATCCGCGGCAGTGGTTCTCCAGCGGCGCCGGTAAGATCGACAATCTCCATCGCGATCTGCAAAAGCATGTCGATTACGCCGCGCGGACGAGCAAGAAACTGGCGCGCGGATTATTTCACGCCATGGCGCGGTTCGGTCCGAAGCTCGATCGGGAGCAACTATTGCTTTCGCGCTTTGTCGGCATCGCCACCGAACTTTTCGCGATCAGCGCAACCTGTTCTTTCGCGCAATATAAGATCGATGACGGCGAATCTCCGGACAATGTTCTGTCAGTCGCGAATTATTTCTGCCGGTCCGCGAAAATGCGGATCGACAATTACTTTGCCGGGACCCGTCGGAATGTCGACAAACGGGGCTACCAAGTCACTCAAGAGCTGCT
>Ga0207684_10007272_pt1 | contig 9993 bp, 6 predicted proteins | sample KBSK5501metaG_FD_184342 | JGI IMG/M metagenome (GOLD analysis project Ga0207684, IMG submission 184342) | Corn, switchgrass and miscanthus rhizosphere microbial communities from Kellogg Biological Station, Michigan, USA - KBS K5-50-1 metaG... | ecosystem: Host-associated > Plants > Roots >... | reverse complement strand
TGGCACCGACGCTCCCCGGCTCCTTCCAGCCCTTCGGCAAGGGGCACACAGGAACGCCTGGCATGTAATGCCGGCACGCGGACCCGAAGGGAAGGAGTTCATCATGTCCGAGCAGAACAAGGCGCTTTCACGCCGGAACTTTGAAGAGGTCTGGAACCAACGCAAGCTCGAGGTGATCGACCAACTGGTGGCTGCCAATAGTGTCCTGCACGATCCCTCCGTTCCCGGCGGCAAGGTCGAAGGGTCCCAAGGCTACAAGCAGTTCGTTGAGATTTACCTGACCGCTTTCCCCGACGTCCGCTTCACTATCAACGATCAGATCGCGGATGGAGACAAGGTCGCCACTCGCTGGACCGGGACCGGCACCCACAAGGGCGCCCTGATGGGCATCGCGCCGACCGGCAAGCGCTCGACCGTGACCGGGATCACCATCGACCGTTACGAGAACGGCAAGGCGGTCGAGAGTTGGACTAACTACGACACGCTCGGGATGTTCCAGCAACTGGGGGTAGTCCAGATGCTGGCTCCCGCCGCCACCCCGGCCTGAGCTGATCCATTTAAGGGGCGGCCTCGCTGGGCCGCCCCTCGGCGACGGGAAAGAAACGTGTAAATACAGTTCGCATCTAATTCCTAAATCAGGAGGTGTATTGATGATGACAACCCGCATGTTGGTACCCGGTTCTCTTGTGACCGGCGCCCGCCCCATCGACCGCCTGTTCGAGCAGTTCTTTGGCTATGCATTTGCGAGTCAAGAGGAAGGCACACCGACCTACGCTCTCCCGGTCGATATCCTCGAGACGGAAGACGCCTACGAGCTCCACGCCACCGTCGCGGGCGTTCCGGAGGATGGTGTCGACGTGACGTTCGAGAGCGGCATGCTGAGCATCGCAGTGAAGGCCGTGCCGTTTGAGATCCAAGGCACGTTCATTCGCCAAGAGCGACCATGGGGCAACTGGAGCCGCAAGCTGGAGCTGCCCAAAGAGATCGACTCTGCGAAGATCGCCGCTCAGTTCGAGAACGGAGTTCTGATAGTCCGCGTCCCGAAGGCGGCGAAGGTCGAGCCAGTGCGGATAGCGATCGGCGGAGCCGGCAAGGCCACTCCGCTTCCAAAGGCTACTCCGCTTCCCAAGGGACGGGGTTAGCTTCTCGACGCGTTAAACGGGAGCAATCCGAGAACACAAAGGCACCTGACGCGAGGCTGATCCGACATCCGTTGAGGATATGGGCTCAGATAGCGGCCACACAGGTCGTTCTCGGGTTGCACCCCCCATTTGCTCTACCCAACCCGTGCTGGTCGCTGACAGCCAAGATGACAGCCAAGCCGATAAATGACTGAGGACGAACGCGGACGATCAAGGAACTGCCGACCCTAACGATCGAACTTGAGGAGATGTGGCGGACCTCCGCGGACGCTAGCCATGCGGTCTTCAAAACCGTTTGCAGTCGTCCGTAGACGTCCGTTCAAGTTCGCTTTCGTGCGCCGACGTCCACGGGCGCTGCGGATGACAGCCAATGACAGCCAAGGCCCCGGCACGAGTCGGGCCGCGGCTACTTAAAACAGGTTAGCGGCAGCTGTGTGCCTGAGACGGTTTTCTAAACCGTTTGTGGAGGTCCTAACGCGCGCGCGCCTACTTATGAGTGGCGGTGGCGCATCTAGCTATGGGGTCGGACTCCAGTGTCCAGCTCGGCGAGAATCGCTGTTGCTTCTGTCATTCCCGCTTTAGCGAGACCAACTCCGTTGCGGCACGGTCGCCTATCCTCTTACGATTTAGGTGGGGGCAATTCCAGGCCATGAGACGGACGGGGCGCCGGCTGCAACTGGCGATCGGGTCCCGATGGCATCGGGTGACTTCTTACTGGTCGAGCATCGCCTCGACTGACCAACCCGACCTATGTTGGTCTTGCGGATTGCGGGGCCAACACAAGCTGTGGTGCCCGAACCGCTGACCGGGAATCATCGTGCGTTGGCGGAGCTCCAATACTCGTCCAACCGAACGGGCCGGCGTGGCTTTGTCGAATCACCTATTAGGCGGGGTCGTTCCGGGGAGACGATTGCAACTGATAACCGTCTGTTAGCAAAATCAAGGGGTCTTCGCGCGCGTCTCAAATTGTGGCGGCTTGGTGGGGCAACTGGCACTGGGCAACATCGGGGGCTGCCGGCGTGATGTTCTTGACCATGCGACTGGCGAGCCACGGAGAGAAGCAGACCAACGTGAGGCGGCAGTGGTGGTGGAAAATGTGGCGAGAGCGGGAGATGAGGCGATGCGGACAGCGTTCAGATGACGAGAGCACTTTCGGGTGGCAATGGTTGAGTTCTGCGCCAAACGGGAGGACATGATGGGTACGGCTGATCGCTATCTTGACTACTCCGGTCGCGAAGACCGACTGAGCGGCGGGGCTCGCCGAATTCCGGTCGATACGCCTGCCGGGCGCTTTGCCGTTTGGACGAAGCGTGTCGGCAACAATCCTGACCTGAAGGTGCTGCTGCTTCACGGTGGCCCGGGGGCGACTCACGAGTACCTGGAGGCCTGCGACAGTTACCTGCCAGCTGGAGGGATCGAGTACTACTACTACGATCAGCTGGGTTCGGGATTTAGCGACCAGCCGGACGACCCATCCCTTTGGGAACTGGACCGCTTCGTCGACGAGGTCGAGCAGGTCCGACGCGCCTTGGGCCTGCGCAGTAGCGACTTCGTTCTCTACGGCCAGTCGTGGGGCGGGATACTCGCCATTGAGTACGCCTTGGCCCACCAGCAACACCTGCGGGGGCTGGTGATCTCGAACATGATGGCCAGCGCCCCCGCGTACACGGCTTACGCCGAGCAGGTGCTTATGCCAACGATGGACCAAGACGCGCTGGCTGAGATAAAGGCCCTTGAGGCGGCGGGCGACACCGACAACCCGCGTTACATGGAGCTGCTTATTCCGCACCACTACGAACACCACACTCTGCGAATGCCGGCAGAAAAGTGGCCCGACCCGGTGCAGCGCGCCTTCGCACACATCAACCCGAGGGTTTATGTGCCAATGCAGGGACCCAGCGAACTCGGGATGAGCTCCGACGCCAAACTCAGCCGCTGGGACCGGGTCGCCGACCTCCCGCGGATCGAGGTGCCGACGCTTGTCATCGGGGCTCGTTACGACACAATGGACCCAGCACACATGGAAATGATGGCCGGACTCCTTCCACGCGGTCGCTACCTGTACTGCTCCGATGGAAGCCACTTAGCCTTGTATGACGATCAGCAGACCTACTTCGCCGGCCTTATCGACTTTCTACGCGACCTGCCGAGCGCACCTGACTCTCCGGATCTCAAGGTGCAGACCAAAACCAGCTAGAGCCAGCACGAAAGCAGGCTAACCGCGCGTTCACAGCCTGGGCCGCGAGTGGTCGGCTGAATTTCAGAGCGCGATGCGGTGCCCGGATACGGTGATGTCGCGTTCGCGTTATGTGAGCTTCGGCCCACCATGGTTTCCGTAACGCGAACCGAAGTCGCCGCGAGGTGGAAGGTCGCCCCCGTCATGCTCGTGCGATTACACGGGCCACCTCCGCGCCCCAATAATTTCGGCCGTGGCTGTGATCCTTTGCGACGTCGCAATTGTGCTGCTCTGGTTCGTAGGAGTCGGATTGGGTCTCAGGATCTGGGTCCGCTGGCTGCGACCGGCGCGGTCCTGGTATTACAGGCCCGCGGAAGCGCCCGGCGTAGCGGTACAGGTAGCTGCGGCGATAGTCACTGCGGGCGCGATCGGCATAGCCAGAATCCCGGTGGCAGTGGTTGTCGTTGCCCTCGGCTTCATGACGCTAATCGTGATCATTATTGGCGTGCCGTTGACGCTTATCGCTTCTACGCGGCCTGCTCTCGCTAAGCCGTCCGAACGATCAGGTCATGGCCGGCACTCTTGGCAGCTCCTCGATGGCGGCGTCGATCCGCGACTGTGAAAGCTCGACATCTTCAAGTTTGCCGGCGAAGTACGCGTCATAAGCCGACATGTCGAAGTGGCCGTGCCCGGAGAGGCCAAACAGGATGGTCCGCGTCTCACCCGCCTCTCGAGCGGCGGCCGCCTCCTCAGCGACAGCCCGCAACGCGTGGGCCGATTCGGGAGCGGGCAAGAAGCCTTCGCAGCGTGCGAACCGGACGGCTTCCGCAAAGCATTCGTTCTGCTTATAGGCGCGAGCCTCGACGACTTTGTGGTCGACCAACATGCAGAGCGATGGCGCATCGCCGTGGTAGCGCAGCCCGCCCGAATGAATTCGATCCGGAATGAAACTGTGGCCTAGCGTGAACATCTTCACGACCGGGCCCATCCCGACCGCGTCGCCGAAGTCGTACGCGTAGACACCACGCGTGAGCGTGGGACACGCAGCAGGTTCCGCTGCAATGAAACGCGTGTCAGGCATATGCCCCTTCAGCCTGTCGCCAATGAACGGGTAGGTGAGGCCGGCGAAATTGGACCCGCCGCCGACGCAGGCGATCACGACATCCGGGTACTCGCCTGCAATCTCCATCTGCTTCTTGGCCTCCAGGCCCATAACCGTCTGATGGAGCAGGACGTGGTTGACGACCGATCCGAGCGAGTACTTGGCATCATCGTGGGTGGCGGCGTCTTCGACCGCTTCCGAGATCGCGATGCCTAGACTGCCCGGGGAGTCCGGGTCCTCCTGCAAGATTCCCCGCCCGGCGTTGGTCAGATCAGTTGGGGATGCGTGCACCGTCGCGCCCCACGTCTCCATCATCGCCCGGCGATACGGCTTTTGCTCGTAGGACACTTTGACCATATAAACGGTGACCTCGAGGCCGAACAACGCACCTGCAAACGCGAGCGCGGAGCCCCACTGGCCGGCTCCGGTCTCAGTGGTTAGCCGCTTCACGCCTTCCTTGGCGTTGTAGTAGGCCTGCGGCACCGCAGTGTTCGGCTTGTGCGACCCCGCCGGAGACCCTCCTTCGTATTTGAAGTAGATGTGGGCGGGCGTGTCCAACGCCTTCTCAAGGCGGTCGGCCCGATAGATCGGGCTCGGACGCCAGATTCGATAAACCTCGCGGACCTCATCCGGGATCTCGATCCATGGCTCTGCCGAGACCTCCTGCGCGATGATCGCCTGAGGGAAGATCGGCGCCAGGTCAGCCGGGCCCATCGGCTGTAGCGTCGCCGGGTGAAGGTATGGCGCTGGCGGCCCCGGCATGTCGGGCAGGATGTTGTACCAGCGCTCAGGGATGTCGCTCTCGTCGAGAAGGATCTTCTTGGTCACAGGTCCCAGCCTCCTGAATCAGTTCGGAACGTGTCCGGCCCAGCAAGGGTAGCGCTGCCGGGTCGGCCTTGCCGCCAACGCTCGTAGCCAACCGCGCCTGGCGCCGCCTCAGTAAGCCGAACCCCAGAACTTTGGCATTAAGAGTTGCCTCTGTATGCGCTCGCTGACAGCCAAGAAGACAGCCAACTTAGCGCACACCGGCGGACAAGCGCGGACAATCCTGGAATCTGAAGGCGCGCGATCGAACTGCAGCAGACGTCTCTAGACGTCTGTACATCGCAGCCCCTCGGTCTTCCAAACCGTTTGCGGTGGTCCACAGACGTCCGGCCAAGTTCAATTTCGTCCACCGACGTTCGCTCTGGCCGCAATTGACAGCCAACGACAGCCAAGCCACATGGTTGATCGGCCGCCTTGCCTCGGCGAGGGCTTACGCCCTTCCGGCTGTTGCCACCGCCCCGCTGACGGTTTTCTAAAACCGTTTGTGCAGCGCTTCCCTCGTGCTGTCTTCTTATACGCGACGGTGCCGCTCACAACTGGGTATCCAGCAGCTGCAAGCACTTGATTGCTTCTGATAACTGCTGCCTATCGCGGCCGCCGGCGAATCTGCTACCGCGTCCCAAGCGTGCCGCCGATCCACGGCTCGGTCCAAGGGGGTGAACTAGGGCCGGCCGACTCGCCGGCCCCAGTCAGGTGGACTCGCCGCTCAGGACGGGTTCGTGGCTAGCGGTACGTCGAGGTCGGGCCCCAAGTCGCGAGGCTCGACATCATGAAAGATGATGCGGCCGATCAGGTCGACATTCGCCGGAGACCTGCGCCTCAGCACGAGCATCCAGACGATGCCCGCCGCGACCCAGGCGACAGTAATGAAGGGGAAGACGTTGAGCGGGGCGGCAGGGAACGGGTAGAGGCTGCTCACGAGCGCAGCTCCGAAGGCGCCGATCGCCAGCAGCGGGAACAGCGCGTGCAGGACCCACGAGAACTCGCTCGGGTAGTTGCGGCGGATAAAGAAGAAGAGCGCGACGTTAGTCGTGATGTAGATCGGCAGCATCGCGAGCGAAGAGAAGTACCCGACATTGCCGAAGGCGGCCATCGGCCCCCAGAGGAGACCGAAGAAGAGGGTCATCACAAGTGTCAGGGCGGAGTAGGCCAGGATCGCGTTCGATGGCGTCTTGAGCGTCGGATGCGTCTTGCCAAGGACCGACGGCAGCAGCTTCTCGCGGCCGAGCGCGTAGATGATCCTGAAGTTGGCGTTGTGGATCGCAATCAGGACGGCGATGTTCGCGCTGATGGCGGCCAGCGACACAAGAGTGACGTACCAGCTCCCGATGTACCGGCTTGCGAGGTCGGTTACCGGAGCCGATGCGTTGGCGAGGTCGTTGATGTGGCTCGGCCCATAACCGACGATCACCGCGTAGAGGGCGAACACGAACCAGACGCCGGTCAGGACCACCGAACCGACAAGAGCGATCGGAAGGTTGCGGCGAGGCTCGTGCACCTCCTCCGCGACGGTCGTGGAGGACTCGAAGCCGAAGAACGCGAAGATGATGAAGATGAATGCGAGGCCCAGGCCGGAGAAGCCTGTCGGCGAGGACGTGGGCGAAAACGCCTGAGGCACCTGGCCTTGCGCTCCGCCTTTGATCAGTATGAGGACGAGCAGGATTCCCACGACCGTCACCTCGGCGACCACAAACGCGAGGTCAAGCTGCATCGAGCGATGAATCGAAAACCAGGCCAGCGCGCCGACGAAGGCGATGATGAAGATGGAGTACACCCACCACGGCAGGTTGATGCCGAAGTCGGACTGCAGCAGCCCGCCCACGAAGGAACCGAAAAGGTTGGTGTTGAGCGGACTTTGCAGCGTGTAGGCGAGTAGCAGCAGCCAGCCGGCGACGAAACCCACAGGCGAGCCGAAGCTGCGGGCGATGAAGGTGTAGAAGGTGCCCGCGGACGGGATGCGCTTGGAGAACTGGGCCAGCGTCGAAGCCATCAACGCCACCGCCAGGGTTCCCACGACGAAGGCCAGCGGTGAAGCCGCCCCAGCGTGGCTGGCGATGAGGGCGGAAATGAAGATGACGCCGATCGTTGGAGAGATAAAGGCCAGGGACATCGCCATGGCGCTCGGAAGGCCGAGGGCGCCGCGCTTGAGCTCGCCGTAATCCTTGCCGCGTTCGAGTGCAACAGAGGTTGGCGGTTGGTTCACTTTGATGCCTCCCACATGCGACAGGGATTATTTCTTTCCTGTCTGTTAAGATTGAACCATACAGTCTGCCGGGGTGGGCGTCAAGTTGATCCTGCGGAAGACTTCCTGGAGGCTGAAGGAGTTTAAAGATGGCCGAAGCTCCGACCAAGTCGGCGGTTCAGGCGAAGGCTTACATCGACGGTAAATGGACCGTCGGGTCGTCCACACGCGAGTTCGAGGTTCGGTCACCTGTGGATGGCAGCGTCCTCGGGCGCCTGCCCGAGGCCTCGGCGGAGGACGTGGACCGCGCCGTCACAGCAGCCGTGCGCGCGTTCAAAGAGGTAAGGCTCACCCCGTATCAGCGCTACGAGATACTGACCCGGGCGGCCAACCTGATCCAGGCGCGCGCTGGTGAGTTGGCGCACCTCATCGTCATGGAGGCGGGCAAACCGCTCCGAGACGCGAGGGTCGAGGTACGCCGCGCGGTCCAGTGCTACCTCCTCGCCGGCGAAGAGGCCAAGCGCATCCATGGCGAAACGCTGCCGGTTGACGCGACACCGGGGAGTGAGAACCGTTTCGGCTTCACGCTCCGAGCGCCAGCTGGCGTGGTGTGCGCAATCACGCCCTTCAACGCTCCGCTAAACCAGCTGAACCACAAGGTCCCAACCGCGATCGCCGTGGGGGATACCGTGGTCTTGAAGCCGGCCGAGGTCTGTCCGCTGTCCGCGATCGAGGAGGTCAAGATCCTCGAAGAGGCGGGGCTGCCTGCCGGAGTGCTGAACCTCCTTCACGGACCTGGGGAGACGGTCGGCGAGATGCTGCTTCGAGACCCACGGTTCGCCATCTACACATTTACCGGCTCCGCTGCGGTTGGGAAGCACATTCACGAGACAGTCGGCCTGCGCCGGACCTTGCTCGAGCTGGGCTCAGTTTCACCAACGATTGTTGCCGGCGACGCGGATCTCGAACGCGCCGCCACGGCCTGCGCCAAGGGAGGTTTTGCCTACGCCGGGCAGCTCTGCATCTCGGTTCAACGGATCCTAGTTCAGCATGACGTGATGGAAGATTTCCTCTCCGTTTTCGTCCCCAAGGTGAAAGCGCTAAAGGTTGGCGATCCACGCGATGAGAGCACCGACGTCGGCCCGCTGATCTCGGTCGATGCCGCTCGGCGCGCTGAGTCCTGGATCGCGGAAGCTCGCGAGCGGGGCGCGATGGTCCACACCGGCGGGAGCCGCGACGGCGGATTCCTGCAGCCGTGCGTGATCTCGAATCTCGATCGAGCGCTTCCACTATGGTGCGCGGAGGCGTTTGCGCCGGTGGTCGCGGTCGCGCCGTTTGAGAAGCTGGATGATGCGATCGCGATCGCGAACGACACGCCGTTTGGGCTTCAAGCGGGTGTGTTCACCGAGTCCTTCGACAACGCGTTTCGGGCGATCCACCACCTTCAGTTCGGCGGCGTGATGATCAATGACGTCCCCACCTACCGGATCGACTCCATGCCATACGGCGGCGTCAAGGATTCGGGAATGGGTCGTGAAGGCATTCGCTACGCCATGGAGGAGTTGACCGACCTCAGGACGAGCGTCTGGAACCTGCGCGAGCGCCCGTGACCCTGCCAGTCGGGGTGGCGCGACTGCCCCGGGTGCGCCTGCCAGAGCTCGATACGCCTGCGGTCCTGATCGATCGCTCGCGCTATGAGGCGAACCTCCGCCGCATGGCAGAATGCGTTCGCTCCAACGGCCTGGCGCTGCGCCCGCACGCGAAGACGCACAAGTCGACCACGATCGGACGGCGCCAGATCGAGCTCGGCGCGATCGGGCTGACCGTGGCCAAGCCCGAAGAGGCGATGGTCTTCTGGAATGCAGGATTCAGCCCGGTCTTCCTCGCGTATCCTCCGATCGGCGACCACAAGCTCGAGCGCTTGCGGCCGGCCATCGAGGCCGGCTCGCTGATCGTCGGGCTCGACGACCTTTGGGTCGCCCGGCAGCTCGGCGAGTTCGCGACGAGGATCGGTGCGCCGGACGTGCCGGTCATGTTCGAGACCGACGTGGGCATGGGTCGCACCGGCCTGGCCTACGGCGGGGTCGCGGCCCGGGCGGCCGTCGAGGTCGGCCGGATCAAGGGCCTGCGCCTGGCGGGAATCTACGCCCACGAGGGCCATGCACACGCTGCGGGGCGGGCGCACCTGCGTGAGGTAGCGGCCGAGGTGTCCGGTCGTCTTGTTGCCACCGCACAGCTGATTCGCGCCGCAGGCCAGAGCTGCGATGTGCTCAGCGCCGGCACGTGCCTGACCGCTTGGCACATGAGCCGCGACGACGGGTTGACCGAGGTGCGTCCAGGAACGTATGTCTTCAACGATGTGCGCACTGTCGTCGACGGCGGTGCGGAGTGGGATCAGTGCGCGGTGACCATCCTCGCGACGGTGATCAGCCGGCCGGACGCGGCTCGGTTCGTCATCGACGCCGGCGCGAAGACCCTGACGACGGCGTATGACGAGAATTACGGCTTCGGCCTCGTCCTTGGGATCAAGGGCGCCAGGTTGGCGCGTCTGAGTGAGGAGCACGGG
>Ga0207684_10007270_pt1 | contig 9993 bp, 7 predicted proteins | sample KBSK5501metaG_FD_184342 | JGI IMG/M metagenome (GOLD analysis project Ga0207684, IMG submission 184342) | Corn, switchgrass and miscanthus rhizosphere microbial communities from Kellogg Biological Station, Michigan, USA - KBS K5-50-1 metaG... | ecosystem: Host-associated > Plants > Roots >... | reverse complement strand
CTTGCGGAAGGGCGAATTTTCGACAAAGGCGTGCTCGACAAGTCGGAACAGGAACTCAAGCGTCAATATATCAGCCGCGGAAAATATTCGGCTCAGATCACGACGACCGCCACGCCGCTTGAACGCAACCGCGTTGCATTGCGCTTCGATATCGTCGAAGGCGAGGTCGCCAAAATCCGGCAGATCGGCATCATCGGCAACAAAGTATTCAAGGAATCGGACCTGCGCGGACAGTTGAAGCTGCGCACGCCCGGATTGATGACCTGGTACACCAAAGACGATCAGTATTCGAAGCAGAAACTTTCCGCCGATCTTGAATCGCTGCGTTCGTATTACCTCGATCGGGGTTATCTCGAGTTCAATATCGAATCGACGCAGGTTTCCATTACGCCGGACAAGAAGGACGTCTACATCATCATCGGCATTTCCGAAGGTCCGCAATATACCGTTTCAGACATCAAGCTTGCGGGCGAGATGCTGATCCCGCAGGATGACGCATTGAAACTGGTCAAGCTCAAGGCGGGCGATATTTTCTCGCGCGCCAAGCTGACGGAATCGACCAAAGCCATCGGCGACCGGCTTGGAAACGACGGTTATGCATTTGCGAATGTGAATGCAGTTCCCGACCTGGACAAGGACAAGCGCAAGGTCGCGTTCACGTTCTTCGTCGATCCCGGCCGCCGCGTGTACATACGCCGCATCAACGTCGTCGGCAATACTCGCACCCGCGATGAAGTCATACGCCGCGAGATGCGCCAGCTCGAAGGCGGATGGTACGCGGCAGACGCCATCACTAAATCGAAACAGCGTGTTGACAGGCTTGGCTATTTCACGGAGGTCAACGTCGAGACGCCTTCGGTGCCCGGCACGACCGATCAGGTCGATTTGAACCTCAGCGTCGCGGAAAAACCCACCGGCAATATTCTGCTCGGCGCCGGGTACGGCAGTTCGGAAGGTGTCATTTTGAGCGGTGGCGTGTCGCAGCAGAACGTGTTTGGTTCGGGAAATTTCCTGGGCGTGCAGCTTAACACCAGCAAGGTGAATACCGTTTACTCGCTGTCGTTTACGCAGCCGTACTGGACGGTCGACGGCGTGAGCCGCGGGTTCGATATTTACAAGCGCAACGTCGACCCCACCGCGATCAATGCCGGCGCATACCGCACTTCTACGATCGGCGCCCAGGTCCGTCTGGGCATTCCGTTTACCGACATCGACACGGTCTCCCTCGGGTTCGGCTACGAAAGCACTTCCATCACTGCCTTCCGGAACTGCGATCCCGCCGTGTGTATCGACAGTCCACTGCGCATTCTGAGCTATGTGGACACCTTCGGCACGGACAACACCGCAGTTCTCGGAACGGTCGGTTGGGCGCGCGACACGCGTGACAGCGCCATCTACCCGACCCGGGGCGGTACCCAGCGGGCGAGCGTGGAGGCCGGCCTGCCCGGCGGCACGCTGCAGTACTACAAGTTTAGCTACCAGAATCAAAGATATTTCCCGTTGTCGCAGAATTTCACGCTTTATCTGAATGGCGACTTCGGTTACGGCAACGGTCTGCTCGGCAAACCGCTGCCGTTCTTCCGCAATTACTACGCCGGCGGAGTCAATTCGGTGCGCGGTTTTTACACCTCGACGATCGGCGCTAAGGACGCGAATGATGCCCCGATAGGAGGCAGCAAGAAACTGGTCGGCAACGTTGAATTGCTGTTTCCGTTTCCGGGAATGGCGAATGACAAGTCGGTTCGGCTCAGTGCTTTCGTCGATGCCGGACTGATCGGTGAATCCTACACTTTCACGGACACGCGGGTAGGGGCCGGTTTGGCAGTGCTATGGGTTTCGCCGTTCGGGCCGATCAAGATCAGCGTGGCGCAGCCATTCCGGGCCAAGGATAATGATCAGAAGCAGCGCTTCCAGTTTACCTTCGGGCAGCAGTTTTAATCTTACGCGCTCGACATTACCGAGTGCACGCAAGGAGACGACGTTGAAAAGACTCTATTTGCTGACAGCCGTCACGGCATTGGCGATCAGCCTGACGGCGCAAGCCCAGGGGGCGGATCTCAAGATCGGATTCATTGACGCTGACCGCATCAATCGCGAATCGGTGCCTGCGGAGCGCGCCACCAAGAAGCTCGAGAAGGAATTTGCGCCGCGCGAGCAGGAGCTGCGCAAAATGGAGCAGCAGATCAAGGCGCTGCAGGGGCAACTCGAAAAAGAGTCGGTGACGATGAGCGATACAGACCGCCGCAACAAGGAGCAGGAGCTCGGCCGCCAGACACGTGAGTTTCAGCGCCTGCAGCGCGAATTTCGCGAAGACCTCAACCTGCGGCGCAACGAAGAGCTCGCGGCGCTGTTTGAGCGCGCCAATAGGGTCATCAAGCAGATCGCCGAGTCGGAAAAATTCGACTTGATCGTGCAGGAGGCGGTCTATCGCAGCCCGCGCATCGATATCACGGAGAAGGTAATCAAAGCGCTCGCCTCTGATAAATAATTTTTGCGTCAACGCCGCGTGAGCCGACTTTGACCCAGCGCAAATCGTACAGGCTCAGCGATATCGTCAAGCGGTTCGGCGGCGAATTGATTGGCGACCCGGGGATCCGCATCAGGCAGGTCGCGACGCTCGAATCAGCCCGGCCCTCGGATATCACGTTTCTCACCCATATCCGCTATCTTTCTCAGCTCAACCAAACCCGGGCGGGCGCAGTCATACTTGGCGCCGATGTGCGCGATGCGAGCAGCCTGCCGCGCATCATTTGTGCCAATCCCTATGCCTACTACGCCAAGGTCTCTGCTCTGCTTAATCCGCTCGCCGCGGAAAAACCCGGCATACACAAGTCAGCAGTCGTGGCCAAATCGGCGCGCGTCGCCAAATCAGCGAGCATCGGCGCCTGTGCGGTGATTGGCAAAGATGCGCAGATCGCCGACAGCGTCATTATCGGTCCCGGGAGCTTTATCGGCGAAGGCGTGAAGATAGCAGCGCAAACCCGGATACAAGCGAACGTGACGGTCTATCACTCGTGCCGGATAGGGGCGCGCTGCATCGTGCATTCCGGCGTTGTCATCGGCGCCGATGGTTTTGGTATCGCGCGGGAGGATAACGTGTGGAAAAAAATTCCCCATATCGGGACGGTTCGTATCGGCGATGATGTCGAAATCGGCGCCAACACTACGATCGACCGCGGCGCGCTCGATGATACGGTCATCGAAAACGGAGTCAAACTCGACAACCAGATCCAAATCGCGCATAACGTGCATATCGGCGCCAATACCGCAATCGCGGCGTGCGTTGGCATTGCCGGCAGCGCGAAAATCGGCAGCAATTGCGCGCTGGGCGGCGCGTCCATGATCTATGGACATATCACAATTGCTGATAATGTAAATGTTTCGGCAGGGACGCTGATCATGAAGTCGCTCGAACAGCCCGGCACGTACACCGGTGTTTACCCGTTTTCGAGCCATCCGCGCTGGCTCAAGAACGCGGCGCATTTGCGGCAGCTCGACAAATTGGTCGAGCGCGTGCGTGAACTCGAGGACAGGCTCGACAAGGAGCAAAGGAAACCGTCGTGAACAGCATGGACATACATGAAATACTCGAATATCTGCCGCACCGCTATCCGTTCCTGCTGGTGGACCGGGTGGTATCGTGCGAGCCGGGAAAGCGCATCGTCGCGATCAAGAATGTCACCGTCAACGAGCATTTTTTTGCCGGGCATTTTCCGCATCATCCGGTCATGCCCGGAGTTCTGATCATCGAGGCGCTTGCGCAGGCCGCCGCGATTCTGACGTTCAAGACCCATGATCACAAGGCCGACGACAATTCGGTTTATTACTTCGTCGGAATCGACAAGGCGCGATTCAAGAAGCCGGTGCTGCCGGGCGATACGCTCGAGTTAAACGTCGAAGTCAAGCGCTTTACGCGCGGAATCTGGTGGTTTTCCGCGGTCGCGCGCGTGGCGGACCGGGTGGTGACCGAGGCCGATCTGATGTGCACACTGCGCGCAATCGACAGCAATAAGGCCTGCAAGCCGGACAATTCCAAGCAACCGCAGTGATTCACCCCACCGCAATTATCCATCCCGGCGCGCGTCTCGCCGACGATATCGAAGTCGGCGCGTATGCGCTGATCGGCGAACACGTCGAAATCGGCGCCGGCTGCCGCATCGGCCCGCATGCGGTGATCACCGGTCATACGCGCATCGGACGAAATAACAATATTTTCCAGTTTGTATCGCTCGGTGAGGCCCCGCAGGACAAGAAATATTCGGGAGAGCCGACGCGGCTCGAGATCGGCGACGGCAATACTATCCGCGAGTTTTGCACATTCAATTGCGGCACCGTGCAGGACGCTGGCGTCACGCGCCTCGGCAATGAAAACTGGATCATGGCTTATGCGCATCTCGCGCACGATTGCCAGATCGGGAACCACACCATTTTTGCCAATAATTCGCAGCTTGCCGGTCACGTGCACGTTGCTGACTACGCCATTCTCGGTGGCTTTACTGCGGTACATCAGTTTTGCCGCATTGGAGCACACAGCATTACCGCGATCGGCACGGTCGTGCTCAAGGACGTCCCGCCGTTCGTCACTGCCTCTGGAAATGCCGCCAAACCTTACGGCGTCAATGCCGAAGGACTCAAACGCCGCGGTTTTTCAGCGGATGCCATTATCCGCATCAAGCGTGCCTACAAAACGCTGTACAAATCGAAGCTGATGCTGGACGAGGCGAGGCGGGAAATTGAATCCCAGATTCGCGCTTGCCCTGAGCTCGAATTGCTGGCCGAATTTCTCAAGCACTCGACGCGTGGCATTATCCGCTGAGCATCCGTCACGCCGGCGCACCATCGGCATGGTTGCCGGAGAGGCATCGGGCGACCTGCTTGGCAGCCAGTTAATCCGCGCCTTGCGCGAGTTGATGCCCGAGCTTCATTTCGCTGGCATCGGCGGGCCGCGCATGGAAGCGGCCGGTATGGAAATATGGTATCCGCTCGAGAAACTCGCAGTGCGCGGTTACGTCGAGGTGATCGGACATTTTCGCGAGATCGTCGGTATTCGCCGCCAGCTGCGCCGCCGCTTTAGCGCGAGCCCGCCTGCCGTATTCATCGGCATCGACGCGCCTGATTTTAATCTCGATCTCGAATTGAGCCTGAAGAAACGCGGCATTCCGACGGTGCACTACGTGAGTCCTGCGATCTGGATGTGGCGCAAGGAGCGTTTGCACAAGATCAAGCGCGCGGTGAGCAAAGTGCTGACGCTGTTTCCGTTCGAAGCATCGCTTTATCGCGAAGCAGGTGTCGACGTCGCGTTTGTCGGGCACCCGCTCGCCGACATGCTGGACCAGGTCCCGCGCCGCGACGCCGCACGCGACCAGCTCAGACTGTCCGCATCGGCGCCCATTTTTGCGTTGTTGCCGGGCAGCCGACAAAGCGAGCTTAAATACATGGCTGATCTTTTTATCCAGACTGCAAAGATATTGCATGCAGGTTTGCCGCATGCACTATTCCTGGTCCCGCTGACAACGCGCGAGACGCACGAAGCATTCGAGGCCGCGCTCTATCGTAACGATGCCGCAAATCTGCCATTGGCCGTATTGTTTGGACATGCGCAGGATGCGATGTCCGCTGCCGATGTCGTGCTCGTTGCGTCGGGAACAGCGACGCTCGAAGCGGCACTGCTCCGAAAACCGATGGTCATTACGTACAAAATGCCGCCGGCGAGTTACTGGCTGCTCAAGGGAAAGGGCTATTTGCCCTATTACGGCCTGCCTAACATTCTGGCCGGTGAATTCGTGGTCCCTGAAATCATACAGGCCGATGCCACACCGCAAAACCTAAGCCAGGCTTTGCTCAATCTGTTCGCAGACGAACCGGTGCGAATGCGGCTTGCGCGCAGGTTTGGCGCGATGAGCGACAGTTTGCGGCGCGGCGCCGCGCGGCACGCCGCGCAGGCGATTTTGCCTTTGCTCAAGGCAGATCTGTCCGCGCAGTGAAACGCATCACTTCCGCTGCCAATGTGCGCTACAAGGCGCTGCTGAAACTCGCGCATTCCTCGCGCGAACGGCGCAAGGCGGGATTATCGCTGCTCGATGGTATACACTTGGTGTCCGCTTACCGTGATCATGTCGGCATGCCGGAGGAGGTCGCAGTGAGCGCGTCGGCGTCGGAGCGGCAGGAGATTCGGGATTTGCTCGCTACGCTTCAGCCATTGCAGCCGTTACTGCTGACCGATGCGTTGTTCCGCGCGCTGTCGACAGTCGAAACTCCGACCGGCGTCATCGCGGCGGTCAGGACGCCGCAGCCGCCACGCGCGACTGAAATCGGGTCATGCGTGATGCTGGAAGACGTGCAAGACCCGGGAAATCTCGGCTCCATTCTGCGCTCGGCCGCTGCGGCCGGGTTCGAACATGTATTCCTGTCGAAACATGCGGTGCACAGTTGGTCGCCGCGCGTGCTGCGCGCCGGCATGGGCGCCCACTTTATGCTGCATCTGCACGAGCAGTGCGATCTGCTGGCGCTCGTGCGCCGTTTTCACGGCAGGGTAATCGCCGCGAGTCATCATGCGCAGCGCTCGGTTTTCGATACCGATCTGAGCGGCACGATCGCGCTTGTATTCGGCAATGAAGGGACAGGATTGTCGCGCGCGCTCGCGAATGCGGTGCATGACGTCGTTGCAATCCCGATGCCGGGTAAAGGCGAATCGCTCAACGTCGCGGCGGCGGCGGCAATCTGCCTGTTCGAGCGCGTGCGCCAATTGCAGAGCGGCCGTCAGCCATCAGACCGTAGGACGGGTTGAGCGGGAGCGCTACCCATCATTGAGCGTTTCCCGTTAAACGCGAAGCTTCCTCAGTATACCCGGCGCGTGAGCTTCGCTTTCTGCAATATTGTCGTCGCCAGTTCTTCAACCGACTTACTGGTCGCATCCAGATAAGGGACACCTTCCTGGCGCATGAGCGCTTCGGCTTCGCGCACCTCGAATTCACAATTGCTGAGCGTTGCATACGTGCTTCCGGGACGACGTTCAGTGCGAATCTGCTGCAGGCGATCGGGTCTGATGGTAAGGCCGTAAAGATGTTTGCGCAGTGACCTCACCTGGCCCGGCAACTGCATGCTGCTGAAGTCCTCCGGAACGAGCGGATAATTTGCGGCACGAATGCCGAACTGCATTGCCAGGTAAAGACAGGTTGGCGTCTTGCCGCACCGGGAAACGCCGACCAGGATGACATCTGCTTCCGTCAGATCGCGCGTCGACACGCCGTCATCGTGAGCTAACGAGTAGTTCACCGCCTCGATACGATGATGATAATTGGCAAAATCGCTCGCACTGTGCGACCTGCCGACCGCGTGCGTAGCCAATACGCCGAGTTCCTTTTCCATCGGCAAGATAAAAATCTCGAAGCAATCGAGAAATAACGCGTTGGCCTTGGAAACGACCGCTGATACATCCTGGTTGACCAGCGTGCTGAACAACAATGGGCGCACGCCGTCCTGTGCTCCCTGTTCATTGATCTGAGCCACCGCCGCCTGAGCGGCCTCGATTGAATCCACGAATGGCAGTGTGATTTCGTTGAACGCAACCATGTCGAATTGCGTAAGCAGGCTGTGGCCGAGCATCTCGGCGGTGATGCCGGTGCGATCCGAAATGAAAAACGCGGTACGTTTGGGTGGCATCACAATGCTGTATCGAAGAGGGATAACCGGTAAAATATCGGGTTTTCAACGATTACACAATCGACGGGTGTTGGATGAACGATGAGCCATACGTGGTGGGCTTCGAAAATTTGCGCATGAACGATGTCGGCCGCGTTGGCGGCAAGAACGCGTCGCTCGGCGAAATGATCGGACAGTTGGGCGGAGGCGGAGTGCGCGTGCCAGGCGGATTTGCCACGACCGCGCACGCTTACCGCGATTTCCTGGCTCACGACGGTCTGGAGAAGCGCATCGAGGCGGCGCTGACGACACTCAATGTCGACGACGTGGCGGCGCTCGCAAAATCCGGCGCCGAGATACGCCAGTGGATTATCGCGCAGCCGTTGCCGGCCAGGCTGGAACGGGAAATCGCGCATGCTTACCAGCAAATGCTCACCGCAGCGGGCAGCGGGATTTCCGTCGCGGTACGATCGTCGGCGACCGCCGAAGATTTACCCGACGCATCATTTGCCGGTCAGCAGGAGACTTTCCTCAATATCGATGGAGTCGAGAACGTACTGGCGGCGGTCAAGCACGTGTTTGCGTCGCTCTACAACGACCGCGCGATCTCATATCGCGTGCACAAGGGTTTTATTCATTCCGAAGTCGCATTATCGGCCGGCGTCCAGCGCATGGTGCGAAGCGATTTGGGCGCGAGCGGCGTAATGTTTACGCTCGATACCGAATCAGGTTTTGATCAGGTGGTATTCATTACCGCGGCGTACGGTCTCGGCGAGACCGTCGTACAGGGTCAAGTCAATCCCGATGAATTCTACGTCTACAAGCCGGCGCTGAAACTCGGAAAAAAAGCCATCATCCGCCGCAATCTGGGTTCGAAGGCGCTGCGGATGACATTCACCGATGCGCGCTCGGCCGGTCGGTCGGTGCGTACAAATGAAGTGCCCGAAGCCGAACGGCGGCGCTTTTCTATTACCGATGCCGAAGTCGAAGAGCTCGCGCGCTATGCGCTCACTATAGAAGATCACTATCAGCGGCCCATGGATATTGAATGGGGGCGCGATGGTGTCGACGGCAAACTCTACATCCTGCAGGCGCGGCCGGAAACGGTAAAAGCCAGCGAGAAAGTCGATATGCTGCGGCGTTACCGCTTGAAGCAGCGCTCCGACGTACTTGCCTCCGGTCGCGCCATCGGCCAGCGCATCGGTTCGGGGCCGGTCAAGCTGGTCAAGACCGCCGCGGAAATGGACCGCGTCAAGGCCGGTGATGTGCTGGTGACGGATATGACCGATCCCGACTGGGAGCCGGTTATGAAGCGCGCAGCGGCTATCGTTACCAATCGGGGCGGGCGCACCTGCCACGCAGCGATCATCGCGCGCGAGCTCGGCATTCCCGCGGTCGTTGGCTGTGGCGACGCGACCTCGACATTGAAGGACGGCAGACCGGTCACGGTGTCGTGTGCCGAGGGCGATACCGGATTCGTCTATCGCGGAATGCTCGAAACAGAAATCGTCGATCTGTCGCTCGATGCCATGCCCAAGGCGCCAGTGAAAATCACGATGAATGTCGGCAACCCCGAGCTTGCATTCGAATTCCAGCGCCTGCCCAACGAAGGCGTCGGCCTGGCGCGGCTCGAGTTCATTATTGCACGCATGATCGGCGTCCACCCCAAGGCGGTGCTCGCTTATCCGGATCTTCCGGGTGACCTGAAGCTGGCGGTCGAACAGCACGCCGCCGGCTATGCCGATCCCGTTTCGTTTTACGTCGAGAAACTCACCGAAGGCGTGGCGACGCTCGGCGCCGCGTTTTGGCCCAAGCCCGTGATCGTGCGGCTGTCGGATTTCAAGTCGAACGAATACTCGAGCCTGACCGGCGGTTCAAGATACGAGCCGCACGAAGAGAACCCGATGCTCGGCTTCCGGGGCGCGTCGCGCTATATTGCCGCCAGTTTTCGCGACTGTTTCGAACTTGAGTGCCGCGCGATGAGAAAAGTACGCGACGAGATGGGACTGACCAACGTCGAGCTCATGGTGCCGTTCGTGCGCACCGTAACCGAGGCGAAACAGGTGATCGATTTGCTCGCGCAGAACGGATTGAAGCGCGGCCAGAACGGGCTGCGCATCATTATGATGTGCGAAATTCCGGCGAATGCGATCCTCGCAGACCAGTTTCTCGAGCATTTCGACGGCTTCTCGATCGGTTCCAACGACATGACGCAGATGACCCTTGCGCTTGACCGCGATTCCGGCATCATCGCTGACGGATTTGACGAGCGCGACCCCGCGGTCAAGCACATGCTGCATCTTGCGATCCAGGCGTGCCGCAGGGCCGGCAAATACGTCGGCATCTGCGGAC
>Ga0207684_10007269_pt1 | contig 9995 bp, 9 predicted proteins | sample KBSK5501metaG_FD_184342 | JGI IMG/M metagenome (GOLD analysis project Ga0207684, IMG submission 184342) | Corn, switchgrass and miscanthus rhizosphere microbial communities from Kellogg Biological Station, Michigan, USA - KBS K5-50-1 metaG... | ecosystem: Host-associated > Plants > Roots >... | reverse complement strand
TCCGATCTTTGCGGGGAATTGTCCCGAATGTGGGCAGGGAAGTATCTCGCCTGGTGTCTATGATGGTTCCCGGCTCTATGTCGCCGGTGGTACGACGACGATTAATGGGGTAACATGCGGCGGGAGTGTAAACGCGCTCGATCCCGCCACCGGCAATGTTCTCTGGCAAACATGCCTGCCCAAAACTGTCCTGGGAGCGATCACGGAGGTGACTGGTGTGATCGCGGTGATAGACGGATCACATCTGACCCTGCTGAATACTGCGACCGGGGCCAAGCTTTTCGACGATAGCGCGCACTTCTATGGCTCCCCATCGATCTCGAATGGCGTACTTTACGCGGGTACGACGACAGGCCAGCTCTACGCTTTTGGTTTATAAGAAGGTCATGTAAACGAGCTCTGGGTTGCAGGGCTTCTCAAAAGTCAGAACCAAGCAATAAGGCAAACGCTTTCATTGTCAAGCCAGATGCCATGCACTCTGATTGAGTTACCTAAGCAGAGTTCAGTATACTCCCATGATACCAATGTGGACTCCCATCCCATTCACACCATCCAAAGAGGAAGTTTTGCTTCACGATGGCCTGTCCTTTCCAGTTGACCGTGCGATACTCATAGCTCATGGGAGGGCCATGCCAGATGCTATGGTAATAGTCAGCGTACCATGACTTCCCGATGCCGAGATTGTCTGGTGGGATGCCCTTTTGTGCACTGAATAGAAAGCCGGTGCTATTCCAGAAATCTTTGGCAGCCTGCTGCATGGCAGGACTTGGATTGACTGCAGGATCGGGTGCAAGTGAACTCATAATCTGTTGTATTTGACCTCCTGTAAGTTGACTGTACTCCCACATGGTGATATTTGGTCTTCCTGCTGCGACAGGAATAGTGGCTGCTGTGATGGTAGGGATGCACTGGTTGAGTGGAATATTACTTTGAAGATATTGCTGTTGCCACACACCTTGGAGAAAGGCGGTGTAGACCTGTGGCAGGAAGAATGTGGTCATCGGTGCCAGAGCCTGAAGTACTCCGCTCCAGTTCTGAATGACAGGATCAGCCCAGGTGGAAACGTAGACAGGTGCAGCTAGACCTGCAGCCACTCTTTGTGCCCAGACGACCTGCCCATTGAATTCTGACTCCATGTCCAAACAATAGTCAAATCCTGCCTGCAAGAACTGATTGGCAATGGAGACTTCCAGATCAAGATTTCCGGAGGTATCTCCATAAGAGTATTGATATGGAAGGACCCCCATACCAGTTGCCTGGATAGTATGCAGGAGAGCTACAGCTTGATCGAAACCTCCATACCAGATATTGCCTGCTACACTCCCGACTTCAGCAACTTTGATAATCAGAGTGTCAACCCCATATGCTTTCAGTGATGCCGCGGCATCGAGGAACTGGGAAGTTGTCCAGTTGAAAGTCTCGACGCCGAAAAACATGCCTGCTCTCATGAGCATCTCTTCCCATCGCTGCTTCTACTGCTTTATTTGCACTACCAGACCCAAACTAAAATATTACCACAAGAATAGTACCACGGGAGAGACGAGGGACGCAAATAAGTCTGTTGGGATAACTCGCAAAGCTAGCAAGACTGCGAGATAAATATAGCGCTTGCCTATCACCTCCACCGTAGTGTATGATAGATACAACAAACGACAGGAGAGAACAGTGATAGCCTTCTTCATGATAATAAGCCATCATTAGTCATTCTGGTAACCACCCACTGAACGCGCTTCCCAACTGACACGTTGTACTTATCAGCCACAATCACATCATTCCTCCTGATATCGTTCTGCACGTGTTCACTATCCACATTCACCCGTTTGATGCCACGTTCACTAGCTTGCCTGATAATGGCTCCCCACGACCGCATGGGAAACATGTCTAGTAGCTGGTTTTTAGTGGCTGCTGGATAGTGGTCACGCAATGCTTCAAGATCGTCGTCAGTCCACTTGTTATTCACTGACCGCCAGATATAGCACTGCTCAGTCAATCCACCTAGTACTGGACTCCATTTGATCGTCAACCGTAGCCAACCGACCGCTATTTCTTCCAGCGTGACAGCTTCAGTAACAAGCCTGATTAGACCGCGTTTCCTGGCTATGTCCCACCCGTGCCACTGGTTGCACGCAAGACACACGTCACTGGCGGCTTGTCTGATTTCGGCTTCGATGGCTGCTTGTTGGTTCCTTGCTTGCTCAATGGCTGTACGTCTTTTGCGCAATCGTGCCAATTTTGCATACGCGGCTTCTAATTCGTTGTCTTCCATGTACTTGCCGCCTATCTGAATGTTCCGCTCTGTCTCTGCAATATCTTCATTGAGCGTAGTCATCGTGTCGTCTGGTTTGGCTGTCTGTTTGGTTGCGTTCACACCGTACGCCATCTCGTGTACTTTTGGTGGTGGTATCTCTACGACGTTGCCAGAAGTGAAGCCGATCACCCATGCTTTTGTCTGCAAGCTTGCCAAGACTTCTGATGTTCCCAGCCAATCAAGCAAGTGTGCCTCAAATATGGCGTCTAGTTCGGTTGTTCGGATGCTCGTTTCATAACCACCAACCGACCATTTTTCTAGTGTGTACGTGGGGATGGGTGTATTGCGAACGAAGACGTGCAAATCGTTTAATCCGTCGATAACCGCAGTTCCATTGTGGCGGGTACCGGAAAGCAACGCGCCATTATCGGTACTCGTTTGTTGGGTGTATCTGACAGTCTTCTTAGATCGCTCTACCAATTGCCCATCAAGATCGACGCTTGCCAAATGATCGAAAGCATATTGCCAGTTTGCCGCGTCAACTATCGTCTCGTGAGCATTGCGCTTTACGATACGTCCATTAAACACCAAATGACCGATGTAAGCCGGATTAGTCAAGATGTGCTTGAGACCGAAACGAGATGTAACCGTCCATCCTAATAGGTTGCCATCTTGCTCTACTGGCGTGAGAAACATGCTTTTAGGGTCTACCTCATCGCATACTGGAAAAAGCACCTCACCACGCCGCATCATGTCTAACACTTCTCTCAACAATCCGTTTAAACTTGCCTCGTGAGCACGGAAACGAGCGTAAAGCCAGTCAACACGGCTAGCATGTGGAGACGGTACTAGTTCAGACCGTTTCTCACCTACTGCCAGCAATCCTACTGGCGCTACCCCGGTAGCTAGTTTGCCCTGCTCAGCCTTGCGAGCACGGTTCTTGAGCATCTTGTTACGGATGTGAGTATCGATGAATGCTGCTGCTGCTCGTGCCTCATCGATGTAAGCATCGAAGTCAGCCTTGCGCTTAAAGTTGTACACGCGCTCGCTGGTCACTATGATGCAATCGTGCTCTTTGCAAGTTTTAGCCAGGCTTGTGGCATCCACTAGATCAGCGTCTCTCGTTAGCCTGCTGATATCGTCACAGATTATAGCCCCTGCTCCCGCCTTTACTCGGTCTATCACCACCTGCATGCCCGCCCTGTCTTCAATCGGTATCGTCCCACTAACAGACCGTATCCGACCGTCCTTAGTCATTTGGTTCTCAACGAGTAGGGTTAGTAGCGAGCGTTCCCATCCAAGATCATCTGCTCGTTGTAGTAGTTTCTCTGATTGCTGCAAGCCTGCTGCTATGCTATCACGAACCTGTTTAGCTGTTGAGTAACGCGAGTACACTAAAGCCGGTCGTTTTGTGTACTTCTCAATGGGATAGTTGCTCGTTAACTTCTGAAGCGTCTCTAATCGTTCCTGCTCTAGTTCTACCTGTGCCTTCAATCGTGCCATCGTGTTACCTCTCTTCATGACGACAGGGGTACCGCGTCGATACCTCTGCTACTTCATTCTATTTCTGCCTGCTCTTCCTGGCAAGTCAATCTACCTGCTCAACGCTGGTAGCTCTTCTGGCAAAGGATGGGCTAAACCATTAAGCTCATCTTGGAAGACCGCCCTAAATCCTTGCCCGTACTCTGTTCGGTTCAATCTGACTTCTCGCAACGCATGCCACGAAGCGGTAACGTACGTGTCCAGTGCAGGTGAAAGCAAGTACGGCCGCTCATGTGCGAGTCTCTGTCCTCCTACAGCGGGGTGCCAAAAGCTTGAGCTGAATAGCTGGAGCATTTACCTCACTTAGAGGAGTGAGATCATTTCAGTGGAACCTGTTGTATAGGTGCGATTCCTCTTCTTACGAGACTCGCTCGCTTCTGCACAACCCCATCTCCGAACGCATCAATGAACCCTCCCTAGAGCACGTTTTTAGAGAGAACCGCAACCATCCTGTCTTCCAGAAGAGGCAGGCTTGTTCACGCCTGCTCTTCTTCCTGGCCGTGTTGGTGTTTCCGCTGTTCGAGATACTGGAGCATCGACTGGCACCAGGCCAGATAATTGTGCTCATACCCAATGACATACTGGAACAACACATCCATTTCCTCGAAAAAATCGGCTTTCTCGGGCTCAGCACTGATCGCAAGCTGTTTCGACTGCAACGCCCGTTCGTAATGCTCAAGCTGCTCCTGGTGGAGTTGCGCCTGTTCGCGAAACCGCTCTAGCATGCGTTCGGGATCGGCAAGCCAGAGGCTATAGGCTTTCAAGCAAAACTCATCGGAGAAGATGACCAGAGGGGTAGGAGACTCGACCCATTGCCGCAGTGCGGCTCGGCCTTCCTCAGTCAGCTCATACACCTTTTTGTTTGGCCGCACGGTGTGTTGCTCGACGATGTGATAGCGAACAAGCCCCTGCTGCTCAAGACTGGCCAGTGCTGGATAAATTTGGGTATGGCTGACCGGCCCGAAGGGGACAAAACGCTGTTTCAGGTGGCTAGCCAGATCATATCCCGACATCGGTTGGCGTGCCAACAAGCCCAGTAACTTATATTCTAGGGTCGTCATGGGGTCCCTCTCTTTTGTTCCGCGAGCCATATGTAAGACATTGACATATATCATCCTCTATGATACACTCTCATATATAAGCATCTGACATATGTCAGTGCCACAAGTATTCTAGCAAAAAACCGCTCCTCTGGCAAGCAGAGCGAGATGAATGGAGACCCACTCATGACGTTCCAAAACGAGAGCGCAAGCGAACGTAATGCAAGCCAGGCAGGTACTCTGACCCTGGACAATCTCACGATCAACCGGCTTGGCTTCGGCGCCATGCGTTTGGCCGCCAATGGTTTCCAGGGCCCAGCCCGCGACCCCGAAGCTGGCCGCATCGTCCTGCGCCGCGCTGTCGAACTCGGCGTGAACCACATCGACACCGCCGCCTTCTACCAAAGCCCCGACGGCTCCGTCCGTGCCAATACGCTGATCCGCGAGGCGCTTTCCCCGTACCCGCGTGACCTGGTCATCGCCACCAAGGTTGGCCTGCTCCCTGGTTCCCATAACCCGGCTCAGGGGACTGCCGCTGTCCTGCGCGCTGCGGTTGAGGACAATCTCAAAACGCTGGGTCTCTCTCGCCTCGATCTGGTGTACCTGCGCATCGGCATGATGGAACCCCCACACGGTGAGTCCCTCGCCGAACGCTTTGAGGTGCTTGCCGCCATGCGCGAGGAGGGCCTGATCCGCCACCTCGGCCTCAGCAACGTGGATACCGCCCACCTCACGGAGGCCCGAGCGATTGCCCCCGTTGTCGCCGTCCAGAACCACTTCCATATCGCCAAACGGGACGACGTGGCTGTCCTGGACGCCTGCGCGGAGAACGGTATCGCTTTCGTCCCTTTCTTCCCTCTGGGCGGCGGGAGAAGCGACCTCAACGATCCCCGCCAGGCCAGGGTCGCGGCCCGGCACGGCGCTACCGTCTCGCAGATCGCCCTGGCCTGGCTCCTGGCCCTCTCGCCAGTCACCCTGGCTATCCCTGGCACTGGCTCCCTTGCTCACCTGGAGGAGAACCTCGCCGCCGGTTCCATCGCCCTCACCCCGGAGGACCTCGCCGACCTCACCTGATGGAGAGGTCAATCTCTACGTGGACGAGGGCTCCGCAGGCGATCTCTCGTGCCCTTCTTGTCAATGGTGGGAATCGGTGGGTGAACATACGACAAGTATGTGTGCGGTAAAACGGGCATGAGTAGGCAGAAAAAATGAGTGAGGAGTGGGATGAATTGCCCTTCCAGCTCGACTGGCTCTTTCTGGCTGATCGCCTGTTGGCCCATTAATTATCATATTTTTAACAATCCGCCCATTTCATGAGTCAATGTACAAGCAAGAGTGTCAGAGAGTAAACAAAGGAACAAGAGCACAATGGAGATTACTGCAGGCATCCACCTGTTACAAGCGACCAAGGGCAGCTATGTCTACTTGGTCCTGGGAGATGAGCCAATTCTCATCGACACGAGTTTTCCAGGGCGCACGAGAGCTATTCTCACAGAAATAGAGAAGCTTGGACTGAGGCCAACCGATATTGCTCACATTCTCTTAACGCACCAGGATGGCGACCATATTGGGAATGCCAATGCCTTACAACAAGCATCTGGCGCTCAGGTTTGGGCGTCGCAAGAAGATCTTCCCTATATCCTGGATCAGCGTCGGGCTTCAGGTTTCAGAGGATTGCTTCAGATGATAATCAGAACGAAACCTCCCCAGGTCAATCAGATCTATACTCCCGGACAAAAGATCGGGAACATCGAAGTGATCCCAACTCCCGGTCATACCCCTGGTCACGTCTCGTTTCTGTATGGAGACACGCTCTTTAGTGGTGATCTGGTTACCAGCTCCAGGAATCAACTGCGTGCCGCACCCGCTCTTCTCACCTGGGACAAAGCGGTCTTGAAACGCTCGCTCTTTGCGGTCTCGAAACGCGAGTTTACCTGGGTTTGTCCAGCGCATGGCGAACCTGTCCAACGTGGGAATCTATGGGAGGCATTGCTGGGTTGAGCAACGTGAAAGCGTTTCTTTCATGCATCTCTTGCCCACTCCTCTTTGTAATTGTCCTGGTTTGGAGGGACAACAACAGATCATGGTTGGTCTCCAGATTGGATCGACTGAAAAGAACGCAGGTGATCCTGCGTAATGGCGTCCCGCTTTGTGCATCTCTCGGATCAGCCCTGGTTCGATCTCCGACCAGGGCTGATCCGAGAGATGCCTCTGTCTTGCTTCAGGAGCGAGTTGATGAAAGCGTACTCTCAAGATCTCCGCGAGCATGTCTTGCGAGCCGTGAACCACGGTTACCCTAGGACCGAGATTGTCCAGATGTTTGGCATCTCTCTTGCCACACTCAGACGATACATTAAGCAACGACGAGAGGAAGGGCATGTGCGGCCCAAAGCGATTCCTGGTCGTCCGTCGAAGAAACGGGCACAGGTAGAAGCGAGTGTCCTCCCTCAATTACAGGTGCACGACGATGCCACATTGGAGCAACATTGTGCTATGTGGGAGCAAACGTACGGCGAACGAGTGAGCCGGTGGACCATGAGCCGGGCAATCAAACGGCTGGGCTGGACACGAAAAAAAAGTCTATCGGGGCAACGGAACGCAATGAAGAGCAGCGGGCAACATGGCGAGCGAATGCGAGCAAAATTCCGGCAGAAGACCTGGTCTTTATTGATGAAACTGGCTCCAATATTGCCTTAACGCCCCTGTATGCTCGTGCCCCAAAGGGCGAGCGAGCCAGAGGAAAGGTGCCGCGCAACCGTGGCAAGAACACGACGCTCATTGCGGCCCTTTCTCTTTCTGGGATGGGGGCTGCCATGATCTTGGAAGGATCAACGAACACAATCGCCTTTGAAGTGTACGTTGAACAGGTCCTGGCTCCTACCTTGCAAGCAGGATAAATCGTGGTGATGGACAATCTCCAAGCCCACAAAAGTGCACGGATCAAGCAGGTGATTGAAGCTAAAGGTTGTCAACTCCTCTTTTTACCGGGATACTCACCGGATCTCTCTCCTATTGAAGAAGCGTTCTCGAAGCTCAAAACGGTTTTGCGACGAACAGGAGCCAGAACAAAAGAAGCACTGGAAGAGGCTATTGGGCAAGCATTGCTCACTATTACGTCTCAAGATGCACAGGGATGGTTCCAGCATTGTGGCTATCTCCTGTCTGGTCGAGAAAGGAAGAGCTAAATATTGGCTCAATATTTTAGCTCGCCGCTGTGAGTCCAAAGCTCCGCATGAGCCGCGCTACTCGCTTTATCCCGCAAGTTTGGCCCGTCGGCTCGCAGCGCCGCATGAATCCGAGGACTGCCATCGACCTGGCGGTTGGCCTGATAGATCCGCTCGATATGCTCTCTCAGCATCGCATCTTCTCGGCTCCTCCGGCTGGGAGCGCATTTGTGCCAGGCGTAGTATCCACGCATGGAGACCTGCAAGACTCGACACATCGTGGTGATGGGGTACTCCTGCTGATGCTCTGCTATGAATCGGTACTTCATCTGGACTTCCGTGAAAAGATGCTCACTACTTTTTTTGAGATGTCGCGCTCCTGCCGGGTAACTTCCAATTCACGTTTCAGGCAACGGATTTCTTCCTCTTGGGCGGTTTGATACACGCTTCCAGGAAAAGCCTGCTCGCCCTGATTGGCCAGTTGCTTGCTCCAATGAGATAGCGCGCTGTCGCTGACCCCCAGTTCTCGCGCCACCTAGCTCATCGGCTTGCTGCTCTTGGCGAGCTGCACCGCTTGCACTTTGAACTCTCCTTTGATAGAGTAGTATATTCCACGTTTCCCTACTCCACCAGATCACATACCCTTTCTAATTCTTTGAATATTCAAAGTAGTCATTGCAGGCAATGCTTAACTTTGGCTTGGCGAGACACCTTCATTCATGGCATATTGAGGAGACGTACTTGTCCTCGCTGGAGTCGTTCTTGTCAATTCGCGCAGACAGAAGCTCATCGGCTAATTGAAGTTATGATTCCAACCATTAACTCATCAAATGGATGGTGTATGGCCATTCCGGGTTTCCACTACTTCGCCAGCAAGTGTTGCGGGTTGTTTGATAAATTTATCTTCTTCCTTGCGCTCTTAGACTCTTTCTCCTGCGCATCGCAATCCTTTTGCATTTGCTCAATAAGAGCATACATATCCTCGCGATCCTTCGGATCTAAGTCAGTTTGAACACATTCTAGCCCTTTTCTCACTTGCTTGAGGCGGTTGGACAGCGAGTTTGCATCTTCGATCTTGTTAATTATCGGGTCTGTTCCAGGGTAAAATGGTACCTGTCTCTCTTGCTGCCTCATAAGACGCATCAATTTATAATCTTCTTTGTTAATGAATATACCAGCTGCTGTCTGGATAAAGTAAATGCACCGCTGAATAGCCTCTTTGTGCTTATTATTGAAGCTTGTGCAGACTTCTTCCTGCAATTTGACAGTGAGGGCATTGAGGATATCCTCAACCTCGTCTTTCCCTTTAGTATCGAGTTTTTTGGGATCCAATCGACACAACACTTCAAAGAACGCTTCTGGTGAGCAGACCTCTGCCACCCAACCCGCTAGTAGATAAGACGCATGGCAGACGAGCAACAACTTGCCTTGCAGGTTCCATGAGGCCGCTTTGTGTTCTACTTCCTCCACAAGATCCATCATATGCTGGATTTGAGATGAGCTGATCCAACCTTCAACACAAATGGAGAGCAAGAGTTCTTTTTTAGAAAACAATTCCAGCACATCTTCCTCGACTGAGGATGGTCCCATGAATGTGTAGAACTCCTTGGCAATGGCCCTTGACACATGGAGGAGAGGATAGGGACTACTCTGGCTTAATGGACGTAAAAAGCGATTGCAATCTCCAATAATTGCTTGCAAGTCTTGTCTTGTTTGAGCTGCTCGCTGCTGACGCTGGTCGCTCCTGTATCGGCACCAAGTAAATAAGAAGCTAGCGACTGCGAGAATGAAGCCAAAGAACGCAATCTTATCTCCTGCACTCATATCAAGCATAAATGATATTGTGGACACACAGTTCGTCTCCTTTTTATAAATAGCATGCCAGTTTATATTATTGCTCTGAGTACGCAAGCGCAGAAGAAAGAAGCGGAAATCATGCTGCGACGTGGAGAGGTTGAGCTTGGTACTTGGCCATGACTTTGGCAGCAGATTTAGTCGACC
>Ga0207684_10007264_pt1 | contig 10003 bp, 5 predicted proteins | sample KBSK5501metaG_FD_184342 | JGI IMG/M metagenome (GOLD analysis project Ga0207684, IMG submission 184342) | Corn, switchgrass and miscanthus rhizosphere microbial communities from Kellogg Biological Station, Michigan, USA - KBS K5-50-1 metaG... | ecosystem: Host-associated > Plants > Roots >... | reverse complement strand
GCTCCGGAGACATGTAGTCCAGCGTGCCCAGGAACTGGCCGGTCCGGGTCAGGCCCGTGGCCGCCAGCACCGGCTTGCTCAGCCCGAAATCCGACAGGTACACGTGATCGGGCCGCCCGGGCCGCGCATCCAGCAACATGTTCGCGGGTTTGACATCCCGGTGCACCAGGCCGGCCGCGTGCGCAGCATCCAACGCCGAGGCCACCGCCGAGATGATCGCGAGGGCCCGCCCAGCCGGCAGCGGGCCCTCCCGCCGGACCAGCGTGCGCACGTCACTGCCGGGCACATACCGCATCGCGATGAACAGCACCCCGCCTGCCTCACCGGCCTCGAACACTGGGATGATATGCGGGTCATCCACCGCCGCCGCCGCCCGCGACTCCCGCAGGAACCGCCGGCGGAACTCTGCATTCCCGGCCAGCGCAGGCGACAGCACCTTCACCGCCACCATCCGTCCCAGCCGCTCATCCCGCGCCCGGAACACCACCGCCATCCCGCCCTCGCCGACCTGCTCCTCCAGCAGATATCCCGCCACCCGCGACCCCGCGGCCACCCCGGCCAGCACGCCGCCAGCATTCCCAGGCACCTCATCGCTCACGAGGCCTCCCAACCGGCAAGCCCGCCCGGCGCTCGCATCCACCGGCCAGGCCCGGCACGAACGCGCAACGCGTTACCCTGCGGCCGAAACGCCCGCCGCCAGGACCCTCCAAGTATCCGGCGCGACCACACCCCCCCGCAAATACGACGCCGCACCCGGCCAGGCCCCAGCAGGCACAGGTACGGCGGGGATGACCCCGCTGCTCCCGCGACCGCAGCTATCCGCCGCACACCACGGCACAGGTGCCTTCCGCGCACCGCAGATCTGGAATTTGTTCTCATAAACGCTGATGATGCCTGCGCCAGGCAGCCGCCTCCGAGCAGCACGCGGGAAATGCCAGGTGTACAGAACCGCTTAATCTGCGCCTCGCATGCCGCTATGCCCGGGCGCGCAGAGCCGTACGTATCGTTCTGTAATTGTTTGAGCTGATTACAGTATTGACGCTTGTCGCGGTACGTGACCGCGATGAGCGCTGTCGTTCTTCGAGCCGCAAGGGTTCCTCGTGTCCGCTGGGGTCGTTGCCGGTATGGATGTATCCCGCCGGTCTGGGGCCGGTGAATCGCTAGCGCGAAACCGCCAGGTCCGGCGGCCACGTCCTCCGAGATGGTGTATGAAATGGCCACCTCGCGACCTATTTCCATTTAAGCAGGAATTGCCTCTACCGTCAATTCAGCCTCACTAGTTATATTCTGTCCCATGCCGGCTGGGCGGCTTTCCGGCAGGCGGCGAGGTTTCCAGGCCCATATACCGGCGGGATTCGGTCCATTCGTCGTTCTGCTCGGCCAGCACCGCGCCGACCAGGCGGATGATGGCGTCGCGGCCGGGGAAGATGCCGACCACGTCGGTGCGGCGGCGGACCTCCTTGTTCAGCCGCTCCTGCGGGTTATCAGCCCAGATCTGCCGCCACACCTCGCGGGGGAAGGCGGCGAAGGCCAGGATGTCGTCGCGGGCCTCGTCCAGGTGCGCGGCGGCCCGCGGCAGTTTCGCCTCGAGCGCGGCGACGACTTGCGCGTGCTGGGCGCGGACCGAGGTGGGGTCGGGCTGCTCGAAGATGGTCCGGACCAGGGTGGACACCCACGGCTGGGCGGTCTTGGGTACCCGGGTGAGCAGGTTGCGATGGTAGTGCGTCCGGCAGCGCTGCCAGGCCGCGCCGGGCAGCACCGCGGGGACGGCGTTCACCAGCCCGGCGTGGTCGTCGCTGGTGACCAGCTTGACGCCGGACAAGCCGCGGGCGGCCAGGCCGCGCAGGAACGCCAGCCACCCCGCCCCGTCCTCCGAGCTGGTCACGTCGATGCCGAGGATCTCCCGGCACCCGTCCGCGTTGACCCCGGTCGCGATCAGGCAGTGCACGTTCACGGTGCGGCCGCCCTCGCGGACCTTCTGGGTCAGCGCGTCGATCCACACGAACGTGTACGGGCCAGCATCCAGCGGGCGGTTCCGGAACCCCTCCACCAGCTCGTCCAGTTCAGCCGCCATCGCGCTGACCTGCGACTTGGACAGCCCCACCACGCCGAGGGAAGCAGCGAGCTTCTCCACCCGCCGGGTCGACACGCCCAGCAGGTACGAGGTGGCCACCACCGAGGCCAGCGCGCGCTCGGCCCGGCGGCGGTGCTCCAGGAACACCGGGAAGTACGACCCGGACCGCAGCTTCGGGATCGCCAGCTCGATCGTCCCCGCCCGGGTGTCCCACTCCCGCCGCCGGTACCCGTTGCGGGAATTCACCCGGTCCGGCGTGACCTCCCCGTACTCCGCGTTGCAGCAGACCTCGACATCGGCATCCATCATCCGCTGGGCGAACTCGCGGATCATCCCGCGCAGCACGTCCGGACTCGCCGATGCCAGGGTCTCCTCGAACTGGGCGCCCGGAACGGGCACAATGTCACCTGCGGCCACTTCGCTCTCCTTCGTTGCACCGAAATCACTTCGAAGGATCGCGAGGTGGCTGCCTCGCTTCACGGCGACACGCCGTACTCCGGCAGACCAGACACATCAGTACCGGTTACCCCATACACCACTTCCGTGGACGTGAACGGTCCGGCGAGTCCCGGGACTCGGCCCTTATGGTGTCCCATCTAGCCGGGGAAGTTCCCGGGCGGCGGAGGCCTTCTGCCGCCGCAGGAGCGAAGCGACCAGAAGCCGGTGGTTGCGGCGCTGCAGCAGGCGCGTGGCGCTGGTGACCGCGAGTTCGGCGAGCACGGGCGCGATAATGTCGGCCGCGGCCGCCAGTGCCCGTTGCGGCAGGGCGGGACGGCGATCCGGCGCGGGCGGGGGCGGCCAGGTCACGGTCACCGATTCCCACCATCCCGCGCTGTGGATGGCGCCCGCTGCGTCCTGACGCTGCCAGCGCCCTCGGGACAGTTGCACCTGCTGCTGCCAGAGCCCTTGGCTGTTAGGAAGCGGGGGACGACCTGGGGCATCTTTCATTTACACATTGTGCGCCGGGCTTGTGTCTGTGGTCACCGGCGATCTGTCTGGTGGTGACCGGCGGATGGTCACATTGGGTGGTGGCCAGTCGGATCGGCTGGATGGCCATCGGCCCTAGGTTCCGGTGAGGAGCTGGTCCATGATCTCGGCGCCGGTGGTGATGACCGGTCGTAGTTCGCGGCGGTAGACGTTCTCGGTGGTGCGGGTGGAGGCGTGCCCGACGAGGCGGGCGATTTCCTCGATGCTGACCCCCTGGTGGCTCATCAAGCTGACGAATGAGGTCCGCAGCTCGCGGGGTGTCCAGCTGTCCCCGGTCCCGGCTTCGGCGCAGACTCGTCTGAACATTTTCCGGACGTTGGCCGCGTCGAGGGCGGCGCCGTGGTGGGTGGTGAAGACCAGGCCGGTGTCCTGCCAGTGGTCCCCGGCAGCGGCCCGTTCGGCGGCCTGGCTGTCGGTCCAGGCGTGAAGCGCCTGGACGGCGGCGGCGGGGAGGGCGAGGGTGCGGCGGGACCGTTCGGTCTTGGTCTCGCCGTGCGCGCGGACTGACCGCCAGACGGCCACGTGCGGCGGGACCGGGGGCCTGGCGGCGGGGTCGCCGTCCAGGTTCACGTGCTCCCAGCGCAGCGCGCGGGCCTCCTCGGTGCGGAGCCCGGCCAGCAGGCTCAGCACGATGTAGGCGTGCATCAGCTCGGCCGGGCGGCGGACGTCCTTCAGGCCCGGCCGCAGCTCCATCACCGGCAGGGCGCGGGCGGCGGTGATGACCGCGATGGCCTGGTCCAGGGTGAGCGACTTGGACGGGCGGCCGTCCTGCCCTTTGGGGGTGTCGGCCAGGGCCGCGACGTTGCGGCTGACCAGGTCGTTGGCTTCGGCGTGGCGGATGGCCCGCTTGAGCGCCAGGTGCCCCATGCTCACCGCGGCGGTGGAGTACCGGGCGGCCATCACAGCGAGGGCCTGCCGCACGTCGGCCGCGGTCAGGTCGCGGAGCTTGCCGGCGCCGATGACGGCCAGGATGGGCTCCAGGACGTTCTGGTTCTTGGTGATGGTTTTGGGGGAGCGGCCGTCCAGCCCGGTGGCGAGCCAGTCCTCGGCGGCCTGCCGGACGGTGTAATGGGTGTAGCCGGCCTTGGGGGTGATGCCCTTGTCGAGCTGCAGGTGCAGGTCGCGGAGCTTGTCCACGACGGCGGCTTTGGTCTTGCCGCTGACCTTGCGGCGCTGGCGTGTCCCGGCGCCGGTGTAGCCGAGGGTGAGCTCGCCGCGCCACAGGCCCGGGCAGTGCCGGTGGCGTTCGGGGTCGCGGCAGGGGCCGCGGTGCTCGAAGGAGATGCCGTCCTCGCCGCGCCTGCGCCGGGTGGCAGCCATGGGGACAGCCTAACCGGTGGTGGGGACAATCAGTGGTGACGACGGCCAGCCTCACCCGGGCACTCCCAGACCCTTCAGGACAAGAACTAGCCGGTGAAGCTATATGTCTCATCAGGCCGTTGCTGGTCGGTGGGGATACCGGATGCCCATGGTAAGGAGAAGGTCTACGGTTCGATTCCGTAACGGGGCTCGCAGCTAGATAGCATTTTTAGAAAAAAGTTCGTGCGAGAGTTGAGCGTGCCGGTGGGGCCTAACGGCTTCCGGAAGGGACATTGGCCCTCTCAGCTGCCGCCTAATTCGGCGCCGCAAGCCGCCGATGCCCGGCTACGGCTACCTTGGTCAGAGCGGTGACAGCGCTGCCCACATCAGCGCCGGGCGGCAGCATGCGTGCGCCGGAGCCCTAACACCGCACTCCACTCTGACCTGGGCGCAGATGGCATCCGGGACGCGCTGCCGGCACCATTGCCCGGCGCAGGGCGATGACCAACCCCGGGCAGGCTCCGGATGCTAGGGCCTCGCGGGAAGCGGCGGTGCCAGGCTGGAATCATGCATATTCAGCTGACCCGCGTAAACTGGGCTTGTGACAGCCAAGGAGCAGTTGCAGCAGCTTGTCGCCGGTTTCGGCGAGGAGCAAGCATCGCGCGGCCTGGGGTTGCTTGAGCCGCTTGCCGGCGAGCTCCCGGATCGCCGGCACTCTCGCCCTTTGCCGGCGTTCGTCGGGATCGGTGACAGCGGCAGGACCGATGTATCCGAGCGAGCCGATGAGCTGCTTGCTGAGGGCTTCGGCCGGTAGCCTGCTGACTTCGTGATCGTCGTTGATACAAACGTCTTGTACGCTCTGGCCGATCGCCGGGACAAGCACCACGCACAGTGCACCGGGTGGTTCCGCGGGAACGACGAGGTCCTGCTCGTACCGCCCACCGTGGTAGCCGAAGCCCGCTACCTGATCGACAGGTACCTCGGGCCCGCGGCAGAGGCCGCCTTCCTGGACAGCGTCGGCATCGGCGACAATTACGCCTTCCAGCTGGCCGGGCTGGCCGACTCAGACCTTCGACGCATGGCCGAACTCGTGCGACGCTACGCCGACCGGAACCTGGGCGGCACCGACGCCTCCGTGATCGCGGTATGCGAACGGCTGGCGATCGTTACGGTCGCCACCGTCAACCTCCGCGACTTCGCCAACGTCCGTCCCCGCCACGCGGCGGCGCTGACCACAGTCCCATAGCATCCTCAGGCGGCCTGCCAGCGCAGCAGAGGCATCCCAGCACAACCTGCTGACCGTCCGGAAAGAACACAAAGGCGACCCCACATGCCGAATTGAGGGCGTTGCGCCCAATGCCGTGGGCTTAAGGGCGAAGTGATGCGAGACCGCACCGTATTTTGATCACACTGGGTCATTTCTCATGGTCAGCGGCCTGTTGTGCTGGTTTCCAGTGGGACGGGCGAGGCTCCTGCTAGAAGAGGGAGTGCTTACGTCACCCTTCATCACAGGAGCCTCTGGTGTCTTCATACCCTGCCGGGCCGCGTTCTGCCAGCAGCACTACGGATGGCGGGGAGGTTCCGGGCGGCGGGTCGCTGATGGTGGCGGTGCGGCTGGAGGACCTGGCATCACCGTTGCGGAACGGCGGGCCGCTGGGGGAAGGCGACCGGTCGGCGCTGGTGATCGGGGGGACGGAGCAGATCCGCACCGGTGACGTGGCCGTGTTCTGCAAGGTGGTGGCGGTGGCTCCGGCGCGGGTCCGGCGGGACGGGCGGGTGCAGGCGCAGGGCAGCCCGGCGGCTCATGCGACGCTCGGGCCGCTGGAGGAGTGGCTGGAGCAGCAGGCCGGGCCGGGCGTGATCGAGCAGGTCGCGGACCGGGCGGTGCTGCGGGAGCAGTACGTGAAGGGGGAACGGGAACGCCTGCTGACCAGGGCGTTCATGATCCGCGTGATCGTCTTGATGACCCTGGTGCCGGACGCGGATGTCCGCGAGGCGGTGACCGCCCTGGCCGGGGACCTGGTCCTGGTGCCGTGGGCACGGTCCTGGGCTCCGGCGTCGGCGCGGGCGTGCGGGGACTGGCGGAACGCGCTCGGCCCGGAGCCGCTGGAAGAACTGCAGGACATCGTGCTGCGCGCCTCCTGGGCCGAGCACCAGGACCAGGACTGGCGGGCGGTCATCATCGGCAGGGACAAGCCGCTGACGGCAGGGTCGCTGGACGGGACGCTGATCCGGGTGCCGGACACGCCGGCGAACCGGGCCGCGTTCGGCTCGGTCGGCACCGCGGACGACTCCAGCCCGTTCCCGCAGGTCCGGGCGCTGCCGCTGAACGACGCCTCCACCCGGGCGCTGCTGGGGATGCCGCACGGCCCGGCCGGCACGGACAAGGCCGCCGCCGAGCAGAAGCTGCTGGATCAGGCGGCGGAGCAGTACCCGCACCTGTTCACCAAGGACCGGCTGTGGCTGCTCGACAGGAACTTTCCCGGCGCGGCCCGGATCACGCGCCTCATCGCCCGCACGCACGTCCTGATCCGGCTCAAAAGCGACATCCCGCTGAGAAGGATCACCGAGATCCTCCCGGACGGGTCCTACCTCGCGGAACTCTCCGGCGATCGCGTCACCGTCACCGTCAGGGTCATCGAGTACTGGGTGACCGTGGAGGGCCAGGACGTGCCGGAGATGTTCTGCCTGATCACCGACCTGACCGACATCGAGGAATACCCGGCCCCCGAACTGGCGGGCCTTTACAGATGGCGGTGGGACGGGTCGGAGACCGCGCTGCGCGAGGCCAAGGCGTCCCTGAACGGCGCCGGTCCCGGGACCGGGCCGATGCTCCGCTCGGGCACCCCGGACCTGATCCGGCAGGAACTCGCCGCCTGGGCCGCCGCCACCGAGATGACCCGCGGCGTCGCCCGGGCCGCCGCCCTCGCCGCGGCCCCGGCGGGGAAGGGCCGCCGCGCCGGGCAGCCCGTCCAGCCCCGCGAGATCTCCCATGCCCGCACCCGCCGCGCGATCCTCGCCGCGATCCGCTCCGGGAAGACGTGCTACACGGCGCTGACCAGCACAATCGGCAGGTACCGCACCGTGATCGACCGGAACCGGCATCGCGCCGCAAATCGAAATCACCCAGCAGCTTCGCCCGCGCCAGCCTCAGGGACACCGTCACCCGCACCGCCGAAGCCGTCATCACCATGGCCAACAACCCAGCCTGACCAGGCTAAACGCCAACATCCAGACCTGACAGGCAACTCGCCGGCCCGTGGAACCGGCCGTCAGCCGGCACGACACGCCGGCCCTCAGCATGCCCTCACCCAGAAACTACCCACCGTTACCGAAACCGGGAAACTCGCACAGGCACCCAAATGCCTAAAGCCCATGGCATTGAGGTCGGCCCGGTCAAGGACGCGGCCCGGGTATTGCATCCAGGCCTTGGAAGCGGCGGACTTTCGCCTTAGTGGATTTCGTTCTTGATCGTTCCTTGCTGAGGAGGTTTGATCTGTGTGACGGTCTGACGGCCGGATCGTTGCCGCGGTGCCGTTCGTGGCCCGCAAGCTGAGGAGGGGACCCTGTCATCTGCTTGCCTGTCGCCCGGGCCGTGCTGGTGCGCGCCGCGGTCGCCGTGATGCTGGGCCTGCTGGGCGTGGCCGTTGCCGCAGTTCCGGCGGCGCGGGCGGCGGCCCCCATCACCGAGGTCAGCGGGAGCTGTGCGGGGCAGAACGCCGAGGTCGAGGAGGCCACTGCGGCACCGGGCTACATCTACCAGGTGTGGATCGGGTGCGGCGGGATCGGGTATGCCCGCTCCACGAACGGCAGTGCCACCTACAGCGCGGCGGTGGAGATGCCGGGGTCGGGAGGCGGCTGGGATCCGGCGATCGCGGTGGGGCCGACCGGCATCGTGTACGTGGCGTACATGTTGTCCTCGGGCGGTTATGACTATCCGGTCGTGTCCGCGTCCTTCGACCAGGGCGCGACCTTCACCCAGACCACCGCGTTGCGCCCGCCGGCGAGCGGGAACTGGGGGGACCGGGATTTCATCGCGGTCGGCCCGGACGGCACCATCTACGTCACCTGGGACTACGGCCCGGACGCGTCCAAGGTGCAGTTGTTGTGCAGTTCGGGCGGCTCGTGCGCGTACTCGGCCGGGGACCTGAACGCGGTGGTGCAGAAGTCCACCGACGGCGGCAAGACCTTCGGGCCGATCACCCCGATCGGGCCGGGCTACCCGATCATGGGCGGCTACAGCGCCCCGGTCCTGGTCACCCCCGGCGGCCAGGTCGATGCGCTGTACTGGGGGCACCAGACCGACCCGAACACCTACGCGCTGTCGCCCGGCTATGAGTACTTCACCGACTCCACCGACGGCGGGACCACCTGGTCCTCCTCACCGCAGCAGCTCTACCCTTCCGACGGGTCGATCGCGCTGCCCACCTGGTGGATCGACGGGGACCTGGCCATCGACTCCGGCGGCACCCTGTACGCCACCTGGGACACCCAGACCTCCGCCGGAGACATCGGATACCTGACCGACTCCACCGACGGCGGCACCACCTGGTCCACCCCGGTGCGGGTGACCCCCGACACGGACAACGCGATGCACAACGTGGAGGTGGTCGGCGGCGCCCCCGGCACCGCCTACGTCGCCTGGCAGACCAGCGCGCCATCCCAGGGATACGCGACCTACATGCAGACCTTCTCCACCGCGGCCGGCCTGGTGGGCACACCCGCGCAGATTTCCACCGCCTACGGCAACCCCTCGGTCTGGCCCGGCGACACCTTCGGCCTGGCCACCTTGCCCGGCAGCCAGATCGCGCTCAGCTGGGGCAGCGCCAACGGCACCAGTTCCACCTCCGAGATCTACGCCACCGTCGTCCCCGCCGCCGACTTCACCCTGGCCGCGAGCCCGGCATCCGGAACGGCGGTCGCGGGCAGCCCGGCCACCACGACCGTGACCACCACCGCGACCGGCGGTGACACCGAGACGGTGAACCTGTCCGCCTCCGGCCTGCCCGCCGGCGCGACCGCCGCCTTCAACCCGGCCTCAGTCACCCCGGGCGGCTCCTCCACCCTGACCCTGTCCGCCAGCACGTCCACCCCGCCCGGCAGCTACCCGATCACCATCACCGGAACCGGGACCAGCAACACTCACACCACCACCTACACCCTCACCGTCACCGCGGGCACCAACGCCATCACCGACGGCGGCTTCGAGACCGGCGCCCTGGCCGGCTGGAGCTGCGGCGGGCAGGCCGCGGTCTGCTCGGTCACCACCACCAGCCCGCACAGCGGCCAGTACGCGGCGATGCTCGGCGCGACCAGCCCGACCAACGGAACCTCCTCGATCACCCAGACCTTCACCGCGCCGGCGGGCAGCAGCACCTTGTCGTTCTGGTACGACGTCACCTGCCCCGACACCGTCAACCACGACTGGGCCACCGCCATCTTGACCGACAACACCACCCGCACCACCAAGACGCCGCTGGCCAAGACCTGCGTCGCCAACTCCGGCTGGAAGCAGGTCACCACCACCATCACCGCCGGACACTCATACACCCTCACCCTCACCAGCAAAGACGACAACCGCGCCCGCAATGCGACCAACACCAAGTACGACGACGTCGCCACCTCCTGACCGCAACGCCCGCC
>Ga0207684_10007262_pt1 | contig 10005 bp, 10 predicted proteins | sample KBSK5501metaG_FD_184342 | JGI IMG/M metagenome (GOLD analysis project Ga0207684, IMG submission 184342) | Corn, switchgrass and miscanthus rhizosphere microbial communities from Kellogg Biological Station, Michigan, USA - KBS K5-50-1 metaG... | ecosystem: Host-associated > Plants > Roots >... | reverse complement strand
CGCACCATTGCATTATCCGCGTGATAGCGTACGCGCGCCTCGCTGATTTCCTGCCCGCTGTGTTCAGCAACCAGAGCCGCATAAGCGATCACTTGCAGACGATCGCTGGCCCAGGCCTCCGGTTTGTTATCGACAGAGCGCGCCGACCGGCCTCTTTTGTGCTCGTAGGGAATGAGCATCCCGTCGCGCCGCCTCAGGCAATCGACTTTTCCAGTCAGTCCCCATTTCTCGCTTTCAAGATTCAAACGCAGCGGCTCGCCTTCGCCTTCGTTGTAGCGCAAGGTGTCAGCTTGCGTTTGCTCTGAACCCTCCCTGACGGTCGGGCTACTCCCCCGGTCGTGCGCGCCGGCTTGTCCTGGGCGCGCGGACGTCTCGTCCGCAATCTTGCCATCAGCATCGCCGGATCGAGATGAGTTCTCCTTCTCCCAGGGTGTGTTCTGACTCTCTTTCGCAGTGGCAGACTTCTTTTTATGACGCGGAATGTCGGGTTGCGATAGGACATTGCCTTTACGAGTGCGCTGGTCCTCCTTCTTCTCAATTTCGACGTGCAGCCGCCGTCCGGCATAAACCCGCTCGTCGGCCACACGCGTCTCTTCCACCTCTTCGAGATAGAACAACCGCTCGCAATACGCGAGCGCGTGCAGAGACATGATGCGCAGTGGTTGGGCCATAACTAGACTCCTGGAGGATTGTGGAGTGCGGCGACCTGTGGCCGCTTTTTCAATTCGAGAGCAGAAAGAGCGAATCTCTTCGTCCTCTCGAGTTCGCATGCCTTCAGTGCCGTTAGGCACGAAATGTTTATAGCACCTGAGAACCCTAAATCCTTTAAGCCCATTCATGGGCGAAAGAGAACATCGCGCTCCTACAGAGCGCTCGATAACTTTCAGTCGCGCGAGCTATAAACATTGCGCCGCTCTGCGGCTGAATACTCTTGGATTTGTCTCACATCGACTGTTCACTACGGTCTCAAGTAAGTTAAAATGCCAATAGTCATGATCAAGCGAGAAAAAATCGACGAACTCCTGAATTTGCGAGTCGATGAGCGCCGCCAAGTGGTACGACTGCTTCAGGAAAGCTTGGTTGAAAATGCCCTGGACGACGCCGAGCGGGGCAGTAGCCGACCGTAAGGGAGGGCTCAATAACCCAAGCTCATTACGAACTCGAATCCCGACCTGAGAACTGGGATCAAACATTACCCGCCGCCAAGTGGCTCCTGTCAATGGCGGGTCGCTACTCAGGCGGGCCGGGGAACACCGCCGCTCGCATGGACGAAATTCTCCGCGCTGAGGTAACACAATGACCCGACGAGTTCTGTTGTATCCCGGCGAAGACGGTTTTGTTGTCGCCGAAGTTCCGAGCCTTCCCGGTTGCATCAGCCAGGGAAAGCCCCGCGACGAAGCCCTGACGAATGTGCGCGAAGCGATCTCATTGCATGAAGAAGTGCTGCGCGAGCGCGGCGAGCCGGTGCCTGACGATCGCGTGGAGTTGGTAGAGGTCGCTGCGTGATCAAACTGGCTGTTGTCTCCGGCGCACAATGCGTCAAGGCGCTCGGCAAGATTGGCTTTGAAGTCTATCGACAACGCGGCAGCCACATCGTGATAGTTCGTGAGTCCCCGCCCGCGTAAACCACCATTCCAAATCACAAGGAACTCGATCGGGGCACGCTCCGCGCGATCATCCGCCACGCAGGTCTTACCGTTGAAGAGTTTGTCGCGCTGCTTTGACATTTCAGTTTCTCGCTGCCGACTGCGCACTGTCTTCTGCTTGCTCATTTGCTGACCTCTGACTTCTGATCTCTGACCTCTGATCTCCGACCTCTGTTCTTGCGATCCGTCCAAAACATTGCGTAAGTTTCGAACTGCTTCCGTAGTCAATGTCCTTCGCTACCCCGAACTTCGTCCATCAGTTTGAATTCGACGGTGTCAGTGAGGGTCGACAAATGACAGTCCAAACCGATTTGTTATCAAGTTCCACGTCCGTAATTTCTCTCTCATCCGACAGACGATATTGGCCCCATCGGGTGAATGACCCGACGTGATCGGGCCAGATGGGCAATGAAAGATCGCCATCGTCTTCTGCTTTCAAAAGCTGACCTTTGAGTGCCTCGACATTGAGCATGGTTATTTCATCAACCAAGTGCGTACTCTCTCCGAGTGAAAGACCCCCGAAGCGAGAGACGCTCGACGGAAGCTGAAGCGCTTCCTGCACGCGCGAAGCTAAAGATATGCCGGCCTGTTCTGTGGCGCCTTTCCTGATCCAGATTGCCAGTCGCGTGTCAGTTAACAGTTCTTGAAAGTCAGGACGACGATTGCTTCCCAGGCCCGGTCCTTCCTTGCGATCCTTCACACGCCAGAGAGTTCGGATCACCACGGAATAACTTGGCTCTGAAAGCAGAGCCATCGCAATCTCTGCGCCTTCGTGCGCGCGTCGATTGACCTCTCCAACCATTGACAACAGCATTCCGTAAATCGTAGCAGGAGGCGGACAAGGAAACGTCTCGAAATATTCCCGCGCCCGAGGCACGCGAAAGCATGCGACAGGAACTGAAACGTAAAGTCCTACACTTTCCATTACGCGGCCTCCAGGTTGAGATCTGTCTCAATCTGTTTCTTCAAAGCCTCTGCTGCCCCTTTTACTCCGGCCTTGCCTCCATTGCTAATTGTGGCGCCGGATAGTTGTTTCTTTGTCTCCTCGTCAAGCGAGTGAACAATAGATCCGCCGATGAACAGCTCTTTCACATCCATGTCGCCGTCTTTGATCTTTTGCAAGAGAGCAGGAAAGGAGACATTTCCCTTAGCATCCATCTCGAAGCCGTAAAGCATGCGCGGGGCGAAATCATCAGTCCAACGGAACACCACCGAATCTGGTGAGAAATCAAAAAGAAAACGACTGTGATTGCCGCCCACCTCGCCAAGACTAATAAGAGCATCCAAAACGTTGAGTACTCGCGACCTTTCCCGCAACAGGTTTGGCGTTAGCGCGATACCGTATTGATAGCGCGTCGCGTGAACTTCCGTACCATACAAGCTTGTGTTGGTCTTCTCTCCGCTCTTGGCATTGAAAGTTATGTCCCCGGCGAACGGCGATAGTGATATGGCGCGAGTAACCTCGAGAGCGCCCCGCCGCTTATCCGTCTTGCCCTTTGAGAGCGCATCGATCCTGGCCTTTACTTCACCGATCTGTTGTTGGAGATTTTTGCCTGATTCGGATTTCTTCTCGTCTTTAGACATCGCTTTGAACTGGACGTCTAGTTTTTTCTTATCGTCCTTCAGCACGTCAACTGCATCACTACCATCAGTGCTCGCTGCTTCTGCGAGCATGAAGCCCATTACGTCATCATCAATGAACGTCGGTTTGTTTTTAGCTTCGGCATCATTGCTTGTCCAAGGAGCCCATGAAGTGTCACGCCACTGATGATCATACTTCTCTTCATTCCACTGTCGATTTACCTTGTCGCCGTTCTTCTCCCAAAAGTAACGAAGAGCCCAACGTATTGCTTCTGCCGAGACAGTTGTGTGGACATCACCTTTCCAAAGAAGCTTTTGGAGGGTTGTGATGTTGCCATCGTTCTCACCGCGATTGTTGGCCGCGGGTCCATAAGGAGTGACAATCAGTCCAAACAAATGTTTACTCATATTCTTCTCCTTCGCTTTCATTGTTGAGTATTGCCGCTTCCTGTTCACTCTGCGGCTGATAACTAATTAGAGCGAGCAATGCCAAATCTCGCGCTCTCTTCCAGTCGGAAAATAGAGGAAGAAGATTAGTTAAGCTCTTACCCTGGAGTAGTCGGTTCGCTCCGGCACGAGACCAGAAGTCCACGACGGTCTCTCGTAGAGTATCGGCATTCTTGCAGCGTGCCAGTGATGTGCGTAACTTCTCCGCTTCCTTGTTGGCGAGCATTGAAAAACTGGTACGCTCCGAAATCGCCCGTTGCCCAAGTTTGCCCAACCGTCTACGCCAACTTTCATGGCAGACATCTACGAACAAACGCTCGCTTTCATCATCGAATGAGGCTGCTTTAACCATTTCGTAAAGTTCCTTTCGTTCGTACTGAAGCTGTTCACGGCTTTCCTTGTTCGCCAGGTGATCGGCAATACCGTCGTACCAGGATTTTCCCGACGCGACATTATCTGCAATGAATTCTCGCGCGCAGAAAGTCGTCACAAAATATCGCTCAGGTTCGATTTGATTACCCTGTCGATCTCGCTTCGCCTGAATTCGCTGCCAACGATTCTTGAAAATCGCGTCCGCAATGCGATAGTTATCAAAACCTCGTAACTGTCCAGACATGATTGACCGCGCATAGGTTCGACTCTTCTGCTTTTCATTCCAACTAACGATGCCGAAAGTGACTACTCGACAGATCGCACTTCCACCAAAAACCTCCGCGAGCGCATTCGAAGTTCGATCTCCGGCGAGCGTAACTAACATTCGCAACGCTGCATCTGAGGAACTGCTGGCCGTGAGCTCGAAGACGCCTTGGCGTGCGAAAGCTTGCCGAATCTCTGAGTAAGTTCCTAGGTCCTTGATTTCAGGCACTATCATTGCCAAGCGAGCTTTCCGTCCCTTTGCGTAGGACTTTATCAAGTAACAAATGACACCGACCGGCGCAAACAGAAGTGCAAGCGCTAGGTCAAGTCTCTCATTCAGTTTGGTGTCGTTATACACAACGTGCCGTTGCCCTGCTCCCGGATAGAGCCATCCGGCGGCCTCAATCGACTCTCTAAAGTGGCCTTTGTCGTCGATAAAATCGGACACTGCTGTTTGGTGACGAAACTCTGTTATCGGTGCGAAGTCCTTAATCCACAACAGCCGATCGTTGACGTCATAGGCCAGGGTTCTTTTCGTATCGGTGGGTCGATGCGGCCCAAACTGCAAGAAACTATTCAGAAGAGCGACATATAGCTGGTGCTTCTTATCGATATTAGGCGGCCCAGAGATTTCTAGTCCTTTCAAGCGGACAAAACCATCATCCACCCAAAACGATCGATCGATGAAATCCTCGAAGGCCGACCTTAAGTGATCATCATCCCAGTCCAATACAACCGCGGCCGCTTCGCGTGTCCAAGTTAGGCCGTTGATGTTCTGGTTTGCTTCTTCGAATGCCTGCAGTGTCATGTATAGACCTGCCAAACCTGCCTTGTGCAAGCTTGTCATTCCCGGCGCGTTGAGTCTGAGTACGATCCTCACAACAGCACGGCTCCAGTCTTTCGGTTGTAATCAATTGCGCCCGCCGGTGCGACGAAATTGCCCTTGAATTCTGGCCACACACCCATCTTCTTCTCGCTGTAATTCATCGGAATGGCGCGCCTCGTTATTTCTCGGTTGCTTTGACGGCAAGCGCCTTCGTCTTCAGGCAGAATCACGGATACAGAATAACCTGGCGACCGCACAGGCTGAGGAGTAGCAAACCACCCGGAATCGAGCCATGCTGTGCGGGTGTCGAGTCGCAACTCCTCTTGAGGCGAGAGAGAATTGAATCGCTCGGATAGATCGACTTGAGCCAGTGGACGGCCCAATGCTACCAGACCATCGATCCATTGTTCCGCCAGCGCAAGCTCGAGTTCTTGGTATGGCGTCGATTTCTGCGGGGGATAGAAATACGCGGTTCGCGGTTCACCCGGGTTCGTCGGCGTCACGCGGCGATTCACCCTGCCCAATCGTTGAATCAAAGCTGACATTGGAGCAAGTTCGCTGATGAGAATATCGGCGTCAAGATCGAGTGACATCTCCGCAACCTGTGTTGTTACTGCCACGATGCCGACTCTTCGTTGAGTCTTTCCAAACCATCTCACGACCTTGCGATGTTGCCGGACACGATCCATGTACTTGAACCTGCTGTGATACGTCCTCGCTGCGACTCCCCGATCCTTGAGTTCGTTTAGGACTTTCTGGGCGCGAGCTACCGTATTGCAAACCCATAAAATACGTTTGCCATCCGCGCATGCCGTCTTCGCTTTGTTGTAGCATTCTTCTACCGAATCAAGTGGCTTAAACTGATAACGAGGGATAATTTCGAGTTCTGTTGGTGGAGGAACTTCTTCAAGCTCGCCAATATTCCTTAGCAAGAAATCCTTGCGTCCTTTCGGCAGGGACGCGGTCATTAGCAAGAAGCTTGCACCCGGCAGGGCTTTTATCAAAGCAACCACTGCTTCGAACATTGGATTGTCATAGGCGTGCAATTCATCAAATACGAACGCCCCGGAAAGAATCGCCGGTGAGTTATACAACCCCCGCCGGTTATTACGAACTAGAGCGAGGATCGTATCAGCCGTGCAGATTACTGCCTGAGGACTCCAAGCGTTAAGTGATTGGATTCTGAGCAAATGGTCATTCGCGTCTTCGTCGTTAACTTGAGCCACACCCTCCAAGTCGACTATCGATCGTGAGTGAATAAGGTCTGCTTCAATTGGAGTTTCATGAACGTAACCCAAGAATCCTTCAGTCGCTGTCCCAGTTGTCGGATAACAGAAGAATAATTTCTTGCCGTCCGCGTTACGAGCTGCCCACATATATGCGGCCGCAGTTTTGCCACTTCCGCAACCAGCTTCAACCAGCGTTACGCGTTTCGTGGTTGTTCCGACAGATTCCTGGAAAGGCCATGGCTTCTTCCCGTCCAGCCTTGCGGCAACCACTTGTTGCATAAGAACTCCAGTTACCCTGTTACCAAGCGTCTTATGAATCCACTCTCTGATCACGACCTTGCCTTTTTCAGGTAACATCGCACTGCCGGCCACATCAGCAGCCACTACTAACGCTTTAACAGCAGCGGCGAAACGCCACCACTCAGGGTTCTCTTTTAGGCTGTGTCGCCAGCGATTACTAGCCATGTTAAATGGCAGTTGTTGAAGCCCGACAAAGTTTCGCTCGCCATTAATCAGCGAAAGCTTGATCCGGTTGCACACTAATTGACCGAAAAGGGGCTTTAGGTCTGAATGATCAAGTATTGCCTCCAGCGTTCGGCCGCAACCACCTCGTAAAGCAAGGGCCGCCATCCTCCACTCTTCATCGAGCTTTGTGTGATGGCCAGCAACGGCGCCGATGACGCAATCAAACAGCATCCGCGCATCTTGGCCGTCACCATCTACGGCTAACAGACTAAGTGCCCAGTCCCTAATAGGATTATTCTTGTCCGTTAGTACGAGAGCACTCAAAAGCTCATGCCTAACTGGTTGACGCTTCGGATCGAGTTGCCCCCTGACCATTTTTTGAAAACCGTCATTGGCTTTTCCTAAGTCATGACAAAGGCTGCCAACACGTACAGCCCTCTCCAAGCGCGATAGCCAGGGATCCTGAGAGAGATTTAGTTGCTTAAGGATAAGTTCACCCGTGACCTCCACAATACTCTTACCTGCTCGCTCGACAGCGCGTAGATGAGGGAGGAGTCGCGCGTAGGCCGGAGGTTCAGCGCCGGAAACAGCATCCTGATAACTCTTCGCTAGCAAGAACTCAAACTCGCCTTTGGTCTTGGTCGCTTTCGGACTTACGAGTTGATGCGCCGCCCCTGTACCGGTTGGTGTAACGGGAACAAATAGACCACACCCAAATCGGCGCTTACCCATGTGGAGCGACTGGAGCTTTAGGGAATCGCAGCCATTCAGATTTCTGACATGAATGGCGTAGCCAATTACCGACTTTCCCTTAATTCTAATGACCCGGCGACTTCGCTCGCGACCCTTCGTGTCGACCGCGGGATCAATCCACACATCCCCCGAAATTTGGTGCTGTTTCAGCTTTGCGCGAAGCGCCTCCAAGTACATCTCGCGATTTGGAGGGATACCCTTGTTTTCAACGCTACTAACCTTGATCACTACGCACGAGGAGAAAAGTTCTGAAGCAGGTTTGAGAGCGAAAACTTCTGGAACGCCGAGCCGAAACTGAAAGGCTTCCCCCTCGTTAAAGATCCTCAGCGAAGCACCGGCGAGCGGCATTATCAAAGGCAGATGCTCTGAAGGTAAACGAAGCCTAAGACGAGAGTCTGATTTAAGCCGCAGCGTCTTAGCGTCTAACTGAAGGCCAGTTATTCGGTGAATTCCTAACCAATCGGCTCCATGAAGCGCTGGAATCTGCCGAGAAAGGCTACTGTAAAGCGAATACGAGTGTTCAAGTGGTATGTCGTCCCCAATGAGTCTAAATGCAACGTCGAGAAACATATCAGTACCTAAGAAATCTCTACGCAATTGCGAGCTGAAATATGCTCCGAAGGCAGGAACTCAGGAAAGCTAGCCCGCTGCAGCGGTACCTCACGATTTCCCACCTTCGGGAGTGCCAACCAAGGAAAGGCCGCGTTTGGCAGGTCACTATAGTCTTGCATGATTGAAAAGTCCGGACAATATTTTACTCCACATTGGTGCTTGCCCAAGGTACTGCTTGTTTGGTAAAGTCTTCAAACTCCCCATTGTGAAACCGCGAGGTGTTGAGCACTGGAGAAAAGTCTGTTCTGTATTGCGAGAAAAACAATGATGCCGTTAGGCGTTTCAGTACGAGTTGCCCAGAATCGCAGCAGTTCTTCGCGGCCCGACAATCCAAAGTCAGGACTCATCATCTTTCTTTTTCTGCGAGAATCGGATTGAAAATTCCACATCCCATCGCGCGGCGGCTGAAGATGCTTTGCCACTTAATATGACCGTCAGCGCGAGACATTACTGCACCGGCTTGGAGAAGGAGCGAGTCTTCGTCATTCAATTCGTGCACGGCGACGGAGAAGCCGACGACGGATTTCCCGTGGATGGTGACGATGCGGCGGCGGAAGCGCAGTTTCGAGTTTTCAGTTTCGAGTTTCGAGTTACTGTCAGAGCGCAAACGAACACCAGAGTGCCCGCCCGCTACCGCAGGCGGTTCTGACCGCGGAAGTTCGACGCGGCCTTGCACGCCAAACGTATCCAGCTTGCGCTTTACTGCTTCGATGAACGGATCGGCTTCAGTGAACTTTTTGATTGTCACAACGCGCGCGTAGAGCGATGGCGCGGACTCGAGCGGGCGGGCGACGGGAAGGCCGAGGCGAATCTGGTGACCGCCAATGTCGAGTCGTTTTCCCGCGAGCGGCAGCACGTCGCGGTAGTGACCGGCGGGAATCCGCAGACGCAAAGTTGCGCCGCGCTCCGGGAGCGTGATCAAACCGCGACCGGAAGGGAAGCCGCTGATCAATTCGATCGCAAGCCAGTCGGCTCTGTGTAATGGCGAAGGTGCGGACGGGACGTCCGCGCTCCCAGCAGGAGGATGAGCGTAACCGGTCGCGAGCGATATTGCCGCGTACACGAGATAACCATGATCCGCGGGTAACTGTCTCCCTTGAACTGAGAAGCTAATGTTAACGTGGGGCTCATCTTGGATTTGAGCCGAGGCTGTTGCCGAGGCGGCATTCATATCTTCCTCCTCGAATTGGGATTGACTTCCTTACTCAGAGTTTGAAGAAAACAGGTACTGGGAGCAATGGAGTCAGAGTGTGACGGCAGGATACACCCGCCAAAGGATTCCGTAAAGTGTGAGAGGAACAGTTGTGAGCAGGAACAGTGTGAACAGGGCCAGTGTAAGCAGGACCTGAAATGCGAGGCGGGAAAAAAGAAAGAGCGTGCCGCGAGTGACGCCCGGCACGCTCTTTATAATATTACGCTGATGCGTGCGCTATTTTCTGCTCTGCTCGATTTCCTTTTCAGCCCGCTTCTTCGCGTCTTTGGCTTCACGCGAACTCAGCCCCAGACTCTGCAAAGTCTGCCCGATGCTCTTGCCATTTGCTAAGCCGGCCAAAATCGCGTCTCGGGTGATGTTCGGATGGTCGCTGCCCAGGTTGTGAGCCAGGCGCGTAGCCGCAACGAACTGGCCAAAGGTTAGATTTGGATTTTTGAGCAAAGCTGATTGATAACCAGCGCGCAGGGCGTTAGCGTTGAGATGCAGTGCGTTAGCCACTCCAGGGTGCTTCGTTAATTCCCGATTAGCATTGCTGAGGTTCTCGCTCGCGATGCGCGCGCGTTCAAGCCCCGCATCCGAACGACCATTTGATCGGTC
>Ga0207684_10007260_pt1 | contig 10007 bp, 7 predicted proteins | sample KBSK5501metaG_FD_184342 | JGI IMG/M metagenome (GOLD analysis project Ga0207684, IMG submission 184342) | Corn, switchgrass and miscanthus rhizosphere microbial communities from Kellogg Biological Station, Michigan, USA - KBS K5-50-1 metaG... | ecosystem: Host-associated > Plants > Roots >... | reverse complement strand
TCGCAGACAACGTGAAGCTCCACGTCGCCGACCCGAACCTGCTGGTCAGCTCGGTGGCCACCCAGGCTGCGTCCTCGGTCGGCAGCATGGTGGTCGCACCGCCAAGCTCGCCGTAGCGCTGAGCGAGCGCCGACTGCACCGGCGCGGGTGAATGGCCCGCCATGGCGCCGGTATCGCCCAGGCAGAAGTCGGTGAAGATATTGCCATCGATATCGGTCAGCCGTGCTCCGTGCGCGGTCGCCAGGTAGAGCGGGAAACCGCCGGGCCACATCCGCATCCACGTCATCGGCACGCCGCCGAGCAGGTGCTCGCCCGCCTGGGCGAACGCGCTCAACGACGTCGCGTGACTGGCCGCGTGCCGGGCACGCTCTCGCTCGATCAGCTCGCTCAGCCGCCGCCTGTCGATCACGGCCAGCTCAGCGTCCTGGCTCACCTGTCCGCTGTCGTGCATGGCGCAACCTCCCGGGTCCTTGGCCAGGACATTATCGCGGCGGGTTCAGGCTCTGCGGCGAGGTTGGCCGGGCGCCGCTTTACACTGGCGCGGTGACGTCGCAGCCCCTCGGGCGTGGTCCAGGCGGAGCGGCCGGCGTCCTGCGCCGGGTGTTCGGCTATGACTCATTCCGCGATAATCAGCAAGAGGTCATCGAGCACCTGATTGGCGGCGGCGACGCGCTGGTGCTGATGCCGACCGGCGGCGGCAAGTCCCTGTGCTACCAGATACCGGCGCTGATCCGGCCTGGCACCGGCGTGGTGGTCTCACCGCTCATAGCACTGATGCACGATCAGGTCGACGCACTGCGGGCGCTCGGCGTCCGGGCGGGCTTCCTCAACTCCACCCAGGACTCCGGCCAGCGGGCGGCCACGCAGGGCGATTTCCTGGCAGGCGAGCTTGACCTGCTGTACCTGGCTCCTGAGCGGCTCAGGACCGCCGCGACCCTGCGGCTGCTCGATCAGCGCACGATCAGCTTGTTCGCGATCGACGAGGCGCACTGTGTATCCCAGTGGGGGCACGACTTCCGGCCCGATTATCTCGCCCTGTCCGAACTGCATGAACGCTGGCCGTCGGTGCCCAGGATCGCACTGACCGCCACAGCGACCAAGGCGACCAGGGCTGAGATCATCTCGCGCCTCAGCCTGTCGGCGGCCAGGCAGTTCGTGGCCAGCTTCGACCGGCCCAACATCAGGTACCGGATCGAGCCGAAAGCGGAGCCGCTCCGGCAGCTTCATGCTCTGCTGCGGAACGAGCACCCCGGCGACGCGGGCATCGTGTACTGCTTGTCCCGCGCCTCGGTAGAGGCGACCGCGACATTCCTTGAGCGCAACGGGATCACTGCGCTGCCGTACCATGCTGGGCTCGACGCGCGCACCAGGACCGCGAACCAGGCCAGGTTCTTGCGCGAGGACGGGCTCGTGATGGTCGCGACGATTGCCTTCGGCATGGGCATCGACAAGCCGGACGTCCGTTTCGTCGCCCATCTCGATCTGCCGAAGTCCGTCGAATGCTATTACCAGGAGACCGGTCGGGCCGGCCGGGACGGGTTGCCCGCTACCGCCTGGCTGGGGTACGGCCTGGCCGACGTCGTGCTGCAGCGCAGGCTGATCGATAAGTCGGAGGGCGATCTCGCGCACCGTCGTCGGCTGTCCGCGCACCTGGACGCGATGCTCGCGCTGTGCGAAACGGTGGAGTGCAGGCGCGCCAGGATGCTTGCGTACTTCGGCGAGTCAGCCCAGGCATGCGGCAACTGCGACACCTGCCTGTCGCCCGCCGAGACCTGGGACGGGACGATCGCCGCGCAGAAGCTGCTGTCGTCGGTGCTTCGGCTGGCAAGGGAGCGGCACCAGCGGTACGGCGCGGGCCAGGTCATTGACATCCTGCTGGGCAGGAAGACGCCGAGGATTATCGAGAACGATCACGCCTCGCTGACTGTCTTCGGCATCGGGACCGAGTTGACGGAAAGCGAGTGGCGCGGGGTGGTCAGGCAGCTGCTCGCCCAGGGCCTGGTCGCGGTCGTGGGCGACTACGGCACGCTCGCGCTGACCGAGGCCAGCGACGCAATCCTAGCCGGGCAGCGGCAGGTCCTGCTCCGCCGAGAGCAAGCGCCGCGCCGGGTGAGAGCCAAGTCCGGCAAGCTCAGCCCGCAGCTGGCCGCCGAGGTACCAGCGGCTGCGGCGGGCCGGTTCGAAAAACTCCGCTTCTGGCGTGCGGCAGCGGCCAGGGAACAGGGCGTGCCCGCCTATGTCATCTTTCACGACGCGACGCTCCGCCAGATCGCGGCGCAGCCGCCTTCGTCGCTGGCTGAGCTGGCCGGCATCAGTGGCGTCGGCGAGGCCAAGCTAACCCGTTACGGCGAGCAGATCATTGCTTTGCTCGCGGCCGAGGACAGTTGAATTCCGGGTTACCGGTCCCGCGTGGAGGTTACACTCCGGCTGGCAGGCTGGCGAGCGCCTCGGAGATGGTGACCTCGGTGAGCTCGAGGTCGCGCATCTGGCCGTGCAGGTAGTCGCCGTACGCCTGCAGGTCGAGCAGGCCGTGGCCGCACAGCGCGGTCAGGATCACTTTCTCCTCGCCCGTCTCCTTGCAGCGCAGCGCCTCCTCGATGGCGGCAGCGACGGCGTGCGTGGGCTCGGGAGCGGGGACGATCCCCTCCGTCCTGGCGAACCGAAGCCCGGCGGCAAAACATTCCGACTGCGGCTTCGCAACGGCTTCGATGAGGCCGAGCTCATAGATATGCGACAGCAGCGGAGACATTCCGTGATAACGCAGCCCGCCCGCGTGAATGGGGTCGGGAATGAACTCGTGCCCAAGCGTATGCATCTTCAGCAATGGCGTGAATCCCGCCGTGTCGCCGAAGTCATATGCGTAGGTGCCCCTGGTGAAGGATGGGCAGGCGGCCGGTTCGACCGCACGGATGACCGGGTTCATCCGCCCGGCCATCTTCTCCCGCAGGAACGGGAATGCCAGGCCGCCGAAGTTGGATCCGCCGCCGGTGCAGCCGACGATGACATCAGGAGTGTCCCCGGCCTGTGCCAGCTGCTTGAGCGCTTCCTCGCCGATGATCGTCTGGTGCATCAGGACATGGTTGAGCACGCTGCCCAGCGAGTACCTGGTATCGGCGTTGCCGCCGGCCACCTCGACGGCCTCGCTGATCGCGATGCCGAGGCTCCCGGTCGAGTCTGGGTGGGTGGCCAGGATCGCCCGGCCAGCGCTGGTGACGTCCGAAGGGCTGGGATGCACCGTTGCCCCGTAGGTCTCCATCAGCAACTTGCGGTAGGGCTTCTGGTCGAAGGACGAGCGAACCATCCAGACCTCAAGGTCGATGCCGAAAAGCGCACAGGCGAATGCCAGTGCACTGCCCCACTGCCCCGCGCCGGTCTCGGTCGTGAGCTTCCTGACGCCTTCGGCCGCGTTGTAGTAGGCCTGCGGGACCGCGGTGTTCGGCTTGTGCGAGCCGGCCGGGCTGACCCCCTCGTACTTGTAATAGATCCTCGCCGGGGTGCCAAGGTCGTTCTCAAGACGGCGGGCGCGGAACAGCGGCGTGGGCCGCCAGAGCCGGTACATGTCAAGTACAGGTTCGGGAATCGCGACGTGCCGGTCTCCTGAGACCTCTTGCATGATCAGCGCAGTTGGGAAAAGTGGTCCTAGGTCATCGGGCCCCACCGGCTGACGAGTCCCGGGATGCAACGGCGGTGGCGGGGGCGCCGGAAGGTCGGGGATGATGTTGTACCACTGCTGCGGCATCTCGGACTCTTGCAGGACGTACTTGACCTGGTTCGACATATTTCCCTCGCAGGTATCGGCCAGTGGCGGCGCTCGCTAAGTGACAACAACCTAGCCCACGTCCGTGCTGCGCGTAAGTTGTGACAGCACGACCGACCAACCTGCCGATATGCTGATTTGGCCGGGCGCATGGGCGCGTACCTACATCGGATCGGTTGCGACTAACCCACGCGCGTGAAATCGTTAGACGGTTAAACCCGGACTGGTCTGCTTTTCCGTGGGATCGTCGCGTTCCTGGCGGCTAGCCGGCCCGGTGACTGGCGGCGGGGCGATGCGCGTGGCCTGTGATCCTTCAGGTGACCCTCAGCGGTCATGTTGCTGAATTGCGAGCCGGCGGTGGCGGAGGTAGTTGGTTTGTCGGTGCGGGCAGTCTCTTCGCGTCACGCGGACCGCCCCGTGCCTCGGCGGTCCGTCTAGCCGTGGCCGGGGGGCGCAGAGGCCGGCGCAAGCCGGCCCAAGGTGAGCGTGGCGAGAGCAGCCAGGTGCGCGACGGGCAGAAGGCAAAGCCCGACCAGGCCGGGCGCGAGATTCCGGTCGAGACCGGCGATATCGAGGCCGATCAGTGGCTGAACCCGTTCCGGATCGGACGGCCGGTTACCCCCATCGTCTCGTCGCGCCAGAACTGGGCCGAGCCAGCCAGCGGCCAGCCCTTGCCCGGTCCGTCTCCCCGTCAAGTCTGGCACCAGGGCGAGCCGCCCGGCCAGATCTGGCATGAGCCGCCACCTGAACAGGCGTGGCAGCAGCCAGCGGCCCAGCGTGCGCAGCCGCGGCCAGTCCGGCCAGGGTCTGGTAGCGGTTACGATCCGCGACGCCGGCCGCCAAGCTACGGGCAGGACCCGGTGGTTCCCGGTCAGCTGCCGTTCGACGGCAGCCCTGGCGGGGAAGGATACGGCCCTGCCTCGAGCGCTCGTCCGGATGTCTCGCGCGACGGCCAGCGGGTTCCTCGCCGGTTCGGGCCGCCCGGAGAACACGGGCCGCCGATGGATTACGGCCCGCCGGTCGATTACCGGCCGCCGGAGGGGTACGCGGGGCCCGCAGTGTACCGAGCTCCCCGTGGGCACCAGGGGTACCGCGGGGCCGGGGAATTCGCGGCGCCTGAGGACTATCGCCTCCGAGCAGGCTTCGTGCCGGAGGGTCCGGGTTATGGCGATGATCCGGCCAGGCGTCAGGGCCTAGCGCCCGGCAACGGCTACGGCCCGCCCGATGCATACGGATACGGCGACGGACGCGCGTATCGGCACTCGGGGCATGGTCAGCCCGGCGACTATGGCTCGCCCGGCGGTTACGGTCAGCCCGGCGGCTACGGCCAGCCTGGCGGCTACGGCCAGCCCGGGGGATACGGCCACCCGAGCGAATATGGTCCGCCAACTGCCAGGTACGGGTACGACACCGAAGACCGCGTCGGACCTGCAGGCGGCTACGGACCCGGCCGGCCAGCGCGGCCTGACTCGCCAGCTGGTTACGATCGCGCCGGCGGCGCGGCCGTCGGGCCCGACTATGATCGGCGGGCTGGGTACGGTCCGCCTGCTGGCTACCGGCCGCGACAGCAGCCCGGCCCCGCCGAAGGCTATGAGCCCGATGCACGGTACGGGCCCGCGGTGCGCTACAGCCGCGCGGGGCGGCCGCGGCGGTTTCCGCCGGACGGGTACGGACCGCGCGCTGGCGGCTGGGACCGCGAAGCGGGTCGATGGGATGAGGCTGGCCGTGCCCCGGGCGGCTACGGACCGCCAGAACCACGCAGCGGCTACGGTCGGCAACGTCGCCCAGCACCAGAACCGGGGAACAGGCCCTGGCCACCACGTGACGCGCCGGGTTACGGGCCGAGCAGGCCGCCGCCGCGAGGGTACGGCTCCGACCAGAACGGTGACTACCCCGGTGGCCGCGGGTGGCATCCAGGTCATCCCGCGGCCGGAGATCAGACGGCCAGGGACGTCAGGCAGGACCGTTCCCCTGGCCGAGCGGCAGGTCCTGCCCGGAAGGCTGGCGCGCGGCAGGCCGCGTTGCCGCCGGGTTCATCCGCGGGCGGAGTTCCGGCGAAGGACGAGACGGTGACCTCGCCAGCCCCGACGGAAGGCAGCAGCCCCGCCGAGCCGATCGTCTCGGATGCGCCAGCGGGCGTGAGCGTGACAGCGAGGCCACCTAGTCCGACTGGCTCGGTCCCGCCCGCAGCCGGCGCACCGCCGCCACCCGCACCGGCGCAGCCGCCCGCGTCCACGCAGTCCGCCGCGCTGAGTGGCCCGTCGAGCGGGGACGGCGATGGCTACGGCGTGGCAAGCCCCGATGCCGAGACGACGCCGATGCCGGTGATCCTGGCCCAGCGGTCGCCGGGGAGTCAGGATGCCGCGGCCCCTGCCCGGCAGAACGGGCCAGCGGACCCGGCTGAGCCACGGCGAGCAGCGCAATCCTCGCCGCCTGCAGCGACCGAACGACGGATGCGCGGCCCGTTCGAGCCGGCCAGGAAGATCGCCACGGCCTCGCCCCCGCCCCCGGCTGACTCTCCGCGTGTTCCGCCGTCATCGAGTACCGCGACGGCTAGGCCGATGTCGCAGGCTGCCGGATCGGATGTATGGTCGCCCACCGCCGCCAAGATGGACCAGATCAAGGATCTCTACCTCACCGCAGAAGCCATCGGCGAGGACGCGCTGGACCAGCATTTTCAGCTCGTCAGCGAGCGGCAGAGGCAGCTGATCAAAGAATATTTCGATCATGCAGTTCCCAGCGGTGCTGATAGCGGCGACGCAGCGCCGTAATCGCGCGCTGGGGAAGACCGTCGTCAGCGACGTTGCGCCGCGCTGCCGTGGCGGCGATAGTCGCTGATCTCCGCGTTGCCTGGCGGCGAAGGCAGCGCCGCCCAGGTTGAAGCCAAGTCCGCCCGAAGGCTGGCAGCCTCTTCAGGTGGAATCCGCGGATCGTTCATCAGCGTTGCCGAAGTGCGCGCAAGCTGCTGGGCCTCCAGGCTTGCTGACGTGTGGAATTGCACCTCGAAGGGCAGCTCGCTGAGCCGGTCGTGCCACATCGTGAACACGCACCGGTTCGCCGCGTTGTTCCAGCCGTTCTTGCGAGCCTGCAGCTCGAAGCCCTGGGCCTCCAGTGCGTCCTGAACAACCAGGATGCCATCGGCGTAATGGTCGATGCCGAAGATGAACGCGTAGGACAGCGCGCCGGGGACGCGGCTGGCCAGCAGCTCCGGTGACCGTTCCGGATGCCGCCTCAGCAGGTCAGCGAGCCGGGCTCGGAACACGTCAGGCTCGAGCAGCGCGCGTTCCTCCGTCCCTGGCGCCAGCCGTCCGTGTTCGAGGCGAGCTTCCACGCGGCGCAACTTGGCGGTCAGGCCGCTGTCGGCGTAGGTGCCGAACAAATTGCGACCTTCTGCTCCGCGAAACCGGTCATAGCCGTCCTCGGCGATCCGTACCTGATCGGGCGTGAGCCTGGCCGGGCCCCAGGTCCATGACCCATCGCTATGTGTCCGCGGCCGGGTGGAGCTGGGATTGAAGCCCGGGCCACGGCCGATCGGAAGCGATCTCGCCTCGGACGTCGCATGGCGATCGGTGAGCTGACCGCTGTCGGCTGCCGGTTGGGCCGGGCGGCGAGGCTGGGGGTCTGGCCGTGCGGCGCTCGCTGGCGTGAACGTGGGCATCGGGCGCGCCGCGTCGGCGGGACCAGGCTGGGGGGTGCGCTGATCCTGCGCCGCTGGCTCGGTCCGTTCGACGTCCGGAACGTCGGCGGGGCTCGGTTTAGCAGGTGGTTCAACGGGCTTGCCTGGCATCGGGGACGGCACCGGGGGCGCTAGCTCGAGATGCTTCAGTCGCGGCGGAGGCGGCTTGCGCTCGCCGTCGACGTGGTAGGGCGACGACGGGTGGCCGTAGGGCAGGCCTTCAAGCCGCTGCCGCAGATCTGCCCAGGAGCCAGGGACTGGCGTGGGGTTCGGCCGGTCTGCCGAGCCGGCCGGCGGACCCAGCTGCTCTGTGCCGGGCCTCTGCTCAGCCTCATTGGTTGCGCTGGTCGCGGGTGCGCTTTCCGGTGTGGCTTCGGCTGTCTCCGCATGGTCAGCCGCCGGAGCCGGGTCGAACAGGCTCCGCGCAGAACCATGCTTCGCAGGAGCATGTCCGTTTGCTTGATCGCGGCCGCGCGCAGGGGCCTGTGTCATGAGGAGGTTCGCATCGAGCTGGTCGGGCAGGCTGGCCTGCTCTCGCCCATCCCGCTGCTCCTGCTGCCCTGGCATGACGCTTTCTCCTGCGTATCGGCAATGTCGTCATCGTAGCCGCGGATCTGCCGGTGACGTGCCGTCTGGCAGGATGGTCCAGTTCAGGATCCCGGCGGCCAGGCCGGCATGATCTGGCCGTGCGCGTCGCCGAATCCGATCCGCTCGCCTGCCTGCCCGGGGGCCGAGGCGGTGATCACGACTTCGTCGCCGTCCTCGAGCCAGGAGCGGTTGCTCCCGTCAGGCAGGGCGAGCGGTTCCCGGCCTGCCCAGGCGAGCTCGATGAGCGACCCGCATTGGTCGCGCTGGGGCCCGCTGATAGTTCCCGAGGCGAACAGGTCTCCGGTCCGCAGCGACGCGCCATTGGCGGTCATGTGCGCCAGCATCTGTGCCGGGCTCCAGTACATGGTCGCGTACGGCGGGCGGGATACGACGTGTCCGTTGATGCGTACCTCGAACTGGATGTCCAGCCCCCAGTTGCCCGAGTGCGCCAGGTACCCGGCGAGCTCGGTCTCCAGGGACGGTGGCCGGACCCGGAGGTGCTCGAGCGCCTCGAGCGGCACTATCCACGGAGAAATTGTTGTGCCAAATGATTTTCCGAGAAATGGCCCGAGCGGCTGAGATTCCCAGCCCTGGATATCGCGGGCCGACCAGTCGTTCACCAGGCAGACGCCGAACACGTGCTCGGCGAACCGCGTAGCCGGAACCGGCTCGCCCAGGACGCTCTCGACCCCCACCACGAAACCGAGCTCGGCCTCGAAGTCGAGCCTGCGGCTGACTCCGTAGACAGGCGCTGGCGATCCGGGCGGCCGCATCTGCCCGCTTGGCCGGCGGATCGGGGTGCCGGACACCACGACAGTGCCTGACCGGCCGTGATAGCCGATCGGCAGGTGCCGCCAGTTCGGCGTAAGAGGCTCGCCGTCGGGCCGGAAAATCCGCCCCACGTTGGTCGCGTGCTGCTCAGAGGCGTAGAAGTCCACGTAGTCGGCGACGGCGAAGGGCATCTGCATCGCGATGCTGTCGGCAGGGAACAGCAGGTCCTCGATCGCGCTGCGGTAGTGGTCGTGGCTGAGCCACTCGGTGAGCGCGGCCCGGACTTGGGCCCAGGCGCGGTCGCCTGCGGCGAGGAACCGGTCGAGGCTGCCCGAGCTGAAGTCGGCAGCTCGGCCGGGCAGCAGCCGATCGGACACCGCGGTCAGGTCGAGCACCCGGCCGCCGATCGCGACTCCGACCCGCCGGTGTGACGGGTGATGCACATCGCTGAACGACCCGTACGGCAGCGTCTGCAGGCCGAACGGGTGGCCGGCCGGGACAGCGAGCCAGTCACAGGGTCGCGGCAGTGCCATGCGCAAGACCTCCTGGTCCGACAAATTCTCAGTGCTGACTCAGCAGTCCGAGGCTGACCAGGTCAGCGACGGGCTCCTTGGTGCTGCAGGTGCCGAACGAGGTGAACAGCCAGCGGATCTGCGCCGCAGTCTCCGCGTCCAGAGCCCGGACGGCTGCCGCGACCGCGGCCCGGTCGCGCAGCCCGAGGATGGCTGCGATCTCGCCGACGCCAGCGTCGGCGATGGCCGCGCCGACCGCCAGCAGCACATTGAGGAAGCCATGCTGATCGACCCCGGTATCGGCGTCAGTGCAGCGCACAGCGTGATGCAGGCCTGCCGTGGCCTTGAACCTGATCCGGTGCCCCGCCACGGCGGCCAGGCATCCGGCCAGGGTCCTCTCGGCGGGAAACGCCTCAGGCGTCATGCCGCCTGTCCGGAGCTTGGGCCGGTAGCCGCGCTGGTCAGCGAGTTCGAGCAGCGGCCAGGCAGCGGTTGGATCGGAGATGGCTGTCAGCGGGTACTCAATGTAGCCTGCCGCTCCCGCGAGCGGCACGCTGTCAAGCGCGGCGGCGACATCGGCTATCGCCTCCGCCGGGTTCTGGTCCTTGGCCGCCGGAACTTCGACCGCGCGCAATCTGAGCCGGGCGTCGGCCGCGACGGCGTCGGTCGCGGTCGTCACCGCGTTGGCGCCGCCAGTCACCAC
>Ga0207684_10007258_pt1 | contig 10007 bp, 7 predicted proteins | sample KBSK5501metaG_FD_184342 | JGI IMG/M metagenome (GOLD analysis project Ga0207684, IMG submission 184342) | Corn, switchgrass and miscanthus rhizosphere microbial communities from Kellogg Biological Station, Michigan, USA - KBS K5-50-1 metaG... | ecosystem: Host-associated > Plants > Roots >... | reverse complement strand
ACCTACCTGGCCAGTACCCGCACCGGCGGATACATCCAGGCGACGCCGGCCTACGGATTCGCCGTCACCGACGCCGGGCCCGACGTGCTGGTGTCCGACGCGCCCGCCAGCAAGGCCGCGCATCCGCCGCTCGCGCTGCACGTGCTCGACGGCGCCGGGATCGGCCGCGGCCGCTGCCAGGGTTAACGTCGCTTCGGGCCGCCGCAGTCAGGGCAGAGGCCAAACAGCTCCACGGTGTGCCCGACCTGCGAGAAGCCGGCTTGCTGCGCCACCTCCGCTGCCCAGCGCTCCACGGCCTTGCCCTCCACCTCCACGCTGCGGCCGCAGTTCCGGCAGGTCAGGTGATGGTGATGGGTGTCGGTCAGGCACCGGCGGTACAGCGTCTCGCCGGTGGAATCCCTGATCGCGTCGACCCTGCCGGTCTCGCTGAGCACCTGCAGGTGCCGGTAGACCGTCGTCAGCCCCACTTGCTGACCACGTTCGCGCAGCTCAGCGTGGATCTGCTGGGCGCTGCAGAAGCCCGGAAGCCGGTCGAGCACGGCGGCGACCGCCTCGGCCTGCCGGGTGCCGCGCACCCGCGTGCCGTGCGGCCGTGCGCGCTCGGGGAGCTCCACGATTCGCACGGTAGCAGCCTGCGGGGCGTGCCCTGTCCGGTCGGCCCGGCTGTGCGGAAGGATAGGGGAATGGCTGACCGGCTGCGGAACGCGACGAGCCCGTACCTGCTCCAGCACGCGGACAACCCGGTGGACTGGTGGCAGTGGGGGGACGACGCGTTCGCCGAGGCGCGGCGCAGGGACGTGCCCGTCCTGCTCTCCGTCGGCTACGCCGCCTGCCATTGGTGCCACGTGATGGCGCACGAGTCCTTCGAGGACGAGGCGACCGCGCGGCTGATGGACGAGCACGTGGTGCCCGTCAAGGTCGACCGGGAGGAGCGGCCGGACGTCGATGCCGTCTACATGACCGCGACGCAGGCCATGACCGGCCAGGGCGGCTGGCCGATGACCGTGTTCCTGACCCCGGACAAGGAGCCGTTCTACTGCGGCACGTACTTTCCGCGCGAGCAGTTCAAGCGGTTGGTCCTCGCCGTGAGCCGGGCCTGGCGCGAGGACAAGGACCGCGTGGCGGGCCAGGCCGGCAAGATCGCCGAGGTGCTGGCGTCGAGCACTGGGCCGCGCCCGGCCGGCGCGGGTCTGGTCACGGCAGAGGTCTGCGACACGGCGGTCGCGGTGCTGGCCAGGAGCTACGACGCGGCGCGGGGCGGTTTCGGCGGTGCGCCGAAGTTCCCGCCGTCCACGGTGCTCGAGTTCCTGCTGCGGCACGTACGGCGGACCGCTGGGAGTCCTGGCGGATCGACGGGCCAGGCGGAGGCGATGGCGGCAGGGACCGCGGAGGCCATGGCCAGGGGCGGCATGTACGACCAGCTCGGCGGCGGCTTCGCCCGCTATAGCGTGGACGCGGACTGGATTGTCCCGCACTTCGAGAAGATGCTGTACGACAACGCGCAGCTCGCGCGGGTCTACGCGCACTGGTGGCGGCGATCGGGCGGCGACCTGCCGCGCCGGGTGGCCGGGCAGACCTGCGACTGGATGATCGCCGACCTGCGGACCGCCGAGGGCGGCTTCGCCAGCTCGCTGGACGCCGACAGCGAGGGCGAAGAGGGGGCGTTCTACGTCTGGACCCCCGCGCAGCTCGCCGAGGTTCTCGGTGAGCAGGACGGGGCCCACGCCGCGCAGCTGTTCGCGGTCTCCCCGTCCGGCACGTTCGAGCGCGGCCGCTCGGTGCTCCAGCTGCGGGCCGACCCCGTCGACTGGCCGCGATACGAGCGGATCAGGTCGGCGCTGCTGGCGGCCCGCGCGGCCCGGGTCTGGCCGGCCAGGGATGCCAAGGTCGTCGCGGCGTGGAACGGGCTGGCAATCTCGGCCCTCGCCGAGGTCGGCCTGCTGCTCGGCCGCGACGAGTACGTCGTCGCGGCTCAGGGCGCCGCTGAGCTGCTTGCCGCGGTTCACCTGGCCGGCGGGCGGCTCGCCAGGACGTCGATGAACGGGGCCGCCGGACCGAGCGTGGGCGTCCTCGAGGACTACGCGAACGTCGCGGCCGGCCTGCTGACGCTGTCCGGGGTCACCGGCGAGGCCCGGTGGGCAGCGATCGCCGGCGACCTGCTTGACACGGCCCTCGACCGGTTCCGCGACGCCGACGGCGCGTTCTACGACACGGCCGACGACAGCGAGCGGCTGATCTACCGGCCGGCCGACGCGGCCGACGGCCCGACCCCGTCAGGGACCTTCGCCGTGGCCGGCGCGCTGCTGAGCTACGCCGCGCTGACCGGGTCCGCGCGCCACCGGGACGCGGCGGCGGCCGCGCTCGGCGCGGCGGCCGGCCTGGCCGGCACGTACCCGCAGGCGGCGGGCTGGGGGCTGGCCGTCGCGGAGGCGTTCCTTGCCGGTCCTGACGAGATCGCGATCGTGGGCCCGCTGGCGGACGAGCGGACCAGGGCGCTGCACCAGGCCGCGGCGCACGGCGCGACGCCCGGCGCCGTGCTCGCCATCGGCGAGCCGGACGGGTCACAACTCGAGCGCGGCATCCCGCTGCTGGCCGGACGCGGGCTCGTCGGCGGCCAGCCGGCGGCCTACGTATGCCGCGGGTTCAGCTGCAAGCTGCCGGTCACCACGCCGGACGACCTGCTCGAGCTGCTCGGCCCGTGAGCGGCCTGACGGTCAGGATCGCGTTCACGATCCAGCCGCCGGGCAGCTGTCAGCCCGCGCACGAGGCGAGGCCGGCTGCCATGTGCCGGCCTCCGGCTTGTCACCGGCAGGTTGCCTGCTGGTTACGTTGTGCCCATAAGATCTGTCCCCGGGATGATGCCTTCGCGCCGTTCGGCCCTTTCTTGTGGCGGGAAGCGAAGGCATAATTTCCCGTAGCGCGAGAGATGCCCCCGAGCGGAAGGACCGCAGTTGCCCTCCCTGGCGCGTCGGCTGCTCCCCGTCGTGGCGTTTGCCGTTGTCCTCTTCCTGGCCATGACCGGGCTGGCCGATCACGCTAAGTCGACGCTCACGCGGCCGGCCGGCCGGCCGGCGCGACCGGCGGGAGCCGCGCGCGCCGTCGCGAGTGCCGTGACGGGCGTCAGCTCGACCGTCGGGGCGATACCAGGAGTCCGCGACAGGCAGCGCGGGCGCTGGACGTTCGGCTCGGGGCGGGCTGACGCCGCGAGCACGGTCGCCGCGAAGCCGCTGCCCGCGGCGCGCGGCGGTTCGGCCCGCCGACGCGGCAGCCTGCTGCGGGCCGACGTGCTCGTGGTCGGCAACCGGTCGCTCCCGTCCGGGCTGGTCGCCCGCCTGCGCCGCCTGCACGGCGTGACGGCCGCGGTCCCGGTGGACGCCGGGCGGGTCCGCGTCAACGGGGTGTTCGTGAACGTGCTCGGCGTGAACGCGGCCAAGTTCCGGCGGTTCGCGGCCAGGCCGACCGCGCGCTCCGATGCGCTGTGGGCAAACGTGGCCGCTGGCGGCATCGCCATCTCCTTCACGATGGGCACCCAGGACCGGCTGAGCCTGGCCGAGCCCGTCCAGGTCAGCGGCGCTCGCCCGATGAAGCTCCGGGTGGCCGGCTTCGGCACGGTGGGCATCGGCGGGGTTGACGCGGTTGTCTCGCATTCCGTCGCCCGGTCGCTCGGACTGCCGGCGGCCAACGCGATCGTCGTCAGCGCGCCGCATGCCAGGCTTGACCGGCTGATGGCCAGGATCAGGAAGCTGACCCCGGGCAGGACGGCCGTCGCCGCGCTCGTGACACAGATCATCGAGGGCAAGACGACCGTGACGACGGCCGCGGCGGGCGCCATCGGCGTCGGCGTCGGCCAGGGGCGCGGCCTGACCCCGCTCCAGCTGGCCGAGTTCCTGGCGGCTGCCGAGAGCCGGGTGGGCATGCGCTACGTCTGGGGTGGCGACGGGCCGACCCAGTTCGACTGCTCGGGCCTCGTGCAGTGGTCGCTGGCGCAGGCCGGTGTGGTCATGCCGCGCGTCGCGGCGGATCAGGCGAGGACGGGGCCGTTGCTGCCGCTCTCCGACCTGCGACCCGGGGACCTGCTCTTCTATCACACCGACCCGACCGCCCCGAACTACATCTCGCACGTGGCCATCTACATCGGCAACGGCGAGATGCTTCAGGCCCCTGAGCCGGGCATGAACGTGGAGATCGTGCGGGCCGACTTCGGCGCTGGCTTCGCCGGAGCGGTGCGCATCTACCCGAAGCTCGCCGCGGCGGTGGCCGGCAACCCCGCGGGCTGACCGAGTTCGGCCACGGTGGACGCGGGCTCGGGCTCGGCAGCTGATGGAGCGATCCGGTTAGCCTCCGGCGGCAGATGCCGGCTCAGCCGGAGCGCGGCCGCACCGGCGGCCAGGCAGACGACGGCAGCGACCGCGAACAGGCCAGTCCCCCAGCCCGCGCCGAGCGCCGCCCCGCCGCTCGCCGGGCCGGCCAGGAACCCGGCGGTGAACGCCAGGACCCCGAGGCCGTTGTATCGGCCAGCAGCCCCAGGCGGGGCGAGATCATTCATGATCGCCGGCAGCGTCGGCGCGAGCAGCGTCTCGCCAATGGCGAAGATCACCGCGGCTGCGGCGAAAGCCGTCTCGGCTCCGGCCCCGCCGCCAAGGTGCCCGCCCGCGATCACGGTCGCCCACGCCAGCGCCCACGCTGCCGAGGCCAGCGCGGCGCCGGTGGTGCGACGGCGGCCGCTCAGCCAGCGCAGCACGAAGAGCTGCGCGATCACCACGGTCAGCGTGTTGGCCGCGAAGGCGAGGCTGAGGCCGCGGGCGCCGATGCCGCCTGGCCGGGTCGCGTAACCGGGGAAGCTGCTCTGGAACTGGCCGAAACTGACGGTTACGATCACCGCGGTGAGCAGCCACACGCGCGCGAACGCCCTGTCTCGCAGCACCTCGCGGAAGCCGGTCCGCGGCCCGGGCGCTGGCGGTTGGTCGCCCGGCCCGGCAGGCTGGCTGGCGGGTCGTGGCACCGTTGCGAGCCGGGCGAGCACCGGCACGAAGGCGAGGAACGACGCCGCGTCGGCGAGGTACACCACGGTGAAGGTGGCCGGATCCGAGACGCTGACGACCGCGGCCGCGCCGAGTGCGCCGAGGCCGAGTCCGGCGTTCAGGCTGGCGTGGCGGACCGAGAACACCGCCGAGCAATCGGCCTGCCCGGCCACGCTGGCCAGCAACGCATTCTGGGCGGGCCAGGCCACCGCCAGCCCCAGGCCGAGCAGCCCGGCGGCCACGAACAGGCCGGCCGCGGTGTCGGCGAGGGCCAGCGCGGCCGAGCCGGCTGCCGCCACGGCCAGGCCGGCCATCAGCGCCCGCCGCGGCGTCCACCGGTCGGCCAGCGCACCGCCGGCCGGGTTGCCGGCGAGCGATGCCATCGCGATGGTGGCGACCACCAGGCCGGCCACGCCGTCGCTCAGTCCCCTGACCAGGTGCGCGTAGATGAACAGGCACGGCAGCGTCAGGCCGCTGCCGATCGCGGAGACGAAGTCGCCGCCCAGCACGACCCACGCCGTGCGCGGCAGCGCCGGCAGGAGGCCGGGGCGCTGGCCTGGCCGGCGGAGGCGCCGGCCTCGCCGGCTTCGGATCGATCGTGTCATGACTGCCGCCCGAGGGTATCGAGTGCCCGACACGCTGCCAGCATGTACGGGTGATCATTGGGAAGGCGGTCCGTCAGGATCGCCGCGGCGCGGTCCGCCAGCCTCAGCGGCCGCTTTCTGGACTGGCGGCGCCGTTGGCCGCCCTTGCTGGTATTTGTAGATCGCCGGCGACATCAGCCGCTTGAGCAATGGCTACTCAAGTGGCGGCGCGGGCGGAGGCGTGGCTGAGGGGTCGCCCATCGCGCGGCCGCCGCTTGTGCCCGCGGACCCGCGCCTGACATGCTGCTCGCGTGGCGATCACGCTGCAGCGCTGGCCGATCGTCGGCCGCCGCTCGGAGCTTGAGATTTTCGAGCGGGCCTTGTGCTCGGGCGAGCAGGCGGGCTTGGTGATATACGGCCGGGCAGGGGTCGGGAAGACGCGGCTGGCCGATGAGTGCAGGGAGTGGGCAGCGGCCGGAGGCCATCCGACCGAGCGGGTCGCCGGCAGCCTCGCTATCTCTGCCCTGCCTCTCGGCGCGGTGGCCGGCCTGCTCGCGGGCGGCCTCGGGCGGGCGGGCCCGGACGGGCAGGTCGACACGCTGGGCTTGTTCGAGGAGACTCGCCAGGCGCTGCGGGAGCGCCACCAGGGCCGCCGCGTCGTGACCGTGGCCGATGACGTGTCAGAGCTCGATCCCGCCTCGCTGGCGCTTCTCGGGCACCTGGCCGCGCAGGGGACGATTTTCCTGATCGCGACAGTGCGCACCGGCGAACCGGTCCCCGACCTGGTAACCGGCCTGTGGCGGGACGGCAGGATGGAGCGGATCGACCTCGGTGACCTCAGCCGCACCCAGCTCGACACGCTCTTGCACCTGGCTCTCGGCGGCCCGATTGAGGCCGGCGCCGGGCGCGAGTTCTGGGACATTACCGCGGGCAACCCGCTGTACGTGCGAGAACTCGTCCTCGGCGCGCTCGAGTCAGGGGCGCTGGTCGAGCGGTCGGGCGTCTGGCACCTCGAGGACCGGCTGTCGGGCACGAACCGGCTGCTTGACCTGGTTGAACAGCGCATCGGCGGGCTGTCGGCCGGCGAGCGGTCGGTCGTCGAGCTGCTCGCGCTGTGCCAGCCGCTCGAACTCAGCTATCTCGAGGCGGCGGCGCCTTCCGGTGAGCTCGAGTCGCTGGAACGGGCCGGGCTGGTGACGATCGCGTTCGCTGACGGGGAGGTACGGCTGGCCCACCCGCTGCACGGCGAGGTCGTGCGCGGCGCCATGCCCAAACTGCGAGCGCGGAGAATCCTGCTGGCCGAGGCCGACCGGCTGGAGGCCGTGAACGAGGCCCTCGGTCCGGCATCCCTGCGGATCGCGGTGTGGCGGCTGGACGCCGGAGGTCGGCCTGACCCCGCGGTGCTGGTGCGCGGCGCGCAGCTCGCTCGGCACGCGCACGACTTCCGCGTGGTTCGGCGCCTGATCGAAGCCGTTCCCGGCGGCGAGCGCGACGCAGTCGCGGCGTTGCTGCTCGGCGAGGCGCTGTACGAGCTCGGCGACTTTGACGGGTCCGAGCGGGTACTTGCCGCTGGCCAGGAGCTGCCAGCCAGCGAGCAGGTCGCCCTCCGCCTGGCCGTCACCAGGGCCAAGAACGCCAACTGGGGCCTCTGCGAGCCGCAGCAGGCGCTCGCGATCAACGCCCGTGCCAGGACCGTCGTGACGTCCCCGGCATTCACCGAGGAGCTGGTGGCGGACGAGGCCTCGATCTTGATGTTCTCCGGTCATCCCGGCCAGTCACTGACTGTGCTCGAGCGCATCGCCGGCGACGACCTCAGGACACGTGTTGTCCGTGCGATCGTCGCGGCCGTCGCCCTGGCGGCTACCGGACACACCGCGGAGGCTGTGGGCGTTGCCGAGACCGGCTACGCCGAGCACGTCGCGCTCGGCGACGAGCTGGCCATCGCGCACCCGGCCACTCACGTCGTCAACCAGGTGTTCGCGCTCGCGGAGGCGGGACGGCTCGCCGAGGCCGAGCAGCTGGCCCGCGCGGGGGCCGAGATCGTAGCGACCTACCGGATTCCCATCGCTCAGATCTGGTTCGCCGCGAATCTCGGGCGGGTCGCGACCCTGCAAGGCCGGATGGCGACGGCTCGCCGCTATTTCGCTGAGGCGGCGGGACTCGCGCAGGCCAACCACTTCGCAGGCCCGCGGCGGATGGCGCTCACCGGCCTCGCGCTGGCACATGCCATGCTCGGCGATGCCAGCGCCGCCGCCGCGGCGCTGGCCGAGCGCGCCGCCCTGCCCGAGTTCGGATTCCTCAGCCCAGAACAGCGGCTCGCCGACGCCTGGACCGCGGTCGCGTCCCGGCAGCCGATGGAGGCGAAGCGATATCTCAGCGACGGGGCGGCGGAGGCGGCAGCCACCATGCACCGCGTCGCGGAGTCCTGGCTGCTGCACGACCTGATGCGGGTCGGTCGGCAGGACACCTCCGCCCGGCTCGGCGAACTCGCCGCGGTCTGCGACTCGCCCCTGGTCGCGGCCCGGGCCAGGCACGCGGCGGCCGTGGCAGCCAGGAACGCCGATGAACTGGGCGCCGCCGCCGACGGCTTCGAGGCCATGGGCGCGATGCTGCTCGCGGCCGAGGCCGCGGCCGGCGCGGCCGACGTCTTCCAGCGGGCCGGCGAGCAACGCGCGGCGACCGCTGCGCTGCGCCGCTCGCAGGAGCTGGCCGCCGCGTGCGAGGGCGCCACGACCCCCGCGCTCTTCTATGCCGCGGCTCATGAGCCGCTCTCCCGGCGCGAACGCGAGATCGCGATGCTGGCCGCGGAAGGGATGGCAAGCAAGGACATCGCCGAGCGGCTCTACCTGTCGGTGCGGACCGTGGACAACCATCTGCAGCGCGTGTATACCAAGCTCGGCGTCACGAACCGGGCCGACCTGGCGAAGGCCCTGGGGAGCAGCTCATGACGCCGGAGCAGATCACGCTGGTGCAGTTGTCCTTCGCGGGGCTTGGCCCGCGGGTACCGGACGTGACGGCACGGTTCTACCAGGAACTGTTCGAGCGGGCTCCCGAGCTGCGGCCGTTGTTCCCGACCGACATGGCCGAGCTGCAGGTCCAGTTCGCGACGAAACTCACCGAGATCGTGCATTCAATCCCGCGGCTTGACATGCTGCTCAGCCACACCCGTGCTCTGGGCGCCAGGCACGCGGCCTACGGCGTACGGGCTGCCGACTATGACACCGTCGGCGGCGCGCTCCTCGATGCCCTCGCCGCCGTAATCGGCGACAGCTTCGACGGTCCGATTCGGGAGGCCTGGGCCATCGCCTACAACCTCGTCGCCGAGACAATGCTCGAAGGCGCGGCGTCGGCGCGGCCCATCGGCAGCTGACGCCCGGATTGGCCGGCTCGCAGACCGAGACCAGGTGCGCGGACTCCTGGACGCCCCGCGGCCGCTGATTGCGCGACCCGGCATCGTATGTAATCATGATTACATGAGTACAGATCAAGGTGAGCAGCACGTCTCCGCGACCGAGCGCCTCCGCGGCTGGTTCACGGGCCGCTTGCCGGACGATTGGCTCGACGGCGCGATCGAGGTCAGGCTGGACCGCGAGGAGATCACGGTCATCCTGCCGATCTCCGCGCCGCAGGCCGCCGCGGGCGCCTCCGACGCCGAGCAGGCCGCGGCGTGGGACGGGCGCGCCCGCCGGTTCCGCGAGGAGACCAGGGATCACCGGATCGAGATCGCCAGGGAGGCCGAGCACGCCCACGGCCGGAAGGTGTCGTGGGGCGTGCGGTCGGCGGCCGGCTCGGCCGCGCACGGCACGGTGATGTTCACGACGTTCTCCGTTCCGGTCATGACCAGGCTCCGGCAGGCCGAGCGCCTGGTGCTCGACACGCTCGTGGACGCCGGCGTGGCGCGCAGCCGCAGCGATGCCCTGGCCTGGTGCGTCCGCCTGGTGGGCGAGCACGAGGACGCCTGGCTGGGCGAGCTGCGCGAGGCACTGCAGCGCGTCGAGCAGATCAGGTCAGAGGGCCCCCGCTCGTCCTGACGCACCTGACCAGCGCGCCCTGCGCCCCCGGCTGACGAACGAACGCCGCGGCGTCGCGCATACCCGCCTCGGCGCTGGGAATCTGCACGCGGCGTCAGGCCGCCTGCCCGTGCGTCCCGCCTCGAAGAGCCCAGGAAGCACGGTTGCTGCGGGAAGCTTTGGTACCCAGGGGGATATTTGATCCTGCCTGTGCCGGGGTACACTCCCCAGATCAATCCCGTAAGTCCGGGCGTACTTTGGGCTGCCCGTACTGGCATTTACCCCGCAAGCGGAGCGTGCTCGGCGCTTCCGCCAACGAGGAGGAGCAGTCGTGGTGTATGAGGTGAGGGCCGCGCAGGTGGAGTTCAATCCGACCGCCCAGCGGCTCCGCG
>Ga0207684_10007257_pt1 | contig 10008 bp, 8 predicted proteins | sample KBSK5501metaG_FD_184342 | JGI IMG/M metagenome (GOLD analysis project Ga0207684, IMG submission 184342) | Corn, switchgrass and miscanthus rhizosphere microbial communities from Kellogg Biological Station, Michigan, USA - KBS K5-50-1 metaG... | ecosystem: Host-associated > Plants > Roots >... | reverse complement strand
ACCTGCGGAAACCCGCCAGATAGTTCAGTAAACAGGGAGCTGGTGACCAACGCGGTCCAGGCGTCGGCGGGCCTGACCGGCAGCCGGTACGACGGGCGGTGGTCCCCAGGGACACCGCCCGTCCGGGTCTGGCTCTGCTCAGACCGGCAGCGCGTCGGGGTGGCGGTCTGGGACGGCAGCCACCACAGGCCCGCCCGCGCCGTGCCGGACGATCCCGAGGCAGAACGCGGGCGCGGCCTCCTGCTGATCGAGACGCTGAGCGAGAAGTGGGGAGTCCACACGCCCGCGCGGTCAAGCGGCAAGGTGGTATGGGCGGTGATGACGCAATGACCGCCACCCCGCCCGCCGCCGCGTCGGCGCTTGACGACATCGCCCGTGATCAGCAGCGCGACATCATGGCCAAGGCGCAGGCTCAGTGCCAGCAACTGCAAGCACTCGAAGACGCGATCGCCTACCGCCGAGCCCGCGTCACCGCCCCATGCCCCGACTGCACAGCCGACGGCCAGATGTGCGATGACCACGCCTGCGACCTGAACCTGATCGCCGCCTACCAGCGGACGGCCATCGCCATTCTGGGCGCATCCAGCCAGACCCCCACCAGTCCCCGCCAAAGCCAGCGCGCCCAGCCCAGCCTCGCCTGAGCCCCCGTGCCAGCGCCTGCGGCCCCCTAGCCTCGGGAGGGAAACGCGGGCGCTGGCATGGGACCAAACTCCCGGCCGGGGTGCAGGGCAAGACCGGCACCCCTTTCCCGGGCACCCCGGCTGGGGGCGCTGGGTAGCGTCAGGCCCCGTTTACCCTTTGGCGCACCGCCCTATACGACGCGAATGTTCCGTAGTCATGGACGGAGCCGTGGATGTGACGTCAGGCGTCGTCACCGAGGCCGAGCACTGCGGCGACGTTCGCCCCCATAATGCCGAGCAGTTTCTGCTCCGGGATGGGCGGCAGGCTCACGGCGGCGGCCTCCTCGTTGACGCTCATCAGCTTGTCCCGGAGCGCGACCGGGTCGTAGAGGAAGCCGGGGTAGTCAGTGCCGAAGAAGATCTTTTCCAGCGGCACGAACGCGGGCTCGCAGCGGTGCAGGAACAGGAAGAGATCACGCCGGGTCAGCGTCGCGATCAGGTACGACAGCTCCGCGTAGAAATTCGGGTGCTTGGTGAGCAGGAACAGTGCCTCGTCCACCCAGGGCAGTCCGCAGTGCGCGATGATGACGATCAGGTCCCGGAATTCGCGTCCTATGTCGTCGAGCAGGGCGGGCCGCCCGAGTTCCAGCTTGGCGTCGATGCGCGTGGACCCAGCCTGATGGATCATCACCGGGATGCCGAGTTCGGCGGCCTTGCGGTAGATCGGGAAGGCCAGGTCGTGATCGTTGGCGGCCCAGTGCTGGTACATCGGGTAGAGCTTGAGCCCGGTCAGGCCGAGCCGGAGGATCGCACGCTCCAGTTCGGCCACCGCCGCGGCCGGTCCCTTGAATGCCGGGTTGACCGACGCGAAGCCGATGAAGTGCTCCGGATCGGTCCGGACGACCGCCGCGATGTAGTCGTTGCACTTCTCCGGATCGGGCGGGCCATCGACGCCGAGCGCGCCGTCGGTGTCCACAGTGCCGATCAGGTGCCCGTCGAGATGCTGCGGCGAGACGGCCAGAACTACGACCTTGTCAAAGCCCGGATGATCGCTGCGTGATTCGTCTGGTCCGATCAGCGGCCATCCTCGCCTGCCCAGCCCGCTGGCCTCCCACTCCTCCTCGGTCGGCAGACGGTGCGAGGGCAGGCGGCCCATGCTCCGGTAGATGCACAGCGACCCTTCCCGCCCATAGTCCACCGTGAACCCGGGGTCCGCGGCGAGGCTGAGAATATGGCTGTGCGCGTCGATGATCATTCGTCAATGATCACTGCCTGAGCCGTCCCCGGCAACGATGTAGTGCAGCGCTAGATCGAGGTCCTGGCCTAGCGGCGTACCCTGAACCTCAGGTGAAGCACCCGGTCGCCCTGGATGACCACGTGGGGATCCTCCAGTAGATGCTGCTCATCGATGCTGCCGAAGTAGCGTTTGCCCGACCCGAACACCACCGGCACCAGGTCCATTGCCACCTCGTCCACGAGCCCGGCCGCGAGGATCTGGCTGCCCACTTCGCCGGCGTTCACAATGACGGTTCGCTCCCCGGCGAGCTCCTGGGCCTTGTCGATCGCAGCCGTCACGCCATCGACGAAATGGTACGACGCCTCGGGGTGCCAGCCCTCGGGCTTGGGCCGGTGGGACACCACGACCACGTGGTCGCCCGCGGGCAGCTGACCCTCCCAGCCGTTCACCAGGTCGAACAGGTTGCGGCCCATCACGCTCGTGCCGATCGCCTCCCACATCGGCCGGACGTACTCCGCCGATGCACGTGAGACCTTGAAGCCGCTTCCAGCTCCGGAATGATCGAACTGCTGGTCGCCGCCTTCGGTGATCGGGGTGTCCCCGTTGAAGTACCAATCGTGGAGTGGCCCGACGTCGTCGTTCCCGTCGGCGATGAAGCCGTCCACCGACACCACGTTGTGCATGATTACTGTGCCCACAGGTTCTCCTCGAGTCTCCTTGCGCATTCGCCCCCGATCTTGTCGCCCCCGGGGGCGACTGGGCTTGTAAGAAATCAATCAGCGGGCATCGGACCGCTGTCCGGCGGGAACCCCTGCTCGGCGGGGAATCGGCGCCGCAGGGCCAGGTATTCCGTCGGGGTGTGGCCGGTGAAGTCCTTGAACTCCCTGCTGAAGTGGGGCCGGTCGAAGTAGCCCGCCGTTTGAGCGAGCTCCGACCAGTCGACCGGACGCAGGGCGTCTACGGACAGGATCAGCCGCGCAAAGCGGTAGATCCGCGCCACCCGCTTCGGGGTGACCCCGACATGAGACTTGAACTGCGTGGCCAGGTGATTGCCACTCACCCCGGCGGCATCGGCCAGCGCACCGACCGGGACCGCGCCGTGGGAAGTCTCCAAACGCCTGCCTGTGTGCTGGACCAGGTCGAGACCGCGCGACGGTGCCTCGGCAAGTCGCGATCGCAGCTCCTCCTCCAATACCCGCAGTGTCTCGGTGGCCGATGCGATGTCGCCGACCTGGTTGCGAATCCGGTCCAAAGACCGTTGCCAGACGGCGTCGACCGGCATCCATCGGTCCCGCAGCTCGGTCGCCGGCATGTCGACGAACGGCGAAGTCCCCCAAGGCTTGAAGTGCACCCCGACGAGCCGCACCCGTGTGGGGTACTCGAAGAGGAAACGCCTGGTCCATACGCCCATGAACCACCCATCGGTGAACACTGCCGACGGCACCGAAGGGTCGGAATCCCACAGGCGGACGGGTCCGCCCAGGTTGACGAACAGGTGTGCCGACGGCATCGGCGGGACGTTCATCCGGCGGTGGCGCGGCACCCCGGTCAGGCAGTAGATGTCGTCGATGAACCGGTCAAGCGGCGGGGCGGGCACCTGGCCGACGTATTCGATGGACTCAGTGTGGCCGACGAGGGTTCAGTTCGCGAGGGAGGTCGCCGGCCCTGAGGCTGGCATGTCGCATGACCTAGGGACGAGCAGTTCGGGCTTCGTCGATCAGTCTCAGCTGCGTGATCACTTCGTCCTTGTGTTTCCGGCGCATGAGTACTGCCTCCTCGTCTCAGATCCTTGCCATGAACAATCGAGCGCGCTACGCGGCCGAGTACCGGCTGCGGGCGCTGGCATCCTCTTGCGGGCCGCCGGCGCGATCTGCCAAGCTGGCGTCAGCGGGAAGAGCGACCACGTTGTCGGCCCTTGAGGTCTGACTTACTGCCGCTAGACGGCCTTGTCGGCGCTCTTCCCGCCCCATTTATGCCTGGGTGATAGTCGCGTGGGCGAGGCAGGACAGATCGATGGGACGCAGGGAGTCGGACCGGTCCCAGACGGCGGCTTCGACGGTATCGCGCTGGCGGACATGCTCGATGAACCCGAAACCGTGTTCCTCCAGGAGGCCGGACATGTCGTCGGGCGACAGGAAGGTCAGCCAGGGCTCGCCGTGCTGAGCGGCCACCGGCATGATCTGCTGTGCGTAGCTGTCGCCGGCCTCGTCGCGCAGGCCCGCAGGGAGCATGTAGTCGGCGATGACCTCGGTGCCGGGCGCGAAACGGCCGATGACCGCGAGCGTCTGGCCGATGGCCGCCCGGGTGAGGTACATGGTGACACCGAGCCAGCTGATCAGCGCGGGCCGGGACGGATCGAATCCGCCATGGGCGAGACGCTCCGCCAGCGAGTCAGATTCGAAGTCCACGGGCACGAAGGCCAGGCCGGCCGGTACGGGGATCCGCGCGGCCGCTAGCACCTGGCGTTTCCACCGCTGGGTCGCCGGATGATCGACCTCGAAGACCCGGACCCGGCCGGCCAGGTCTGAGCGGTAGCCGAACGAGTCAAGGCCGGCGCCCAGGATCACGTACTGGGTGACGCCGCGGCCGACGCTGTCGGCCAGGCGGTCCTCGGTGTAACGGCTTCTGCAGGTGACCTGCGCCCGCGCTGTCGACAGGACCAGATGCGTGCCGTGGGCACGGTGGTAGCCGATGAACTCGTCGGCCCGGTCTCCCAGCAGCGCCGCCGCCAGCACGTCAGCGAAGATCGGCGGGGGACCATCGACGATCAGGTGGGCCGCACGCGCGGCGGCTGCGGTGAAAGCCGTCTGGCTGGGCGGTTTGGTGCTTGCTACGTCAGCGCCCGTTAGGTCATTGCTTGTCACGGAGAGGACAATACCAACTAACATCAAAGCATATCACAAAAAGGAAAATAGCGTAAGTACATTTGAATCACAATTTGGTTGCTCCACAACCTTTTTATGCAGAACGATATGCCGCCACGGACTCCCGTTTACCCAGCCGGCCGCCGTGGCAGCTCGTCACCGGCCGCCCGTCCGATGACGTCGGGTGGCGCGGTGACTGTGCCATCCTGGAGATCGTCTACCAGGCATAGGGGGTGGCGTGTCGCCCGCATCCGGTGTATCGCCCGCATCCGATGTGTCGCCCGCGTCGGGGGTGACGGCCGCGTCGGGGGTGACGGCCGCGTCGGGGGTGACGGCCGCGCCGGGGGTATCGCCCGCGTCGGGGGTGACGGCCGCATCCGGGGTAATGGTGGCTTGCTGTCAGATCGCGCCCCGGGTCGGCGAGCTGGGGGCGAACCGGGCGGCCTGCCGGGAGGTGGTGCGGCGGGCCGCCGGCCAGGGCGCCCGCATCGTCGTCCTGCCCGAGCTGGCCAGCAGCGGTTACGTCTTCCATGACCTGGCCGAGGCCCGCGCCCTCGCCGAGCCGATGGATGGCCCGACCGTGACCGAATGGGTGACCCTGGCCGACCGGCTCGGGATCACGCTCGTCGGCGGCTTCTGTGAGCGGGGCGATGACGGGCTGCTGTACAACACCGCCGTCATCGTCGCCGGCCCGCGCGTGCTCGCCGCGTATCGCAAAGTCCACCTGTGGGACGCCGAGAAGCTCGTTTTCGCGGCGGGCTCCCAGCCGCCGCCGGTCGTGGAGATCGACGGTGCGCGCCTGGCCGTGATGATCTGCTATGACCTGGAGTTCCCCGAGTGGGTCCGGCTGCCGGCTCTCGCCGGGGCGCAGTTGCTGTGCGCCCCGACGAACTGGCCGCGGTTTCCCCGCCCGGATGGGGAGCGGCCGATGGAGGTGGTGCGCGTGCAGGCGGCCGCCGCGGTCAACCGGATGTTCATCGCGGCCTGCGACCGGGTTGGCCACGAGCGTGGCGTGGACTGGGTCGGTGGCTCGGTCATCATCGACCCGGATGGCTGGCCGCTGGCCGGCCCGATGCCGGGCGACCAGGAACGCACCCTGATGGCGATCTGCGACCTGGGCGTCGCCAGCGACAAGAGGATCAGCCAGCGCAATGACGTTATGGAAGATCGCAGGCCCCAGCTGTATGGCGGGCTGGTCGAAGGCCGCGCTTGATCGGTCGTGGGAGGCGAGCGGGGATAGAGCAGTGGCCTGGCCGAATCAGAGAGGCCGCGTCAGGCGTGGCCGATGGCCTCGAAGGCCTCGAGCGCCTCACCCGGCGTGTCGTAGTAGGTGTCGGGGCCCGCGGCGGCGGCGACGCCGTAGCGGTCGAGTTGCTCATGCACCGGGCCGAGGACATTGGCGACAACGAAGTGGATATGGCGTTCGTGGAGCCGCCGGATGACCTGGGCGAGGACCGCGGACGCGGTGTAGTCCACGTCGCCAATAGCCGCGCAGTCAAGAACGAACCACCGGATCGGGCTGCCGTGCCCGACGAGGGTCACCAGGTCCTCGAGAAGCCGGGAGGCGTTGGCGTAGTAGAGGCTGGTGCCGAACCGGTAGACCACCAGTCCCGGCTCGGTCCGTCCGCCGGGCTGCACGGGGACGGCCTGCCAGTGCCCGGTCGGCGACTTCACCAGCACGCTGTTGCGGGGGTGGTAGCTGTGACGCAAGTGGTCGACGACCGAGGCGATGACGGCCAGCGCGATGCCGTTCTCGACGCCGATGACCACGACCGCGGCGGCGGTCAGCACGGCGATGGCGAACTCGTGCCGGCGGCAGGCCAGGATGCGCCGCATCCCTTTGATGTCGATGAGCTCGACAGCGATCAGGAAGACCACCGCGGCCAGGGCAGCGATCGGCAGGTACCTGAGGGGCCCGGTGAGCAGGAGAAGGACGATGAGCACCAGCACGCTGGTAGTGAGCTGGGACAGCTGGCTGCGGCCGCCCGAACTGTCCACCATCTGGGTCTTGGTCGGGCTGCCGTTCACGACGAAGGTGCCCGAGAACGCGGCGGCGATGTTGGCGGCGCCCAGGCCGACCAGGTCGGTGTCCTCGGTGAACGGCTCCTCGTATTTCATGGCGTAGGCGCGTGAGGTCGCCGAGCTCTGGGCGAGGATGACGACGAACATCGAGGCTGAGGCGCCGAGCAGGATCCGGGCGGCATGCCAGCTCAGGGAGGGCGGCCCCAGGTGCGGCAGCCCCCGCGGCACAGGGCCGAGCACGGCCACTCCATGCGCGGCCAGATCCGCGGCCCAGCTCACGCTGATCGCGCCGACCACCGCGATCAGCGCCCCGGGAATGCGTCGGGCGATCATCTTGGCGGCGAGTGTGACCGCGATGACCGCGAGCGAGACTGCGACGGTTTCCCAGTGTGCCTGCGGGAGCTGGCTCAGGGTGTCGACCAGCTTGTTCAGGGTGCCCGTGCCCGTGGCCTTGACCCCGAGCATGTCCGGCAGTTGCCCGGCGGCCACCTGGATGCCGACGCCGGTGAGGAAACCGAGCAGGACGGTGCGGGATAGGAAGTTCGCCAGGAACCCCAGCCCGGCCACCCGGGCCAGCAGCAGCAGCCCGCCGGTGAGCAGCGCGGCGAGCCCGGCCAACTGCACATATTTCGTCGATCCGGCGACCGCGAGCCCGGTCAGGGCGGCGGCCAGGATGACCGCGGTGGCGGAGTCCGCGCCGACGACCAGGTGGCGTGATCCGCCGAGAACGGCAAACACCGCCATCGGCAGGAGCAATGTGTACAGGCCGGTGACCACCGGCATTCCAGCGATCTTGGCGTACCCGAGGACTTCGGGGATACCCAGGGCCGCCAGCGTGATGCCCGCCAGCACGTCGCTAGGCACCTGGGACCGCTGCAGGGGCAGCAGCCCCCCCAGCACGGGCCAGCCCCGCGGCGGGCGCCAGCCTCGCAGCCAACCCTGCCGGGAAAACGGCCTCATCTACCTCCCCCGATTTCCGAGAGGGTCCGGATGGGCCAATCATGCCGTGCGTGCGCCCGTTCCCGTCGCTGACTGGCCGGGGGCTTTGCCGTGGCCGGGAACCCCGATGGTGTTCCCGCCGTCCGGTCGTTCACTTCGGCGTCGAGGACTCCGACGCCCCGCTCGCGAGTACTCTGCCTGGCATGACCAAAGCGCATGAGGTGGTCGCGGCCTACTGGGCCGCAGCGGAAGCGCGGGACTGGGATGCGTTCGCCGCACTGCTGGCCGACGACGTGGTCTACCGCGGCCCCCAGACGAGGGAACAGGTCCGCGGCCGGGAAGCCTACATCCGGTTCAACGTGGAGGGCTTCACCTATGACTGGCACATCGCGGTGCGGCAGATTGTCGGCGAGGACCTGCACGCCGCCAGCTGGATCGAGTTCACCGGGCGAGAGGGCGCACAGCCCGGCTTGTGCTTCTTTGATCTTGGAAACGATGGCCGGATTACCCGGATCACCGACTTCTGGCCCGATCCATACGAGCTTCCAGCCAGCCGCGCCCATCTGGTCGAACGCTACTGAATTCAGTCAATGCCAAAGGACCCAACCAGACCCCCGACGTCTCCGGCCGAGGTTTGAGCCATGCCCGACAGCGGCGCCTGCCGGAGTTGCCCGACGGCGTGCGGACGGACCTCTTACGCGGGTGCCAGCGACCTGGCGACACGCCCTATACGGTAGCCTTCGTGACCTTCTCGTCTCCCAGCGCGCTGCGGGCCTTCCCCATTCGGCACAGGCCCGCCACGGGGCTTGCGATCGCTGGGTTCATCGCATTCGCAGCCGTCCTCGCCAGTTACATCTTCTACGAGGTCACACACCCAGAGATCGTGACGTCGTACCCCGTTGACCTGCATGTATATCGCATTGGTGGTCTTATAGTCCGGCACATTCGACCGTACTACGACCCGCATGTTGCGACGCCTCTCTATGACTGGCCCGGTTATACATCATTTAAGCTCAAATTTACTTATCCGCCATTTGCGGCGGTGCTCTTCGCGGTGGTGTCCGTCATCCGGTGGCCGGTGCTGCTGAAGCTGACGGATTTGGCGAATATCGGCTTGCCGGTGGCGACGCTGTGGTTCACCTATGGCGCCCTCGGGTACCGGCGGTCCTGGCCGGTACGGCTGGGGGCGACGCTGCTGACGGCAGCGGCGGTGTTCTGGACCGAGCCGGTCCTGCGCAACATCTACGTGGGCCAGGTGAACGAGGCGCTGATGGCGCTGATCATCTGGGATCTGTGCCAGCCGGACACCGAGGCGAGCCGCCGCTGGAAGGGCGCGGGTGTCGGGATCGCCGCGGGGATCAAGCTAGTCCCGCTGATCTTCATCCCGTATCTGCTGCTGGCCAGGAAGTTCCGCCAGGCGGCGGTGGCAGGCGCGGCGTTTGCGGCCACCGTGCTGGCTGGCTTCGTGGTGCTGCCCAGGGATTCAGCCAGGTGGTGGTTCAGCGGGCTGTTTGTCAATGAGACCGGGCGGACCGGGTTCGCTGGCTGGACCGGGAACCAGTCGCTGCGCGGGCTCATCACGCGGCTGATGGGCAGCGTGGCGGGCTCCGAGCATGCCTGGTTGGTGGTGGCCGCGCTGACCACAGTGCTGGGGGTAGCGGGCGCGGCACTGCTCGACCGTCAGGGCCACCTGGTAGCCGGCATTCTCACCTGCGCGCTCACCGGGCTGCTGGTGTCCCCGATCAGCTGGGACCACCACTGGGTGTGGATCATCCCCGGCGTTGCGCTGGCCGCGCATAGCGCTGCACACGCCATGGCCGCTAGCGCCCGCCGGGCCGCGGCGGGCCAGCCCGCCCCGCAACGCTGGGCGGCGCGTGCCCGGGGCTGGGCATCCAGCCCGGCCGGCTGGGGGTACTGGGCGCTGGTCGCGGGCATGCTGGCCGTTTTCGGCGCATGGCCGAACATCTTGTGGCACGAGCCCAAGAGCGCCGCCGTCGACCGCTTCGGTGTGATCTGGGCACCGCCGTCCACCGGTCCCACCACCTATGCCCGATTCGGCGACCTGCCCTCGTACGCCGAATATCACTGGCACGGTTTCCAGCTCGTCGTCGGGAACGCCTTCGTCCTCACCGGCCTGCTGCTGTTCGGCCTGCTGCTGGTGCTGGCGTGGATCGCGCCAGCCGCACCCCCCGCCGAAGCCCCGGTGACCATTGGCCCGCACCGCGGCGCGGCCATGCCAGCGGGCGGCCCGGGCCTGGCCGCCGATCCCGCCAGAGCGGCGCTGCCCAGCCCCGGCCCGCCTCCAGACGATGGCCAACGAGACACT
>Ga0207684_10007253_pt1 | contig 10012 bp, 10 predicted proteins | sample KBSK5501metaG_FD_184342 | JGI IMG/M metagenome (GOLD analysis project Ga0207684, IMG submission 184342) | Corn, switchgrass and miscanthus rhizosphere microbial communities from Kellogg Biological Station, Michigan, USA - KBS K5-50-1 metaG... | ecosystem: Host-associated > Plants > Roots >... | reverse complement strand
CCCACAGCCATCCCACCACCATCAGCCGCCATCTGCACAAGTTGGGGCAACTCGGCCTGATCACGATTACACCGCAGTGGGATGCTTTTGGGTGTGTCCGCGACGTGAACGTGTATCGCTTGGACGCCTGGCCGCGCAGAGCTATGCCCCTCCAGCGTCCACGCCTGGCTGCCGCCACGGTCCCTGAGCGCCGGCAACCTGGGCAGCCTTGCACCGTCTTGCCATTCCCTGGTCTCACGCCCAAGAGGCCAAAGGTGCCAGCATAGTTGTTCTGAACCTGTCCCGCAAGTGCTCTGGTCCTCTGTCTCCCTCTGAGCTGTAGGCATGCGCGCCTAAAACTTATACATCAGGGAGAAACGCACCGTGCGCGGCTCTACGGGATGAAAGTGCAGGTCTGGCACGCCTGCGGGTGGTTCGCCCCGCAGACGTGAGACGTAAAAGTAGTCGATGTCGTGATCTTTTGCATTGAGTAGATTAAGGACATCGAGCTGCGCACAGGATGTTCTTATACTTATAGCCCGCCTCCAAGTTAACCAAGGTGGTCGCCTTGGAACGCACGCTATTGTCCTCAATGAGCGGCCGTGGGCCGAAGTAGCGTGTCCGGAGACTGCCAAACACACCATGGGGCAAATTGACTGTGGCGCCAGTGGCCAGCACTGTTTCAATGGAACCTGGAATAGAGTTGCCCACCGGGTCATCTTCGGTAAACTTCGCATAGGAATGGGACAGGTCGAAATCCAGGCTCAACCAGGAGGTCACGGTATAGAAATTGGCCCACTCTACACCATAGCGACGGCTGGGGCGGCTCGGTGCGGTTGTCGCGGCCTGCCCGTCGAAGACAAGTTCGGAGGCTAGTGCTCCGCCACACCTAATTTGATGGATGGCTTAACTTGCCGTCTCGGCAATATGTGTAAAACACGAGCAATGCTATCCACTGCTTTAGCTGTGGTCTGGTACTAGCGTTAAATACCAGAAGGCCAGGGTCGAGTTCAGACCGGGAATCCAGGTGCTGCGTACGCCTATTTCGGCGCCTTTGCTGCGCACCAGTGGGGTCACACGCTTAGCCTGAGCGCCCGTTTGCGGATCGACGGTGAGCGTTGTCCCCCGCGCATCGTTGCTGTGGAAGCCAAAGCCCCCGTTGAGATAGATCTCCGTCTGTGCCCAGGGCCCCAGAATCAGACCAAGCTTGGGGCTGAAGATGTGAGCGGTTTTGCTGCCAGAATTCACGGCGATATCACTGTTGACGTCGAACACGAAGACATCCTCTCGTAGACCGAGCACGGTCCGCACCTTGGGGAGCCACTGGGTTTGGTTCTGGTAATAGAAGCCCACACTGGTTTCGTGGACCGTGTCATCGCGTACGGTGTTGAGCCGGACGCGTTCCCGGGTATCAAACAGGCCGACCTCGGGCATCGCATCGTGACGCATCTGGAGACCGAGGGTATGATCCATCGAGGCCCCGAGCCAGGTGGTGAACCACGTCTGGGAGACATTGCCACCCACCACGACCCGCCGATCGGCTTGCTCAATTTGGTCCCCATTGACTGGATCGTGCAGGAAAAAGGTGAGGTTGGAAAACAGCGTGAGGCGGTGATAGACCAGATAGGCGTTCGCGTTGGTAAGGCTGTGCTCGCCCTTGTACGACCACGCACTGTACAGGCTAAAGCGCGCGGTGACCCCGCCGTCGGATGGATCGATGGTCCCGAGGCGGGAAATCAGGCCCTGGTCCACCGCCCGTTGCGGGATCTGATCGCTCGAGTCCCACTTGGCATAGTAGGCCATGATCCCCAGGGTGAAGGTCGATGGCCCACGCTCCAGCGTATACTTGATGAGCCCACTGAATTTGCGGAAGTGCTGCGGATGGTCCCAGGGCCCATTATAAAAGTTACCCTCGACGGCATAGAGCAGATGGCCAGGGCCAAGCTGCGGGATCTGGGCAACCACAAGGCGATAATAGTCGTCCTGGCCCACCCCGACTTTAACGAGACCCTCAGGGAGGGTCTTGACGAGGTGAAAAGCCGCCGTGCCGGCGGAGGAAAAATCGCCCACATCCGCATAGTACGGCCCCTTCCTGAAGGTCACATAGTCAATGATCTCCGGCATGACCCAATTGAGGTCCATATAGCCCTGGCCATGAGCATGAGTGGGTAAATTGATCGGCACACCATCGACAAAACTGGAGAAATCAGTGCCGTGGTCCAGATTGAAGCCGCGCAGAAAGTATTGGTTGGCTTTCCCAGTGCCACTGTGCTGGCTCACGACCACGCCGGGCACGACTTCCAGGACTTCTCCGGGACGTAAAAACGGCCGGGTTGCAAATTGTGTCTGGCCCACCCGCCCTTCGGAGGCAGACCCAGCGATCCCTAAGAGATCATCCGCCCGGCCCGTCACCACCAGCGGTTCCAGGGTCTGTGGAGCTTCTGCCGCTGGCGGTGTCGGGACCTGCTGAACCGGGGTCTGAGCCCACAGCGGTGTGGGCATCCCCCAGCCGAATGTGATCCATAAGCCCACACCGGTCATCGCATGTCTGGCGAGAATCAAAACCCTTCTCCAGCTCATGGCGCGCTTTGTTTGCTGCGACATCGCTCTCTCCTCTGTAAGCATACGCACGTGTCCCGTCTTAGTATTGTGCACAGTCAATACGCCACAGGCTGTAAACCTCTGCTCACACGCCAGACACGCGGTAACCCACCCTGCCACCCTGGCAGCACTTGCCGTGCGCAGCACTTGCCGTGCGCAGCACTTGCCGTGCGCAGCACTTAGCCGCCATCGTTGGGTGGACTGCCACAGCGGAGCCCCTCAGGCCAGGTGATCCTGGTAGGAGCTGAGATCCAAGGAAGACGAGAAAGAGGAAGGCAAGCGACAGTAGACAGAAAAAAACCCCAACCTCTAGAGGTTGGGGTCAAGTACACGACGGTGCCACTGGCACCCTTCCCCTCGAAAGGCCCCCAGTAAAAAGCCAAGCAGGTTTCCTGGCTCGCGGCACACACCTACTCTCTGCGCCTTCCCAAGGTTTCGCACCTCAGTGGTCATCGCAGATTTCGTTCCGCTCACAGTTGCGGGGCAGCGATGGCTTCAGACCATCTTCCCTGCTCACAGCGTGAAAGCTGTGAGGCAACCCGGCTTTTTTCAAACGATAAATTGTGCAATTACCCTAAAGCAACCTCGGACGTTCTGTCAAGACAAATTTTTCTGCTGGTGCGGACTACCTCAACCGAGCAGTGTGCCCGTGCGGCAACAGCCGCCGACACGCTGCCAAGTAGAAATCGTTCGACACGGCTGAGCCCACGCGCCCCTACGAAGATACCATCCGCTTGCCAGTGCTCGGCCTCGTTGAGGAGGACGTGCTTCGGATCGCCTTCTGTGACGACGGACGAGACGGTCAGTCCCCGGGTACGCAGTGGCGCCGCCATGGCTTCGACCAGGTCGGACACCCATGTGCTCTCAGTTTCGTTCTTTGCCGCAGTGCCTGTCCCTCTCGGCAGATGCGTGAAGGCAAGGGCAGTGTACGTCCTGGCATCGAGCGCCGTGACCAGGCGTATGGCACTGCCAGGCGGCCACTCGCGCATAGCCACTGCATGCACCGCTGCTTCGGCATCGGCAGAGCCATCGACACCGATGAGGAGGTGGAGAGGGGCCTCGTCCGTCTGGTATGGACGGCGCCCTACCCGCACCGAGCAATGGGCTTCAGTGAGGACCTTGTGGGACACGCTGCCCAGCAGTAGGCGACCCATGGCAGAGCGGCCGTGTGACCCCATGACGATCATATCCGGCTGCCAGGTATCGGCCTGTTTGATCACCGCCCAGGCGGGGGCATCAGCACACGTTTCAGCACGCACGTCCCAGGCAGGAAAGGCTGTGAGTACATGGGCACGCGCTTGCAGCGCCAGGGCGCGCGCCTCTTCCACCGCCTGGGTTGCCTGGGCCCAGGCCCGCTGCACAGCCGCGGGTACCTGGGCCGGGAAAGCTGGGGCTGGGCTCGATTGTGGTGGTAGAAAGACATCCGCGACGGACAGGATCAGCGCCTCAGCCACACGCGGCAACCCGGCGCGCGGCAAATCAGCGAGCGCAGCGTCGGCACCGCTCGAACCATCGTAGGCGATCAATACTTTCATCGGGTCAGACATGCGATGTTCCTCCATGCGGCACGTATCTCCCCAAGCACAGCACGGGAGGCTTGGCCGCCCTACTACCGCACACCGTAAATCCTCCGACAGTTGTCGCCGGCGGTGCGCAGCAATTGCGGTGCGCAGCACTAGGAAGCGCCTCTGGGGACCTCGATCTCGGTAAGCAACCAGCCGAGATTCTGGATCACCTCGACAAACTGGTCGTATGCCATGGGTTTAGTGAGGTAGGCGTTACACCCCAGAGCGTAACACTGCTCGATCTCGTGCGGGTCATCCGTCGTGGTGAAAATAATCACCGGCATGTGCTTGGTGCGTGCGTCGCTCTTCAGGCGGGCCAGCACCTCCATCCCACTACATCCTGGCAGATTCAGGTCGAGGAGCACGAGGCATGCTGGGGGAAGCCTGGTACTCTGCTCCTGCCGCGCTTGCAAGAGGTGGTCGAGCGCTGTCTGCCCATCGCGCAGGAGGACGATGGCATAAGGGCAGTGTGCCCGCCGCAGATTCCGCTCAATCAAGCGCGCATGGCCCGGATCGTCTTCTATCAACAGTAGAGTGGTCGATTGGTCTGCTCGCATGCAGCTCTCCTGTGCCCAATCAGGGAGCCGAGAGGTGCAGGCCCTACGCTGCTCCCAACGCTGACAGTCTTTCCTCCCACGTCCCTGCAAAAGGCTTGCCAACTTCTGAGGATGGAGCGCAGGCGCCACGGAGCCGCTGCCTCGGGCAGGACAGGGACGAGCGCAGTGACAGCTTGTCTCATGTGGGCGGTGGGGGAGGGGACACGTGGTCAGGCTCGCCAGCTACGCACAAGCAGGAGAGGGGTTGACCCACCCCGCCGCACTGGCGGCACCTGCGGTGCGCAGCACTAGCCTTGAGCGTCAGCTCGCAGCAGGTCTATGGTGATCGTGGTACCGCCACCCGGTGTGCTCTCAAGGCGGATGGCACCACCATGACGGTCAACGATCTGCTTACAGATCGCCAGGCCCAGCCCTGTGCCTCTGTCGCCCTTGGTGGTATAGAAGGGCTCGAACACGCGGGCCAATGTGGCGCTGTCCATGCCCACACCGCTATCGCGGAAGGCGATGCGTATCTGTTGGGTTACCGTGTGCTGCGCCACAATCGTCACCGTGCCGCCACCCGGCATGGCGTGCCAGGCATTGACCAGCACATTGAGGAACACCTGGGCGAGCTGATCGGCAGACCCCCACACCAGCGGCAGCTCCGGCGAGACGTCCACAGTGACCGTAATAGCCTCACGCTGGAAGCGTGTCTCTACCAGGCGCAAGGCATGCATGAGCGGGTCATGGAGGGCGACCGGGCGCATCGGCTCGTCCTTGGCCCGGGCAAATGTCAGGAGCCGTTCGATCAGGCGGGTGATGCGCTCCGTCTGTTCGATGATGGCCTCCAGCTCCGCGGTCGCCACCCCCTGGTCCCGCAGCTGCATGCCCAGGAATTCGGCATTGCCCCCGATGATGTTCAGGGGCGTGCCGATTTCGTGGGCCAGGCCCGAGGTGAGCTGGCCCACCAGGGCCAGACGGTCGGCCCGTTGCATCTCCTGCTCGGCCCGTGTGCGCGCCGTGATGTCGCGAAACAGCACCACAGCCCCGATGACCTCGCCGTGTTCGCGGATCGGGGTGGCCGTATATTCGACGAGGAAGCTGGTGCCATCCTGCCGCCAGAAGACATCCTCGCGGACCGCGTAGATTTCCCCTGTCTGAAAGGCGGTGTGGAGTGGACACGCCTCCCAGGGCAGAGGCGTGCCATCGACGCGCCGGTGGTGGCTCAGGTTGTGCATGACTTGCCCGATGAGGGCGTCCACCTCCCAGCCCAGCATCTGCGCCGCGGCGGGATTGACAAAGGTCACCTTCCCCTGCCGATCCACCCCATAGATCCCCTCGCCGGCGGCCTCCAAAATGAGTTGGTGCTGTCGACTGAGCCGGGCGAGGGCCTCCTCGGCACGGCGGCGTTCCAGGATTTCCGCGCGCAGTTGCGCGTTCACCCGTTGCAGGTCCGCGGTGCGCACCCGCACCCGTTCTTCCAAGGTTGCGAGGGTCTCCTGCAAGGCCGCTTCGGCCTGCCGCTTCTGCTCGGCGAGACGGTGCTGCTGGAGCGCCCGGGCCACCACCGTGGGCAGCAGGGTGAGGTAACGGCCCTCCACGTCTTTGACGATATAATCACTGGCCCCATGTTTCATGGCCTCGACAGCGACCGCCTCATCGCCGTGTCCGGTAACCATAATCGTCGGTGGTACAGGATCCCACGTGCCCAGCGTCTCCAAGACCTGGAGACCGCCCATGCCAGGCATGTGGTGATCGATGAGGAGCACGTCATAGGGCGCCGCGGCGTGCTGGGTCAGGCCAGCCTCCCCATCCGGGGCGAGTTCCACGATATACCCATCGCGTACGAGCGTCCGCTGCGCCAGGCGCGCCTGGCCCACATCGTCGTCCATGACCAGGATACGGCGGGGCGCGGGGAGCGTCATGGGGTCACCTCGCCCTGAGGAATTTTGACGACGGAGAGAAAGAGGCCCAGCTGGCGGATGGCCTCGGCGAACTGCTCATAGGCGATGGGCTTGGTGATGTACACGTTGGCCCCCAGGGCGTAACAGCGCTCGATGTCCGGCGGGTTATCGGTGGTGGTGAGACAGATCACCGGGATGTGTTTCGTCGACCCATCCGCCTTGAGACGCTCCAGAACTTGCAAGCCACTGAGCCCCGGCAGATTCAGGTCGAGGAGGACCAGCAGGGGCAGGGCACGCCGCGGCCCTGCCCCGAAGAAATAGTCGACCGCCGCATAGCCATCCGTGAGCGTGATGATCTCATTGGTAATATGGGCCCGCCGCAGATTGCGCTCGATCAGCCGAGCATGCCCGGGATCGTCTTCCACCAGGAGAATGGTGACGTGTTGCGTGTCAGGCATACGAGACCTCTTGAGAGAGAGCATGGGCAATGGTGAAAGAGAACGTCGTCCCGACCCCGAGCGTGGACTGGCAGGTGATATCGCCCCCGTGGCGGCGCACCAGCGTGCGCACATAGGCTAAGCCCATGCCTTCCCCAGGGACGTCCTGTCGTCCGACCCGACGAAAGGGCTCGAAGACGCGGGGAATGTCGGCGGCGGCAATACCCCGACCGTTGTCCTGCACCGCAAACACGGTTATGCCGGGACGCTGCTCGGCGGTAATGGTGATCTCCCCGGACCGGTCGGGATCCAGATACGCCACCGCATTGGCCAGGAGATTGCCAAAGATCTGCGCCAGGGCGAGGCGATCAGCGTACACCACAGGCAACGGTCCCACCGTCACCTGGACCTGGCGCTGAGCCATCTGGTGCGCTAGCGTACGCAGCGTTTCGTGGACCAGGGCTGTGGTGGCGACCGGCTCGCATTGGAGTTCCTGGCGGCCGAGGCGGGAGAGCTGGAGGACCGCCTGGATGAGGCGGTCCATGCGCGCCACAGCCGTCTCGATGAAGCCCAGGGCTTCAGGGATGTCTGCCTCGAGGGCACGGGTGACCTCGGCGCCCTGGCGTGCCTCCAGATGTGGCACGACGGCTGGGAGCGCCGCGCTCAGTACCGCGCAGGCGTCGCGGAGTTCCCCGGCAAAGCCGTGCAGGTTAATGAGCGGCGCGCGCAGGTCGTGCGAGACGATGTAGGCAAAACGGCGAATGTCGTCATTGGCCTCCTGCAACGCGGCGGTGCGTTCTCGGACCCGCTGTTCGAGCTCGTCGTGGGCCTGCCGCAGGGCCTCCTCGGCCTGCACCCGCGCGCTGAGGTCGTGCACCATGCCGGTGAAGATGCGGCGGTCGTCCAGGCGCACTTCGCTCACCGCCAGTGCGATGGGAAACGTCGTGCCATCCCGGCGCTGTCCGCGCACTTCACGCCCGCTGCCGATGATGTGCGCCTCGCCTGTCTGGCGATAGCGTGCAATATACCCGTCGTGTGCCTCCCGATGTGGCGCGGGCATGAGCCTACTGATATTGTGCCCAATCACCTCGTCGGCGGGATATCCAAAGAGGCGCTCGGCCGCCGGGTTCAATGACTCAACCATGCCCCGCTCGTCAATGGTGATGATGCCGTCCACCGCGGTCTGCAAAATGGCGTGCTGGCGGGCTTCACTGTCCCGTAGTACCGTCTCGGTCTGTTGGTGTATAGTCTCATGCTGCTGCTGCAGTGCCTCTGCGATCACACGCAGTTCTTCCATCGCGGTCTGCAAGACCGCCAGCTCCTCCTGGAGCCCTTCTGGCAACTGGGTCGGGTGTGCGGCGGCAGCGCGCACCGTCTTTACCTGCTGTTGCAAGGTCTCGATCTTGTGACGCCAATCATCGGTAGGCATGCTCACTCCTCACGTCGGGCAAGTGTTGACCGGTAAGAGCGTACCCCGCGTACGAGGCAAGGTCAACCGAATGCCAGACAGGGCTATGCAGGGCTCGATTTTCCCCTGGCTGCATAAAACTTTTGCCCCTTCCCTGCGGCGCGGGGGAACCGGCAGGGAGGGGATGTGGGCAGCGGACAGATTGTCGCAGCAGCGGACAATCTGCGCACCAGGGCTGGATGCTGGGCTCTTTTTACAGGCTTTTTGGGTCTTTGGCCCGTTGGCAAGCCTTTTGCATGCTCATTGGCACAGAACGTAGCGTCACAGAACATGTGGAGCACTACGAATGTCAAACAGTGATGACCTGGCGCCAGCCGTATCACGAAACGAGCGTGGGGCGTTATGTGTGGGGAGACAGGACATGGACCCTATGACCCTGGAGGCGTATCGTCAACGGCTACTCAGCCGCCAACAGCAGCTGGTGCAGCGCATTTTCGAAGTCGAAGAAGACATGCAGGCCATGGATGCTGAGCGTGACATCGAACGTATGGACCGTGTCCAGGAGGAAGCAGCCGAGGAGGCGCTTACCGCCCTGGACGAGCAGGGCCGGCGGGAAGTGGAGGAGATTGAAGCGGCACTCGCCCGCATCGCGGCCGGGACCTATGGCTCTTGCGAGACCTGCGGAGAGCCCATCAGCCCGGTGCGACTTGCGGCGCTGCCCACGGCACGCCGCTGCGTACCGTGCCAGGAAATGTGGGAGCGCCAGGCGCGGCATAGGGCATAGATGTGCAGCACGTAGGGTTGCCGCCGAAAGGAAGAGCCATCTTGCAAAGCATACGCGCGCGTCGCCGTGCCACTCCACCGACTGTGACAACCACACTTACCGCCCACGTCGCCATGCTCTCACTTGCACAGCTCTGTGACCAACCGCCGCCGACGAACGCGATCTGGTCCTGGCCGGCTTCCTCGCGTTCCTCGATCCCCAATGGCCGGCGTGCGCGAAGCCCTGCAAGCGCTCCAACGTGATGGAGTCACGGTGAAGATCCTGACCGGCGACAATGAGCTGGTGACCCAGCATGTCTGTACGCAAGTCGGCCTCGATGGGCGTCAGATGCTCTTGGGGGACGATGTCGCGCAACTGGGCGATAGCGTCTTGGCGGCGGTGGCGGAACGCACAACCGTGTTTGCACGGGTCTCACCAGCCCAGAAAAACCGCCTCATTTTGGCCCTCAAGAGTCGGAACCACGTGGTGGGCTTCTTGGGCGACGGGATCAATGATGCGCCCTCGCTGCATACCGCCGATGTGGGGATTTCTGGGGCCAATGGCGTGGATGTAGCGAAAGATGCCGCGGACATTCTCCTGCGCGAGCGCAGCCTCGCCGTCCTGCACAGTGGGATCATCGAGGGCCGCAAAGCCTTTGCCAGTGTGTCGTGGGCGCGCTCTGGCGCCTCGTCGGGACGACGGCGCCTCTTGCCATGGTGACGGCGGATGCGGCGCGTGCAGCCTAGTGCTGCGCACCGCAATTGCCCCGCCAGTTTGGCGGGGTGGAGCGTCCACTATTTTGCTAGTGTTCCGGGCATA
>Ga0207684_10007250_pt1 | contig 10014 bp, 7 predicted proteins | sample KBSK5501metaG_FD_184342 | JGI IMG/M metagenome (GOLD analysis project Ga0207684, IMG submission 184342) | Corn, switchgrass and miscanthus rhizosphere microbial communities from Kellogg Biological Station, Michigan, USA - KBS K5-50-1 metaG... | ecosystem: Host-associated > Plants > Roots >... | reverse complement strand
CTCAAGTCCGGAAGAGCGGGCAACCATGAGAGGGGTGATCCTACTGATTGCTATGGCGACGGCGGTTTCCACTCTCCACGGTGAGACTTACCTCACGGAAGCGGAGGCTGTGAAGATCGCTCTTCCCAACGCAGCTTCCGTGAGCACAGAAGTCAAGCAGTTGTCGCCGGAGCAGCGTGCCGCTTTGCGACACAAGAGCGGTCTGCCCTTTCCCGAACCACAATACAAGTTCTTTGTCGGCCGCGACAAAAGAGATGGCAAAGCCATCGGTTACGCCGTCATCATGAATGAGATCGGCAAAGAGGAATTCATCACCTTCATCGTGGGCGTGAACACGAAAGGGGAAGTTGGCGAAGTTGCCATCCTTGAGTACCGGGAAACCCGTGGATGGGAGGTCAGGGACAAGCGGTTCATGCATCAGTTCCACGGGAAGAAGAGTACTGATTCCATCCAGGTGGATCGTGACATTACCAACTCTACCGGCGCAACCCTATCGGCTCATGCCATCGCCCGTGGCGTCAAGAAAGCGCTCCTGCTAACCGAAATCTTTCGCCAACAATGATATCGAGACACCACCGTCTATTTCCTGCATTTTGGGCTGTCATCTTCATCTGCCTCGGACAGTCCGTGGTGGGTGAAGCAAATCCTCGTCCAATTAAGCAGATTCGCTATGTGATGGGGACTCTGTGTGAAATCACAGTTTACCCTCAGCAAGAAGAGCTTCCTTTACCTCTCGGAAACGGTGAAATATCTGGAGCCTCCTCAGGACGAGGCATTCCAGAACCTCCCCCACCAGCACACACAACTCCAAAAGAGCAGGCCAACGCAGCAGTAGACGCTGCTTTCGCGGAATTGAAGAGGATTGACACCGTTCTCTCCAACTGGAACGCCGATTCTGAGCTGATGCGGATGAATCTTCGCGCCGCCTTGCCTGGAAACCCGCGTCCCCAGGTCAAGGTCAGCGAAGAATTGTTTCAACGTCTGCAGGTTGCTATAAGGATTGCCCACGAAACCGAGGGAGTCTTCGATCCGACAGTCGCGCCCCTTGTTCGAGCTTGGGGCTTTCTTCCCCGGTGTCCCGCAAGAGCGCCCTGCCGGGCCAAGACTCGGGCCGAGGCAATCGCAGAGGCACGACGGAAGGTGGGATGGCACAAGGTCGCGCTCGACCCGGAGACAAAGGAGGTCCAGTTTGCCGTATCGGGTATGGAAATCGATCTAGGGGGTATTGCCAAAGGTTATGCCGTTGAGCGCGCCATACAAGTACTAAAAGAGCATGGCATACACTCAGCCCTGGTAAACCTGGGTAGCAGCAGTCTGAAGGCGCTGGGTCAACCGGGCTGGCAGCCAGGTTGCCAACGAACCGAAGGCGACGAGTGTCTCGCATGGTCGGTGTCCGTTGTGAACCCGCGCGACCGCCACTTGGTGGCTGCGAAGATTTATTTGCGTGACGGAGATGCGCTTGCTACATCAGGTACGTACGAACACACGGTCGGCAAGGGCAACAACCGAAGATCCCACCTGATCGATCCGTACACGGGACAGGCTCTCGGCGGCGAGACCAGCGTGTCCGTACTCTTGTCTGATGCTGAGGTCGCGGACGCGCTGACAAAGCCATTCATTCTCAGAGGCGATCTGAAATCAGATTATGCAGACAACATCTTCCGCCTGTATCCGCGTTCCAGTGTTGTTGTAATCTCTATCCGCCATGGCCAGCTTGCGCAAAGGAAGGCAGGGTCGCGACTGGAGTCTCACATGGAAGACGGGGTAAGAGCATACTCGATGATCCGCTTGGCGCAAGCCCGCTGATCGTTTCGCGAGCGTCTGTGAATAGCTTCCGGGGACGTATCCGTCTTGTTCAGGCTTCATACCCGTAAGAAATGAACGAACAATTTTCGCCGTTGTGATTAGGATATGAGGTTGCGTCTGGAGGTCACCGCCATTCGCCGCAAGAGTTTCCGCGATGACTTCCGGTAAGCCGAAAACTCGCGAAGGGACCGCAGTTTCTGGAGATTGTCAGTGCAATAGCGATTTTCAACGTTAGCACAAGCTTGCGCTGTCTGTTCGCCTCGGAGGCTGGGTCAGTGAGTGCTATGGCGATTTTACGCCAACAACCCTTTCGAGATTTCTCGGGCGGCTTCTTTTGGTGTCCCGAGATTGCCGAGTGGGTCACATCGGGTGATTTCGCGTGTTCTGGACCCGCCGATTCGGTCTCATTTTGCGGTCCACATGACTACAGTTGATCGTGGTCTTGAACTCCACAATGCCCCGCGATGCGAGAGAGCAAGCTGCAAGAGGTCTCACAACTGATGGTTGCGGCCTAATGCAGCCCAAGTTGCGGCGTACTGAAGCAACCAGATAAGCAGAAGCTGGCTAGAACTTGGTGAGAGTACCGGCCCAGACGTAGCCGGTTGGGGTCGCAACAAAGATGATCTGGTCTGCGCCCTGAAGGATGACAAAATGCCAGCTGTTGTCGACGCCAGCAATCGTCATGGTGGTCGTTCCGGTGCAGTCCGAATTCACACTGTAGGTGCCTGCAATAGGTCGGCCGGGGATAACCACGCCCCCGAGATTCACGTTATCCGCCCCCGAAACGCTGCCATCGGCCGCAAATGAAATCTGACCTGCATCCGCGAAAGGCACGAAACCGCCGATTCGCGGGAAGCCATTCCCCGCAGACGCGAGGAGGCCGTGCGTAGCATAGCCATACGAGTTGCCATTGAGGATACCAGCGGAGCATGGCGCTGCGGCCATCAGTCGGAGGGTGCCGGAGTTAACCCCGCCGGTTGTTGCGCTGACATATTTGATCTCTTGCCCCCCACTAGTAATCACGATACTCATTGTGAAGCCGATGCCGGTAGCGAAGAAAATTGTGCCCGTGGTGCAATCTGAATTCACGCTGTAAGTGCCCGAATCGACGTGAGGGCTTAAGCTACCGCCACCGGCGGTGTCGTGCGCTCCAGAAAAATTTCCGTTTCCGTCAAAGGTGAGGTGTCCGACCTGAACAAGAGGCAGAAAATCCCCGACTTTCGGAGCGTGGGTGTTGCCGGCAGCTAGCAGCGACTCGCCCTGCCACCCATACGTGGCGTTCAGAATGCTGTTTGGGTTCGTGCAGGCGCTGTTTGCTTGGGGCGGATGCCCAACGAACAAAAGGACGACTCCAACAACTGTGCACATCATCGACAAGCGAATTCCGGACATACGTAACTCCTGAATACCAATCCGGGGCAAACGGACCCGAAGGTCAGCGCCCCCGTCCTTGGGCATGTCCACGAGAATCCCATCGGCTACCCGAGGAAGCAAGCTGCAATAGGTCGCACCACGTGTTGCAGCGTAATGCAGCTCAAATTTGCGCTGTGGGCAGCCAAGGGTTAGAATTCAGCACCGCGTCAGCACCGTCGGCGACGGCGAGAAAGAGTGGGATATGACGGATCTCTCGCCAGGCTCAACCCCAGGGCCCTCCGACCAGCCCCCCGAAGCCCACCTGGATTCGTGGAAGGAAATTGCCACATATCTGAAACGGGACGTCAGCACCGTTCAGCGCTGGGAAAAGCGCGAGGGCATGCCGATTCATCGCCACGTCCACGACCAGCGCGGCTCGGTCTACGCCTTGGGTTCGGAGCTCGATGCCTGGCTGCAAAGCCGCAGATTGCGTTTGGAAGAGGAAGAGAAAGAGTGCAGGTCCGCGGCTCCGGTGGAGGCGGAAGGTGACCACGAATCAAGAGGGAATCCGGGGACGCGTCGCTGGCTTGTTATGGGGGGGGTGGCTGTCGGGCGAGAAACCGCTGAGCACGCTCCAACGTCCGTTTCTGCTGGAGGCGAGTTAAGGAATGAACTGGAGGTCGACCAGCAATCACCGGTGACGGCTAAAGAGCGACACGTCATCCAGACGATTCCCAAGAGAGGATACCGGCTCCTTGAGCAGGTCGGTAAGCCACGAAGAGTCTCCGTCTATGCTGTCGTAGCATTCGCAGCATTGATCGTGTCGCTGGCTGCTGTGTACGGGTTCCCTTGGCTAGCCAAAATGATACCTCCAGAAGCCTTCAGGCGAGGGAGACAAATCAGCCAGAGGCAGCTCACAAGCAATCCGCCGGAACGTAGCCTGATCTGGGCGGCCATCTCCCCGGACGGGAAATATCTGGTTTACCTCGACCCTACCGGATTCTACTCACGCGTGGTCGACACGGGCGAGGTGCATCCGATTCCATTGCCGGGACGGTTTGGCAACGACTCGACCTTCGCATGGTTTCCAGACGGCACAAAACTTCTGGTAGCAGGAACCCTCATTTCTGATGAAATTGATAGTTTGTGGGCCGTCTCAATCTTCGGCGGAAGTCCGCGAAAGCTCCGCGATGGTGTGGGTTGGGCTTCGGTTTCGCCAGACGGGACCCGTATAGCGTTCATTGATAGCAGTCGACGTCCACAGCACGAGCTATGGGTGATGGGCGCAACTGGAGAGGAACCGCACCGCATTGCAGCTTTTGTGGGCAGCTTTCTCCATCAGGTCTGGTGGTCGCCTGACGGGAATCGAGTCGCTTACATGAGGGACTATCGCGATGCTAACGGTCTCCCGCGGCAAGCAATTGAGAGCTGTGACCGAGAGGGAAACCACCCTAGGGTCATTTTCTTGAACGAAAATCCCAACTCATACCAAACTGATTTCCATTGGCTCTCTGATGGACGCATTATCTTTGCCCAAGACGACGAGTCAGGCGATTCAGGATTGTGGGAAGTCAGCGTCGACCGTGTCGCTGGTACGCCTTTGAGCAAACCTCGCTCAATCATTCACTGGCCACGCGCCGGTTTCATCGGCCTGAGCGCCACCAACGACGGAAAGCAACTTCTTGTTTTGGAAGGCTCGCCACAGAACGACGTCTACTTCGGCGAGTTCGATCCGAAGTTGATGCATTTGAGAACAATCCTGCAGTTCACCACGGACGAACGAGAGGACATCCCGGCGGCGTGGACGCGTGAGAGCAAGGCGATTCTATTTGCCTCCGATCGGGGAGGAAGTTACGACGTTTACCGGCAAGACGTCGGAAGTGGTAGCCCAAAAGCAATAATCATGGGTCCCGATGATGAATCTGAGCCACGCTTCACGCCAGACGGCTCCTGGATTCTCTACTGGGCGCAGTCCAAGTTCTCATCCCAATCCGCACCGAAACGCTTGATGCGGATCCCGGCTTCTGGCGGCAGCTCGGAGCTTGTGCTAAGTGCAGGACCAACGGAAACATTTCGCTGCCCGTCCGTGCTTGGAGCTTCGTGCATCTTGACCCAACGCGAAGGGAATCAGCTCTTGTTCTTTCGATTGGACCCTATGGGAGGCAAGGGTACGCAATTCACTAAGGCCGACTACGTAGTCAATGGGCTCCCTCGTTGGGATCTCTCTCCGGAGGGTTCACGCGTGGCGCTGAGAGAAGGCTGCTGCCGAGTTCGAATACTGGACTTGAACTCTGGCGGATCACCATCAAAGATCGCAAACGAAGTCCACGTCATCAACGACGTCGCGTGGTCTGGAGATGGACAACACCTGTTCCTCACAACAGATAGCGGCCAAAGTGGTCAGATCTTCTATTCGGATCTCCACGGGCACAGGTACCTCCTCTGGGAAAGCGCAAACCGCATTTTCACCACCCCTGTACCATCTCCTGACGGTCGGTACTTGGCATTTTCAGCGCAGTTTGTTTACAGCCGCAATGCGTGGTTGCTGGAGAATTTCTAAGACTGAGAGTCGTTGGTCCCCGTTTGTGCGGAAAACATTTGGTTTCATCACAAGTCAACCCCCGAAAATGTCATTCCTCCCTGTCTTTTTCAACTTCGCAAGTTCTCGTCAGCACTTTACGCCGGATGAAAGCTGAGTTCCAGCAGTCCTTGGGATAGTTGATGTAATCGCATTATAAGAGGGCGCCCCTTTTGGAGTAGGTTGTCATCGTTCGCATGATCACCTACAAAAGGAGCACCTCGATGAGCAGCGAAAAGTATATTGGGCTGGACGTTCATCAAGCAACGATCTCAGTCGCGGTGATGGATTCCCAAGGCAAGGTCATCATGGAATCCATTCTGGAAACAAAAGCCGCTACCCTTCTGGAGTTCTTAGCTGGACTACGCGGCAGCCTGTTCGTGACCTTCGAAGAAGGTACCTGGGCCGCCTGGCTTTACGATCTGCTCAAGCCGCATGTGACCGAGGTCTTGGTGTGTAATCCGCGCAAGAACGCGCTGCTCAAACATGGCAACAAGAGTGACAAGATCGATGCTCGCAAACTCGCCGAGCGGCTGCGCCTCCATGATCTCAAGCCCGTGTACCACGAAACCGGGGTACGCATGCTGCGCGAGCTGGCCCGCAGTTATCTCACCGTGGTCAAAGATCTTTCCCGGGTCATGAGTCGCCTGAAAGCGCTGTATCGCAGTTGGGCGATCCCCTGTGCAGGCCGGGATGTTTACTACACGCGCCATCGTAGCCAATGGTCGGAGAAAATCCCCGAAGCGGGAACACGCCGGCGAGCCGAACAACTCTACCAGCAACTGGACCTGCTGCAACGCTTGCGCCAACAAGCGCGCCGCGAACTGCTAGCGGAGAGTCGCAAACATACCATCACCGCCAAGCTGCGGCAGATTCCCTCCCTGGGACCGATTCGATGCGCTTTGGCGGTGGCACTGATTCAGACTCCCCATCGTTTTCGCAGCAAGCGCCAACTATGGACCTACAGCGGACTGGGATTGGAAACTCGCGACAGTGGGGAATATCACTACGTCCGCGGGCAAGTGCAGCGGCGAAAAAAACAGGCGACCATTCGCGGCTTGAACAAGGATTACAACCATGATCTGAAAGGTCTGTTTAAAGGCGCTGCTACCCGGGCCAGTGTGCAGCCCGGACCATTCCAGGAGTTCTACCAGCGCTCGCTGGTCAAAGGCATCAAGCCGACCATGGTGCGCCTCACGCTGTCAGGCAAGATTGCAGCGATTACACTGACACTGTGGAAGAAGGGAGAAGACTTCGACATCAACAAACTGAACTCGCAAGCCGCTTGAGCGTCTCGGGTAAACAAAACTGGGGCCACTGTGCAAAGTTAAGTTGTTGAAAAATGATGGGGATAAGCTGGTAGTACGCAGCCCTGAAAAGGCTGGCGGCGGGGGTTCAAGTCCCTTCCTGCTCCGTGACCAGCGCCGATGTTCGCCTAAATGTCGGCTGAGAAACATCAGGAATGAGGATGAACGAATCCAGGCGAACCCTTTGCAGCGCGTTCTCATACTGAGTACAATTGTTCTCGGAATGAGTACACATAATGGTCTGGCCGACCTTTTATTCGGGCGCACCAGGGGTGCTATCCTCGCCCTGCTGTATGGCCGCGCCGATCAATCCTTCTACACGCGCCAAATCGCACGCGAAGTGGATGGCAGCATTGGCGCGGTTCAACGCGAGCTTGAAAACCTCTCCAAAGTGGGACTGATTGTTCGCAAGGCACTAGGCAGTCAGGTGTTTTATCAAGCGAACCGGGACGCTCCGGTATTTCGAGAGATGCATGCCCTCGTAAACAAGACAATTGGCATCTTCAGCGTCTTGCGGTCAGCGCTGCACCCTTTAGCGAAGCGAGTCCTCGTGGCATTTGTGTATGGGTCGGTGGCACGGGAACAAGAAACGGCGCAGAGCGACCTCGATCTAATGGTCGTTGGGAAGGCTACGCTTGACGAGATACTTTCGCGACTCTATACCGTTGAGAAAAGCATCGGCCGTCCCATCAATCCAACCGTATATTCCGTCGAGGAATTCAAGTCAAAACTTGCGAGCGGGAATCATTTTTTGACCGCCGTGCTCAGAGGGCAAAAGATATTCTTGCTGGGAGACGAGGATGAGCTTAGAAAAGTGGGTGGAGTACGGTTGGCTAAGGCGGGAGCCGACCAGCCCCGGTGAGATCAAAGATCTTCTGGGAATTGTAGAACGCAGCCTCGCCGATTCAAAGGTCGAAGTCGTCTCGACCGATCTTCGATTTATCGCTGCTTTCAACGCGGCGCTCTGCGTCGCGACAACTGCGCTCCGCGCCTCCGGTCATCGCACCGTCACCCAAGCTGGTCATCACGTTAAGACAATCGAATCGCTCGAGCTCACCGTTAAGGCCAGCTCCAAGGTCATCCAAAGATTTAAAACCCTTAACAATAAGAGGAACAAATCAGTTTATGACGTTGCCGGCGCCGTGTCAGACCAGGAATTGGAAGCAATGGTAAAGCTTGCGAATGAACTGAAGGACAGTACCATAGCATGGCTGCACAGATTCCATCCGGAACTATTAAAGCCCTAGGCATTGCGCCCCGCCCAGGTTTCAGTCAGCTGGTCGCCTCGGCACGCTCTAATCTCTCAATTCCTCAAGGGTCTTCCCCGTATAATTCAGGATTTGTTGATTGACGAATTCGACCTCGCCTCCCGCAGTCATCGTACAAAGCAAGCCGGGAATGCTGTCGACGATGAGACGAAAACTTTGTTCGCTCTCCCGCAGCTTGTCAGTGCCCTTCGGCCCGGTAAGCCCTGCCTGTTCCGATCCCTTCGCATTAATCAGGTAGAAGCCTCCGGTCTTTCGCGGTATGCAAAAATACAGGTCAAGCGCCGGCTGAAAGTAGTGACTTCGCGTAGAGCTGCTTGATCGCGACTACTTCAACGGGGCCGTGCGCTCCACTCGTGTGCGCTGTTTGAAAAATGTGTGCAGCCCCCGTTTCTTGGAATGACAGGCGACGGCGCATGGGAGCAAAAGTGCTGCGTCATGAAGACCTCATGTCAACCCCGTCCCCCATCGTGGCTATCCCGACTCATGGTTTCCCCCTGGCTGCCGGGCGAAGGAACTGTTCCGGCGCATCCTTCGGCACGCTGAAGGGAGTGGCGGACTTTGGCTCGGGGCCGAATTTCGCGAATGTTGCAGGATTGTCACGAAAATGGTTTTCCAGTGTTTTTATCCGTGTTCCGTCGGCGGGATGGTCGGAGAGAAGCTGAGGGAGTTGCTTAATGTCTGCGTTCTGGAAATCTTGAAATAGCCATACAAGTCCCCACGGGTTGTAACCGGCGGCCGCGCAGATGTCGGATCCAGTCACGTCTGCTTTGGATTCGGCATCGCGCGAGTAGCCGAGCGAGTGCAGGTGGCCGATCAGCGCGATAGCAATTATGTGGGCCCTGGTTGGTCCCAGCAAGACGGCAGCCGCTATCTCACGCCGCTCGATCTTCTTCTCCTTCTCCATGAGGCTCATGCTGTCCCGATGGATCGTGTGTGAGACTTCGTGGCAAAGAGTCCCGGCCAGTTCCTCGGTGTTCTTAACGAAATACAGCAACGAATCCACCACGTAGACGTTTCCCCCCGGCGTCGCAAACGCGTTTGGCTGGGATTCATGGACCAGGAAGAACTTGAATGGGTGCGGGTACCGAGGCTGGGCCACCCGAGAAATCGCATCCGCCACGGGCTTCAGGCTGTCGTAGAGGGGAGAGGATTCGATGATTTCCCCCTTATCTCTCAGTTGCTGGTACATCTCTTGCCCAAGCTCGGTTTCCTGGTCGGTCACCGGCTCGGGACGTGGCGCCTGAGCCGCGCACACAACCGTGAGGATCAGCAAGAGCGGCGCGATTCCGAATCCCGGTTTCACGAGTCTAGTCGCGAGCATTGTCTCTCTCCTCGGCACAGCATCTTCCACGATGCCAAGATGTGTTCTTGAGTGCTCAGTCGAGAACACAGGCGGCATGTTTCCAGTCGCATTGAAGTTCAGTTTCCTTCGCGTCGTCAGCATCTGAGCAGTCGCTCAACGCGTTTACACAGGGAGGCCTTTTCGACCTCCCTTTGCACAGACTGCCTGAACCGAGTTGAGGCGTCTCGCATTACGAGGCCTTGGCCTTCGCAGCCGCTGCTTTTTCCTTAAGCACCCCGACCTTCGCCTGCGCCTGACGCTCCGTAGCCTCGCGTCTCTCCTTGGCCTTTTGCAACTGCGCTTGAATCTTGGAGTCGAGCTGGTTGACCTTTTCCTCGAGCTTCGCTTTGCGGTCGGCGT
>Ga0207684_10007246_pt1 | contig 10020 bp, 10 predicted proteins | sample KBSK5501metaG_FD_184342 | JGI IMG/M metagenome (GOLD analysis project Ga0207684, IMG submission 184342) | Corn, switchgrass and miscanthus rhizosphere microbial communities from Kellogg Biological Station, Michigan, USA - KBS K5-50-1 metaG... | ecosystem: Host-associated > Plants > Roots >... | reverse complement strand
GGCAGCGCCGCCGAAGTAGTTCGTTTCCCTTATCACAATGGCGATTTGAAGGTGAGCGGATCGCCGCAACACATCGCCGACCTGCCAGATCGGGGCTGGTTCGGGCACAGGACTCGGGCCGTAGAATTTTCGCGCGATGGTAAGCGAATGTTTCTCGCTGTGGGCTCGGCATCGAACGTGGACGATCCCGACAACACGCCGCGAGAGAAGGACCGTGCGGGCATTTTGGCCTGCGATCCCAAGAATTGCGTGTTGAGCGTGTATGCCTACGGCATTCGAAACGCGGGAGGTGGGATTGCGGTGAATCCGCAGACGGGTGAGTTGTGGTGCTCGGTGAATGAGCGCGACGCCCTGGGGGACAACCTTGTCCCCGACTACATCACGCACGTGCAGGAAGGGGGATTCTATGGCTGGCCGTGGTGGTATATCGGCGCGCATCAGGATCCGCGGCATCAGGGCAAGCATCCGGAGTTGAAAGACAAAGTCATCGTTCCGGATGTGCTGCTGCAGCCGCACAACGCGTCGCTGGAGTTTACTTTTTATCAAGGCCAGCAGTTCCCTGCCGAGTACAAGGGAGACATTTTCGCCTCCGAGCACGGCTCCTGGAACAGAGCGGTGCGCGTGGGCTACGAGGTGATCCGAGTGCCACTGCACCAGACCGGCCACGCCAGCGGGGAGTATGAAGACTTCCTCACCGGCTTCGTGCTGCCAGACGGCAACGTATGGGGACGTCCGGTAGGCATAACCGTGGCTTCGGATGGTTCGCTGCTGGTGAGCGACGACGGATCAAACTCGGTGTGGAGAGTTAGCTACACGGGGAAGTGACGGGAAACATCCCCGGTAGCTCTGGTTCGGATAAATGGTGGGCGCCCGCGTCCGGGCACTTGCCGCCACATGCGCCAAAGATGCCGCGCGATGCGTTGTGCGCCAGAAACACCGCCGCGCACGAGCATGCGAACGTCCCCAACCGTGGCCGTTGTCACCAAATAGAACGTTAGAACGCCACCGAGAACATTGGTCACTTGGGATTTCATGAGCGCCGGGTACACCGCGCTTGCGGCCAGGCTGAGCATTGATATGACAAATACGTTTCCACTCGATGCCGACGGGAACCCTTGCGCAACGACATCTACAGCGCCAGACAGCAAACGCTGCTTAATCGTCGGTTCTGGTATTGTTTCAAGACGCGATGATCAGCGGATTCGTGTGTGTGGCTATCGATCTATTCGTGAGCTCTGTCTCGACCTTCAGCCTATCAATGTTCTGACCGGTCCGAACGGCAGCGGGAAATCAAACTTATACAACTCGCTGGTGCTAATCGGGCGAGCTGCGCAGGGACAACTCGCACACGCAATAGCCGAAGAAGGTGGGACTCCCAGCGTGTTCTGGGCTGGAGGTGAGCGCGTTCGATATCAGCGCAAGAGGCCTCCGAAAAGAGTCGTGCTTGGGTTCGAGGGGGAAGAGTTCGCTTACGAGCTACAAGTAGGACTACCGGGTTTCAACGAGCATGCCTTTGGAACGATGTTCAAGCTGGACCCCCGCGTGAAAGGAAGAGTACATCTGGCCATCAGAAACGAAGCGCAGGGTCTTGATGTTAAAGCGGGACGAGCCTTCAGGGTTCTTTCGCAGATTATTGATCCTCATCTTTACCCGGAAATAAGTGCGCTTCGAAACGAGATCTTAAAGCTGGCGGTTCTATCACCATTTCCGTATGGTTACGAAACTCCGAAGGGAATATGATTACCTACCCTTTCAAAATCTCGAAACACGGGACCGACCTAGAATCTCCTCTTCGACAGCCACAAATCGGTGTACAAACAACCGTGCTGAGCCATGACGGTTCGGACCTGGCCGCTGCGCTCCGGACGATTTTGGAAATTGGAGACGAGACTGTTCTTCGCGAGACGATCACCGAAGCCTTCGGGGGTGCCACACTTCTCATCGAAGCCATTGACATTTTATTCAGTATCAGGCTGCAAATTGCCCGGACTGCTGCGTCCGCTCCAGGTACGGGAACTCTCGGACGGACAGTTGCGGTTTTTATGCTTATCCGCAACATTGCTGAGCCCCCGCCTGCCGTCGCTGCTCGCACTCAATGAGCCGGAAACTAGTCTTCATCCGGATCTCATCAATTCACTGGCTCGCTTGATGGTCCGGGCAGCGAAACATACTCAGCTCTGGATCACAACCCATTCGCGCCGCTTGGCTGAAAGTATCGAGCAGCATTCCGGCCTGCCGCGCGTGCGTCTCTGCATGGTGGACGGTGAAACGAAGGTCGATTCATCGACTGGCCCCAGATAGCTGTTGTAATCAAGGCGATTGCGCTCAGAACCGGATCTGAATGAGGAAAGGACGTGACTCACTCATCTCTGACGGTACGCTGATCCCATAGGGCTGTCAATTCGATGGTTGTCGGCGATTTCCGGTGAGAAATATTGGCCACGTCCCGCGCAACGGCATTTCCGTAGATTTACGTCTGGCAATTTCCACCTGCGCCACGTTAGAGCATCCTCGCTCTCATGCAAGGCTTGAAGCCGGTATAGGCGCGCGATGACAGCCTCAATGACCGCCTACCGCGCTACCGCCAGATCAAGATCAGGAAAGGAGGATAATAGTTGCCTCACGAAGGAGTTTCTTAAATGAGCACCCAAACCCTCCTGCAATCCCTGAAGGAAAGCATTCTCAGCCAAGCGAGCGTGAAAGCCGTCTACGGCGAACCCATCTCAGCCCACGGCAAAACGGTCGTACCAGTTGCAAAAATAATGTATGGCTACGGCGCCGGGGCAGGCACTGGTGGTGTGGGCGATTCCAGTGCGCAGGGCGAAGGCGGGGGCGGGGGTGGAGGAGTGAGGGCTATTCCTGTTGGCGTTATAGAGATCAGTGACCAGCAGACCCGGTTCGTTCCGATTACCGACCGTAAGATGCTGACTGGAGCAGTGCTCGCGGGCATAGGCTTTGGCATGTGGCTCGGTTGGCGCAGGAGGCGCTGAGGTGTGTGAGAGATTAAGGCTGCTATGTACGTCGTCACCGGCGAAACTGCACTCCGTGCCCTCGCATCGACATCGTTATTTTTCAATGTCGAAATAAATCTTCGTTGTGGTGCGGTATTTGACGATCTTCTTGCCGTCTAGTTCCATTTCTAATTCCGCCACTCGCGCCCATTTCATGCCGCGAACCGTCTTTGCCGCTTCTGCCACTGCGTTTTCCGCAGCCTTCGCAAAGCTCTCTTTGGATGTTCCCACTACATCAATAACTTTTTGCGCCATTTGCGGTTCTCCCTGATTTTGATTTCTCACCCTGATTGTGCCGCTGGTCTGCGACTGTCACCGCCCCCGCCTCCGGCAGTTCACCCACCCACCCATCGTCGCTGCGGTCATCAGGGATACCGCGTACCATTGGGCATGCATTCAGACAGTTTCAGCTTAGAACCTTCTGATCGGTCGGTACGTGCCGATATCTTCGTTCGAGAACAGCCTGACGAGGATGAAGATGAACCGAATGAAGACGACAGCAAGGAGGATGATAACGGCGATGGCTACTCGGAGTGACCGTTTGCCCGGCATTGTTTCGTGGTGAACTCATGAATCGTGAACATTTCGTCAAGGTAGTCGAGGAAACGGTAGTGGGTCAGTATAATTTCCGCAGCGCATAGCGTGCGCCACAGAGCGGATTGACAGGGGGGTTTATGCTGAAGGCCCGGGGAGGAAAGGTCGGCTAGTCCGCATGGTAGCAATCGTCTTCTCCATGCTTGTGCTGATAGGGGTGTTGAGTATTTTATAGCGATGTGGCGATGAAATTCCGCGTTAACAGCAGAGCTTCCTCCCCCAGAAAGCAAGTTCTCGTGGTGGGTGCGCGACTCTTCCGAAGTCGCCCGGACGTATCAGGAACTCTTTCCGGACAGCTACCTACCGTCGATTAGTCGATATGCTTTCTGGCTGATGGTGGCGGCAGCCCTCGTATTTTTATCAATCTCCCTGTGGAAATCAAACTGACCCACCACCGAGGAAATTCTCGACTCGCTTCCACAGGAATTTCGCAGTAATATGTATCGAACTATCCGTTTTTTTCGTGTAGGAGCTCACTCTGATGTTACTTCGCGCTTTCGCCGTCGCCTTAGTCGCTATGTGCCCGCTCCTTGCCTCTCAAGCTCCTCCTCAACTCGGGCAACCCGCTCCTCGACCCGGGCAGCCCGCTCCCGACTTTACTCTTACCGACTCCGCTGGCTCGCCCGTTAAGTTATCCGCGTACAAAGGGAAAGTAGTTCTGCTCGACTTCTGGGCTACTTGGTGCGGTGGCTGCAAAGTTGAGATTCCCTGGTACGTGGAGTTCCAAAATAAATACCGGAACGACGGACTCGCGGCCATTGGCGTTTCCATGGATGACGACGGCTGGAAATCGGTGAAGCCGTTCCTCGAAGAGCACAAGCTGAATTATCCAGTCGTGATTGGCAACCAAGATCTAGCCAGCCGATACGGCGGACTGCCTTCGCTCCCTATGACCTTGCTTATTGACCGCAACGGGAAGATCGCCGAGTCGCACGCAGGCATGGTGGACAAAGACGCCTTCGAGAATAAGATCAAGACGCTCCTTCACGAAAGCCCTGCTAAGTAAGGTCGCGGCTAGCGGCGTTGAGAATCGGCCTTTCACCTGCCCCCGGTTCGAGTTGCCAACCCAGATTTCTATCCGATCTTCGAAAACGCGGAGCAAATAAAACAAGGCGCCTTCAACAACGGCCCGGCCGCTAGCGTATCGCGCTCATCGACGCGCGGGACATCGCAGCTGTGGCTGTCGTCGCGCTCACCGAGGAGGGGCATGCCCGAAAGACCTACGACCTCAATGGCCCAGAACTACTTGACATGATGAGGATCAACGGCCGTGATCTTCTCATCGGGGGATTGCGTGGCTGGCGCAAGACAAGGCCGCACTCGGACTGCTTGCGATTCCCGAGCATTGCGAAACGGCTCTCTCATGGTAGAAGAACATGAAAAGAAGCAGACATATGGTGTTGAGCCGTTGAATATCTAAGCTTATTCCAACATGGCCCTTCAAATCGGCAAGGCCGAGACTGAGCATGCAACCGGTGAGAGTGACCAGTCCAGCGCCGGTGACGACTCCCAAGATGCCGAGCAGTGGGCGCGTCGACACTTCCGACGGAATGGCCGCGGCGGCAGCGCGCGCGATATCTAACACGGATGGGCGAATTGTGAATCTCGAAGCTGCCATACGTCAAAAGATCTCCAGCGGCGGGAGCGTTCATGCCTCACTTGAGCAAGTACATTTCCAATCAACACAGCTCAGCTAAACTTCGGGTTGCGGCTTGCGCTCGAAGAAATGGCAAGGCTCTCCCTCACTGGACGTTGTCGACTGCTTCCCTCGTACGTTAACGACGTGACGCGTGACACGATCACACGTGACACTGACACCGGCTAACGACAGCTGTTCTCGGCAAGCCTCAAGGACTGGGTTCATTTTGGCCGTCACGCATGAGTCTGTGCTAGCTGCGGATGCTGAGGTACATCTAGAGAGTTCTATCGAGAGCGAGATGCAAAGGCCGACGAGATCACGAGCTCGGGAAAGCAAACATCCAATCACGGGCATGGGCAGGTGAACGGAAACTGAAATGCAGTGAGAAGTGCATGCTGAAGGGCATACGTAATCAACAATTGCGGCGACACTCGCTCCAGTCTAGTTTCGCCGCACCGAAAGGAAACCCATGCACCACAAGAAATTTCTTACGATCACTGTGATGTTAGTCGCGTTCGCATCGGCGAATTCGGCATTGGCGCAGAATTCCCCATCTCCAAAAAAGGATGCGGTCAAAACGTCGGTCACGAACGACGGGTCCGAACAGAGCCCTGACGATTTCATGCAGGTCTTGCGCAGAGATGTAAGATCTCAGAAGAAGCAGATCATCGCTGAGAACATGGACTTAACCGACACTGAGGCCGAGAAGTTTTGGCCAGTCTACGATCAGTACGCCGCCGAGCTCTCCAAAATCTATGACACGAAAATTACATTACTGAACGACTATGCTGACAATCACAGCAGCATGACGGGTGAGCAAGCCGAGACTTACATCCGTAAGCGGGCCGAGGTTGAACAGTCGATCATGCAGCTGAGATTGAAATACATTCCCGCGTTCCGTAAAGTGCTCTCCGGCAGGGAAACCGCATTGTTCTACCAGCTCGACTGGCGGCTGGGTCTAGCAATCGAGGTGGAACTGCTACAAGTGCCCCTAATCAATCAGTAATTGAAGTCCTTCTCAAACGTATTTTGCCCAATGATGAGGCCCCCGAATGGGAATCGGTGCCGCTTTTCGGGAGTCCTCTTTGGGCGAAGCTTTGCTCGGCGTGGAGCCCGTCCTTGGGAGTGCATAGGGCCAGGTTGTGCTGGGATCCTGCTGTCTTGTGCGGAGTCCGTGACACCTCCCTGAACATGTCGCTGAGGGGCTCCAGTGTAAATTCAAAATCCCAACCTGACGACCCTCCCCTGCGGCTTCAGGGATTGGGTAGTTCGATTTGTTCACCGGGTATGGACTGGTTCCTCTCGATAATTTCAATCGGCACGGCGCAGACAGCTTCTGCGATCGACACCAACTGAACTAGCGTCAATGGATTTGTACATTTTGCCGGACTAAGATTCTTTTCTAATGTCCCTTAGTCGCCGTCGATCCAGTTGCCAAGCCTGCAGGCACCGGAGTCAGCAGCTTTTCGATTGCCCGCTCCATCGTGTGACTCATTTCGGATACCACCGCAGGCACATCACGCTTGTTGACGTCCCCTACCTCTGAGACAGCGTTGGTCCAAACGGTGGCGCCGGTGACGAGGTTGGTCACCTCGGCGGAAATCGACACCTCGACTTTGACGCCGCCCTCATAGTCAATTTCCTCGAGCTTCTCCAAGCGTCCGTTGAGCACGTAATTGATGTCGGCACGCCCGTCGTAACGTTTCACCCGAGCGAAGGAGCCGCTGGCGCGAAGGCGCTCGACCACAGAATCGGTAACGAACTCGCATGGATCAGTCGCCCAGCGGTGGTAAGCATAGAACCCAATCTGTTCCGGAGACGCCTTGTACACAATGGCCCCCTGCCGCAGGTAAGTGGGCCCGCGGAATTCGCGGATGGCCAGAGTGGCATGGGCATCTTCTCGAGCGGGAGGATCAGGCGGCGCAGGCAAGTTAAGAGTGTAGTAATTTGCATACCTGATCCTGCCTCCACACCCAGGGAGGATCGCGAAGGCTGCGAGAGCGAAGACAACGGTCATCAAAGTTCTTTTCATATTCACCTTGTGGCGCTACGTGCCCGAACCGGCCAGCCCCGCAGTCGCGCCGTTCAGTCGCTTTATTTCGGCACTTTCCTCTCTTCGGGCTGTTTGATCCGAATCAGGCTCCACGGACGCTGCTTGACAGAGTCGGTCAACTCGTCCAGGTTTTCCGTGGCCGTCCTCAGGTTCTCGATCGTATCTTCAATCTTGTAGTCGTTCGCCCGTGCCAGGACCTGCATGTCAGCAAGTAATTGCTTGGCTTCGAGCAGAGTGCTCTGCAGCTCAGCCAGGTCTTTGCGGATTGGCTCGCGCACATCGCTCACGGTGCCGTTCATGTTTTGAATGGTTTCATCGGCGTGCTGACTCAGCGCGTTCAACTGATCGGTGAGACGGTCAATCTTCGGCCGTTCAGTCGCCAGCATTCCATTGACGTTATCGAGGAGGGCTCGGATCTTCTGCTGATTGGGTTTTCCCGTCACAGTATTCAGGTTTGCGAGCAGGGTGCGCGCATCTCCGCTGATTCCCTCCAGTTCTCCCCGCGCCTGCGTGATCAAACCGTTCGCGTTGTCCGCCACAACGGCCATCTTGCCGGCAATCTCGTCCAGGCTGGCGGCTTCCTGTGATGAAATGGTTGAGCCCGGTGGAAGACGTCTGGCGTCGTTGCCGCCTGTCGTAATGGACAGTGCGGCTCCACTCATCACGCTGACCAGCCCCAACTTGGCTACAGACTTTTCGTTCACCGGGGTGTTCTGTTTCACATCAATCAGAATTTCGATCTTGGAAGGGTCCGACGCGGCAGGCCGCACCGCCGTCACCTTTCCCACGTTGATGCCGCCAAACAGCACCGACGCTCCCGGCTCCAGCCCACCCGCATAGCGCAGATATGTGCGGTAGGGAACGGTGTGTCCGCTGAACTGCGCATTGATAAGGTAGATAAGCGTGAATGCCAGGATCGAGAAGCATCCAAGGACAAAGGCTCCAACCTTTGCTTCCGTGGTCACGGGTATGTCTCCTGAGACTGCATGTATTTTTCGAAGTACGCGGCCACAGCCGGCGCTTTCGCTACGTTCTCGGGAACGCGATCAAGAAACTGGCGCACTCGGGGATTTTGGCTTGCTTTAAGTTCATCTTTCGTGCCAACCGAGCTGAATGAGCCCTGGTACAACATGGCGATGCGGTCGGCGATGCGGAACGCGCTCGGCAGTTCGTGAGTAACGACAATGACCGTCATTTGTAAAGCTTCCTTGAGGAGCAGAATCAATTCATCGAGTTCCGCGGCGACGATGGGATCAAGCCCGGCCGATGGCTCATCGAGCACGAGGATTTCAGGGCCGAGCGCGAGCGCGCGCGCCACGGCCGCGCGCTTCTTCATGCCACCCGAGAGTTCCTGGGGAAGTAACTTGCCAAACTCCGCGAGACCGACTGCGGTCAGCTTCATCCACACCATGAGGTCAATGATTGAGGGTGCAAGCCTGGTGAGTTCACGCAGTGGCAAAGCGACGTTATCTTCGACTGTCAGCGAGTTGAACAGAGCTGCGCTTTGAAAAGCCACGCCTATGGAGCGGCGGATCTTCTTCAATTCGGACTTTGAGCAACTCGTAATATCCATACCCTTTACGTGGACGCTGCCTGACTTCGGGCGCTCCAGCCCGATGATCTGGCGTAACAAGGTGCTCTTTCCGGAACCGCTGCCACCCAGCAACACCATCGTTTGTCCGTGCTCAATGTCCAGACTCAAGCCATCTAGCACGCGGCGCCCATCGTATTCGACAACCAAATCGCGAACGGAAATGATCGGCATCAGAGTTTCACCGTGAAATAAAAGATGGTGGTGAAAACCGCATCTGCGACGATGACGAGGAAGGTCGACTTCACCACCGCGCTGGTGGTGGAGCGGCCGACCGAATCGGGACCTCCGCGGACACGGAACCCTTCCAGACATCCAACGTGAGCAATGATGGTTGCGAACACCACGCTCTTGATCAATCCCGTGATCACGTCGCGCAAGTTGATGGAATTGAACACATAGTGGACGTACAACCGCGGCGCTAGGCGAGTGCTGAAGAACATGAACAAACCACCGGCCAAAATCCCGAAGAAATTCGAGATGATGCTGAGGCAGGGGACCGAAATCAAAGCCGCCAGATACTTGGGTGCGAGCACAAACTCCACCGGCTCCAGCGCCATGACGCGGAGAGAATCGAGTTCCTCGGTGACCTTCATGGTCCCGATTTCAGCGGCGAATGCCGAGCCGGATCGTCCGCTCACGGCAATCGCCGTGAGCAGTGGGCCGAGTTCGCGCGTAAAGCCGACGGCGACCAAGTCAATGACGTATTGTATAGCTCCAAAGCGGCGCAGTTCAGACGCTCCTTGCATCGCGAGAATGAATCCAGTGCAGATCGCCATCAAAGAGACCATGGGCATTGCATCGACGCCGATTTCCAGCATCTGCCTCACAGTAGCCTGCCAACGGTAACGATTTCCTACAAAGGGTAGCGCTCGTCCCATGGCCCGCAATGTGGCCCAGAGCTGAATATTCAGACTTCCGACGTAGTCAAGATGTTCGATCGTTCTTTCGCCGACGCTTTCGAGAACATTGGCCATCAAGATACCTTCTGTCCGTTATTGCTGGCTTCGAACAGGGCCAGCACGCCCGTGACCTCGAATAGCCGGAGTACAGGACCGTTGAGTCCCTGCAAGCAAAACTCAATGTGATGATGGCGCGCGATTCTAAGAGCTTCGATCAGGGTCGCGATCCC
>Ga0207684_10007243_pt1 | contig 10024 bp, 9 predicted proteins | sample KBSK5501metaG_FD_184342 | JGI IMG/M metagenome (GOLD analysis project Ga0207684, IMG submission 184342) | Corn, switchgrass and miscanthus rhizosphere microbial communities from Kellogg Biological Station, Michigan, USA - KBS K5-50-1 metaG... | ecosystem: Host-associated > Plants > Roots >... | reverse complement strand
GATGGCAGCCCCCTTCTTTCCGGTCGCGCTTTACGATCTACCGGGAAAGATCAAAATCGAAAAGCTTGAGACGATGGATTTCAAGATCGGCAAAGTGCATGTCCGTGCAAGATTCATGAATCATCCAGGCGTTTGCGTTGGTTATCGCCTTTTTACCAGTAAAGGCTCGATCGCTTTTCTGCCTGATCACGAACCATACGACGCCTTCAAACTGCACTCGGCAAAGTCACATTTGTTGAGCCCGGAGCAGACGCAAAAACGAGCTCGCGAGGATCGGGCCGAGCTCGTGAAATTTCTCCAAGGTTCCGATATTCTGATCCTCGATACCCAATACACCGACGAGGAATATCAGTCGCACGTAGGCTGGGGCCACGGCTCGCTCAGCACCGCGATCTCGCTCGCCCGCGATGCTTCTGTTCGAAAACTCATTCTTTTTCACCACGACCCGACGCACGATGACGATATGATCGACAAGATGGTTCAGACCGCGCGAAAATTAGCGGCCAAGAGCGAAAGTTATCTGGAAGTCGAAGGCGCACGCGAAGGCGCCGAGATCACCTTGAATTGACTGCCAGTGCGTCGGATTTCCATCCGCTTGCGAAGCGCGCAAATTCAGCTTTAGGTCTTGTCCCCAGCGCGTTTGCCTCGTGGTGTAATGGTAGCACCAGAGATTCTGGATCTCTTTGTCTAGGTTCGAGTCCTAGCGAGGCAGCACCCCCTCTTTCCCTCGTAGAAAGATTTTGAGAAACGTCTTTGACTTCATGATTTGTTCTGACTATCGCCGCTTGCCGGTCGGGTCGGTAAAGCAGGCATACCAAAACGGTGTGCGCCGCTTCCCGTTTCGCTCTGCCTTATCTCTCACCACAGAAGCCATGTCGTAACGGTTCTGGGCGGCCAGCGCATAATGTGGATCAAGAGCTAGCGCATGGGTGAACGCATGTTGAGCGTCAGTCCAACGGCGAACCGGCTGTAGGTAAGTCGCGCATACGCAAGCGCGAAATTCGGATCCCGCGTCAGCGCTTGCCGATAGCGATTCGGGATGAAGTCGGGGGGAATTTCTTCGCCGAGCTGAAGCGGCGCAACGCGAGCACTGCTGCAAACATCGACATGCGAAAACGCTCTTGATACAATCGCATTCATGCCCAAGAAAGGTCGCGACAAAAAGTCGGCTAGGCGGTCGCGTAAGACGTTCCGGACGCGCCCTCGGTATGGGTGGATACCAGATCTTCCCGATCATCGGGACAAGCTCTACGAAGCGCGTTGGAAATCGCGGCGCGCGCTGCCGCCCCGCGTTGATCTCCGGGAAAATTGCCCGCCGGTTTACAACCAAGGCAAACTCCACAGTTGCACGGCCAACGCCATTGGCGCAGCCATCGAGTTCGATCAAATCAGACAGCAATCGTCCGAGACTTTCAGACCTTCTCGCCTTTTCATTTATTACAATGAGCGCTGGATGAACGGCACCATTGATTCCGACACCGGCGCTGGAATTCGCGAGGGCATTAAGACGGTCGCAAAGCGGGGCGTCTGCCCCGAGTGGTGGTGGCCTTACAAGATCAGAAAGTTCCGGAGCAAGCCATCACGGAAATGTTACCGCGAAGCCAAGAAACACCCCACGTTAGTTTATCACCGCTTAATGCGAAAGCTTGCGCACATGAAAATTTGTCTCGCCTCCGGGTATCCCTTTATCGTCGGCATCACCGTCTTCGACAGCTTCGAATCTAAAAAGCTCAAGCGCACGGGGCGCGCGTCCATGCCCAGGCGGCATGAGAAATCGCGGGGCGGGCACGCTGTGCTCGCGGTCGGTTACGAAGAGGCGCACCGCCACTTTATTGTCCGCAACTCGTGGGGCACGAATTGGGGAATGAACGGCTATTTCACCCTCCCATATGATTATCTCAACCATCCCCATTTAGCTGACGATTTCTGGACGATTAGGGTCGTGAGATAAAAAGTCTGCTCTGTCCGCTGCGCTATAAAGTCCGCGCGGGCGCCTTAAGGGATTTTGCTCTGCGCAGTTATTTCCTTGCATTCGTCCGCTGCGACGGCCAATCTCTTATCTCTATTATGGCAAAGAAAAAGAAAAAAAGCGCCAAGACCAAGCCGAAAAAGACCAGACCGCGCAAGTCGCGCTCAAAGGGCAGAATCTACGGCGGGCCTCCGAACGTTCCAAGCTGACCGATACTCCACTGACACAACTCTGCCCGGCGTTCGGGAAGCTGGAGCAAACTTGGCGACGGTCAGAAAGTAGTGCGTTTCGCTAGTGCCGTTTGGGGCGGGACGGTTAGCTTCCGTTAGCACGTGCCTGACCCGGCGCGAGTAGGTCCGTCTGGGCGCCGGTGCAGGTAAACATCAACCCCTGTATTCGCTTGCGCCGAGGCACTTCCGTCCGTCGAATATCAGCGTGGGATAATGGCGACCCGGCTTTGCGATGAAGTGCAGAAATAATTGAATATACCCTCCGGTGCGAAACGGTTCCCGCCAATGTTCAACCTCGGTCCCAGCGTACACGCACCCATCGCCCTCGAACATCTCGACTTTGGTTTCGCCCAAGTTAGGTGGTTTCAGATGTATTACCGACGGATTAGAACCCTTCGGAATTTGGATTGCCACGGTCACGGAGATTTCGCACGCCGCACGATCCGTGTGTCGAACAAGGGCCTCACCTTTCGCGTACTGTCGCGTATAAGAATAAGTTGGCGCTAGATCGAACCCAACCAAGCGGCTTACCTTTGGCCGAATCCATTCTAATACGGCATCCAAAGCGGGATCGCCACCGAGCGCCAACGAGGACGGACATTGACTATCTTTGTGGAGCTTATCGTTGGCCATCAAAATGGAGTAATACACTTTCAAGTAGTTCAGAATCACTGGCGGCAATATTCCTCTGACTACGAGATAACGTCTTTTGCGGAATTTTAAGCTAGTTTGGCGATAGCTGTTACGAGGATTGCGGCTTATTTGCATTAAAAAATTCCCGTTCGCAAGAATTTTACTCACTTGATCTCCTCGCGCGGAATGTCACGACGAGTCAGAGTGCCCGGCTCCACCTGACTCGTCGCTCCAATAACTCGGCGCGCCTGGCGCGACAGGTTCATCCCGTAAATGCCTTGACTCATAAATGATATCTTAGCAAAAGAAAGGATCATCAGTCTTTTCAAGTCGAATGTGCCTTGTCCTGAGTTCATCAAGAAGTGATCTTTACCGATTGAAAACGGTTCCTCTCGCTGGCGATCTCCGCTAGGAGTAGATGCTCTATGTTCTTTTTTGGTCCTGGAGACAAGCCAGATTTGGAAGCAGAAGCGCTCGTCTAGATGAGTATTCCGTTCGTTTTTGTGGGAGGCGTTCTTAGTTCACGCGAGTGTCGTCTTTTGAAAAACGCGGGGTCCGCTGTGGGATGGAAACCAGCCACCATCCTTCGCGGATCGAAGGCGGTCCTTGATAAAAGCGTTCGCAATGTTCGCGTGTCCGGGCTTAAGGCCCCCACGGACGAAATAAGGGCGATTGTCGAAAAGATAATTTCGACAGCGCGGTGCATTAGCGACAAGGCGTTCAATATTTCGATTAAACAGCCCGAGGTTGTTCTAGGGATCTTGCGCTACGAAACTGGTGGAAAATACAAGTGGCATATCGATCACGGGCGGGGAACAGCGGCACGTCGAAGAATCAGCGTCGTCATTCAGTTGTCAGCCGAAAAAGAATATACGGGCGGCGGTCTTCTGTTTAGAGCTCGGGGTGGTATCTATGAAGCTCCCAAACTTCAAGGAACGGTCGTAGTATTTCCCTCGAAAAGGACAATCCATGCTGTGCAGCCTGTTTCTTCGGGAATCCGGTATTCGGGAGTGCTATGGCTGTAGGGCTGTTTTCAGTCACCCAGCGAAACGGACTCGTTAGCCTGTTTCACAACCAGGCGCCGATCTTTCGGCTGGCGAGAAAGCCGCTCGCCAATGCGGCAGCGGCGGTTGCGCTTTTCCCGCATTGGGCTCAAGGTTGTTTCTCCTGGCAGAGCTTTTGGAAACGGGGATCCTTCCGAAGCGGATCGAACATTGGATCGAGCCGGAGTATCGCCGGAGTGAGCGGCGCGCTTGCAGCGAGCACGCTCGCACCTGGTATTGAAAGTAGCTGCTGCAAAGCAGCGATGCCCCGGTCGGGCTCTGCTACCTGCCCCGCCACCCGAGCGAGGACCTCGATCGCAATGAAACCATAGAGGGCGTCTTTCGCAAGCGGGGCCGTGGCCATGGCCTGCTCTGACAACGCTAATGCGGCAGCTTTGTCCCCAAGGCCCGCATTGGTCAAAGCGAGATCCGCCATCAGGACAATATTTTGAGGCTGGTTTTTGAGGAATGGATCCAGTTCACTGCGCGCCTGTCGCCAGCTCTCCTGGGCAGCCCCATGGTCACCGGCGACTTCCTGCGCCCAGCCTAACCAAAAGCGCAGTTCGCCATTGTAAAAACCCAACGCCGGATCAGGCTTGGCCAGTATTTCTTTTAGCCGAGGGATGATCGGTGCAGGCTTGCGTTCCAGGATTGCTTGATACACCTGTGTTTCCAACGCGCTCGTGTCGTCTGCGCTCGGGTGGAGCGGAGCGAGGAGCGCCGCAGCGCGCGGCAGGTCGCCCTGCGCTTGGGCAACGCTCGCCTTCGTCACCAGTGTATCCACGTCATCCGGCACAATATTGAGGATCTGATCAAGTTTTCGCAGCGCTTCGGGAAAACGACGGCGTAAAGTAAAGGCCGAGACGTGCTGGGTCATCACGTAAACGTTGCGTGGATCGACCCGCTCGGCTTCGTTGATATACGACTCGCTAAGGTCCCACTGGCCTCGCCTCCGCGCGACATAAGCGAGCGATTCGGGAATTGGGCTGCTATTCGGCAGGAACTGGCGTGCTTGCTCAAAGTAACGCACTGCGTTGTCGTAATCTTTCAGGCAGCTGTAGAAGTAATATCCCTTGGCCATCAGAGCCTCGCCTAGATTTGGCCGAAGACTGAGCGCGGTTTCGGCTGCCTGCCGGGTTTCTTCCTTCAGGGCAACGGTCGGTTGAAGAACGTTCGTGATGTAGCCGCGGGAATCAACACGTGACAGCAGCGCCCAGGCAATGGAGAATCTTGGGTCCAATCGCACCGCTTCTCTGAGATATCTCTGTGCGCTGAGGGTGTTAGGGATTGTGATCGTTGATTTCAGTGTATAAGCGAGACCGCGCAGATACGCGTCGTACGCTTCCGCATTGTCGGTCGGCTTCGATTCCAGCGCCTGTTGTTCGCGGCCCGTGAGTTTTGCCTTTAATGACGCGGCAATCTTTTCCGCAACTTCACTCTCGACGGCAAAGATGTCGGTCAGCTTGCGATCGTAGGTGTCTGCCAACAAATGCGAGTCCGTCTGTGCTTTGATTAACTGCACATTCACGCGTATTTGGTCGGCAGCTTTCTGCACGCTGCCTTCGAGAATATTCGCGACGCCGAGTTGCTTGGCGACCTCGCGAAGATTTTCCGGCGTGCTCTTGTAACGTTGAGTCGACGTGCGCGAGATAACCTTCAGATCGGCGATTTTGGCGAGTCGTGTAAGAATTTCATCCTGGATACCATCGGCGAAATAGGCATTCGCTTTGTCCTCACTCAAGTTTTGGAATGGTAGGACGGCAATGCTCTTTTCGGGAATGGAAGCCGCAGTAATTCCTTCGACAGGCGCCTGGGTGATGCTCGGCGACACTCGACGAAAATAGATGGAGAGACTAATCGCCAACCCGACGGCTGATAAAAGCAAAACAACGATAAGCGCCCAGTTCGGCCAACGAGGGGCGCTAATTGGACGAACCCTCGGACCGGACGTCTGCTTCCACCTCCGTCCTCTTCTGAGTTTTTCGGGCAGAGCCGGATTGCCGAGGCCGTCTTTGTGGAGATTTACGACGTGAAGCCTCAATCCATGTTTAACCTCGCATTCGCCCAGATCGTGCAAATACGGCCGCCAGTGGCGATACTCGGCCAAATCATCTGCCAAACGCTTCGATAAGAGAATATGCCCGGCGTCCCCGCAATCCATCACACGTTGCCCCACGTTTATTCCCGCGCCCGCCACATTTGACCGGTCGTTGACATCGGTAACCCGATTGACCGGACCGCTGTGAACCCCCATTCGCACCTGAATGTGCGGCAAATCTTGCAATGCTTTGCTGATTTCCAGCGCGCACCGCACCGGCTCTTCCGGGCTGCGAAAGAAAAGCAAGGCCATTCCGTCCCCGGTCGGCACCCGGATGAGCTTTTCTTTTTTTTCGGCCGCTTGAAACGAAGGGGTGTTTCGGACCGCGCTGTTAAGTTCCCGCATTAATTCGACTTGCTCGTTCACGAGCAGCTTCGAGTAACCCACCACATCGATAAGCAGCAGATGTGCGATCTCCGCCTCAAGATCGACTTCTCCACCAGCTGGTTTTGAATCGACGGACATTGCGGCCGCCCTCCCTACGGGGGAAATAAAAATTAACATGGGGCGAGCTCTCAGTCGAGAGATAAGCCGGCCGGCGGCCGAACCGGCTTCGGTCGTGCGGAACACCCGGAAAAAAGTCACCCTCTGGGCAAAAGGTGACGTTGTTGAAGTCGGCCCAACGTTTTCCAAGGACGGATTAGCAGCAGTAATATTGTATCCGTAACCACTCATAGCGTCCTCGTTGCAGCTCGATTGTCGCTCATCCCTCGCGCTCCTTTGTCAGCTCGCGGGCTAATTGTCCGATTTTGGGAATTTTTGCGGCCAGCAATCAGCCACTCATACTCACCTCGGACGAAATTATATCTTGCTGCCAAACGACTGTACACCTTCAAGGCAAGCTCACTCTGGCAGTCATCTGTCCGCGTTTGAGGGTTTAATGTTTGGCACTCCTTTGTATTCTTTCTCAACGATCGCCGCGATCGCCGCTTTCCGTGCACTTCTTGAAGAAAGAACAGGCAATCAGCCGGAGCAGGCGAAGGCAGAAAGTCCGCTCAACCTGAGCGTGCTTAGTCAGAACACAGTGATTTCAATAGACAGCAAGAAACTAGAATCAGAGTCCGATTGACGGTATAACGCCAACGGCCTTGCGCAGCGGTTCAAGTTCGTGATGCGTGTATCTCGCGTGCAAATCTCGCGTGGCATGAGCCGCTGTTTTAACCCGCGAGCCACGCTCGCGTGGCACCTCCGGAACACGGCTCAAAATCAACGCATGGGGAGGTCTCAACATTAGACTACGATGGACTCAAGAATAGGCCAATGTCACGATCTCGATTTTGTGATGCGATGAAATCTTTGTTTCGTAAGTGTTTGATTACAAAGACCAAGGGAAGCAGGGTTTATAACCTTCAACCCCGTTGGCACGAATACTGTTAATAGGCAACAGAGAAGAAACAGCGCATTGCCGGTTCGCAGATCCAATCAACCCGAAATGAAAGGCTGTTTATGAAATTCGTTAGTCTCAGAACAAAGCGCGCTCACCAACAAAATAAGTTAGACAAGCCGTCCTACCCCACACTCGAAGATGTCACCAAGGCAAGCGTCGCATCTCACCAGATTCACACCTACACCGAGCTTCGCCAACAGATTCGCCACGACCTGCGGATCCAACATCCCGAGTGGATCGAGCCAGGTGGCAAGTCCCCGATGTGTGATTTTTACGAGGCGCGCCTCATGGACCTGCTCGGGGCTGACGCGATGGGCCTAAGCTAAAACTACAGCAGATCGCGATAGACGGTTAATCGCGCGAGTGTCGATCTTGCGACCTGGTATTGGTTTCGGCGCCAATATGATCCCGCGATCTCGCGGGTGCAGAACGCGATCGAGATGGATCCGAACAATGCGCTGACGCAACATTTCCTCGCTTACGTTTTACTGAAGATGAATCGTCCGGCAGAGGCAGTGGCGCACCTGCTGCGTGCGCTCGAGCTCGGCAGCGCGTTCACGGCAGACCAACTGGCCGACCTGCAACGCACCTTTGAAACATCCGGGACTACTGCATTCTTTCGCATGCAAGCGCAGTATGCTCAGCAATTGACTGAACGCGGAAAATATCGGTCCCCGTTATTGATAGGTTTGGCTTACGGGGCTGCAGGTGATCGCGACCTCGCGCTGAGCTGGTTGGAGAAAGCGGTGGATGAGCACGCGCCGTGGTTGCCGGAACTCAAGCTGGAGCCGACTTACGATCCGTTCCGATCAGACCCACGCTTCATCGCGCTTCTGAAAAGAGTCGGTCTGGAAAAGTGATGCGCGTCGAGTCAGCTTTCGTCCGCACGCACAATGTAGGTTCTCGCGGCCGAAGCGAGCGCTGCTACCGACCTGATGGAGGCTGTTCGGGCGAATTAACTTGCGGGATAGTCGTAGTGATATTCCGCGGTTGGATGAAAGCGTTCGCCGGTAGACATGGAATAGGCGTAATACAATCGCGCAGCAAGGGTGCTGCCGCTATAGCAGCGTCCACAATTTCTTTGGCCGCCGAGGGATGCGCAGCGATTGCCGCTTGAATGATGCAGTTCACTTCGTCACAGGAAATTTCGTTACCGACCGGTTGTTTAAAATCTGTGCGGGGGCTCGCGCTGCTAACCGTAAGAGCAGTGACAACAATCCGTGGCGCCAGATCGGGCCGAGCCCTCACCGCCATCCCCACATACGCACACAGCTCGCGTGCACTTGACCGGGCAAAAAGCGAACTGACCGCTCGCAAAAATTGGTCAGGCGTTGCCGTCGCTACGCTGCTGGCGCCAGCCACCTGAACAGCACGCGTCAAAGCATCGTTGCCGTTTGCCCGACCCTGAGATAGACGCTGATTTTGGATTGTTTGCTCGATTAAAGGAGCGCTTGGCAAGCGCCGAAAGTCTTTGATGAGTGGCGAAGTGAGTACCTGATTAAGATCGACATCGACGGGGTCTTCCAACCTGTTAGTCATTGGGTCAAAAGTCAGCTTTTGGCCGGGCCCAACAAAAAGCGACTGCCCCACACTATCCAAAAATATGCACGCGCTTCCTTCGAGTACTATGAATGTGGTGACTCCGCTGGGATCAACGTTGCCGAGCACGGTTGTGCCGGTAATCGCTGCACTGACGGGCCCCATCTTGATTGTTGCCCCGCCGGCTTTTTTTGGCACATACAGCAAAAATTGGCCGCTGCCCAGATCAATGGTTCGTGCCCCTTCGCCGACGCTAAAGATAGTCTTCTCGCCGAGACGGGTGATCGTTTTATCCTTAAAAGTCAGCTCACTCCGGGACTGGTCACCGGTCTTCACCGCCTCGCCCTGGCGCACATTATCCTTTACCGCAGCCGGACGCGCTGATGCGTTCGATGGAAGCAGTTTAACATCCTGGACGACTTGAGTCACCTCGGCTTCTTTGAGATCGTCTGCACTGAGCTCGTTTGGGAGCCAAATCCCAAGCGCAAGAGAAAGCGCCGCGATCGTTAAAATGACCCGGGTTTGGGTATTCATGATCGCGTGTATATTATATTCCACAGCATTTGTTAAGCTTTTTTTAAGCTTTTTAAAGCCCGCCGCAGGCCGATGTCCCCGCGTGACTGCCGCGATGATGAAAGGAAGCCGAAGTAGATACAAGCTTTTTGCGCAAATCGGAGGGACGCGAATTTAGTCGGAATATGAACGGCCATTGATCCCTGTCCGAGGTGGATGCGCCCTGACGACGCACTACGTCATTTGCGACGGTGTTCGCTGTCGCAATGATGCAATCGTGTGGTAAAGGTGCGGCACAGCTACCGCAACTCTCGCAATTTCTCTGGCCCCTGCCGGAGCGGTCGGCGATTGTCGCTCGAATGATGCAGTCAATTCCCTGCCAGGGAAACTTGTTTACCCCGTGATTGCTGCAGTGACGGGCCCCATCTTCACGTGTGCGCCGCCGGCTTTTTTCGGCACATAAAGCAAAAATTGGCCGCTGCCCAGATCAATGGTTCGTGCCCCTTCGCCGACACTAAAGATAGTCTTCTCGCCGAGACGGGTGATCGTTTTATCCTTAAAAGTCAGCTCACTCCGGGACTGGTCACCGGTCTTCACCGCCTCGCCCTGGTG
>Ga0207684_10007242_pt1 | contig 10024 bp, 12 predicted proteins | sample KBSK5501metaG_FD_184342 | JGI IMG/M metagenome (GOLD analysis project Ga0207684, IMG submission 184342) | Corn, switchgrass and miscanthus rhizosphere microbial communities from Kellogg Biological Station, Michigan, USA - KBS K5-50-1 metaG... | ecosystem: Host-associated > Plants > Roots >... | reverse complement strand
TCGCGCCGCCGAGATTGGGCAGCCCGGCGGTCGCGGCGAGCGGAAGGCCCGTGAGCTCGGGATGCGCGGTGTTGACGATGTCCGCTCCGAGCTCGACCGCGTCCTTGGCGGACGAGCCGGCGCTGGCCGCGTTGCCGGTCAGCGGGTAGATCACCCCGATCTTGATCGCATCGGCGGCGCAGGCTGTCCTTGCGGTCATCGCAGCGAGCAGCGCGACCGCCAAAACGCACAATGCTTTCATGCCATCCTCCCGATGGTCGGCGGCACGACGAGCCGCTTCTTGCGGCCATATTAGCTGCTCGAGGATGGCCCGTCAGCCGGCACAAACGCCCATGGCGGTGCGGCCGGCGCGGCCGCGCGCACGAGCGATCGCGGCAACGGCGCGGTGTGCAATTCGTCAGCGCGAGAGCGAGGGATGCGTAGCGGCAGGCGCGGTGCCGAGCGGTCGCGGGCTGCCGAGCGGCGCCGCCGAGCTGCCGGTTGTTCCGTCCATCTCAAAGCGGGGAACGCATTGGTCGCGCGAGTTGGGCTGCTTGGCCTGCGCGCACAAGATCATGGTCTGGTAGCTGCAGTTGACCGCACCCGACGTCGTCTTGAGGCAGAACGCGGCGCCCTGCGCCAGGGCGAACCGTGGCGAAGCAGCCAGGACCGCCGCGACCAGGCCCACTGCAGCGATACGCGTTTGCATGGCCGTACCTCTGCGCCCCCAATGACGCCGCAACGAATGATTCCGCTTATCGTTCCCGGGGACTTATTTTCAGGCGGCAAGGATCGTCGCCGGACGGCCAAATACACGTTGTGGACGACGCTACGGTTCAAGTTGGTTGCCCGCTCTTTTGTTCCCACACCAGCCGCTCTTGCGCCCGCCTCGCCAATTTCTCGTAGTCCTCGGCAATCGCGAGCATCATGCGTTTGGCCTCGGGATCGGTCATTTGCTGCGCGTGGGCGCGCGCTTCCTCGGCGCGCTCCCGCCAGTGCTTTGGATCGTTGAAGCTACGGTAGGGCATGACACGCCATATGCCGCCCGTACGTTTTGCGCCCGTTCGCATTCACCCGTCAATGGCGCGCTGCTTATGCGACATCAATCGGTCCCTCGTGTTTAGCGCAACTTCGGTTCTCGTTTCAGATTGACGAATAGTCCGCCCCCAAACACGATGGTGTCATCAGAGGAGAGAATTCGCATCTTACATCGAAGGGAGGCTCAAATGACTGCGCCCTTAACCGGCGGCTGTACTTGCGGTGCCGTTCGATATGAGTGCACGGCTGAACCAGTCATGGCCTTTAACTGCCATTGCCGCGATTGCCAGCGGGCGACAGGCGGTGCCTATGTCCCGGCTGTTGTCGTGCCGAGAAACGCCCTGAGAGTGACAGGCGAGGTGAAGTATTTCGGCGTACGCGGGGGAAGTGGTGAGTTTCTCAACCGAGGCTTCTGCCCAAACTGCGGTTCGCGACTATTTGGTAAGCCAGACCTTAAGCCAGAACTCATGGTGATCACGGCCGGGACTTTAGACACTCCGAGCCGTCACAAGCCAACGATGGACATTTACGTGGAAAGTGCGCAGCCGTGGGATTACATGAATCCACACTTACCCAAAGTCCCAAAGGCGCTGAAGCTGCTTAGCGGGCAGTAGGTATTGGCACTTTTGCGACCTGCAATGATGGACGTGCGAAGGTCCGCTCGCGGCGGCAATCCCGACATCGGGCGGACATGGCCGAAGGAGCGAGTCTGGCATTTTTATCGGACGCGATCTCTTTGCAGCATCCCGGCTCTATCGAGCGCCCGACACAACTGGTCGGTCGCAGCTTGCGGCTCCAGCCGTTGGCCATGTCCCTGAATATGTCCTATATCACCTGACGTGCACCCCCTTCGGGAGTGCAAAAAGAGTGCGGAAAATATCAGCGCGGTCGAAAAAGACCAAGCAAATCAATCTCGGTCCCGTAGCTCAGTTGGATAGAGCAGCGGTTTCCTAAACCGAAGGTCGGAGGTTCGAGTCCTCTCGGGACCGCCACGCTTAATTTCCGCCCTGTCCTTTCAATGCGTTGGACGCCGGTTTGACACTTTGGGCCGAAGTTTGACGCTCAGATGTTCTCATCGATGAGAACATTGCAATTGCATCTCGCGCGAGCCGCGCTTGATCGGCCGCCTTCGTGTATCGCCCCACCTCCGACATGCTCAGATGGCCGCTGATGGCGGCAATCTGCTTCTCTGAGCATCCGGCGTCCGCAAGTCGCGTGCAGCAGGCCTTGCGCAAGCCGTGTGCGCTCAATCCCTTAGGCAAGCCCGCCTCGTCACACCATTTGCGAAATAGATTTCCAAAGCCGGCAGGCGAGAATGGCGACCCGTCACGCGTCGTCAAGAAAGTCAGATGCTCGCCCGGAGTTGCGTCCAGTATGGCTTGCAGCTCGTAATGCACCGGGATTGCCAGCTTAGTACCCGTCTTTTGCTGTTGTACGTGCAAGACACCATGACGAAGATGCTGGCGGCCAAGCCGTATCACATCGGAACGGCGCTGCCCGGTGTACAGCAATAGCGACATCGCCAGACGAGCGCGCGAGCCAATCGGATGCCGCGCCTCAAAGGTGGCGATGTGCTCCTCGGTCCACGTCGCATAGCCGTCCGTTTTGATCCTGGCGCCCTTAACTCCATAGGTCGGATCGTCGTCGCGGATATGATTTTCAACACAGTGAGCCATCAACGCCTTTAGCGCTTTCAGGAAGTTTCTCGCTGCGGATGGTGTGGCCGCCTTGGCGGCAACCATTCGGTCGATGTGGGCACGTTGCAGCAGCGCCAATCGCTTGTCGCCGTGCTCGACCCGGAACCGCTCAAGAATCCCTCGGCGGCTGCGCTGTGTCTCGGCGGCGAGCGATTGGAACGCTGCTGAGTTAAAATAGGAGATAATTGCGGCATTGACCGTTCCCGGTATGCTGCGGCTTGTACCGATCTCAATACGGGATGCATGGCCTATCGCGGCTTCGTATGCGGCCATGAATGTCGGTGACCATGGAAGGCTTGGAAGCGCCACGCTTTCATAGCCACGGCGGCGGAAATAGAAACGCGCCTTTCCATACCTATCAACAAACGCCTGCACGTAAGGCGGCAGCTTCAAACGCGGTCCCATTCGTTGGCCTCCCTATCGCTGCTGCGTTCTTCCGACGACGTAATTATGGTGATCTTGCCAGCCTTGTCGACTTCAACGCGCGCAATACCCATACCCGCCGCAGCCACGGCCCGGATCGCTCGGGTCACGTCCTGCTGCCGAAATGTAGAGGGGGCGCGCGCCATGGTCAGGAAGTCTGCTTATGGGCGGTGAGATCGTCCAAGCTGTCACCCGGCGGACCGAGCGCCGGTTTGCGCAGCGGCCCCTTTGTGCGCTCGTCCGTCCAACAGCGGGCATGAAACAGTCCGGCCGAGCCGTTGTGGCCGCACTCGATCAGGGCGCCGTAATGCTCTGTTGCGGGGACGCCACACCGTTGACAGACAGGCTCGTTGCCAGATTGGGTACGTAAATCATCGTCCCCCTCGCCCCCGTCGTCCCCATCGCTGTTTTTCAATGGGTTAGCGAGGACGGTCTGAGGACCGGGAGGACGATCGACCGTCGCCGTATCGTCTTCCGGGCAAAGCGGAGGACGATCCATCGTCCCCATCGTCCTAGCATCGCCCCCGCCGACGCCATTGGCGCCATTAGGCTTTTTATCCCCCGAGGACGGTGAGGACGATGAGGACAATGTTTTTCCCTCCTTTTCTGGCTGGCTCAATCGCCGCGTCGCGATATGGATGAGCCGCCCTCTTCGGTGCCCCGGCTCGAACGCAATCTCGATGCCGACCTTCCGGAGGTTGGTCGCCGCGCGGCGGAGACGCCCCGATAGGAGGTTCGGCGCACTTGGCCAATCCCGCCCCCGCCGCTGGCCCTCGTCGACGAGCGCGGTCAGTTCGGAGAGCAGTTGCGCGGCGGTGCCGGTCCATTCCTGGTCGGCCCGAGCTTTCATCAGGGCGCGCACCGCGGTGGCCACCAAGTCCGCCTCAAGAACGATCTCGACGGCGGAGGCTCGGTTGTTGTCGTAGGCCCGCATGAAGGCGCCGGGCTGGCGCTCGCAGGCGGTGCCCCAGAGTGCGAAGTCCGCCATCCGGGGATGACGCGCGAGCTTGATGTGCGGCAAACGCTGCAAGCCGAAGACGATGAGGTTGAGTAGCGCCCCAAGGACCCGCGCGCGCACTTGGTCAAGCGCACCCTGCAGTGCCTGGTCCGTCTTTCGTCGATCCTCCGGGATCGGGTCTAGCGTCAGGAAGATCGTGCGGTCTGCCAAGTCCGGCCGATTGACGAAGTCCTCGATGCCGTTCAGCGAGACCGGCCGTTGCGCGTTGAACAGCTGCTCTTCGTCGTCGGTGTAGAGCTTGCGCGTCGAGAACCCGCCGCCCGTCGCTAGCCGACACAGTGCATCGGACAACCACGACGGGATCCTGCTCACGTTGTCATAGCCGACAATCCAGCTGTTCGATGCCGCGATGAACAGATCGCGATCTTCGCGCGGGAAGGATCGCAGCGCGGCCGTGTTGGGATCGACGAGCGACCGCAAGATGGTGGCGAAGCTCGACTTCGCGGAACCCTGCTCGCCCATAAGCGCGAGCACCGGATATGGCCCGCGGTCGCGCATGGCGGCGAGCAGCCATGCAAGCGCAAGCTCGAAATCGTCGTCGGACTTGACGTTCAAAAACAATCGGAGGTCGTCAAGCGAACCACCTGTCCGCGGCTCTGGCAGCGGAAGCATGCCGGGCGCGCGGCGGAAGCGCACCGGCACCTGCTTGCTGTCGAGCACCTGCCAGCCGGTGGAGCTGATCTCGATCGCCTGCCAGTGCTCGTTCGCTAGGTCGATATAGATCTTGCCGTTGGTGCCGCCGACCCGCGTATAGACCTCGCGCCTCGGTCCGTCGAAGAAGGCGCGCGCTTCGGCTAGTGCCAGCGCGGTTTGCAGCGCCTCGCTGTTGGGCGCGGTGCCGGTGGTTTCATAGTAGACGCGCACCAACCAATGCCGAAATCCTCGAGACCGCACCGGCCAGGTTTCACGCCAGCCATGGGCTTCGATGTCGGCGTATGCGACCTTGTCCGGCGTGTGGAAGAGACCACCCGCCTCTGGCCTGCTGGCTTCATCACGGTAGGACTTCTCGACGGCGATCTTGATCAGTTTGTCCGCAACGCGCTCTTTCTTTTCCCTCTTGCCGCTCTCCTGCTCGGAAGACCCATTATCGGCGCAAGCACCACCATTGATCAGTCGGTCGATATCCGTATGAGCAAGCTTATCCATGCAATTCTCTCCATTTGGCAATGAGCGCGGCCACATCCTCTGGTGGCCACGGCGGCGCAATCTCCGGGTTGAAATTCTGCAGGTGGCGGCAGATGGCTTTGAGTTGGGCTTTGTCGAGTTCCGACAGCCGCCGCAATTTGTCAGGCTTACTTAACTCGGCTGCGCCGCGACGAAGCGAGTAAACCAACGCCTCGATGGTGGCCTCCGGCGTGCGGCGATTGCCGTTGATTTCAGCCCAAGCGCGATCGAGCGAAACATTGTCGGCCAGCAGACGGCGCGCGCGGAGTATCCTTGGATCTTGCGGCCGCGATGCGGCCTTGCGGTCTGCCTGACGGCAGGCGCGCTCAAGCGTGTCCTCCATGCTGTTCGTTCCTAAGGCGACGGCCAGGAGATCGTGGCAGCCATCGATGGCGGCGGGCCAACCCGTGCCGAAGGTGCCGGTGCTGACGGAGGAGACGGCAGAGATCGCGGTCAAGGAGACGGCGACGTTCATGGTCGCCCTTCCTGCGCGGCCCGCAGTGCGTCTCGCCCGCGAGTCAGGTTCACCATGTCGGAAAGTCTGCCGTCCCTACGTTTTAGGCGGTACATTCCCGGCCAACGCTTGTCGGAGACAATTCCAACATATCCGTAGGGGGCGGCCGCTTTATCGAGCGCTATGCAACTTAGAAAGCGTGCGCGAGCACGTCTGGGGTCGGGATTATGTGCGCGATGTGCCGCGCGGCGATGTGCTGGACTGCAAAACCGAGCGTGCCGGCGAGCGGATGGCGGAAGCGCCGCGCCGCAGTATTCGCAAGCTCGATTTCTATTGCGCGGATCCGCGCGGTCGTGTAGCGTTTCCATCGCTAGATCTATTCAATTTGCCGCGGTTCACAGCCGCGGCATTTTTTTTGGACGCGGGATTGCGTCGGAGAATTGTTGTTATGGGCGGTTGTCATGCCGTTGCCGCACTTGGTGCCGCTCAAGCGTCTGTCGCAGCCTGAACTTGATTTCAGAGCACAGCGAGCGCATCTGCCGCCGCGCCTCGGCGGCCAACACCTCTCGCAAATCATCCTCGAGGCGGATCGTGAGACGCCGATCCTCGTCCGGGTTGTACCGCATCGGAATCCTCTAGTTGGCTGGCGCCAGCTCGGCGCCTGGCCCGCATATGCGCTTCCACGCATGGACCAAAAAGAGGGATTTGGTTGAAACTTACCGGCTTGCCGATTCGACGGCCTGCGCCAACCATTGCTCGCCCTGTCTTCGGTATTCCGCCGGCGAGAGGTTGGCCGCCTTGATTTTGCTGCGCGTTGTTTGAAAGGCCTCTAGCAGTTTGGGCACCGGGACCAGCCTTTCGACGTAGCGGTCGTACCAGGAGAGCAATGAGCCCTTTAGGTCTCGGTTCGTGCCGCGCTTCAGACTCGCCAGCGCCTTGTAATGTCTTGCTGCGTAACTTGCTGCCGTCTCTCGCGGTAGGCCGCTTATGATCAAGCATTCCAAGCCGAGCGCCGCTTGGAGCCGGGCACCCCAAGTGCGCATGCTGTCGCGTTTGGACCCTTTCGTCACAAATAGCGGATCGGTAACGCCCTCGATGAGGTCCTCTAGCGCAATTCCCAAACTCCCAATGTACGTCCCGAGCTTAGGGAGCTTGTCGTGACCGATCTTTTCGAAATAGACGCCCAACTGATGCAATATATTGGCGTACCTGCGCCGTTTGTTGTCGATCGCGCTGAGCCCGGGATCGTCCTTATCGTTCATTATGAACAGCAAGCGTTCCACGAGCTCACTGGTTGCCCTCATAAGATACTCGCGTGCGGCCTCTCCTCTTCCGTCGCCCGGAATGCTGCCGCCGTGTTTAGGTTCCATATGCGCCTCCGTGTGGCGCCCGTGAGGTTAGGGTGCGGCAGCCCGGGCACGGTCCCGGGTGTTCGGTGGCCAAACCTAGCCGCACCCATTCGTTTACTGCTCTCGTCAATCATACAGCCCAAGTGCCGCCACCGCGGCAGCCGCCTCGGTCGTGCGGTGTCGACCGAGAAGCTCAAGCCCAGCGATGCGGTTACGACCCCCAGTCGTCCGCCGCGAACTTCATCACGAAACTGATGGGTCCGAACGCATCGAACACGAGGATAGGTCCTCAGTCGCGGCCGGATCTCTGCATGTGTCCATAAGCGTCATTCTCAGAATCGGCCTTCAACGGCTTCCTCCTCAACGAAGGCAGCCTCAACAACCTCGTGGACAATCGGCCCCAGGCCTCGCTGCTGGACGACGTCGAGAAGGCCAAGCGTGCCGTGGAGGCCAGCGAGAGCGTGGTGATCGAGAAGGCCGAAACGATTCTTTGCGAAGAGGCTGACGAACTTGCCGATCGCCTCGTGGCCGCGCAAATGCTTCTCGAGATGCTGGGCTATCGCATTTTGGGCTTGTCCGCCCTGTGGATTCCCGGCCAACCGGGCCATCCGATCCGTCTCTCTCGGGCTGCAGTGCAGGCGTGTCACCGAGCGTCCGCGGCGATCGGCATGAACATGCTGCCCGGCAAATCGCAGGAAGCTGGTTTGCGCTCGCGTGCGTACTTCGCCTACCTCGAGCGCGACGCTGATGCGGATCTCTACCAGGGCCACAGCTACACGCGAGTCTACATTGAGGAAGCCGGCAACTTCCCCAATCCTGCTCCAGTTCTCAAGCTTATGGCGACACTGCGGTCTGGAGCAGGCGTTCCTGTCGGGCTACGGGCAACGGGAAACCCAGGCGGCCCTGGTCATCACCCCTCGGAAATCGGATCATCCGCGATCCATTGACCGGGCTCGAGCGGGTGTTCATCCCGTCGAAGGTCGACAACAACCAGCACATTGACGTTGAGGCCTACAAGCAGCGGCTGTGGGCCTCGCCCCGGCACCAATCGGCACCGTGCGCGTCGTTCTAATTGCGAGCGTGTTGGTCGCGGCGCGGGCAGCGGTAGGCCGCAGGCCAGCACAATAAGACCTGCCTTATGGAATGTCCGGCGGCAGCGCGAGCCTTGCGTTCGATCGAGTCAACCGCTCCGCAACCAGCCGCGCAATCTTGGGGATGAGGGGCACGTACACCACGGCCCCGGCCGGCAGCTCTTCTGGTTTGATGATCGGACGCCCGAAGAGGCTGGCGCCCTCGCGGCTCGGGTCCTCGTCGGCGAAAAAAGCAACCTCTTTTGAGAGCTGGCCGTATAACCACGCCGCCGCAATCGAGCTGCCGAATAGGCCGAAAGCACCGCCCCGTGCCTGTCGGGCGGCCTGCCGAGCACCACCGACGACCGCCTGAAGCCAGGCGATCTGCTTTGCAACCCGCTCGATGACCGCGGCCGGAGACGGAGCGGTCGGGAGCGAAACTGTCGCTTTCTCAGGCAGGGCCACGACCGAGAGCTCCTTGGTGACCCAATTGTCCTCGATCACAGTCGCGCCCAGTCTCGCCCGCTCCAGGAGGCGCGCCATGTCATGGCGCGTGAAATGCGAGACCGTTTCCGCGATGATGAGATCGAACGGCGTGGCCTCTGCATTTGGAACTTCCACGAAAATCCAGCCGCCCTGGCGCAGCTTCGTCCGCAGCTCCCTCAACGCCGCGAGCGGATCAGCGAAACAATTTAAAGAATGCATCATAGTCACGAGGTCAAACCCGTCTGGTAGGTCTGAGAGGCGACCGGTGTAGAGCCGCTCAAATCCTGGGATCCTCAATAGGGCTTCCGCTTGAAGTTCGTTGAGCTCGTGGCCAAAAAGGCGCCAGCCTGGCCGGACCTCCGCAAACGCCGAGAGCAGGACTCCGTTGCCGCAACCAATGTCAATCACGGCACCACGTTCGTCGAGCCCTGGGAAAGCGAGAAGCCGATCGAGAATGAAGCTGCTCCGCCTCCGCGGCTGGCCAGTGGCGGAGTCGAACACCGCCTGTTCGATCCCGCTGGATTGAAAATGCGGCTCGTAATGATCGTAGATAAAACCAGCCTCCTCGCTCCACCTCGCGTCGGTCGGTTTCTGGACTGCGCCGCAAATCACGCACACGGCAAGGCGCCCGCCCGGAGGGAAGGGCTTGCAATCGCCGGTCACGCGCGGAAGGGGCGTGTATTCGGTCAGCTCCTGAAGAGCTTTCCCGCCGCAGACGTTGCATTCGAAGCCGACAAGCGGCACGGGGGTCAGAGCCTGCTAAAGCCTGTGGGAAAATCGGTTGTTCTCTGCGGACGACGAAAACCTCCCATCTAGTTAAGGCGAGTGCAACGACAAACACGTCGTCGCCTGGTTATGGTTGTGCTAGACGCTAAAACTCAAACCCGGCCGGAAACGGAACAGGCTGCCGCCCGGCTGTGTCGGCATGGAGGCCTGCACGCCCTCGCGCCCGTAGTCACCGTGAGCACCGCCCTGCCGGCGCTCCAGTTGACTGCTGTGATCAAATCGTCACAGACCTCTACCCCACCGCCGCCGTGCATACACGAACATTTAGGATTTACCACTCGCCGCATCGATACACTCAGTATCTAATCCAGCAGAAGGCAACAGGCCAAGAACGATGTAGTACCAGGCGAGCTTGGGGTGGCCGGTATGGACGATCTCGTCGTTCATCGAGAACGCGATCGTACGACCAAAGTAGTTCTCCATAAGCGCGACAAGTTCGCCTTGGTCGTAGCACTTGATGTGCGCGGCCTGGCTGTACTCACTTTGATAAGGATACGAGTGAATGCTGGGAGTGCCGACTAGGACGAGGCCGTCGGGCTTGCAGTGAATAGCTAAGCGCT
>Ga0207684_10007236_pt1 | contig 10028 bp, 7 predicted proteins | sample KBSK5501metaG_FD_184342 | JGI IMG/M metagenome (GOLD analysis project Ga0207684, IMG submission 184342) | Corn, switchgrass and miscanthus rhizosphere microbial communities from Kellogg Biological Station, Michigan, USA - KBS K5-50-1 metaG... | ecosystem: Host-associated > Plants > Roots >... | reverse complement strand
TCCGGAAGGCCCGGCAGTTTCAATACGTTATCGTCAACGATGACCTCGAACGGGCCACACTTGAGTTACAATCGATCGTTCGGGCCACTCGCGTCACCTATGCCCGGCAGAAGACGCGCCTCGATCGCGTCTTCCGCGAATTCCGCTGAAAGAGGTTCGACACGATGATCCAGAACATTCCCGAAGGGGTCGACAGCAAGTTCCGGCTCGTGCTGCTTATTGCGCGTCGCGCGGAGCAGTTGATGCGCGGAGCGCGACCCAAGATCAAGACCGACCGCGCCTTGAAACCGACCCGTCTCGCCGCCGAAGAGTTCGAGGAGAACGAGGTCCGGTGGGATTACGGCGAAGAGGGCGGCGTCCTCGAGCCGGCCACCGAGGAGACCGCCGGCGAAGAGATGGAAGAGGAAGAAGAGGCCGTTTCCTCCCGCGACTGAGGCACGGCCCCGCGACGCAGAGCCGGCAATGAAGGGGCGTCCGCGGGTTCTCCTCGGGGTCTCCGGCGGCATCGCCGCGTACAAATCGGCGGAGATCGTCCGCCGCCTGGTGGAGCGCGAAGCGCAAGTGCGGGTGGCGATGACCCGCGCCGCGCGGGAGTTCGTCGCGCCGCTGACCTTCGCCGTCCTGTCGGGTCACGAGGTCTACCTGGAGGTCTTCGGCAGCGGCAACGTCCCGGCGGTGGACCACGTCGAGCTGGCGGACTGGACCGATCTTCTCCTGGTCGCGCCGGCGACGGCCCACACGATCGCGCGCCTCGCCCACGGTCTCGCGGACGACTTCCTGACGACCTACGCCCTGGTCCACCGCGGCCCGATCCTGATTGCTCCCGCCATGGAGACGCGGATGTGGGAGCACCCGGCAACGCGGAGAAACTTAGAGCTCATCGCCGCGCGCGGCGCGCGTTTCGTGGGTCCCGAAACGGGATTTCTGGCCTCGGGTCGGGACGGTCCCGGCCGGATGGCCGAGCCGGCCGAAATCGTAGCGGCGGCGCTCGCGCTCGCGAGCTCGGCGCGCCGTGACCTCCAGGGGCTGCGCGTCCTCGTCACCGCCGGACCGACGCGCGAGCGGCTCGATCCGGTCCGATTCGTCTCCAACCGTTCGAGCGGGCGGATGGGTTACGCGCTCGCGGAGTCGGCGCGCGACCGGGGAGCCCGCGTGACGCTTTTGTCCGGCCCGACCGGGCTCGTTCGGCCGGAGGGGCTGCGCTTCGTCTCGTTCGAAAGCTCCGCCGATCTCGAGAACCTCCTCGCTGCCGAATTCCCGGAGTGCGACGTTCTCGCGATGGCCGCCGCGGTCGCCGACTTCATCCCGGAGTCGAGCCCGGAGAGGCTCCACCGCGAGGATGGGGAGCGGCGAGTGCGCCTCGTCCCCGGCCGGGACCTGGTCGCCGGGCTCGCTCCGCTGCGCCGGAACCAGACGGTCGTCGCGTTCGCGGCCGAAACCGACGACCTCGAGGGCCGCGGGCGCCGGAAGATGGGGGAGAAACACGCGGACCTGATCGTCGTCAACGACGTCGGCCGATCCGACGTCGGCTTCGACGCGGCGGAGAACGAGGTCTTCGTGATCGTGCGCGACGGGCCGGCAGAGCGGATTTCCCGGCGGAGCAAGCGCGAGGTCGCCGACCGGATCTGGGACGCGGTCGAGCGCGTTCGAACCTCGGGGGAACCGGCTCTCCGTTCGCCCCGGACCGACGGGGACTGAGAGCCGGCGTGCTCGACCGGCCGGGGCTTTCCGAAGAGCTCGAGTTCTTCCGCGACCTCGGTTTCCAGGAGCTCTTCGTCAGCACGCCCTCGGCGCCCGACCTGGTCGCCGGCTCGATGCCGGACCTGGCGTCCCTCGAGCGCTTTCTCGCCGGCTGTCCGCGTTGCAAGCTTTCCGGCTCCCGCACCCGGATCGTCTTCGGCGCCGGAAACCCGAGAGCGGACCTCATGTTCGTGGGCGAAGCGCCGGGTCGCGAAGAAGACGAGCAGGGACTGCCGTTCGTCGGAGCCGCCGGAGGGCTGCTCACGAAGATCATCGAGGCGATGGGGACCACCCGGGACGACGTCTACATCGTCAACACCGTCCGCTGCCGCCCGCCCGACAACCGCAACCCGGAAAAAGACGAAGTCGCCGCGTGCCGGCCGTTCCTGGAAGAGCAGATCCGCCTGATCGTCCCGAAGGTCATCGTCACCCTCGGGGCGTTCGCGGCGCAGGCGGTCCTCGGCACCGACGCCGCGATCTCCCAGCTGCGCGGCCGGTGGCAGCTCGCCCACGGCGCCCGCGTGATGCCGACTTATCACCCCGCGTTTCTACTGCGCTCGCCGAAGCACAAGAAGGACGTGTGGGAAGACATGCAGAAAGTGCGGGACCATCTCGCGGGAGGGAGCCCGAAGTCCTGATGCGGCGAAACCTATAATCGCGGTCCCGTGCCGCTCTCTTCGGGTGCTCGCCTCGGCCCGTACCGGATCCTCGCGCCGCTCGGCGCCGGAGGCATGGGCGAGGTTTACCGGGCGCGCGACACGCGGCTCGAGCGCGACGTCGCCGTCAAGGTGCTCCCGGAGTCCATGCTCTCCGACGCGCAGGCCCTCGCCCGCTTCGAGCGCGAGGCAAAGCTCGTCGCGGCGCTGTCCCACCCCAACATCCTCGCGATCCACGACATCGGGAAGGACTCCGGCGTTTCGTACGCGGTCACGGAGCTCCTGGAAGGCGAGACGCTCCGGGAAAAGATCAACGCCGGAACCGTGCCGCTCCGGAAGGCCGTCGACTACGCGCGGCAGATCGCGCGAGGGCTCGCGGCCGCGCACGGGCGCGGGATCGTTCACCGGGACCTGAAGCCCGAGAACGTCTTCGTCATCGCGGATGGCCACGTGAAGATCCTGGACTTCGGCCTCGCCAAGCAGCACGCGGCAGGGGAGGGAGGCGGGTCCAACGAGGGGCCCACGGTCGCTCGGACGACACCGGGCACGATCCTCGGCACGGTCGGCTACATGTCGCCGGAGCAGGTGCGGGGCGAGGTGGCCGACCATCGGACGGACGTCTTTTCGTTCGGGGCGGTGCTCTACGAGCTGGTCTTCGGGTCTCCGCCTTTCCGGGCGGAGACCGAAGTCGAGAGCATGGCGGCGATCCTGCGGGACGACCCGCCCGCGCTCGCCCGCCGCGGTCAAGCGCCCGCCCCCCTGGTCGGCATCGTGGCGCGGTGTCTCGAGAAGAGACCGGAGGAGCGGTTCCAGTCCGCGAGCGACCTCGCTTTCGTCCTCGGGATGGTCGAGGAGACGAGTGAGGCGGAGGCGCCGGAAGAGCGGGAAGCCCCGGCGACCCCTTCGCGCCGCTCCGCCGCCGTCCCGGCGAGGGCGACGACCTCCGATTCTTCGCGCGCCTCGATCGCGGTCCTCCCTTTCCGGAACATGAGCGCCGAGGCGGAAAACGAGTACTTCAGCGACGGCATCACCGAAGAGATCATCAACGCGCTGTCCAAAATCGAGGCGCTCCGCGTCGCCTCGCGCACGTCGGCCTTCGCGTTCAAGGGAAAGGACCAGGACGTGCGAGGCATCGGCGCCGAGCTCGGGGTGCGAACGGTCCTGGAGGGGAGCGTCCGCCGCTCCGGCTCGCGCCTCCGGGTCACGGCCGAGCTGGTCAACGTCGCCGACGGGTACCACCTCTGGTCGGAGCGATACGACCGCGAGATGCAGGACGTCTTCGAGATCCAGGACGAGATCGCGCTCGCGATCGCCGGGACGTTGAAGGTCCGGCTGCTCGCGGGCGAAGAGGGCGCGATCGTCTCGCGGGGGACCGAGGACTTCGAGGCCTACAACCACTACCTGAAGGGGAAGTACTTCTTCAACCGGCGCGTGCCGCGCCAGGCGATCGCGGAATTCGAGAGAGCGATCGCGCGGGACCCGGCCTACGCCCCCGCGCACACCGGCCTCGCCGACTCCTACTGCATTTTCGGCTTCTACGGCGGAATCCCGACTCTCGACGCGTTCGGGAACGCCCGCGCCGCAGCGACGAAGGCGCGCGAGCTCGATCCGGACTCACCCGAAACGCACCTCTCCCTCGGCCTGGTCGAGCACTACTACGGGTGGGACTTCGAAAAGGAGGAGCGGGAGTACCGCCGAGCGATCGAGCTCGCGCCCCGGTCCGCGGCATCGTACTCCTGGCTCGGCCTCATGATTGCGTTCATGGATCGGACGGAGGAGGCGCTCGAGATGGCGCGGCGCGCGACACAGCTCGAGCCTTTGTCGCCGAACGCGCAGACGAACGTCGCCTGGTGTTTCTTCGCGCAGCGCCAATACGAGGAAGCCGCTCGGGAAGCGGGTCGTGCATTGACCCTCGACCCGGAAGCTCTCTATCCGCTGTGGATGAGCGGGCTCACGCTCCAGATGCTCGGACGGTTCTCCGAATCGGTCGCCACGTTCGAGAAGGCCGTGCGGCTGACCGATCGCGAGCAGACCTTCTACCTGGCTCTCCTGGGCGGCGGGTACGCGGCGGCGGGACGGCGCGCGGATGCCGAGCGAATCTTAGGGGAGCTCCACGAGCGCTCCACGCGCGAGTACATCTCTCCTTACCACCTCGCGTTCCTTCACATGCCTCTCGGGGATCACGACGCGGCGGTCGCGGCCCTCGACCGCGGCTGCGAGGAGCGGAACGCGCTGGCGTGGTGGCCGAAGACGAGCCCGGTCTTCGATCCGCTCCGGGATCACCCGGGCTTCGCGAACGTCCTCCGGAAGATCGTCCCGGCCTGACGAAGTGGTGACTATGATTCCCCTCGAGAGCACCCTGAAATGACGCTTCCGGCAGGCTCGCGCCTCGGTCCCTACGAGATCCTTTCCGCGGTCGGCGCGGGAGGGATGGGGGAGGTCTACAAGGCGCGCGACACGCGGCTCGAGCGCACGGTCGCCGTGAAGGTCCTTCCGGCGCGCCTCTCGGAGAACCCCGAGTTCCGGCAGAGATTCGAGCGAGAAGCGAAGACAATCTCGCAGCTCTCCCACCCGCACATCTGCACGCTCCACGACGTCGGGCACCACGACGGCGTCGACTACCTGGTCATGGAGTTCCTGGAAGGCGAGACGCTCACCGAGCGTCTCGCGAAGGGAGCGCTCCCACTCGAGCAGGTGCTTCGCTACGGGATCGAGATCTCCGACGCGCTGGAGAAGGCACATCGGCAGGGGATCGTTCACCGGGATCTTAAGCCCGGCAACGTGATGATCACCAAGGCGGGCGTCAAGCTCGTCGACTTCGGACTTGCAAAGCTGGCTGCCCCGCCATCGGGGGGCGTTCTTTCGAGCTTCTCCGTCCTTCCGACCCAAGCGGGAGAGAACCTGACGGCCGAAGGCACGATCCTCGGCACTTTCCAATACATGGCGCCCGAGCAGCTCGAAGGCCACGAAGCCGATGCGCGGACGGACATCTTCGCCCTCGGGCTCGTCCTCTACGAGATGGCGACTGGGCGGAAGGCGTTTTCCGGAAAGAGCCAGGCGTCGCTCATCGCCGCGATCATTCACACGCAGCCGGAGGCAATCTCGTCGATCCAGCCGATGACGCCGCCGGCGCTCGACCGAGCGGTCAGGACCTGCCTCGCCAAGGACCCGGACGACCGGTTCCAGACCGCGCACGACGTCAAGCTTCAGCTCCAGTGGATTGCGGAGGGGGGCTCGGCGATCGGATTGCCTGTGCCCGTCGCGGCGAAGCGGAAGAGCCGGGAAAGGCTCGCCTGGGCGCTCATCCCTGTCGCGGCCGTTGTCGCCGCGGCGGCGGCTGCCTTCGTCATACGGCTGGGAACCGAGACACCGCGAACGGTCCGATCCACGCTACTTGCACCCGAGAAGGCGAGCTTCGCGTTCGACGTCGGACCCATGGCGCTTTCGCCAGATGGACGCCGCATCGCGTTCGTCGCGACCTCCTCCGGGACGAACATGCTTTGGGTCCGGCCGCTCGCCGGCCTGTCGGCCCAACCGCTGGCCGGGGCGGAGGGGGCGTCGTTTCCGTTCTGGTCTCCGGACAGCAGGTTCCTCGGGTTCTTCGCGAACGGTAAGCTCAAAAAGATCGAGGCCTCGGGCGGACCCCCCCAGACCCTTGCCGACGCGTCGACCGGGCGAGGAGGAACCTGGAACCGCGAGGGGGTGATCCTCTTCACGCCGAGCTCGCGCGACTCGATCTACCGCGTCTCGGCCGCGGGCGGCGAGGCTTCGCCCGTCACGAAGCTCGACGTCGCGGCGTCGGAGTTCAGCCATCGCTGGCCCGTTTTCCTGCCGGATGGCCGACGGTTTCTCTATCTCCTCCAGAACAGCATAGTGGGCACCGAGAAGAACGCGATCTACGCCGCCTCTCTCGACGGCGGCGAGCGGAAGTTCCTTTTCAATGCCAACACGAACGTCGTCTACGCACCCTCGGGGCACCTCCTCTTCCACCGCGAGGGGTCGTTGCTCGCGCGCCCTTTTGATCCGAAGGCCTTGCGCTTCACGGAGGAAGCTTTTCCCGTTGCCGAAGGCGTCCAGTTCTTCGCGGTCATGGCGCACGCCGTCTTCTCCGCCTCGGATCAGGGATTCCTCGCCTACCAGACGGGGAGCGGCGGAGGCCGGACCCAGCTCACCTGGCTCGACCGCACCGGGAAGCCCGTGGGCGCGGTCGGCGGCGGCGGAAATCTGACCTCTCCTCGGCTCTCGCACGACGGCCGGCGAGTTGCGGTTTCGATGATGGATTCCCAGGGGGTCGGAGACGTCTGGATCTACGATCTGGAAAGAAATGCGCCAACCCGATTCACTTTCGATCCTGCGGCCGAGTTCGGGCCTCTCTGGTCTCATGACGACTCCCGGGTCGTCTTCTCAGCCACCCGGAAGTTCCCGGGAGACATTTACCAGAAGGATTCCGCGGGCACGGCGAAGGAGGAGCCGCTCGTCGTCTCGAGCGCGTTCAAGGTTCCTCTGGACTGGTCGCCGGATGGGCGGGTCCTCCTCTTTCAGGTAAATGACGCGCGGAGCCGCGGCGGGTGGGACCTCTGGACATACTCGATCGCCGACCGAAAGGCGACACCCTTTCTCCAGACGCCGTTCGACGAAACCCTGGGCCGCTTTTCGCCGGACGGGCGCTGGATCGCCTACGCCTCGAACGAGTCGGGGAGAGTCGAGGTCTACGTCGTGCCGTTTCCGGGACCGGGCGGCAAGTGGCAGATCTCGACGGCCGGCGGCCGCGCGCCAATTTGGACGCGAGGCGGTCGGGAGATCATTTATCAGACGCCGGGCGACGAGATCATTGCGGTCGAGCTGAGCACGGCGCCGTCATTCCAGGCCGGGATCCCGCGGGCGTTGTTCAAGACCCATCTCCGGCCGCCTCCGGGACGGCAGTTCGACGTCACACCCGACGGCGAGCGCTTCCTCGTAAACCTGATGCCGGGCGAACAGGTCTCAGACCCGATCACCCTCGTTCAGAACTGGGCGGCCGGGCGGAAGCAGTAGCGGAGGCTTGGCTCAGTCCTCCTCTTCTTCCGCCGTCCGCACGATCGCCTCGAACTTCTCTCGCAGTTTCGGCGCGTTCGTGTCGAGATACTGCCGGACGCGCTCGAGGTCCGCGCCCGCGCGCACGAGGTGCACGACGTCCTGTCGATCCTGAGAGCGTGGAGATGCGAGTTTCAGATAGACCAGGGCTTCGACGGGCGCGACTGGTATGCCTTCGGAAATCTCGGCGGCTTCAATCGCGGCCAGCAGGTGCCGCTCGTCGTCGCGAACCGAGATCGTGTCCACGGCGATCCCGTGAGCCTGCACCGGGATTCCGGCACGCAGGATCACGACCCCGGACTCGGTCTTGAGCCACGCGCTGTCGTCTACCAGAAAATCCACGTCTCGCGTCGCGCGCGGCCATCCGTGCGCGCCGACGGCCAGCCCGCCGACGAGCGCATGCTTGACTCCGATCGACCGAAGGGCCTCCGAGGCATCGGTCATCGCTCTCCAGACCTTCTCCGAAACGACCTCGGCTACCGGCTTCAAATCGGGGCCGGGAGGTCTCTCCCGAAGGCGGAAGAAGGACACCTGCCTCTTCGTCAGGTCCACGGCGGCCTTTACGGCGCGACCGCGGTCCCGAAGATCGGGAAGTGGCTCGCGGCGCCCATGAAGAACAGCATGGGGATCGAAAGCCAAGCGTTCGTCCGCGACGCCAGAAATGCCCGCCGCGCCCACTTCGGCAGCTCCGCCGGAGCGGGCGTCCCCGACTCCGCCGTCGCCCGCGTCGCCGCGATGATCTTCTTCTGGAGCGGCCAGATGATCATCCAGACGTTCATGAACATGATGATTCCGAGCCCTCCGCCGACCGCGATCGCCATCGTGCGGTTGCTTCCGCCCTGGCGCACGGACGGAACAACGACCCACGCTGTCGCGAAGACGAGGACTGCGATGACGACGGCGAGCACGCGGCCGTCCTTCAGGGGACCTCCGGCGACCGACATCCGGTAGAGCATCGCGATCACGACCCACACGACGATCCACGCGACGAGCACCACGAGGATCTTCGCGTCGATTTTCTCGGTGTGCAGGAGGAGCGCGTAGTAGATCAATCCCGTTCCGACGGTCAGAACCGCCCCCCAGCGGAACCACCACAGCGACCGCGTGAGGAGTGGCGGGTTCATCTTCCCCTTGATCGACGCGTCGACCTCCTTCTGGAAGCTGACGTTGACGAGATTGAACCAGTAGAGGATGCCGATCCAGGTGATGCCGCCGAGGAAGTGCGCCCATCGCAGAAGAAACGTGACGTTGGTTTGCCAGTCTTGGGGCCAGGTCAGCATGGAAACCTCCTCATTCGAGCGGTCCCAGGAGCGCCTCCGGCGTCATGGTGGCCGCGAGATCTTCCTCGGTCAAAATCTTCTTCTCGAGTAGCACCTGCTTGACGCGCACGCCGCGCGACACGGCTTCCTTGAAGACTTCGGCGGCCGGCGCGTACCCGATCCGCGGAGTCAGCGCAGTCACGACCGACGGGGACTCCTCGAGGTATCGCCGGCATTTTTCGACGTTGGCCGTGATGCCGTCGATGCAGCGCTCCCGCACCACCGGAAGGAAGTTGACGAGGAGCTGCGGTCCCTTCGTCAGGTTGTAGGCGAGGAGCGGCATCATGACGTTCAGGTCCAGCTGGCCGCCGCCGACCGCGAGCATGTTCGCGGTGTCGAAGCCGACCACCTGGAAGCACAGCATGTTGGCGCACTCGAGGATGGCCGGGTTGACCTTGCCCGGCATGATCGAGGAGCCCGGCTGCACGGCCGGCAGCCGGATCTCGTCGAAGCCCGTGACCGGCCCGGATGCGAGGAGACGGAGGTCGTTGGCGATCCGGCCGAGCTCCACCGCGAAGGCGCGGAGGGCGGCGGAATAGTCGCCGGCCGCCGCCCGGCTCTGCAAAGCCTCGCGCGGGTCGGCCGCCGGTCGCAACTTTTCGCGGGTCATTTCGGAGAGACGTCCGATCGCCTTCTCGCGGAAGCCCGGCGGCGTATTCAGTCCGGTTCCGACCGCGGTTCCTCCGAGCGCGAGCTCGGTCAATCCGTCCAGTGCCCGGTCGATCACCTCGCGGCGGCGGGCGAGGGCCGCGGCGTACGCCCGGAACTCCTGCCCGAGGGTGACCGGGACCGCGTCCATCAGGTGCGTGCGCCCCGACTTGACGACCCCCCGGAACTCCTCGCCCTTGCGCGCAAAGGAGTCGGCGAGGAGGCCGATCTCGGGGGAGAGCTTTCTTCCGACCGCCAGCGCGGCTAAGTGGAGGGCGGTCGGGAAGGTGTCGTTGGTGGACTGCCCGAGGTTGACGTGGTCGTTCGGATGGACCGCCGAGCGATCCCCGCGGGGTCTGCCCAGGATTTCCGCGGCGCGGCCCGCGATCGTCTCGTTCACGTTCATGTGAAAGGAAACGCCGGCGCCCGCCTGGTAGACGTCCACGACGAACTGGTCGTGATGCTTGCCGGAGGAGATTTCGTCGCAGGCCTGGACGATCGCGCGCACGAGAGCGGAGTCGAGCCGCCCCATCTCGAGGTTCGTCTCGGCGCACGCCTTCTTGATGCGGGCGTAGGCGCGGATCATCTCGGG
>Ga0207684_10007234_pt1 | contig 10031 bp, 9 predicted proteins | sample KBSK5501metaG_FD_184342 | JGI IMG/M metagenome (GOLD analysis project Ga0207684, IMG submission 184342) | Corn, switchgrass and miscanthus rhizosphere microbial communities from Kellogg Biological Station, Michigan, USA - KBS K5-50-1 metaG... | ecosystem: Host-associated > Plants > Roots >... | reverse complement strand
CCCGCAACACGTCAGCGTGTTTAACGGGCAAGACCTGAAAAGAGCGGTGATGGCCGGCCATGCCTGGCTCGAACAGCATCGCGACGCCATCAATGCCCTCAACGTCTTTCCCGTGCCGGACGGCGACACCGGCACCAACATGTCGCTGACCATGCGCGCCGCCACCAAAGAGATCGCGGACGCCAGCGAGACGAGCGCCTATGTGATTGCCGAGCGCCTGGCGCGTGGTGCACTGATGGGCGCGCGCGGCAACTCCGGTGTGATCCTCTCGCAGATTCTGCGCGGCCTGAGCCAGGGGCTCGACCAGAAGACGACCTTCGCCGCCACGGACTTCGCCGCCGCGCTGCAGGATGCCGCCAAGCTGGCCTATCGCGCCGTTATCAAGCCCGTGGAGGGCACGATCCTCACGGTGATTCGCGAGAGCGCCGAAGCCGCCCAGCAAAGCGCGGGCAACGGCAGCGACATGGCCGGACTGCTGGGCGACGTCGTCACCGCCGCGCGCGCCGCCGTCGCCAAGACCCCCGACCTCTTGCCGACGCTGAAACAGGCGGGTGTAGTAGACGCCGGCGGGCAAGGGCTGACGACGATCTTCGAGGGGATGTGGCGCTACGCGCGTGGCGAGTCCGTGCAGCTTTCGCATAGTGAGCAGGCGGCGGACCACAGCGAGATTCGTCGGGGCAACGTCGAGATCGAAGAAGAGTTTGGCTACGAGGTCGTCTTCCTGCTGCACGGCGAAAATCTGGACGTCGAGCAGATTCGTGACACGATCACGGCGATGGGGGGCGTGTCGACAGTCGTGGCCGGCGACGCGCGGCTGCTCAAGGTGCATACCCACACGCTCACCCCCGGCAAGATTCTGGACTATGGCGTCGGCCTGGGCAGCTTGCAGGACATCAACATCGAAAACTTGCAGGAGCAGAGTCTGCGCTACGAAGCTGAGAGCAAGCGCGAGCGTGGCATAGCGGCCAGTGCGAATGGGCAGGGCGCCACGGTGGGCGCACATGGCGCCGGCGCCGCCGTCGCCACACCGCCCGCGGTCGGCATGCTGACGCGCGAGCGCGAGATCGACACGGTGGCAGTGGCGGCCGGCGATGGGTGGGTGAAGGTCTTCGAGAGCCTGGGGGTGGCGGCGATTGTGCCCGGCGGCCAGACGATGAATCCCAGCACCCAGGATCTGCTGCACGCCGTCGAGGCCTGCCCTTCCCCCAAGGTGATTCTGCTGCCCAATAACGGCAACGTGGTCATGAGTGCGCGCCAGGTGGCAGATCTGACCCAGAAAGAGATCTGCGTCGTGCCGAGCGACTCGCTGCCGCAGGGCGTCGCGGCGCTGCTGGCCTTCAACTATGAAGCGGACTTCGCGACGAACTGTAAGGAGATGGAGGCGGCGCTGCCGCGCGTCCACACGGCGGAGATTACGCGCGCCGTGCGCGCCGTACAGCTGGACGGCATCGACGTGAACGAGGGCGACGTGATCGGCCTCGTCGACGGGCGGCTGGTGACGGCCGGCACCGACCTCAACAACGTCGTGCTCGATACGTTGCGCCGCATGCAGACCGAGCAGCATGAGATCATCACGATGTACTACGGCGCCGACGTCTCGCCCGAGACGGCCAACGAGATGGCCCAGCGCATCAAAGAGGCGTTCCCAGAGCAGGAGATCGAAGTCGTGGAGGGTGGGCAGCCGTACTATGCCTACATCATCTCGGCGGAGTAGGCGGCGGCTGATAAACGGTCTGACGGCAAAGGTGGAGTCACTGTGGCAGTATGTATTCTCGTTGACAGCACCGCGGACATCCCGCTGGACCGGGCGCGCGAGACGGGTGTCGCGGTGGTCCCGCTGACCGTGCACTTCGGCGACGAGACCTTCCGCGACGGCGTGGATCTAGACGGGCCGGCTTTCTATCGCCGGCTGACGAGCAGCCCCGTCGTGCCAACGACCTCCACCCCGCCGCCAGGTCTATTCGAGCAGCATTTTCGCCAGCTCGTCACCGACGGCGCAACCGGCATCCTGGCGATGCACATTAGCAGCAGCCTCAGCGCGACCTTCTCGGTCTCGACCAAGGCCGCCGAGGCGGTGACGGCGGATACCGGCGTGCCCATCGAGGTGCTGGATTCGCGCACCGTGAGCGCGGGCTTTGGGATGCCGGCGGAGATATTGGCGCGCGAGGCGCGCGCGGGCGCGTCGCTGGCCCAGCTCAAAGCGCATGCCGAGAGTCTGCTCGCGCGCGTGCGTCTCCTCGCCGTTCTCGATACGCTGGAGTATTTGCAGCGCGGCGGCCGCATCGGCAGGGCGCAGGCCTGGCTTGGCACCTTCTTGAGCATCAAGCCGATTTTGGAGGTTCGCGACGGCCAGCTGCTGCCAGTGGAGCGCGTGCGCACGCGCTCGAAGGCGCAGGAGCGCGTCGGCCAGCTCGTCAGCGGCCTCGGCCCACTCGAGGCGCTCTGCCTCGTGCAGAGCGACGACTCGGTGGGCGATCAGCTCGAAACGGTGGCGCACACGTTCTGGAGCGGCCCGATCGAGCGCTTCCCGCTGGGGCCGGTGGTGGGCACCCATGCGGGCCCCGGTGCGGGCGCGCTGGTCGCACTCACGCAGGGTTAGCGGGGGACGATATTCTGTCTGGCGGAGGAGCAACGGAATGCCGAGGTATTTCACGCGCGCCGAAGCGGAGGCGCTGCTGCCGCGTGTCGAACCGCTCTTGCGCGAGATGCAGGCGCTGCGGGCGGAGCTTGCCGCACACGAGGAGCAGCTGGCGGCCCAGCGCGTCAAGGCACAGGGCAACGGCCACTCTGGGCCGGGCGCCGACGCGCGGCGCAACGCTGAGATCGCTGAGCTGGGCGAGCGCGTCATGCAGCGCATTGCCGAGATCGATGAGCTCGGCATCACGGTGAAGGATCTCGATATGGGACTGATCGACTTCCCCTGCTTGCGCGACGGACGCGAGGTCTACCTGTGCTGGAAGCTGGGCGAGCCAGGCATCGACTGGTGGCATGAGATCGACGCTGGCTACGCCGGGCGGCAGCCGCTGGAAGACTGACACAGCATGTGTCAGTATGCTCAGCATGGGGATCCGGAGGGGCAACGGTGCGGCGCGTCGTGTGGCGCGCCGCATTGCCCCGCGATAACGGCATCCTGCGGGCAGCAGCGCAGCACGATATGGCCAACGTTGGGGTCTACGCCGCCGTCGTTCACGGCGGGCCGATTCAGCGCGGTGATGTAGCCGCGCTCGCATAGGGTCTCGCCTGAGATGGCACTGATGTGCGTAGTGCGCCGCCTACATTTGCGTCGCGCCGCAACGCATGGATAGGCCCCGCTACCCTGTCGTATGGCGCCCCATACAGGCACCTCTGGATACGAGAAAAGAGGCCAACGATGCAGACTCCGAGCACCCCTTCCCCATCGTCCTCATCGAGCGCAACCCCCTCGCTGTATGATCGACTGGGAGGAATCTACAACATCGCGACTGTGGTGGACGACTTCATTGACCGGATCATGGTTGATCCGCGCTTGAACGCCAACCCGCGCGTGGAGGAGGCACATCACCGTCTCTCGCCCCCGGGATTCAAATTCCTCGTGACCGAGATGGTCGGTTGGGCTACGGGCGGTCCCCAGCTGTATTCCGGGCGGCCGATGGGCGACAGCCACCGGCACCTCATGATCACCGATGCCGAGTGGCAGGCCTTCATGGACGACTTTCAGCAGACGCTGGATACGTTTGCCGTGCCCCATCCGGAGCAAGGCGAGTTGAAAGCGATTGTCGAGAGCACCAAAGAGGCTATCGTTATCGCTCCCTTCCAAGAAGGGACCGGGGCGGAGCCAGGCGCTGATGCCACAGCGCCCTGACTGGAGCGGCTCCTTGCGGTCCAGCGCCAAACACGCTGGAGGCGCGGCGACGGGGCAGATCTACGGCTGCTCGCGCAGATAGGTCAGCGCGAGCCGGCTCAACAGCTCGACGCCGGTCGGCAGACAGGCTTCGTCGAAGTCGAAAAGCGGGCTGTGATGTGGATGGTGCAGCCCGCGCTCCTTGTTGGCCGAGCCAAGGTAGCAGTAGCAGCCCGGCGCGGCGTTCAGGAAAAAGCTCATGTCCTCGGCGCCCATGATTGGCCGCGCACCGACGACGTGCTCCGGCGCGACCACTTGCTCCGCGACGCCACGCGCGAACGCCGCCATGCGGTCGTCGTTGACCGTCACCGGATAGAGCGTCTTGATGCGCACGTCGCAGGTCCCGCGCGCGGCTGCTGCTGATTGCTCGGCGATCTCACGGATGCGCTTCTGCAGGAACTCACGCGTCTGGGGCGAGAGCGCGCGAATCGTGCCCTGCATCTCGGCGCGCTGCGCGATGATGTTGCCACGGGTGCCGGCATGGAATGAGCCGACCGTCACCACGGCGGATTCGAGCGGGTCCACTTCGCGGCTCACGATGCGCTGCAGCTCGGTGACGATGGCGGCGCCTACCGCGACCGCGTCCACCGTCTGATGCGGGGCGGCGCCATGTCCGCCCACGCCCTGGACCGTCAGCTCGAACTCGTCCGCGCTTGCCTGCACTGGGCCGCCCTGGACCACGATCTCGCCGAGGGCATGGTCGTTCGAGAGGTGTAGCCCGAAGCACGCGTCCACGTGTGGGTCCTCCATGACGCCCGCCTCGATCATCGGCCTGGCGCCGCCGGGACCCTCTTCCGCCGGCTGGAAGACCAGCTTCACCGCGCCCTCGATCTCGTCGCGGCGTTGCACGAGCACAGCGGCGACGCCGAGCAAAATCGCGGTGTGGCCGTCATGGCCGCAGGCATGGTGGACGCCGGGACGCTCGGACGCATACTCCGCGCCCGTCTCTCCCGTCAGGGGCAGGGCGTCCATATCCGCGCGCAGCAAAACGGTGCGCCCCTCACGCGCGCCGCGTATCAGCCCGACGACGCCGGTGCCCGCGACGCCAGTGCGTGTCTCGATACCCAGCGCCCGCAGCCGCTCGGCAACGTAGGCCGCCGTCTCGACCTCCTGGAAGCCCAGCTCTGGGTGGCGATGAAAATGCCGGCGGTCGCCGACCAGTTGGTCGCGGAGCGCCGCCGCGGCGTCGGTGATGCTGGTTGCGGTCGTCATCGCTGTTTCTCCTCTTCCTCTTGGTTCCTCATGGCGGCCCAAGCCTGGGCCAACGCGCGTGCCAGACTACCAGCCAACGGCGGCGCCCTCGGAACGCGGGTCCGCGCCGCCACCGAGCACGCCATTGGCGTGGTCGAAGGTGATGCCCTGGGCATGGCCCATCACCGAATCATAGGCTTCGACGAGCTGCACGTGATGGCCCTTCGCCCGCAGCTCCGCGACGGTCTCCGCGGGGAAGCGCCGCTCCAGCCGCAGCGTCTCCCCCTCGCCCGGCTGCTCGACGCCGTGAACCCAGCGCGGCTGCTCGATGGCCGCCTGGATGTTGCGGCCATAGCGGGCGAGGGCGGCGTAGACTTGCAGGTGCGTCTGCGGCTGGCCGTCGCCGCCCATCGTGCCAAAGACGACGGCGGGCTGGCCGTCGCGTAGCGCCAGCGAGGGGATCAGCGTGTGCAGCGTACGCTTGCCGGGCGCCAGCGCGTTGGCGGCTTCGGGGTCGAGCGAGAAGTACGCGCCGCGATTTTGCAGCACGATGCCGGTGCCGTCTACCACCAGGCCGCTGCCGAAGCCACGATAATTGCTCTGAATGAGGCTGACGGCGTTGCCTGCGCCATCGGCGGCACTGAGATAGATCGTGTCGCCCATGAAGCTGCCCGGCGCCACGGACGGCAGCGCGCGGCGCGCGTCCAGCTGTGCGCGGCGCGCGGCGAGGTACTCGGGGGCGATCAGGGCGTGCGGGTCGAGCTTCATATGCGCGGCATCGGTGAGGTGCGCCGCGCGGTCCGCGAAGGCCAGCTTTTTGGCCTCCACCTCCAGATGCACGGTCTCGGGCCCCAGCGGATCGTCGCCGAGCGCAAGGCCATCGACGATGCCGAGCATCTGCAGCGCAGTGACCCCCTGGGTATTGGGCGGCAGCTCGTAGACCTCCAGCCCGGCGAACGGGACGGCAAGCGGCGTCACCCAGTCGCTGGTATGTGCCGCCAGGTCGTCTAGCCTGATGAGTCCGCCCTCACCCGCGAAGAAGGTGGCGATGCGCTCGGCGACGGCTCCGCGGTAGAAGGCCTCCGGGCCGCCCTCGGCGATCTGGCGCAGCGTGCTGGCCAGCTCTGGCCGGCGCATGATGCTGCCGGTGGCGGGGATCGTGTCGCCGGCCATGAAATGAGTGCGAAACGAGCGGTGGGTGTGCGGCAGCGCGTCCATGCGGACGAGCGCGGCATGCAGGCCGGGGCCGACGGGGAAGCCTTCCTCGGCATAGGCGATGGCGGGCGCCAGCGCGCGGGCCAGCCCGAGACGGCCGAAGCGCTGCGCCGCCTGTGCCCAGCCGTCGGCGCAGCCGGGGACGGTGATGCTATGTAGCCCATAGCCCGGCATCGAGTCGAAGCCGAGCGCGTGGTAGCGCTCGATGGTCGCCACGCGGGCGGAGCGTCCGCTGCCGTTGAGCCCGTAGAGCTGGCGGCTGCCGGCGTCGTAGAGCAGCATGAAGACATCGCCGCCGAGGCCGCAGAGCTGCGGATAGACGACCTGGAGCGTGGCGCTGGCCGCGATGGCGGCGTCCAGCGCGTTGCCGCCAGCCTTCAAGAGGTCCAGCCCCGCCTGGGCGGCGAGATAGTGGGGCGCGGCGACCACGCCATGCGTCGCCAGTGTGACGGGGCGATGCTGGAGGACATCGGTCATGGCTAAGGCTCTCTCCTGCGGCTGCCGCGCACCACGCCGCTGACGACACGAAGCACACGGCAATAGCGCGGCGCGACTGCCTGGGTTAGACGCGCATCAAACGCGCTGCCCTCAATGGTAGGAAAGGCGGGCCGGCACTGTCAAGTGGCATGCATGGCTCACCAGGGAATAGGCGAATCGGTCACGTGGAAAATCGTTGCGCGGAGCGTGCGCGCGCCTTCGCCGCCTCGGCGGCGCGATTCTTCGGCGGTGCGTTCGTCTCCAGCGAGTTGAGGAGCTGGTGGGAGACGGCAGCGATTGCGTCAACAGCGGCATTGAAGGCCGCTTCATTGGCTTTCGAGGGCGTGTTGAAGCCGCTGATCTTGCGCACGAATTGCACGGAGGCGGCGTGAATCTCGTCCTCGGTCACCGGCGGCTCGAAGTTGAAGAGCGCCTTGATGTTGCGACACATGCGTGTACCTTCCCCCTGGCGAAACGAAGCTATATAGGCGTTGCATGCAACAATCGTACGCGAAATCGTGTTTACGTGCCTGGGTCGCCTCACTCGCCCCGTATGCTCGGCGTGATCTGGTGCCGATGCCGGTCTGCCGCGTTACCCCGTGTCCAACGCTGACATATGCTAGGTATCCATACCCTTGACCGCAGCTGCAACTTCATATTATAGTCATCATATATATGATGAACATCATATGATAGATGCCGAGGGGGAGCGGATAGCTATGGTGATGCACCTGATCGCGGCGCCTGGCGTGCCTAGCGCGCCGCCGTGCGCTGGCCCGGCTACAGGCGTGGCGACTGAAGTGCGGCTAACCGACGGCGCTACGGTCTACCTGCGCGACGCCTGCGCCGATGCGCCGCGCCTGCGCGAGATGTTCTTTACGCTGAGCGATACCACTCGCTTCTTCTACTTCTGCGCCGGCGTGCCCAGGAACGACGTTTGGGCCGAGCGCGTGGCGCGGTTGAGCATCGCCGATGGGTATACGTCGTACGCAATGGTGGCGGAGGTAGGCGGCAAACTGGTCGGCGTGGCGCGCTTCGACCGCGACAAGCAAGGATCACGCGCGGAGATCGGTATCCTGGTCACCGATGCCTGGCAGTCGCGCGGATTGGGACGCCAGATGCTCGCGCGGCTACATGCCGAGGCGACTGGCCGTGCGCTCACGGGCTTTACGGCCCTCGTGCTGGGGGAGAACCGCCGGGCGATGCGTCTGCTCCGCGGCGCTTTTCCCACGATGCAGGCTTCCTTCTCCTATGGGCAGTTCACCATCGACATGCCGTTCGCGCCTGAATCCGTGCCAGCGAGAGAGAGGTAAGCGATCATGCCACGTAGCACTGGACATAAGGCGCAGACGCGCACTCGCATCGTCGCCGCGGCGGCGCGCGCCTTCCGCGAGCGCGGCGTCGAAAGCGTTGCCATCGCGGACGTGATGCGGGCGGCCGGCCTCACGCACGGCGGCTTCTACGCGCACTTCCCCAGCAAGGACGCGCTGGTCGCCGAGGCCACGGCAAGTGGACTAAGCGACTCGCGCCGCGAGTTCGTCTCCGATGCCGCCGAGGCGAACCCAGAGGCGCCCCTGCGCGAGGTCATCCGCCGCTACGTCAGTCGCTACCATCGCGACCACCAGGCGGAAGGCTGCGCCATGCCGGCGCTGACCGCCGAGATCGCCCGTGAGTCTACCGAGGTCCGCCGCGCCTTTACCGCCGCGCTGGAGGAGTTCGTCGCCAACCTGATGGAGTACGTCCCCGGCGACAGCCCCGAGGCCCGCCGCGATGGCGCGCTCGTGCTCGCCGCGGGGATGGCCGGCGCCGTCTCCCTCGCGCGCGCGGTGGACGATCCTGTCTTGAGCGACCGGCTGCTGCTGGCGGCCCGTCGCTTCTACACCGACTCCCTCGCCGGCAGCGCGCCGGGTGCAGCGGCCGAATATACCACCGAGGACACAGAGCGCGCAGAGGGGTGAAGAAGCCGGAGTAGCGTGCATCTCTGACACGAAAGCGGCCGCCAGCGCGCGGGTTCACCCTACACACTGGCGGCCGAGCCGCCCCCAACGCGCAGACAGGAGCCAGAGCGCACCCCCACCCGCTCACTGCAAGAGCTTGTCGAGCGTGATCGGCAGGTCACGGACGCGGATGCCCGTCGCGTGATAGACGGCGTTGGCGATGGCGGCGGCGGTGCCCACGATGCCGATCTCGCCGATGCCTTTCGTGCCCATAGGATTCACGTATGGATCGTCTTCGTCGATCCAGGCGACCTCGACGGTGCCGACATCGGCGTTGGTGGCGATGTGATACTCGGCGAAATCGTGGTTCACGTAGTCGCCAAAGCGGGGATCGAGCACGCTTGCCTCATGCAAGGCCATCGACAGGCCCCACGTCATGCCGCCGAGCAGCTGCGAACGGGCGGTCTTGGGGTTGATGATGCGCCCGGCGGCGAAGACGCCGAGCAGGCGCGGCACGCGCACCTCGCCGGTGTCCGCGTTGACGCGCACCGCGGCGAACTGTGCGCCGAAGGCATGCATGGAGTAGCGCTGCGCTTCGGGGTTCGTCTCGAAGGCGCCGGTTGCCTCCAGCCCCTCGGCGGGCACCACACCCCCAAACTCGTCGCGCAGTCGGGCGCGAAGCTTCTGGGCAGCATCGAAGATGGCCCACCCCCATGAGCTGGTCCCCGACGAGCCGCCGGCACCGCCGGCCTGCGGCAGGGCGCTGTCGCCGATCTCGAGGTGCACGCGCTCCAGCGGCACCGCCAGCGCGTCCGCCGCGATCTGGGCGAGCGCCGTCCAGGCGCCCGTGCCGATGTCCGAAGCGGCGATGCGGACGCGATAGCGTCCCCCTTGGTCAACGCCTACGCGCGCGGCAGCTGGCTGCTGTAAGACCGGAAAGGTCGAGGCGGCCACACCGGTCCCGATCAGCCAGCGGCCGTCCGCGCGCATACCCGGCCGCGGGTCGCGCGGCTGCCAGCCGAAGCGCTCGGCCCCTTCGCGCAGGCAGGCGACCAGTCCACGGCTGCTGAAGGGATGACCGGTTTCGGGATCAACCGAAGGTTCGTTGCGGATGCGCAGGTCGATCGGATCGAGGCCGCAGGCCACCGCCAGCTCATCCATCGCCGATTCGAGCGCGAACATGCCCGGGCATTCTCCCGGCCCGCGCATCCAGGTGTTCTCCGGGACGTCGAGTCGCGCCAGCCGGTGGGTGGTGCGGCGGTTGGGCGCCGCGTACATCATCCGTGTCGGGACGGCGGCCGGCTCAGCGAACTCGAAGCGGGTCGTGGTCT
>Ga0207684_10007229_pt1 | contig 10037 bp, 10 predicted proteins | sample KBSK5501metaG_FD_184342 | JGI IMG/M metagenome (GOLD analysis project Ga0207684, IMG submission 184342) | Corn, switchgrass and miscanthus rhizosphere microbial communities from Kellogg Biological Station, Michigan, USA - KBS K5-50-1 metaG... | ecosystem: Host-associated > Plants > Roots >... | reverse complement strand
AGACTCGCGCTTGAAACAGTCCCATGCCTGCGCTCCCAGGAGATAACCGCAATGAGATCCATCTGGAAAGGCCACATCAGATTCCTGTTGGTAGCTATCCCGGTCCGCATCTACAACGCCATCGAGACGGCCGAGAAGATTCAGTTTAACCAACTCCACCGTGAAGACTATGGTCCGATCGGCTATGACAAGCGCTGCAAAAAATGCAGCCAGGTAGTCAGCAACGACCAGATCACGAAGGGCTACCAGTATGAGCCGGACCGCTACGCGATCGTCGAGCCCGAAGATATCGCCAAAGTGAAAATCAAGACTACCAAAGCGGTAGACATCGTCGGCTTTGTAGATAGTTCCGAAATTCCCACGACGTTCTACGACGCACCTTATTACGCCGGCCCGGACGGCCCCGTGTCGGAGAAGCCCTACGCATTGTTGCGCGAAGTGATGAAGCAAACCGGCAAAGTCGGCATCGGCAAGATAGTGTTAAGAGACCGCGAAGATATGGTCGCACTGTTTCCTCACGAAGACGGTTTAGTGATGCAGAAGCTCCACTACCCAAATGAGATTCGTAGCATGAAGGATGTGCCGGAGCTGGATAGCGCCACCAAGGTCGACAAAAATGAGATGAAGATGGCGACGATGCTGGTCGAGCAGATGGTCACGACGATGTCGGAGATTGACACCGTTGACCAGTATAACGTTGCCCTCCGGAGCCTCATCGACTCGAAGATCAAGGGCAAGAAGGTGGTCGAATTTGAGGTTGAAGAACTGCCCAGACTTGATATCATGAGCGCGTTGAAGAAGAGCCTGCAGCAGTCGAACCGGAAGCCGATGGTTAAAGCGGCTCCTGCGGCGGCAAAAAAGAAATCGCTTACGTTGGTGAAGGCAGAAGCTAAACCAAAAGCAGTCAAGAGACGGAAGGCTTCCTAAGCATCTCTTGTTTAGTTTGCTTCTTCGTAACGCAAACTGTTAGTTTGCGTGCTTTGTAAAGACGGACTCTCAGTTTGCGGCAGCGAAGGTCGAAGGACGCAAACTAACAGTTTGCGTTACATCCAGCGTTATAGATGAAAGAAAACAGCAATAAGGTTTTGTCCTTCCCCTCACGTGTTCCCGCGAAGGCTGACTACCAGCGCGTTAAGGCAAACTATTCCATTCGTGAAATCAAAGAGCTCTTCGGATTGAGCGAACGCACAATCCGTCGCTGGACTGAACAGGGCATCATCCAGGGCACGCCCACACCCAACCCGAACGAATTCAGCTACGACTTCCAGGCGCTGACTCAGTTTAGACGAGTTCGCGAATTGCGTGCGCAGGGCCACAGCATTCGTCAGGTCGAGGCGGAGCTTCAAGGACAGTTGAGTCTCTTCCGTGGCGCTGGTGAGGCCAGAGTCTCCCGACTCCGGACTCCGTTTGAGGAAGCGTTAGTGCTGGATGATCAAAACGATCCGAAGGCGGTGGAGTCGTACCTCGAAGCGATCACTGACGGCGACAACGTTGCTGAGGCTTATTGCAACCTGGGAATCATTAATAAGGACCTGGGTAACGTCGCGGCCGCACTCGACAACTTCACTCTGGCACTAAAGCATGAGCCGCGACACGTCGAAGCCCATTACAACCTGGGCAATCTGTATTTCGACGCCGGCCAACTTCCGCTCGCGCGCCTTCACTATGAAGCTGCAGCGCAAATCGAGCCGCGCTTTTCACTTGTCTACTTCAACCTTGCCCTGGCGCATTTCAAGTTGAATGATTTGGCGGCAGCTCTCGCAGCCATCGCCAATTACAAAGAACTGCGCCAGCCCGACGATGAGGAGACTGAGGCGATCAATCAGTTGCTCAAGGCGATGCAGGATCCCTGGCGACCCGGGGACTCCGGAAGTTGACTCCCAAGTTGGTCCAGGAAAGTGACCTGGTATGAAAATCTCTGTGCGTCCTCTGTGATCTCTGTGTCTCTGTGGTGAGTGTTGGCCAAACAGAACTTCCCATGGAGACACGGAGAGCACAGAGGCGGCACAGAGAAAAGCTGACATTGAAGAAAGCGAGCAGCGCAAAATGAGCTACGCTCCGCCTCAATACCGTTGCCCCTACTGTGGCTCACCCAATCGCCCCCACACGCTCCAGAAGATCAGTACCGGGGGCTGGATCGTTTTCGCTGTAATGCTGATTGTCTGCTTCCCTCTTTTCTTCATTGGACTGCTGATGAAAGACACCTATCAGGTGTGCGGTCAATGCGGAGTAAGGCTTAATTAGCTAGCTACAAGGTGGTAATCAAGCAGTGGAAACTGGATCAACGGATCGTCGCTGGTGCGTAGCCTCAAATAATAATAGAATTCATCCCCTCTTCCCTCAGTTACCATCTCAAGGAGGTTTCCCCTATGGCACAAGTGAAATGTCGTGTCCTGATCATCGATGACCATGCTGACACGGCAGAAATGCTCAAAATTCTGCTCAGAGAAGAAGACTACGAAGTCACGACAACGGCGACGATTCAAGAGGCGCTGTCGCTGGCGGCAACTAAGGAATTTGATCTTTACGTGTTGGACAAACGATTGCCTGATGGCAGTGGCGTTGAATTGTGTGCGAAGCTCAACCAGATAACACCTGCGGTTCCCTGCATCTTCTACACTGGCGACGCCTATGCAATTCATCGAGTGGAGGCCATGGCGGCGGGTGCCGACGCTTACGTAGCCAAGCCTGATGTCGAAGGATTGATTGACAACATAAATAAGCTGCTGGCCAAGGCAGAGTGTGCGTCAGCGGCAAATCAGTGAAAGTGAAAAGTAAAACGAAATGCTTTCACTTCTGACGTTTCACTCTTCAATTTTCACTCTTCACTTTCTTGTCGCCTTGACACGTTAACTCACGGACGTATAATTCCATTCCGCTTAATGGGCCGATAGCTCAGTTGGTAGAGCAGCTGACTCTTAATCAGCGGGTCGCAGGTTCGAGCCCTGCTCGGCTCACCATTTAACAAGAAACGGCAGGTTGCGTGGCCCCGCCTTTCTGTTTGACAATTCGTAACACCAGACACTTCCCAATCTTTCCGGAAGGAGGAAACGATGCTCTACTTCTCACTGGTGTTAGTTTCCTTGTCGCTCCTCACTACTTCTGGTTCACAAGCACAGACTCCCCTGTCGGGGGAAGACTATTCACAACGCGGTATCGCCCGCTTTGAAAAGAATGACTTTGAGGGCGCGGTTTCCGATTTCACAAAAGCGATTGAATTGAAGGGTTCGAACCTGGAGTTCTGTTACTACTTTCGTGGAATGGCAAATTATCATCAAGGTAATCTTGAAGTGGCCATAGCGGATATCAGCAAGGCCATCACGATCAGATCTCATCCCCGATTCTACGAAGATCGCGGAACCCTCCTGCTGAAAAAAGGCGACCTTGATGGTGCTATCGCAGATCTCAACAAGACCATCGAGCTCGCGCCGCAATTCGCCAAAGCTTATGGCGACAGAGGAATTGTGCACCTCATGCGCGGCGAGAATGCACAAGCGGAGTTGGACTTTAAGAAGTGCTTTGAGCTTGACAGCACGCTGCAAACTCAAATCAATGCGGCCGCCAATCAAATCAAGCAGCGCGCTGCATCGAGTCAGATACGGGACCAACCAGTGGACGTGAAAGTTGTCAAGTTCGATTGGTCAGAAATGCCCGAAAGGATTCTCGACGCCACTCCCTCGCCAATCTCCGTTTCCTCTACCGGAGTGAGTCAGACGGGCACACGCGTACTGGCAAACCCTGCAGACAAGGGTGACCCGGGGCGACCTGAGGTGGGATTAGAACCGAGTCTGAACCCGTCCACCGCTCGGACTCCCAGAAGTCCTGCAAGACTCGAGGAGACATTCACTTTAGTAATAGAGAATGTGGGGAACAAAACAATCGTTGGCGTTCGGTGGACATACTTCTTCTATCCGAAAGATGTGACTCACGAGCCCACCGCGTTTACTTTTAGTAGCAAAACGAAAATTGCTTCGGGCAAAGAAAAAACCTTAAGCGAGCAGGGACTTGTAACCACAGCACCAGGTCATCGGATCGAAATGCCCACCAAAAAGACGCGAATGCTTTTCAATGAACGGGTTGCCATATTTCATCTGGATTATGCAGATGGAAGTGTGTGGCCGAGTCCCCAACCTTAAAATTCGAATAAACGCGCCAGTTGAAGCGCGTCCAAAACCAAACAAAAGCTTCCACCACTATTCCGCTATTCTCCGATAGGCGTTGATAGCAGGTACACCGCAAATGTCGCCAGCCAGTGCTCGCCTTCGTAGTTGCCGCTGGTTACATGAGCCAAGCCATCTTCAGCGTGCAGTTGCGCTGCCGTTATTAACTGCTTGGCGGCTGGATCACTGCGAGGCAGGGCGGCCGCAATGCTGCGCATGCACCAGGCGCGGCTGAGATTCAAGCCGTCGAGGTGCACGAGCTTCCCATCTGTTCGGTCTGACACGATTGCAGGCGTCAGAAGACTCTTGGGTTCACCCGCTTCAAGGCCGGGCAAAAACTTGTGAAACCATTCGGCAAATTCTGCAGTCGGGAGGACGCGGCGCATCAGATCCGCTTCTTCTAATGCCGGCGAGAGAAAGTCTTCACCGCTGGGCTCTAACCATGCTGGATAATTGGCATCCGCCAGATAATAACTGCGGCTGGTTCCCTCAATCAGTTCGGCAAAATTCTTGTCCTGCACAATCCGCGCGTAATCCAGCGCCAGACAAAGTCCGAACGCAGTATTGGGATGAACTCCGGTCCGAATCGGGTAGGTCTGTTTAGGCAGAAACTCCTGATACCGCTCTACGACTGCCGCAACCAGCGGCCGTAAATTTCGGGACCACCTTTGTCCATCCTCGTCTTCCCAGTCGTGCAGCTCTTCAGCGAATTTAAGCAACCACGCCCAGCCGTAAGTACGTTCAAACGAAGCCCGGCCCTTCTGTTTGAAGTATGCAACCTCAGCGAGAAGGTTTTTCTGCGTTAAGTTCTTGTCGAGGGCAGCGCGAATGTCCTGCACCTTCTCCATCGGCGCAGAACGTCGCAGCAGATGAACCAGCATCCAGTGTCCATGGACCGCTGAATGCCAGTCGAAGCAGCCATAAAAGGCGGGATGCAGAGTCCGGGGATTCTGTACCTGACTCGCGTCCTCGATGCAGTGATCGAGCTTGTTGGGGTATTCCCTGCTAATACAGTTAAGTACCAGCCTCGCGAAATCAGAGCTATAGGCTGAGAGCGTTGGAGTCATTGGACGACAAGAGTACTGGTTCAGTCTGGAGGAGCCAAAAGTAGAATTCTTAATTTACGATTCACAAATTCGGAACCGGGAGCGGTAGCGACCGGGTTCAACTTGCCCTGGATTCAACAAACCGAAGCAAAAGGTCTGGCGCCACCATCGCATTCATTTGCGGTAGTCTTTATCGCGTGTAGCGCCCGGTCGCCTACTGCTCCCGGTTCTGTATTAGTCGACCCACTATGCAAAACTTCTGGCGCCACCATCGCGGTTCCGTATTTGTGTGGCACTAGTCGACACTTCAGAACATTCGGATCAAAAGCCACATCACAATCACGTGGAACGCCAGAATGGTTAAAGCAAACGGCGTTTGAAATTTGATCACGCCGTATTGATCACGCATGTCCAGCAAGGCCGTGGGAACGATATTAAAGTTGGCAGCCATCGGAGTCATCAAGGTGCCGGTCGAGCCCGCGGTTAGCGTAATGATTGCCACCAGCGCCGGGTTCACGCCGAAGGGCTTGACGATCAGCGGCACCAACACACCGGCGGCAATCACCGGAAAGGCAGCGAATGAATTTCCCATCACCATCGTGAACAGAGCCATGCCCAAACAGTTAGCGACAATCAACAGAAAAAGATTCTGTCCGGGTATGATTTTGTGTATGCCGGCGGCAATCAGATCGCCGATTTTGCTCGCCGTGAAGATGATGCCGAGCGATGCCAACAGTGGCGGCAGGATGTTGACTGCACCCATCGCGTCGTTAAGTCTTCGTCCTTCCTGAAACGCCTCACGCACCGTCCCTTTTGTCAGGGCGAGTCCGACCCCGATTGCTACGATGCCGCTAAAGCCTAGTCCGACAATCGCGCCGTCATTCGTATTAAGTCCCAGCAAGCGAAAAGCGATGGCGAAGCCGAAGGTGACGAAAGGAATCGTCAACACCACCAGGAAAATCCGATTGCCCAGACTGCGTACTTTTTGTTCGACCTGGCCTGACTTTGTTACCTCATCGGTACGCTTATGGCCGACTCGACCGAGGCCATCAATACCAACCATCACGAGAACAAGTAAACCAGTCAACCAATGCGGCAGAAAGCTACCCAAAATAAATATCAATCCCAGAATGAGCCAGAATAGAGCCGTGCCATTGCGATGCTGGTTACTCCGATCTTTGAAGTTCAGTGTTGCAAAAACCAACAGCACGAGACCAGTCAGCACGTAAACCGTGTTGAGACTTACCAGCGCTTTTAAGATGGCAGCTATTGGAAGAACCTCCAGAATTAGTGCCTGGCTGTCAGGCGTTTTCGTTCTTTTAGATCAAGCAACCAAAACTGTATGGCGGCTAGAACGACTGAGATCACAACAATTGGAATGGCGAACAACACCAGACTCCAAAGGTTGACCGTATAACCAAGCCCTTTCATCACGCCGTACACCAGCAGAATGCCCGGCAACACTGGTGAGAGATTTTGGCCATAGAAGTTTCCGTAGTTCTCGCTGGCAGCATTTGCGGCTTTGATTTGCTCAACCTCAGCCGAGGGAAGACTCTCGACAGTTTTTGCGCGTGCAGTCGCTTCTGCCGCACCAAGAGACATGGGGAAAACCAGAGGTCGTACAAATGCCGGATGGCCGCTTAGCCTGATGCCGAGAATTCCCATGAGTATGCGAAAGAGCTGATAAACAACCAGCAACCGGCCTACAGTCGCCGCCTTCATGCGACGAACAAGACGAGCGGCTTGTTCCTGCAAACCGTAGCGTTCCGCCAATCCAATCGCAGGCAGGGTGATGATAAAAAGAATCATGAGACGGTTATCAGCAAAGGCCCGGCCCAGCATGTTGATAATGCCTTCCTGTCCTGGCCTGGTGATTAAGGGCAGACCCTGAAAAATACCAGCGCCCGAAAATAGTGGCAGGCCGGCGATGAGACCGGTGACGATTCCAGCTGTTACTACTACCAGAGTCGTGCGCAGTCGGAATGCCAGGCCAACGATAACAATCGCGATCCCGGTAAGCTTGAATAATTCGGGTACGTGCATCAGTTGCCTTTCGCGTCCGCCGGTCCGTTAGAAAAACGACGATTTTTTTCGCGTCCACAATAACGTCACGAGCAATTCCTGGCAAACATCTGACTTGCATTCCTGGGTACTGAACTGATTTCAGTTTTCTCTGTGAAACCTCGGTGTCCTCTGTGTCTCTGTGGTGAATAATCCTCAGCAAACACTCACCACAGAGACACAGAGAACACGGAGGTGGCACAGAGAAGTTCAAATTAGGACACCACCATTTGTGAGTAGCATTGTAGCCGTGAATCGTGAGAGGATTTCCAAGCCACGCGTTCCGATTCAGATGCACAACTCCAAAGCCAACTTTAAATTTCTCGGGGATCAAGCCTCGCTCATTTGCCATATTCGTTTGGTCAAGGCAATTCTTCCTGTTGCCTGCATTGTCGTCTGCATGACAGCGGTCGGTGCGCAAACTCCTTCCCCGACGCCCGTCCAACCTTCTGCCCAACCTTCTCCGACCGTCAGCGAGACGCAGACGATCTCCCCCACCTCAGCTATCGATCGAAATGAGTCGGAGCGCTCGGACAGGTTGACGGGCGGTCACGTGGAGATCGCAGACTTCGTTCCAAACGAACCAAACATTCGCCTCAGCTTAAACGTGCCGAGCTTTCGCCTAACCCTCTGGCAAAACGACAAAGAGGTTAAGTCTTACTTCATTGGCGTAGGTTTGAAGGAGCACCCCATTTACATTGGCGACCGCGAAGCGCGCGAGATCATTTGGAATCCGGCATGGATACCGCCGCCGAGCGATTGGGTGCTGGAGATGAAAGACGTAAGTCCGGGCGAGGTCATTAAGGCCAGCGATCCGCGCAATCCGCTGGGCAAAATGAAAATTCCGCTGGGCGGTCACTACCTGATTCATCAGGCGCGAGGGATGTCGGATGTTGGCAATCTCGTCTCGCACGGCTGCGTGCGAATGCCGCGTCCGGATTTATACGATCTCGCCGACAAGATAATCGCCGCGCGGAACGCGCCCGTTTCACGCAAAAGAATCGCGGCGGCGAAACGCACTCAAAAAATGCTGGTCGTGCGGCTGGACGAACCGGTGCCCGTGGACATCAACTACGACACGCTGGTGGTCGAAGATGGTGTCCTGCACATTTACCCGGATGTGTACGACCGCGGAACTAACCGGCCCGCACAACTGCGCGCAGAACTGGAGGCGGCGAATATTGACGTCTCGAATTTGAAGGATGACACGCTCAGGAAGATGCTGCGCAAGGTTTCTCGCCGCACTCAGTTCGTTGTCGAGAAGAGCAGCATCGAACAGGGCCGCGCACTTACCGATGGACACGTAATTCCATTGATACCAAAAAGACAGAAGACAGAAGGCAGTAGGCAGTAGGCAGAGAAGCAGAAAACCATTTTCCATTTGTCATTTGACATTTGTCATTTGTCATTGCACGAACGGTTGACGACCGACCGCAACGGCCGATCGTCTTCGGTGATCATTCAGGCCTCTTCTGCGGTGCCTCTGCTGCGTCTTATTGCTCGCAATGACAAATGACAAATGTCAAATGACAAATGGAAAATGGTTTGTCCCCGCCTCGTGTCCCACACTCAACCATCAACGAACGTACTCCCAGTGCCACGGCTCATAACAGTAAGGACGAAAGCCAAAGCGCTCGGCGTTCCGCAGCAGCCATTGGTAGACTCGAGTCTGAACCTGAAGAGCACGGTTTGAGTCCTGAGTATCGACCGGCTCGCCACCAACATATACATCAAGGGCGCGCCCGGTGAAGTGTGGACTGTTAACAGCCAAACCGGCTGGGCCGGAATTGGGCGACTCACGCCGCAATTTCTCCTGGTACTCGCGCGAACGAAACGCGGAGATGATCTTCAGGTATTTCTCACCGGGCGCAAGCTCGCTGCGCGATATGTGGGCAAGACCGAGCGAACGGTCAGCAATTGCAGCGGCAACCATTCGCTTGTATGCGGCGTAGGTTTTACGCTCAACCTGCCGCAGTTCTTCGGCGCGAGTGGGGTCATAGAAATCCGAGATCGGGGCGGTGAGTAGTTGGTCTGGTGACGCTACGCTGCGGTCCTTCAGTCGCGCCTCCTGCCAGGCCTTGATCATCGCGTAAAGAGTTTCCTCATCAAGTATTCCGTTCGGCTTCAGGCCTGCCTTCTGCTGCCAACGCGCGACGGCCTTGGCAAACTGCAGGCTGGCAGAGTCGTGTTTGGTATTTATGAGCCGGTTGATTAGCGGCGTGTAGATATACCAGCCCCGCTGTGGCTTTCCGCCGAACGTCCAAGTCAAGCCGTTGCGAAGCAAGGCGTTGGCGGCGGCAGCAGAGATGGTGGTGGATTTAATCGTTTGCTTCGATTGCGCGTTGCCCTGAGGTGACGTAAATACCACAATCCCAAACAACAACACGGGGACCAGGGATAACGTTCGGATGTGAACCATGTCTCGTTTCATGCAGTTGGTTCTAAATCTCTCAAGTGATTTGCTGGGACCGCGGGCGTCCCGCCCGCACGCGTTTCATTGCCGAACAAGGTTGAGCTATCAGAATTTTCGCGCTTCGCGCTCATTGCGGGCGGGACGCCCGCGGTCCCAGCAAATCACTTGACCAGCAAACCTACTTTTGTGCCTTTGTGCAAAGCGCGCTCGACTGTAAGAAAATTTTTCTTGAGCAGGTCACGATAAACTTGTGGGCCTCCGTCGGGATATTTCTCGGGATGCTGCAACATGTAGTTGACGATCGAGAATACCGACTCCCGCATGCCCTGCAGATTGAACGAGTGCTTTTGATCGTGG
>Ga0207684_10007225_pt1 | contig 10038 bp, 9 predicted proteins | sample KBSK5501metaG_FD_184342 | JGI IMG/M metagenome (GOLD analysis project Ga0207684, IMG submission 184342) | Corn, switchgrass and miscanthus rhizosphere microbial communities from Kellogg Biological Station, Michigan, USA - KBS K5-50-1 metaG... | ecosystem: Host-associated > Plants > Roots >... | reverse complement strand
CGGCGAGATGGGTCGGCCCGACAAGGTCATGACCATCGTGTACGCCGTCGGCCTCACGCATCACACGACCGGTGGGCAGCTCATCCGCTCGGGCGCGGTGCTGCAGCTGCTTCTCGGTAACATCGGCCGGCCCGGCGGCGGCATGAACGCAGAGCGTGGCCACGCCAACATCCAGGGCAACACCGACCACGCGATCTCGTGGGAGAACCTGCCGGGCTATCTACGGATCCCTGCGCCCGGGCAGAAAACCCTCGACGAGTACGTCGCCGCGAGCGCGGCGAAGAAGAGCGACCCGAACTCATGGAATTTCTTCGGCACGAACTACAAGAACTTCATGGTCAGCTTGCTGAAGGCGTGGTACCGCGGCGCCGCGACCGCGAGCAACGAGTTCGCGTTCAACTTCCTCCCGAAGCCGGGCACGAACTCGTCATGGATGTCGATCTACGACCAGGCTCTCAAGGGAAAGATGGAAGGCGTCATCCTCAGCGGGATGACCGCTACCTCGATCGGCCCCGATGTGAATCAGGTGATGCAGGCGCTGTCGAATCTCAAGTGGCTCGTCGTGATGGATCCGCTCCCGACCACGAGCTCGGAATTCTGGCGCGCGCCTGGGATGGACGCGGCAAAGATCCAGACCGAGGTCTTCATGCTGCCGACCACGCACTGGATCGAGAAGGACGGCTCGTTCACCAACAGTGGACGCTGGGCGCAGTGGAAGGAGCAGGTGATCCCGCCCGAGGGTGAGGCACGGCACGACCACTGGATCCTCGCGGACCTCTTCGATCGGGTGAAGACGCTGTACCGCCAGCAAGGTGGGAAGTTCCCCGACCCGATCATGGCGATGACACTCGACTACAACGATCCGAAGAAGCCCGAGCTCCTGGAGATCGCAAAAGAGATCAACGGGAAGGATCTCTCGACGGGATTGCAAATGACGTCTTTCGCGAACCTCAAGGCTGATGGGACGACGACGTCCGGCGACTGGATCTACGTAGGGAGCTTCACCGACGCCGGCAACCTGATGGCCCGGCGCAACGGCGTGCAGGATCCTGCGAAGAACGACCCGACGGGTATGGGCTATTACCCGACGTGGGCCTGGAGCTGGCCAGCGAACCGCCGCGTCCTTTACAACCGCGCGTCGGCCGACCTGCAGGGCAAGCCGTGGGATGCGAAGCGACCCGGCATCCAGTGGAACGGAAGCGCCTGGACCGGCGACGTCCCGGACTACCCGGCGACGATGAATCCGACGGATCCGGCCTCATGGAACCCGTTCATCATGAACGGCGAGGGCGTCGGCCGGCTGTATTCCACGTCGATGCTCGATGGTCCGATCCCCGAGCACTACGAGCCGATCGAAGCGCCGATCCCGAATCCGCTCCATCCGGCGCAATCGGAAGATCCGGTTGCCTTCCTGTACGACCAGGCCGCAGGCCGGCCGAATCGTTTCGGCAAGGTCGACAAGTACCCGTACGTCGCGACGAGCTACCGGCTTACAGAGCACGAGCACTACGTCACGCAACACGTGCCGCTGCTCGTCGGCCTGCAGCCGCAGGCGTTCGTCGAGGTGCCCGAGGAGCTCGCGACGAAGATTGGCATCCAGAACGGCGATCGCGTCCGCGTGTGGAGCGAGCGCGGGAAGATCGAAGTGGCGGCCGCGGTCACGAAGCGTCTCGGACCCGTGACGCTCGCGGGGAACAAGACCGTCTACCAGATCGGCATCCCGATCCACTGGGGATTCGTCGGGGTCTCCGCCGAGCAGAACCCGGACAAGAGCAAGTACTGGCTCGCGAACGCGCTCACGCCATTCGTCGGCGACGTCGGCGCGAGGACGCCGGAGTACAAGTCCTTCCTCGTGAACATCGAGAAGATCGATTGAGCGCCGTCGCTGATCACGTCACCAAGTACGCAGAGCGCGGCAAGCGCGCGGCCGAACTCGCCGCGCGCTACGACTTCGCGCGCGAGCCGCTCGCCTTATATGCCGCCGTCGCCGAGGCGCAGGGATGGGTCTTCGAGCGCGCCCGCGCCGACCGGCCGAACATCGACGACCTCGCGACATACATCGTGCGCGCAGCGCTCCCGGACGTGATGAGTGCGGTCATGACCGCAGGTACCGAAACCCTGCGAGAAGCGGTGTTACTGCGATTCCACCAGGGCGATCTCGAGCGCATGGTCACATCGTGGCTGCGCGGCGACGCGCAGGACGGGACGGATGTGTTCCTGGCGCGCGCAGCGACCGCACCGGTCCTCGAGGCACTTCCTGATGTTGCCCGCGCGCTGCCGATCGCCGGAGAGGAACGGTTCTGTCCTGCATGCGGCGGATCGCCACAGGTGAGCGTCTTCGTCGACAGCGGCGAGGCCCTCGTGACGGGGCAGCGACGTCTGGTCTGCGCGCGCTGCGCGAACGAGTGGGTCTACCCGCGCATGACCTGCGTCGCCTGCGGCGAGACGGAGTCGAGCAAGCTCGTCGTGCTCGCCGATCCGCAGCAGCTGCCGCACCTGCGCATTGATGCGTGCGAGCGCTGCAAGCGGTACATCGTCAGCGTGGACGCGCGCCTCGAAGGACACGCTGTGCCGGTCGTCGACGAGATCGCCGCGATCCCGCTCGACATCGCGGCAGCTGAGCGTGGCTTCACCAAAGTCACGCCGAATCTGATGGGGTTCTAATGGCTGCTTTCCAAGAGCGTCCGATGGGGTTCTTCACCGACACGTCGATCTGCATCGGCTGCAAGGCCTGCGAGGTCGCATGCAAGGAGTGGAACCAGCTCGAGGGAAACACGCCCGAACTCCTCCTCGATAGCTTCGACAACACCGGGCAGCTCGACGCGCAGAACTGGCGTCACGTCGAGTTCATCGAGCAGATCCCGGACAACAACGGTGTCGTCATGACGCCGACGCCGATCGCGGGCGGTCAGGCGTGGCTGATGATGAGCGACGTCTGCAAGCACTGTCAGAACGCGAGCTGCCTCGAGGTCTGCCCCACGAACGCGATCGTGCGCACCGAGTTCGACTCGGTGCTGATCCAGCAGGACGTGTGCAACGGGTGCCGCGACTGTATCTCGGCGTGCCCGTACGGCGTCATCGGCTTCAACGAGAAGACCGGGACCGCGCACAAGTGCACGCTCTGCTACGACCGCCTGCAGAACGGGATGCAGCCGGCGTGCGCGAAGGCCTGCCCGACCGAGTCGATCAAGTTCGGCTACCTCGACGATCTGCAGGCGGCCGCCGACAAGCGGCTCACCGCGCTGCAGACCGCGGGATACAAGAAGGCGCAGCTGTACGGGCGCGACGCGACGGTCTACGGCGGACTCAACGCGTTCTTCCTGCTCATGGACAAGCCCGAGGTCTACAAACTCCCGAACGCGCAGAACGCCGTGCTCCCGAGCCGCAACAACCTCGCAGGGTACGCGGGCGGATTCGTCACGGCGGTCATCGGTCTCGTCGCCGGCGTGCTCGCCTTCCGGTCGAATCGCATGAACGAGAAGTCCGATGCCGCCCGCTGAACACTTCGCCGCGCCGCCGGGCTGGGAGTGGTGGATCCTCGGCTACTTCTTCTTCGGTGGCCTGTCGGGCGGCTCGTACGCGATCGGCACGCTGCTCCGCCTCGTCGGCACGGCGGCCGATCAGCGCGCGGCGCGCATCGCGTTCATCGCGAGCTTCCTCGCGCTGCTGCCGTGCCCGATCTTCCTGATCCTCGACCTCGGACAGCCGCTCCGCTTCATAAACATGCTGTTCGACGCGTCGAACGGCGGGCTCGCGTTCAAGCCGTGGTCACCGATGTCGCTCGGATCGTGGGCCCTCCTCGGCTTTGGTCTGTTCTCGTTCGTGTCGTTCCTCGGCGCGGTAGCCGAGAGCGGGTGGCATGCGGCCGATCCGATCGCGCGCATCCTGCGCGGGACGGTCGGCGCGGTGTGGAACGTCATCGGCACGGGGCTGGGGTTCTTTGTGTGCGGCTACACCGGCGTGCTCCTCGCCGTCTCGAACCAGCCGGTCTGGAGCGACGGATGGCCGCTCGGCGGCGTGTTCCTCGCCTCGTCGCTGACCGGCGCGGCCGCGCTTCTGCTGCTTCTGGCGAACTCTCGCCGCGATATCGATGCCGGCACGACGGTGCGACTGACGCTCGCGGACCGGAACTTCGCCCTCCTCGAGATCGCACTCATCGCCGTGTTCGTGGCCACGGTCGCCCTGGCCGGGACCATCGGGAAGATGGCGGGCGTGTGGCTGCTGCTCTGGCTGGTCGTGATCGTCGGGCTGGCCGCGCCGTTCACCATCTCGCGGCTGGCCGCGGCCCGCCGCTGGGCGCCCGTCGCCGCGCCGGTCCTCGCGCTCCTCAGCGTCCTGGCGCTCCGCGCCCTCGTCATCTTTTCCGCGCAGAGCTGACGCCGGCGAAGCGGCACCGATGGCCCCAGGGGTAGGGGCCCCTGGGCGCGTAGCGACGCGCGAGGGCCCCGGCCCGTTTCGCGCGTAGAGAGGGTTTCGGTGCCGCGTCGCCCGCGTTGCGACCGCATTCCCTCTCTAAGGGGAGGTCAGCACCCCTAAACTCGCAGCACTCGCGTTCCGGAGGATAGGGAGCACATGGCAAGCGCAGCACCGTCGGCAACAACACTCGCGCCCGCACAGGCGGCCCCACGGCCGGCCGAAGCATCAGCGCCGCTCGCACCGGCGACGATCGAGGAGACCGGCCTCACCTCGGCATTCGTTGCAGACCTAACGCTGAAGCTCCTCTATCAGCGAGCGACGACGGCCGCCGAGCTCACGCAGATCATGTGCTTGCCCCTCAAGATCCTCCAGCCCGTCCTCGACTTCTGCAAGACCGAGCACCTCGTTGAAGTGAAGGGCGGCGCGGGCGTCACCGCCGCGACGTACGTCTACATGATCACGGAGAAGGGTTCGATCCGGGCGAAGGAAGCGATCGCGCGCAACGGCTACGTTGGCGCGGCGCCCGTCCCGCTCGCTGCGTACGTCACACGCGTGCGCGCGCAGTCTGTCGGTGCGGTGCAGGTCACGTGGGATGGACTCAAGAAGGCGCTCGCGCACCTCGTGCTGCCGGAGCTCACGCTCCGTCAACTCGGGCCGGCCATCAACAGCGCGCAGTCGATCTTCCTCTTTGGCCCACCCGGCACGGGTAAGTCGACGATCTCGAAGGCGCTCGCGACGATGCTCCAGGGCAGCATCGTCGTGCCGTACGCGATCCTCGTCGGCCAGCAGATCATCCGCGTGTACGACCCATCCCGTCATCGTCCGCTCGTCGAGCTCGACGCCAGGTTCGATCGCCGCTGGGTCCCGGTTTCACGCCCGTTCGTCGAGGTCGGTGGTGAGCTGACGCTCGAGGACCTCGATCTCGTCTACGACCAGAACTCGAAGGTCCACGAAGCGCCGTTCCAGATGAAGGCGAGCGGTGGCGTCCTCCTCATCGACGACTTCGGTCGCCAGCGCGCCTCGCCTGATCAGCTTCTCAACCGCTGGATCGTCCCGCTCGACCGCGACGTCGACTTCCTGACGACGGCCGACGGTCGCAAGATCGAAGTGCCGTTCGACGTCCTGCTCGTCTTCGCGACGAACCGCACGCCCTCTTCGCTGGTGGATGAAGCGTTCCTGCGTCGCATCCAGTACAAGATCGAGATCAAGCCGCCGACGCCCGAGGAATTCTCCGAGATCCTCCGCCGCGTCTGCGAGAACCAGAAGATCACCTTCTATCCGAAGGCGGCGGAGTGGATCGCGAAGTACTGCCTGGAGCGGAACATCTCGCTGCGCTCATGCCACCCGCGTGACCTCATGCAGCACCTCGGTGCCGCGGCGCGCTTCCTCGGGAAGCCCTCGGAGCTCACGCCTGAGCTGGTGCAGCTCGCCTGCGAGACCTACTTCGTAGCGATCTAACGGTTTGCCCGGCGTGGAGTGGCTCGGCTTCATTGCGATCGCTGCGCTGCTCATCGTCGTGCGCGGATTGATCTTCAGTCGCTGGCGCAGTTACGAACTAACTCATCGGCGGGCCGCGGCGCTCTACGGCTCGGTGATTCCCCTCATGCTGTTCGCAGGTTTCGCGGTCGCGGGGATCGATAGTCTCGAACAGCTCGTTATCGACCTCGCTCTCGTTCTGCTCATCTTTGGTTCCACGTTCCGTGATCGTCGAGTGGTTCCTGCGTGCCTTCGGAGGTGAGATGGACCCCCCGGCAAGCCGCGGGTATCGCCGGCGGCCATAGTTCCTAGGCGTGCTACTCCGCAGATAGTCCTATTTCGTAGCGATTAGCGACGTCTTTCCCACGTAACTCGGGCAGTCAGGTCTCAAGACGGCGCCCACGACGCTTCCAGGAGTGCTCGGCGACTAGATTCGCTGCGCGCCTTACCACGCGTAGGAGTGAGTCATGAATGAGCTTCGTCAGATCAAATGGGTCGCGCTCATCGCTTCCTGGGTCGTTGACCTCGGCGGTTCGAGCGTGTTCTCTCTCGTCTACCTCACCGCGCTCATCGCCGTCGGCCACTACACCGCCCAGCAGGTCGGCAGCCCCGACTTCGCGAAAACGATGATCAACGATCCGGAGGTCTTCTGGACGTCATTCGCCGGTGGGACCTTCTTCTCGTTGCTCGCTGGCTTCGTAGCTGCGCGTATGGCGGGGCGCGCTCCGCTCCTGCACGGGACGCTCTCGTCGGGCGCGTGCCTGGCCGGACACGCCCTGTCGCTCCCAGTGCTGATGACCTATCCGCTCTGGATCGCTGCGGCGGGGATCATCGTGGCACCGCTTGCCGGTTGCGCGGGCGGGTGGCTCGCGTCAGTGCGACAGCGCGATCTCGCGACCGCCTGATTCGCGGCGTTCGCGGCCCGTGGCTACGCGTGCTGCTCGTGCCAGCGGTGCACGCCGCTCGCGAGACGACCGAGCGCAAGTGCTCCGAGCAGGAGCGCGATGTCACGCAGGGCCACGTCGTAATGCGTGCCGAGCATGAATGAGTTCATGACGACCAGTCCGAACCAGCCCGCAACCCAGTAAGACGCGCGGCGCGGGACGAACGCAAGCCAGATCCCCAACGCGATCTCGACGATGCCGACGCCCCAGAGGAACACCTCCGGCGGTAGTCCAAGCGCACGGGGGATCGTTGGCGCGAGGTACTGGTGCCAGTCGACCATCGCGCTCAGGAACTTGTCGGCGCCCGCGAGGATCAACGCGATCGTGAACGCGTTGCGCAGCAGCAGGTAGGCCTGATAGGCCGGGTCAGCGAGATCCGCGGTGATGGTCATCTCGACTACATCCCGGGTCCGTGGCGGCGCATCGCGTCGAACGGCGTCCATCTGCACAGCGCTACTGGCACGACCGATGCCACGAACTGTCTGCGCCCTATCCTCACCGCGTGAGCGCGAGCGAGAGACTGACCGATCTTCGGCAGCGTGCGGGTGTTGGCGGCGGGGACGCGCGCATCCAGCAACAGCACGCGAAAGGCAAGCTGACCGCGCGCGAGCGCGTCGACCTGCTCCTCGACGAGGGATCGTTCACCGAGCTCGATGCCTTCGTCATGGCGCGACCCACCGAGCTCATCCCCAACGACGCGCGCGTGATGGGTGACGGTGTTGTAACGGGGTTCGGTCACGTCGACGGCCGCCTCGTGTACGTGTTCTCCCAGGACTTCACGGTGTTCGGTGGGTCTCTCGCGGAGGCGCACGCCGCGAAGATCTGCAAGGTCATGGACCTCGCCGTGCGCAACGGAGCGCCCGTCATCGGGCTCAACGATTCCGGCGGGGCGCGCATCCAGGAGGGCGTCGTGTCGCTCGGCGGCTATGCCGACATCTTCCTGCGCAACGTGCTCGCGTCCGGCGTCGTCCCGCAGCTGTCGGCGATCCTCGGTCCGTGCGCGGGCGGCGCGGTCTACTCGCCGGCGATCACCGACTTCATCGCGATGGTGCGCGACACGTCGTACATGTTCGTGACCGGGCCGAATGTGGTGAAGACCGTGACGCACGAGGACGTGACACTCGACGAGCTCGGCGGCGCGGATGTCCACGCCCGGCGTTCTGGCGTCGCGCACTTCGAGTGCGACGACGAGATCTCCTGCCTGCAACTGCTCCGGCGTCTTATCGGCTACCTGCCGTCGAACAATCTCGATCCCGCTCCGGTCGTTCCGACGGACGACCCGATCGACCGCAAGGACCGCGAGCTCGATGCGCTGGTGCCCGATGCCGCGAGCAAGCCGTACGACATGAAGGAGGCGATCCGGCGGGTCTGCGACGACGGCGAGTTCCTCGAGGTGCACGAGGGCTGGGCGCGCAACATCATCTGCGCCTTCGCGCGGCTGGATGGCCGCAGCGTCGGGATTGTCGCGCAGCAGCCGATGGTGCTAGCCGGCGTCCTAGACATCGACGCGTCGGTCAAGGCGGCGCGCTTCGTTCGCTTCTGCGACGCGTTCAACATCCCGCTCGTGACCTTCGTCGACGTGCCGGGCTTCCTCCCGGGCACCGCGCAGGAGCACGGCGGCATCATCCGCAACGGCGCGAAGCTTCTCTACGCGTATGCGGAAGCGACCGTGCCGAAGCTCACCGTCATCACGCGCAAGGCCTACGGCGGCGCGTACGACGTGATGTCGAGCAAGCACATTCGCGGCGACTACAACGTCGCGTGGCCGAGCGCGGAGATCGCGGTCATGGGTCCCGAGGGCGCGGTGAACATCGTGTACCGCGAGGAGATCGAACGCGCGAAGGATCCGGAAGCCAAGCGGAAGGAGCTCGTCGCGACGTACGTCGAGCGCTTCGCGAATCCATATGTCGCTGCCGAGCGCGGCTACCTCGACGACGTCATCGAGCCGCGTGAGACCCGCCCGCGGCTGATCGCCGCGCTACGCTCTCTCGCAGGGAAGCGGGACACCAATCCCAAACGTAAGCACGGCAACATCCCGCTGTAGGGGCGAAGGGGGACGAGATGTACGGCACGATCGCGCGCTTCAAGGTGCGGAAGGATCGCTTGCGCGAATTCATGGCGCTCGGGAAGGAATGGGACGACCGTGAGCAGAAGCGTGCCATCGGTTACGTTGGCGCGCAGATCATGTGGGAGGACAGGGAGGCGGGTTGCGCTTCCCTGATCGTCCATTTCACCAGCCGTGAGTCGTATCTCGCGAACGCGAAGTCGCCGGAGCAGGATGCGTTCTACCAAAAGCTTCGCGCTTGTCTCGAGTCAGATCCCGAATGGATAGACGGCGAGTTCGGTCGCTGGGACTCCGCGTACGCGCATCCCCCAGAGTGGGCCCTCCGCGACGTCGGCGAGTAGCGCGAACGCCGGCACTTAGAGCGGTCCTCGTCGCGAATCGCGGCGAGATCGCTGTGCGCGTGATCCGCGCCTGCCGCGAGCTCGGCGTCCGCGCCGTCGCCGTGTACAGCGACGTCGATCGGGATGCCCTCCACGTCCGCCTCGCTGATGAGGCGTATCCGATCGGGCCAGCATCCCCGCGCGAGAGCTACCTCGCGATCCCAAAGATCCTCGAGGTCGCGCGCCGTGCCAAGTGTGACGCGGTCCATCCCGGCTACGGGTTCCTCTCGGAGAACGCGGAATTCGCCGATGCCGTCCGCGATGCGGGCCTGGTGTTCGTCGGGCCACCCGGCGACGTGCAGCGGAGGCTCGGCGAGAAGACGCAGGCGCGCCGTCTCGCGCGCGAGGCCGGCGTCCCGGTCGCGGAAGGAACGCTCGAACCGCTGCAGGGTCTCGATCACGCGCGTCGCGAGGCGGAACGCATCGGCTACCCGGTGATGCTGAAGGCCGCCGCCGGCGGCGGCGGCAAGGGAATGCGCGCGGTCGCTTCGGTCGGCGAGCTCGATGCGGCGTGGCGTCTCGCGTCAGGGGAAGCCGCCGGCGCGTTCGGCTCGTCAGCGTTGTTCGTCGAAAAGCTCATCGAGAACGCGCGCCACGTCGAGATGCAGATCCTTGCGGACGCGCACGGCGGCATCGTGTGGCTCGGCGAGCGCGACTGCTCGGTCCAGCGCCGTCATCAGAAGCTCATCGAGGAGTCACCGGCGCCGTCGGTCGACGATGCGCTCCGCGAACGCCTGGGCGACGCGGCGGTGCGCAT
>Ga0207684_10007224_pt1 | contig 10038 bp, 20 predicted proteins | sample KBSK5501metaG_FD_184342 | JGI IMG/M metagenome (GOLD analysis project Ga0207684, IMG submission 184342) | Corn, switchgrass and miscanthus rhizosphere microbial communities from Kellogg Biological Station, Michigan, USA - KBS K5-50-1 metaG... | ecosystem: Host-associated > Plants > Roots >... | reverse complement strand
CGCCCCTTTTGGAGTAGGTTGTGAGCGCAAGCACCACCACCTACGAAAAGGAGCACCCTCATGAACAGTGAAAAGTATATTGGGCTGGACGTGCACCAAGCAACCATCTCGGTCGCGGTGATGGATTGCAGAGGCAAGGTAGTCATGGAGTCCATCCTGGAGACCAAAGCCGCGACCCTTCTTGAGTTCTTGGCGGGGCTACGCGGAACTTTGTCGGTGACCTTCGAAGAAGGCACCTGGGCGGCCTGGCTCTATGATCTGCTCAAGCCCCATGTTCAGAAGTTAGTGGTGTGCAATCCCGGAAGACGGCAATAAGAATGACCGCATCGATGCCCGCAAGCTGGCGGAACTGTTACGCCTCGATAATCTCAAGCCGGTCTACCATGGCGAAACGGGCGTACGCATGCTGCGCGAACTGGGTCGGAGTTACCTGACCCTGGTCAAAGATCTGACGCGAGTCATGAATCGCCTGAAGGCGATGTATCGCAGCTGGGCGATTCCCTGTGCCGGACGGGACGTCTACTACACCCGTCATCGCGCCGAGTGGCTGAGCAAGATCCGAGAGGCCGGCGTGCGCCGGCGGGCCGAACACCTCTACCAGCAACTGGACATGCTGCAGCATTTGCGACAACAAGGTGAATTGTCCCACTGCAAACAAATTGGTTTACACCGGCATGGCCACGGATGAAGCGTCATTCCGCAGCGAGGCGACCAGCTACGCCAGTTCTTTTCATTTGCACTGAATGCAGAGAATCCCACTTGTGGGAAAAGCAGGACGCATTTTTACTTTCGTGATGGAGGATAATGGAACTCGACCAAATGACCGATCAATTCGATCAATTCCTGAAGAGTCCGGCCACTACTTCGGCCCTCGTGTCCGTCTCCTGGTGCAGGTATTTTGTGATTCTAAGGAACCCTTGGGCGCGAAGGAGATGCTTTATCGTGTTAAACGCCTAGATCCGTTGGTCAGCTTTGGCACCGTCTATCGTTTTTTGACGCTCTTAGCTGCGTCTGGCCTAGCCACGACCATCCCCCGCGAGCGGCGCGGCCCGCTACGCTTCAAAAAAGTGACTACGCCAGTCCAGTGGGCCAATGTAACCATGCGCATTTGGTCTGCAAGGACTGCGGCGCGCTTGTCCAAAAAACGGGTGATCTTGACAGCAAGGCAACGCTCGTCTAACCATCTTCTGCCATGGAAGCCAACATTATTTCGCCTAACGATGCTGGGTTAGTGCTGCACCGATTTGTTACTGAACGCATTCCTGTGCTGGCACGTTTTGTGTCTGCTGACGGCTCATTAAGATCCGAAATTTCTGAATTCGTAACGAGCTTTACGCGCGACATTGGGATGGTTATCTCCTCTGAACACCCATTTCTCAAGCCCGACACAACACTCCCCGCCACGATGCTTTTCGCATACGATGCGGTTATTGAATCCGCGTTTCGGTACTCTGACGATGCAGAGATTCCCGAGGAATCCAGCCTTCTCTGGCTTGTTCATCTCCTTTCGAAACGACAATACGTTAGTAATTGCGGAAATCCGGCCACGAAAATAAACAATTTGCCTGACTCTTTTCATCCCATCCAGGAAAGGTAGCGTTTTATTTGGAGTGCAAGCTGTCAATTCTCTGCATGATCCGCTCCGCCCACTGAATACTCGCCTCGATGACGCGGTCGGTAATCGGCGTGCCATTCGGCATTCCGAAAAGGTCATCCGCTCTCTGCATGTGCAGGACACTGAGGATGGCAGCCATGATCCCAATTACGCGTTTGCGCCCCTCGTCCATCGACGAAAAATCCTACGCCTTCGCCTTTTTTTCGTCTACCACTGGAATACGGTATGTACTGTATCGAACAACTCACCTCTGCTGTGGCATCTTAACTATTGGCCTCCCCCATGCCGCCAGAAAAGCCAGCCGACGAACAGGCCCCGCACGCAACGCAACCCGCCGACGAGCGACCGCGCGGGGCTAGCGTTATCAATCCGAACGACCAAGCCCGCTGGCTAGCTCTCGCTGACACCGCCCTTCGTCACGCACCCACGGAACAAGAGGTAGCCGAGATGGAAGCTCTAGCCCGCAAGGAACAAGCCTTCATCAAGCGCCGGATTCGTCGCACGGCTGAGAAAGTCAAAAGGCAGAGCAAGTCCAAACAGTAGGAGGTACCCGGTCATGGCTCGAACGTCAAAGCCTACTTCGACCTCGCATTGCCGGAGCAGGCGGCTTCTATTCGTAGATGACGAGGAAGGGATTCGTACCACTCTCCCGGCAATCTTGGAGCGACGCGGTTTTGACGTACGAGTCGCGGCCACCGTACCCGAAGCACTTGCCGAAATGGAAAGCCACAAGTTCGACGTACTGGTATCTGATCTCAACATCGGAGAGGATGGCAATGGCTTCACTGTCATACGTGCCATGCGAAACACTCATCCCCAATGCGTTGCGATTCTGTTGACCGGCTATCCAACTTTTGAGAGTTCGGTTCAGGCTATAGAGGACGAAGTAGACGGTTATGTCGTGAAGCCTGCTGACATCAATTCTCTGGTTAGCACTATTGATCGCAAGCTCCGCACTCGCCAAGAACGCGGACACTGAAATGACTTCGTGCGGTGGCAAACTGAGGCGTATGCCTCATCGCATCTGAAGAAAAGGTGAATATCGAGATTCGATGCCCGAATCGACCTAATTCTTCTTAGTCGGGTGCGAAGTAATTTCTCCGCTAGTTTGGTGTAATATTCGCTGGTCTTGCCGAGAGTGGCGTCCTCTCGCTTCTTGTCTAAAGGAATCAGCCGAGGCCCCTCATCTCTGGCGGCGGGCTCGGTTGGTGAAAAAGCAAGCTAGCGCAGAGGAGAAATATCCCCCCAGGCTCCCCGGATTCCGAACGTACGCATATTACCTTTGTGGGTTACGAGCGTGATCTGGCACGTCGTTGCTTATGCCGAGTACATTGCCTTCATGGAAACGGGATATGAACAGAGGACGCTGGAATGGTGTTTTGTAGGATCGCTCATGTTCTTAGCCATTCCCGTCCTTGCGGTTGCGTACATCATTTGGAATGCCTCTTGCGTGACCACTAGGTTTCCAGAGCACGTTCAAACAAAGGCCACTACCCGCGCGGGATTGCTCAACTGAAAGTAAGAGAGCCTGATCAGGGAGTTGCCCATGAACGATCACAGGAAGCAGCAGGTCATTGCGAAGCTGATCGCTGCCCGTGCCGAACTGGAGGATGTGCTCAACATCTCCACGCCGCGTGCCCGTTACGATTCTCCTATACTTCCCGACGCGACGGGCAACGAGATCGCCGCCATAGTGCGTGACCTTGAGAGGATTGTTCAGGCTCTTGAACGAACACAATAGAGTTCCATCACGCCGTCATCCCACGCCCCCCATTTAGGCTTGAACCAGCATGCCCGAAGTTCTATGCTTGCGACCCTCAACGCGGAGAATTTCTACGTGCAGGTAAGCGGGTATTCACCGGATTCGCCAGGCTGACAGCCACCGAACCAGGTTAATGCCGACCTTCTTGCTGAGGCAAGGAGGGTGTATAGCTTCTCTGCTTTTTTCTCGACGAATTTCAAACGTCTGTCACGAACAGGAGCCACGCGAGGTTGGCGGGGGAGGTAAGTGCGAATCACCGCTCTCTCGTATAGTGCAGTTTTGATGCCAATGGGTTGGCGGAATGGCTGGTCATACTTTGAGAGTTGCACCGAGGCAGGAAGCTCATCGTGCAAGAACATTCACACTCACGGCAGATTCCTGCATGCTAAGGATTCTGATGAGGTTCTAGCAGGCTCGCTCTTGGCTCAACACAGGTCGAATTTGGATCGCACTGCAATAGCGGAAGTACGCCACGATCAGCTCTCAAATTCCTCAACTTTCATACCTTTCGCAAATGGTACCGAAACCACGCGAAGGTGTTGATCCAGATGATGACATCGTGATTGATATTAAGACGCAGACGATACAAAAAGGGAGAGCCTCTAATGAACGGTGACAGAGCACGCCAACAGCTTGAGCGCATCCAGGCGATGGTCAAAGAATCTCGCTCGAACTGCACCATCGAACTGGAACCCACCAGCGCGGTTGACAGCGTTTACCTAACATTCCACTGCGGCGCGCAAATGCACCGGGTTCAATGGGTAGGAGCGTGGCTGGAAAGTTTGACTCCCACTGCCTTATGGCACGAGCTGGACATTGCCACCCGTGGTGCAATCAAGAAACCAACAACTTAGAACGATTACTTGTTCTGAAGGAGGGATACTTACCGGAATTATCGCAATAGGAAAGGCCCGATTCGCGCTCGGGCCTTCCGTTAAAAATCGGCGAGTGGTCTAGAGAGAGTCTGCCGTGATTCGTGTCGAAAGACCAGACAGCTGCTTTATCGAAGTCCTGCTCGCCGCCGTTCCCAAAATCGAGGGCGAGTGCTAGCTCAAACTGCGCGAAGGCGTCACCCTGCTCGGCAGCTTGCCGGATCCTCTCGAAGACATTGAGGTTAACCACGGGAGGATTGTATCAATCACTCGTGAGAGGTCGTATGTGGCGTACCGTCGCCATTTCACTCATGGACCGGTTTGTAAGCGTAATCGTCTATCTTTTACGATAAGCAAGCGCCAGGTGAGCAACCAATGACGCGAAGGATAATTCAAACATCAAGGAACTCCGGGAGTTAAGGTCGCAGCAAGGATGAGGTGGTTGCATGAGTCGTTGTTTCATATCAGCCCTGCCCATTCTTCTTTGTCCCATGCTGCTCGTCGCTCAATCCGAGTCTCGCCAATCGGGAACTCCAAAGGTTTGCGTCGCAACTGTCTCCAACGTCAGCACGGTTCCAGCGTATCTTGAACGCTTGACCGAACATCTAGTCAAAACACTTAAAAGGAACAAAGTAGAAGCGATCTCCATGACTTCAAGCACGACAATTAAACGCAGGCTCAGGCCAACCCGCCAGAATATCGACGAGGCCGAAGATAAGCAGTGCAATTACACCCTGCTGACCCAAATCGTTGAAGCGCGGGCACACCCCGGGATGCCGCAAACAATTCCCCGTGATGGCGCCCGAATACCGAGTCTCGACGCCTCTGACCCCATGGCAGGTCAGTCCGGACCGGTCTACCGGGAGAACGAACAAATTAGTTTCGCGCTCTTCCGCCCTTACCACGACGACCCTACGGTGGACACCTATGTTCTAGAGCGAGCTTCCGCCAATGTCTCCGACACATTTCAAATGGCCATGGACAGGATCGCAAACCGGGTCAGTCACGATCTGAAGACGAAGTAGGATTGTCCGGCTGCTCCCAGCAGGCACGCGCACACTTTTATGAGATTGCTTGCCGTCCGTTTCTCACTTTCATAGTCTGGCAGCGGTTGCTCTGACGCAACTTTTTTCTTGACGCTCGCCTCCAGCGCCTTGCGCACAAAAGGCATGTGAGGCACGGCTTCCGGTTCCGGGCCACCCTGACAGTTTGACAACCTGACGTTGTCTACCCCAATGTGAACAATTACCCGAGTTCAGGAGAATTATCAACCTTCAGAATCGTGAGCCGTGAACGCTCTTCGCCTTTCCGTGTTTCATAGTCCCAAACATCACCAACTCGAAACTTGTCGTCAGTTGTATCCGTGAGAGAAACATCTTTTTTCGGCAACACTCCGACCTGTAGCACTCCATCACCAGATAATCGACGCCATCCTGGTGCCCAATGTCATGGAGCACGCAGATGTGCGGATGATTCAGAGTGGAAATAGTCTTGGCCTCGTGCTCGAAGCGCTGCTTGCGCACTGGATCGGAAGAAAATTGCGAGGGCAAAACCTTGATCGCCACGTCTCGCCCCAGCCGCGTGTCTCTCGCTCGGTACACCTCTCCCATCCCGCCCGCGCCCAGCGGGACCTGAATCTCATACGGCCCGAGTCTTGTTCCTGAAGCGAGGGACACGATTTGTCGGTCATTATACTTTCAATATTAGGTCCGGGTGATGAAGCAGTGCGCTCTTCCATGGTCCGACTCGGCTTACCGCGAGTCGGGCAATAATAGGTGTGAAGTTGTGAACGAGCTTCCCGAGGATGAGGTTCAAAAGCGCAGGATAGCTTGCATACGTCTGAAAAACCGGGGTGAAGTTGTTTGGTCGGGGAGGGAGGATTTTCAATCTCCGACCTCCTGGTCCCGAAGCAGTTCCGGTTGTCTAACTTGTTGAATCGCTTAGCACGGTTCTGCGTCTTGTACCACGGTTTTTGGGGGTTTTCGGCGCTATCTGGACCCAAAATGGACCCATGTTTCTGGGGTGAACCCCTAAGCTGGCACAGTTTTTTTGGACACAGCTTCCGCTTTCGTAAAAGCGTTCTTGTATCTCCTAGCAGGAGAAGGGGTCTGGGGAAGGGGACGGCATTTGAGTCCCTTTCCCCAGCAGTCCTTTAGAAGTCTTTTTGTTGTTCTCTTGGTTCTCAAAAAACTCCACCGTCGCGCTTCGAGATTCGGCCTGGGATTTGGTCCTTTGCTCGAATTCTTCCGGAGAACGATAGCCCAGCGCAGAGTGCAACCGCTGCCGATTGTAATACTCCTCGATGAACTCTTCGATGTTCGTCCGTAAATGTTCTAGGTTCTCGTACTTGTTGCTGTAGATTTCTTCCCGCTTCAGCGTCTTCATGAAGCTTTCGCAACTGGCATTGTCGTAGGGGTTTGCCGGCCGACTCATGCTCGGAACCATGTGGTGCTTCTCGAGGATGGCTATATATTCTGCGTGAGCGTATTGAAACCCCCGATCGGAGTGATGCACCAGGCCCGGTTCGGGCTGTCGGCGCTCGATGGCTTGCTCCAGCCCCCCGAGGGTGAGCCGTACCGCTAGTGTCCGATCCTGAGCCCAGCCCACCACTTTGCGTGAGAACCCGTCGAGGATCACCGCCAAGTAGACAAATTCCGCTTCAGCCGAATGTAGGTGATGTCCGCTACCCAAAGCTGATTGATCCCGCTCAGCCTCATCCGAGCGGCTAAGTTCAGATATACCTCGAACTTGTGGTTCGAGTCCGTGGTGACCTTGAACCGCTTCGGTTGTAGGCCCAGCAGGTTATCTTCCCGCATGATCCGCACCACCCGTTTGTGGTTTATCTGCATTCCTCGACGGTGCAACTCCGCGGTGATTCGTCGATAGCCGTAGCGGCGGCGATGCTCCAAGGCAATTTGTTGGATCGCAGATCGCGCTTCCATCTCTTCCTCAACAGGTTGCTGTTCCTTCAGCGACCGGTAAAAGCTCCGGCGGCTGACCGGCACCATCTGACACATGCGCTCGATACTCAGGCTGCCTTGCAATGACATCACTTCTCGGATCTGGTCGTAGATGCCATTTCGCCAGAGCCGCTGTTGCGCTGGCGTCGAGCCTCGATTTTTTGCAAGGCACCTTTGAAAAAATCCACCTCCAGGGTCTTCTCTGCCAAAAGCTGCTTCAAGCGATGGATTTCTTTGCGGTGAGCTGATGCGTGCGTGCTAGGCCGCGACGCTTCTTGTCCTGGTTCAACCATCTCCAGCTTCCTGCGCCACTTGTACAGGCACCTCGGCCTTACCCCGAGTTCTCGCGCTAACTCGCCGACATCGTCACAAGTCTCCATGCGTTCGACCGCCATTCGCTGAAATTTCCGGGAGTATCGCTTTCTCTTCACGTGGTTCCTTTCCCGGAAACTGTGCGCCTTTTTTGTGTGTCAGTTCAAGGGTTCACTCCATTCAGCCGGCAGGGTTGATCTATCTTCCGGTGCTATTCAACCTCGGCTGAACGCGCATCCCGTCGATAGGGCCAAACAGCCATTCGATTTGGACACTGTTGCCAACTGCCAACACGATTCCTGGCATGATTGTCGCTAGCCTTGATCGGAAACGCCGCGGAGCACAGTTTTGGGGCGAAGCGGAATCTCGATCCGAGGCGTTTTCGATAAGGAGACTAGGAGGAAGCCGCTGGTGTTTGCGGCGGGCGCTGGACATGCGGCTGGCTATGGAATTTGAATGGTCTTTTTTTCGCCTTTTGTTCGGGGTGAAGCGCTAACGCAGACGCTTCCACGGCACCGGAGAAGAGAGGTAAATACCACCTCATACTTGGCGGATTATCTCACGCGTAGCGTCCGCCGCACCAGCGGCTTAGTCCTTGTCGTCTACTCGGAAACTATTTCCTACCACCCAGGATCATGGAACCACTTGGCTCCATCGAAACGGACGCAGAAGTTCGCAAGAGCGCAAAGGTCGTGTACATTCTTATGTACATGCGACCGCCCAATTTCTATCGTGGAGGGCAGAATGGAGTTCGCCGCTCCATTGGGGGCTCACCTAGCGATTCCCGGACGGGTTTCTGGAACACCTGCAAAGAGCCCCCTTGATGGCGATGCGAGGGACCTTCGCGTGGTTTCGGTACATCCGCGAAAAATATGAAAGTTTTAGGATTTTGAGAGCTGATTGTGGCGTACTTCCGCCATTGCAGTGCGATTCAAAGTCGGCCCGCGTTGAGCCAAGAGCATCCTAGACCCTGGTCTAGAATCCTCAGCATGCAGGAATCTGCCATGAGTGTGAACGATTTTGCACGATGAGCTTCCTGCCTCGATGCAACTGTCAAACTATGCCCAGCCATTTCGCCAACTCATTGGCATCAAAACTGCACTACTACAAGAGATAGCGGTGACTCGCACTTACCTCCCCCACCAACCTCGAACGGCTCCTCGCCATGACAGACGTTTGAAAGCAGCCGAGAAAAGAGAAAGAGAAGCTTTCCACTCTCCTTGCCTCAGACAGTTGCGGCATTAACCTGGTTCCAGGGCTCTCAGCTTGGCGAACCCGGTGAATACGCGCTCGCCTCCACGCAGAAATTCTCCGAAGGAAATCACTAGTGGTATCTCTTCGCCATTCTTGTGCAGGCCGGGAAGGGGAATGCCATCCCAGCTCACGTGACGCTGGCCGGTGGCGACATAGTGAGCTAATCCACGCTCATGTACGTGACGCAGGTACTCAGGCATGATCAGGGTTAGCTTCTGCGTTTTACGCCAAGATCGCAATCGCCACAGACGATTACTCAAGTTCAACAGCTTGGGGCCAGAGCCTTGGACAACCTGGAGACTTGCTTCCCCCTAGTAATATCGTTCGCACATTGGCAAGAATTACCTTGTGCGTTATTCACAGTAGCTACTCACGCCCCGAACTCAAATTGAATCAGGTACTTCTCGAACTCTGGGAAGGAAGACGCATTGCTCGGAACATTGTTGGCTAGACGATTCACGAGAAGAGAGAGGAAATCATCAATGACCAAAGACCCAGTTTGCAACATGCAGGTGGACGAAAAGAAGGCTGAGTTCCAGTCTCAGTATGCGGGCGAGAAATACTATTTCTGTTCAGAAGAATGCAGGAACAGGTTCGAGCGCAAACCTGAACAGTACGCTACTGCCGCGTAGGGGCGTTATACGATTGGTTCGCGGCGACCGAAGAAGCACTCACCTCACGAGGGCAAATCGCCCTCAGTCGTTTCTTAAAGGAGGCATCCCATGCAAACGCGCCTGAGTCCGGCGCACCCGGAGAGTGGCAAGTTAAGCTTCCAGCAAATTGAAGAGCGAATTCGTGCTCGTGCGTATGAAATTTATGAGGAACGCGGCCGTGGCGACGACCATGCATTAGACGACTGGCTGGAGGCAAAGGCTCAAGTGCTGGGCGTCGTGAAAAATCCAAAGGCCGCATAGAAATAAATTACGTGACTCGGGAGCGTGTCTCGTGGCGTATCGACGCAACTCTCAAACTTTGCGAACCGCCGCGCCTAGTTCCCCCCAAAACTCTGCTCTGACTCGTGCAGCGGCGCGATGTCCGTTCGCGCCGCCGGAGTCTGAGTTTGGGTGGCGCTGCTGGACTAATAATCCGCTCTGCACTCTTGTCTTTCCGACCGTGGCGTCGTATCCGAGAGGCAAACGGACGGAAGTCACATTCGGGAGTTGGGATGATTCCCCCGATTCGATTAGAGCAGAGCCGTGGGTCCGCGATGCAATTTTCTAAGGAAGCGACCTGGCACGCGTGACTGCGGACTTCATTTCACAG
>Ga0207684_10007222_pt1 | contig 10040 bp, 15 predicted proteins | sample KBSK5501metaG_FD_184342 | JGI IMG/M metagenome (GOLD analysis project Ga0207684, IMG submission 184342) | Corn, switchgrass and miscanthus rhizosphere microbial communities from Kellogg Biological Station, Michigan, USA - KBS K5-50-1 metaG... | ecosystem: Host-associated > Plants > Roots >... | reverse complement strand
GGAAATCTTGGTGCTGCGCCACCTGGAAGGGTTGTCCTACAAGGAAATAGCGGACATCGCGCAGCTTGCGCCCGGCACCGTCATGTCGCGGCTTGCGCGCGCACGCGCCAAGCTAAAGGAATATTTGACGGCTCGGATCGGTAAGGATAATCGGTAAGGATTAAATAGATGAACTCTGAAGAAGCTATAAATTTGATGGATGGTTACCTGGATGGTGAATTGGATCCCATTACTAACCAAGAAATCGAGCGGCACTTGCGCGATTGCCGTGCCTGCGAGCAAGCATATGCGGCGCAGAGCGCGCTGGTTCGCACGATCGCTGGCGGCGCCGTCCCGTATTACAAGGCCCCAGCGGAATTACGCCAGCGAATTCAATCCTCATTACGAGACGGGATCGCCGACAGGCCCGCGCGCACTGCTGTTCCGCGAGGCAGTCAGCTGCTGGTCACAAGAAAACCGCCAGAGCCACGAGCCGTTCTTTTCGGGGCGCCATGGAATTGGCTCAGTCTCGGCGGGCTCGGTCTCGCGGCCGCTATCATTTTCGCTGCGATCATCTTTTCGAACTTGGCGCCTGTGTTACGACGCCCCGCTGCCGATCAGTTCTTAGCGACGCAACTTATCGCGAGTCATGTGCGTTCACTTATGGCAAACCACCTTACGGACGTCGCTTCCTCCGACCAGCATAACGTGAAACCGTGGCTGGATGCGAAGCTCGATTTTGCCCCTGCAGTGGTGGACCTTGCCAGCGAGGGATTTCCTCTACTTGGTGGTCGTCTTGATTATCTAGATAACAGGACGGTCGCGGCTCTGGTTTACCAGAGGCGTAAGCATTTTATTAACGTGTTTACTTGGCCGGCAGAATCGGGAACGACTGGAACGACCAAGACGATGAGGCGTCAAGGCTATCAGCTTCTGCATTGGGTTGACTCCGACATCAATTACTGGGCTGTTTCCGACGTGAGCGATAACGATTTGCAGGCTTTTAAGCAGCAGTTCGAGGCACAAACATCGCATCATTGATGCCCGTCTGATTGCTCATCGCGCGATCCAACGCTAGTGGCCTGTATCTTTTAGTCACATAGCAGTCATCACGAGAGGCGAGGCACGTGTCTAGGGAGCCCACACGGCTCGCGTGTCCGCCAGTCGGACGGACTCGTCCCGCGGCGAGCTGGCGATGACGCCCTCGTCATCGCGCACTTTTCTCTTCGCAGAAGGGCCGCGGGCCTCCGGTGCGTGCCAGGTTAGTTTCGGCGAGGCACCGAAACCAGCATGTGGGGCTTCCGGCTCGTTGAGCTCTGCAGCTCGGAGAGGCGCACGCGCTCGCCAGAACACTGCTCGCCCTGCTTTCCGTTCAAGTGATACAGCGCACTAGTTCATAGGCAGTGAGAAGCGGCGCATTGTGATTGAATGCACACAACCTCGGACGCGCGCTGTCGTGTTGGCCTTCCCAGACACGCACTAATCTTCTTTTGCGCCGTTAAGGCAATTAGCACGTGCTCATCACATCTGAATTACTGTTTCAGCAAGACCCGAGCTTCTGTTGCCTTGTTCGGATCCCGAAGGATTCCCTCTCTCAACGGGAATATTCGTTCGAGCACGACGGTATCAATAAATGAAGACGATCTTACCCAGCGCTCCTAGTGAAAGCAAAACGATAGAAAGGCACAACATAATGTTCTCTTCTCCTCCTTACCGTCGGGTCCGCCACACTAAGTGCGTATCCCTAATCTCTCCGTTTCTAAGGCATTTAAATACGGGCACTCTGGCGCTCGTCATGTTCATTGCTCTGGCGCTTTTGATCACAACCCGCGGAAAGGACTCCGAAACCAGAAGGTCCGCTCCTACTAAAGCTCCGGAGACTGAGATCATAATTGATAACCTCAGCTTTTCACCAGACACATTGAGGCTGCCGGCCGCCGACCTGAAAGTGACCTGGATCAACCGCGGCTACGTAGCGGACCTGGTCGCGAGCGCAGACAATCAGTTCAAGAAGTCGCCTGTATTGAAAACCGGGCAGCGCTTCTCCAATACCTTCGCTGCCGCAGGAACTTACTCTTACATCTGCTCTATCCCACGGGTGCCGGCGGGGGAGATTACCGCCAAGTAGATATCAACGACAACGCAACTCTATGAAATCAACACATTATTCAACTCTTTTGAAAGCCGTTCTCCTAATTTTGCCACTGAGCTTGTACTTTCGCAGTGCAACAATTGCACAAGCAGGAGATAGAAGTCTGCTATATCCCGGCCCCCTGAGGCTAGGGCATTTGGACCGTCGAGCTGAATTACCGCAAGGGTCTCTCAAGGTCTATTCCACCACCGATGAATTCAACGATGGCAACGCATGGTACTTTCCGCACAGCTTTTACGCCATCTACACCATCGACGGAAAGCTCTTGAAAAACGTCACAAGCCAGTTCGCGAACGACGAAACTCCGGAGGTCGTGGCACTGCCGGTTGGATCATACATGATCGTTGCTCGATCGGAGAAGAACCGATCTATCCGCCTGCCCGTTGTCATCAAGGCAGGCGAGCGAACGATTCTCGACTTGGATCTCAGAGAAAAAGGCACACTAAAGCGGATAGCAATCAACTGACGGCCGGAGAATCTACGCAAGATTTCGCTAAAGGACCGCATGAAGCCGTTTGACCTAAAAGCCGCCCTGCTTGCAAAACACGCGCAGCACCCGGTAGTGATTCATTTCCCAATAGCCTTGTTCATCATCAGCGTCGCACTAGACGTCTTGGCGATTTGGAAAACGAATCCAATCATGGCGAAGGCCGCATACTATAATCTTGTGGCGGCGGCACTCACGGCGCCGGTGGCTGTTGCGACTGGACTAACCGCATGGCAGTGGCAATTGGAAGGAGCGAAACTAAAAGGAAACCTGCTCTTGCATCTGAGCTTCGCGTTAGCGTCAAGCGGAATGATTTGGCTTCTCTGCGGATGGCGTTTTCGCCAGCGGAAAAACCCGCAGCCAACACCAGGAATCATCTACATTTTTCTTGCACTTGGCACAGGCCTGTTGATCGCGATCACCGGGCATTTGGGCGGGATCGTTAGTGGCGTCGAGAGCGGCGCATCCTGAGCGTGACCTCCTCTGCCGTTTTCGATGTCCAAAGACCGTATGAGCTCCGAAGCGAGGAGTGAGTTCGACGCAGAGTACGACGATCGCGTCCAGAAGATCCGCCAAGCGGCCGCAGCCGCGATAAGGCAATTAGACCAATTGCGTTCGGCCGGACCCATGCCGCAAGAAACACTCGACACTGAGGTCGCGCGCATTGCGCAGGAGACGCTGCACCCTTACGGATGCGATCTCGTTGTTCACCGGACGGATGATGGCGTAACACGATTCCTGATCAAGACCCAGAGCACTGGGAGAGGATACGATCTAATCAAGAGTTTTTTCCATCGTGACGATGGATTAATTCCAAGAGCGGAGGTCTGATTTATGGCCCTCAACCTTAAAGGAAATAACTCCGTTGCAACCGGTGGGAGAATTCTGTTGGGCGAGTAGCGGCGGTCACCAACTTCGTAGCAGGATAAGTCGTAGTTTTCCTCGAAGAGTGACTTGGATCCTGGGCTTTCGGTCCTTTCTTGAGTAAGCGCCCGTGCAGATTTCTTGCGTTGCTATATCCGACGCTCGTCCAGTACCTCCGCTTCCCGAAACACCTTCTCACACGATGGGAATATTAGTTCAGCAAAACGGTATGAATAACTGAAAGCAATTTTACCGATGACACCATCACAAAAATCAACTCTTGGAAGGACTCACCTAATGTTCGCTTCTCCAATTCACCATCAGAAATACACCGCCAGGTGCGTATCCGCACTCACTGCGATTCTGAAACATTTGAATACAGGCACTCTGGCGTTTGCGCTGTTCGTTGCTCTAGCGTTTTTGAGTAGTACGCACGGCAAGGATGCCCAAACGAGAGAGTCAGCTCCCGTCAAAGCGACAAAGACTGAGGTTGCTATCGACAACTTCAGTTTCTCCCCAAACACATTAACGCTATCAGTCGGCGCAACAGTGACCTGGACCAACCACGACAACGTGCCACACGTTGTGTCGAGTGCTGACAATCAATTCAAAAAGTCAACCGTCTTGAAGACTGGTCAGAGCTTTTCGCACACCTTCGTGACAACGGGAACCTACTCTTACTTCTGTTCTATCCACCCCCGGATGACAGGGAAAATCATCGTCAAGTAAACATCAACCACCAACTACATGAAATCCTCACTTTGCTCGTCCCTTTTGAAAGCCGCGCTCTTGCTTGGTCCGCTGGTCTTGTACTTTGACGGTTCAACGGTCGCGCAAGCCGGAGGTAAGGATCCGTTGTCTCCCGGCCCAGTAAGACCAGGGAATTTGGATTATCGAACTGAGTCACCACAAGGATATCTCAAGGTCTATTCCGCTACCGATGAATTCAACGATGGCGACGCGCGGTACTTTCCACACAGCTCTTATGCCATCTACACGATCGACGGAAGGCTATTTGAAAATGTCAAAAACCACCGTTCCGCGGACGATGAAGTCCCTGAGATCGTGACATTGCCTGTTGGAACGTACGCCGTTGTAGCTCGGTCGGAGCGAGGCGGATACACCGGCATGCGCGTTGTTATCAAGGAAGGTCAGCAGGCGATCCTCGATTTGGATCTCTGGGAGACGAAAACGCAAAGGAGCTTAGCACACAACTGACGAATTGCGATTTATGAACTCCGAAAAGAAGAACGAGATTGGCGCAAATGCTTACGGATGCGGCTTCGTTGTTCGCCGCGTTGACGATGGCATAACCCCTTTTGTCATGAGGGTCCGGGGCGGCGAAATTCGGATACGATCTCGTCTCGAATTTTTGAACACTCCAACCGATCAACTCAAAAAACGGAGGTATGACTTATGGTCCTGGACCTTAGAGGAAAGAAGGTCGTCGTAATCGGCGGGAAACACTCCATTGGGCGCGCCATTGCGAAAGCAGTGGCGCGTGAAGGAGCCGACGCGGTGATTTGGCTGCGTCAATGGAATGATGAGGTTAACGAAGCGAAAGTATTGCCAATAACGCACTGGAAGTCGCATCGCAGCAGGCCAATGGAGCAGCGCCAATCTCGCTCTGGCGCGAAACAATGGCGAAGAAATCTTACTGGTGATCCGGTTGGGTACCGCCAGACCATCACGCCTCACACTCAAAGATTTTTGGAATAAAAATGCAGCGGATCGGTAAGGAAAGGGCGTGAGGCAATCTGCCAAGCACCAAAACAAACCCAAAACCTAAACAAACGAAAGTAATAAAATCCACATCCTATGCAATCTGATACCAAGCACTCTACCGACAACGGCGCCAAAGAGGCCACAGAATCATCGCAATTAGCGACCTCGTCCTCAGCGCCCAACCGCCTCGCCAGGCGATCCTTTCTAAGAAATCTTGGGCTCGGCGCAGCCCTTCTCATGCCAGGCGCCGCTTTACTGAGCGGTTCTGGCAAGGCATTGGCAGGGCCGCTCCAAAGTGAGACTATTCCACTCGCGCTACAGGCGTTGCCGGTTATTTTTCGCTTTGCGAGCACTTCATTACGGTCGCGGCGCACTCGTCACAGAATTTTGTTCGCACGGTGGCATGGGAATTCAGTGGAACAAACTCAATTTGGCCTGCCCGCTCCCTTTAGGATGCGACTGACCACCTTCGGCGGGATGGCGCGGCCAGCAGTGTAGAGACCCCAGTTTCCATCGTGGACGTACAGCTGCGGCCCAGCCTGGATGATCGCGGTTTGTCCCACGACCTTAAACCCGGCCGCGAGCAATTTGTGCGTGAGCGGCACCACAGAAATTGCTTTTATAACCAGAGCGCCGCCAAGGCATCCTTGCCCATGTGCGGCCAAATTTCTTTGAACGTACTCTCTCGCGGTCGAGTTCTGCGGCCTAAGCAGAACCTTTGGGCCATCGTAGTAGACAAGGAAGTCTGCATCCGCTGGCGGCTCAGCCATTCCTTGTATGTTCTTCATGGCGCCACTACCGTTGCTGGGTATCGATCGGGCGGAGGGCGGGCTTGCCTTGTCTTCTTTTACAACAACGAAGCCGCGCTTCACCAACGTGTCAGCCAACGTCGCGAGGACGCAGCCTGGTTTTACAAAAAAACTGTCTCCGTGCTTCCTGAGGAGGAAGGACGAGCCGTCGAGCTCGTAAAACCTGACCAACCATTGCGCATATTCGGCAACGTTTTCCTCAAGGTGTCTTCTCGCTGTCGGGTTTTCCGCGCTGAGGAGTACGTTTGAGCCGTCGTGGTAGAGTGTGAAGTCGGCACTCAAACCTCCAGCGTTGGCCTTCGGGCCTTTTTTCTCTGAGGATTTCTTCCAAGGTAGGTTCATGATTGTTCTCCTGTTCCAGAACACCAGGAACTCCGGCCCAACAAAAAAACCGCTGCCCTCATCAGGCGGCGGTTCTCAATTAGCCGTGGAGAAATCTGTTCAGCGAATCCAATTCACCGCACATCGAATCAGAAACATTCCTGATTCAAGGCACCTTGCCTCTCCATTGGTAGGTTGCCAGACTCCTTTCGGAGCCATTCCTGATGCTCGGCCGAATAATATCAAATCCGATCTCCGTCTGCAATAACAATTCGGGCATCAGGGTGGTGGGTCGCTTCGCTAAGGAGGTCCGATTCGATTCGCAGGACTGGTGGCCGGCGGACTTCGGACACTACGGCCCGTTATTCATTCGCATGGCCTGGCATAGCGCAGGAACTTATCGCACTGGCGATGGTCGCGGTGGCGGTGGCAGAGGCCAACAACGCTTCGCTCCACTGAACAGTTGGCCGGATAACGTCAGTCTTGATAAAGCGCGGCGCCTTCTCTGGCCTATCAAACAGAAGTATGGCCGCAAGATTTCGTGGGCCGACCTGATGATCCTCGCCGGTAACGTTGCGCTCGAAACGATGGGATTCAAAACATTCGGTTTCGGCGGCGGTCGCGAGGATGTTTGGGAGCCCGATCAAGATGTCTATTGGGGGGCTGAAAAAACGTGGCTCGGCGGCGACATCCGATACGCGCACGGTTCACCCGGTGTCCTTGAGGGTCACGCGGTGCTCGTCTCCGACGAGGATGCGGATGGCGACGTTCATAGTCGCCAATTAGAAAATTCGTTAGCCGCCGTGCAGATGGGTTTGATCTACGTCAATCCAGAAGGACCGGACGGTAACCGGACCCGACTCTTGCGGCGACAGACATCCGGGAAACGTTCAAACGTATGGCCATGAATGACGAAGAAACGGTCGCGCTCATCGCCGGCGGTCATACCTTTGGCAAAACACACGGCGCTGCGCCTTCGTCGAACGTCGGTCCGGAGGCGGAAGCGGAAGGACTCGAGGCACAGGGACTCGGTTGGAAGAACAGTTTCGGCACGGGCAAAGGCGCACACGCCATCACTAGCGGTCTGGAAGTTACTTGGACCACGACGCCGACCAAATGGGGCACAGGTTTTTTTCAACACTTGTTCGACCATGAATGGGAACTAACAAAGAGCCCGGGTGGCGCCCACCAGTGGGTGGCAAAGGGAGTCACCGCCACCGTGCCGGACGCACACGATCGAAGGAAAAAGCATAGGCCGACGATGTTGACCACCGATCTCTCGCTGCGGATCGACCCGTCGTACGAACGAATCTCGCGACGCTTTATGGAACACCAGGACGAGTTCGCTGATGCGTTTGCTCGGGCGTGGTTCAAACTCACGCACCGCGACATGGGACCGCGGGCGCGCTATCTCGGGCCGGAAGTTCCTGCGGAAGATCTCATCTGGCAGGACCCAATTCCAGCGGTAAACCACAAACTAATCGATGCGCAGGATATCGCCGCACTGAAGACAAAAACTCTGACATCGGGTCTGTCGATCTCGGAGTTGGTTTCAACTGCATGGGCATCCGCGTCCACTTTCCGCGGATCAGACAAACGCGGCGGCGCGAACGGCGCCCGTATTCGTTTGGCGCCGCAAAAGAATTGGAAAGTTAATCAGCCGGCCCAGTTGCGTAAGGTGCTGAAAAAGTTGGAAGAAATTCAGACCACGTTCAATCGGGCGCAATCTAATGGCAAAAAAGTCTCGTTAGCAGACCTGATCGTGTTAGGCGGGTGCGCGGGAGTCGAGCAAGCGGCAAAGAACGCCGGTCACAATGTAACCGTGCCGTTCAACCCGGGACGTAGTGACGCGTTGCAGGAGCAGACCGACGTCGAATCCTTCGCGGTCCTGGAGCCGATCGCGGATGGCTTCCGCAATTACCTCAAAGGCAGATACACTATTCCGAGTGAAACACTCTTAATAGATAAGGCGCAGTTGCTAACTCTGACCGCGCCGGAAATGACCGTGCTCGTTCGCGGGATGCGCGTTTTGAAAACCAACGTCGGAGGGACGCAGCATGGTCTCTTCACCAAACGGCCGGAGTCATTGACCAACGACTTCTTCGTGAACCTGCTCGACATGCGCACCGAGTGGAAAGCCGTTTCACCTAACGGCAGCGCGGAGTTGTTTGAAGGCCGCGATCGAAAAACGGGCGAACTGAGGTGGATCGGCTCGCGCGTCGACCTTGTTTTCGGCTCAAACTCGCAACTCCGCGCACTGGCTGAAGTCTACGCCAGTTCCGATGCGGAGAAGAAGTTTGTTAACGACTTTGTCGCGGCCTGGAACAAGGTGATGAATCTCGATCGATTCGACGTCGCGTAATCTATCGAGAAGAACAGGAGGTTCCATGCATCTTGGAATACTCGTCCTTGCACCATTGACGAATCCAACGACCGACCAAGCACGTATACGGAATATGCGGCCAGAAGATGCAAGCAGGCCCAGATAATGTATAAAACTGCACCGATCTTTGAAGTTGTGTTCGACGTACTCATAAAATCACCCGTTAAGAAACTTGTTGGTTGCGTGTGCCGGCCATTCGACATCCGACTCGTGCGGGCGCAATAGCGCCGCGCAGAAGTCGTGTCGAGATTCAGAGGTAGAAGAATTGCTTACACGGCCACAAGGCCGCCATCGACCGGCAAATCGACTCCACTAATGTAGCTACTTTCGTCCGAAGCCAGAAACACCGCTGCGGAAGCAATCTCCTCAGGCTTCCCGATGCGCCCCATCGGAACCATCGCCTTGAACCGTTCCTTCACCGCTTCTGTGTTCTCGCCAAATTGACCTTCGAGAATAGGTGTTTCGACGGGGCCGGGGCTGATCACATTCGCGCGGATTCCTTTGCCTGCGAACTCCGCCGTCCAGGTGCGCACAAACGAGCGCAGAGCCGCCTTAGTAGCTGCATAAGTCGCATACATCGGGATACCTTTCTGCCAGGCCCCGGAACCGTTCACGATGATCGATCCGCCGTCTTTCATCAGTGGTAGCGCCTTATGGACCGTGAAAAACACACCACGTGTATTGATGTCGAAGGTTCTGTCGTAGTGCTCCGGCGTAACCGCAGGCGTGGGAACGGGTTCAGCGACGCCCGCGTTCGCAAATAGCACGTCGAGCTTGCCTTTCTTTGTAGCCACTTCCTTGTACAGCCGGTCCAGATCGTTGGGATTGGAAACGTCCCCTTGGACGGCAGTCACATTGCTGCCGATTTCGGCAACAGCTTTATCCAGTTCCGCCTGCCGGCGGCCGGTAATGAATACGTAGGCTCCTTCTTTCACGAAGCGCTTGGCGGTAGCGAGTCCGATACCGCTGCTGCCCCCGGTGATGACGGCGATTTTTCCATTTAGTTTTCCAGTTTTCATTTAATTCCTTTCATTTGATTGCCTCTTATGTCGCATCGCTGCTGCAATCGCGGTGTCGAATCCAGCCCCGCGAAAAACTTGATGCACTCCTTCTATCCGGGTCGTCTTCTTCCCGTCCAGTTCGCCGTAGCCAACGGCGCCTGCACCAACAACCAAAATCTTCATGATGTTGTACTCGTCCTCTCCGCCGCAGTGCCTCGCATCGACTTCACAAGGTCGGCTGAAGATGATCCCTCGAGCGATAGTCCGTAGCCGACTTCCCGCACAATGCGCTCTTTCAATGGTTGGATGAAGTGCACTC
>Ga0207684_10007221_pt1 | contig 10040 bp, 6 predicted proteins | sample KBSK5501metaG_FD_184342 | JGI IMG/M metagenome (GOLD analysis project Ga0207684, IMG submission 184342) | Corn, switchgrass and miscanthus rhizosphere microbial communities from Kellogg Biological Station, Michigan, USA - KBS K5-50-1 metaG... | ecosystem: Host-associated > Plants > Roots >... | reverse complement strand
TTCTAGGAGGAGGTCGACGTGTTTACGCTGGAAGGTGAGGGGTGGCCGGATCTTGACGACGTTTCCGGCCGGGCCGGTCGTGCCGAGCAGTATCCCGCGTTCCCGCATTGCTTCAGTAACCCTGCGGGCGTGGTCGGCAGCCGGAACGCGGGTCACCTGGTCGTCGACGAGTTCGACGCCGAGCAGCAGGCCTTCGCCCCGGACATCCCCGACGACAGCATGGCAACGCGCGAGTTCCGCTAGCCCCTGCCCCAGGTAAGAGCCCACATCTGCGGCATTTCTCACCAGGCCTTCGTCTTCGATGACATCGAGGACGGCGAGCGCGGCCGCGCAGGCCACCGGGTTGCCGCCGAAGGTGCTGAACAGTTCGGTCTCCTCGGGAACCGCCCCGAGCAACGGGGACCGGACCGCCAGAGCGGCAACCGGGAATCCATTACCCATCGGTTTTCCCATCGCCACCATGTCAGGCTCGATCCCTGCCGGCTGGAAGCTCCATAGGTGTGTCCCGGACCGGCCGTGACCGGCTTGTACTTCGTCGGCTACCAGGAGGCCTCCCAGCGTCTGGACCCGTCTGGCCACGTCCCGCAGGTAGGCAGGGGGAGGCGTGAAGATGCCGTCGGCGGTGAAGGCCGGATCCACGTACACCGCGGCCAGGCCGCGGTCGCCAAGCGCCCGCGCTGCGTCGTCGATGTGGGCGGCGTACCGCTCGGCCCACCCGCCCTGCTCTCGCCGGTAGGCACCCCGGTACCCATCGGGCGCGGGAATCAGGGCGACATGGGCTGGGCGCTCCCCTCGGGCCCACTCCTCGGGGGACAAGGCATGGGTGGCTTCCGTCAGGCCGTGGTAGGCGTAGGCGGTCACGACCGCGCCAGCCTGCCCGGTGGCGGCGCGAGCGATCCGCCAGGCAAGGTCGTTGGCCTCGCTTCCGGAGTTCACCACCAGGACCGCGTCGAGGCCGGGCGGCAGCGTGGCTGTGAGCCGTTCGGCGAGTTCGATGATCGCCTCGTGCAGATAGCGGCTGTGAGTAGCCAGAAGCCGCTGCTGTTCCGCCACGGCCCGCACGACCCGCGGGTGGCTGTGACCGACCACAGGGACGTTGTTGTAGCAATCGAGGTAGCGATGCCCGTCAGCGTCGTAGAGCCAGACCCCCTCGCCCCGGACCAGGTGCACCGGGTGCTCATAGAACAACGGTGAACGCGGCAGCACCCGCGACCGGCGCGCTAGGAGAGCATCGGTGGCGGCCCGCCGGTAGGGAAGACCGCGGCAGGCCTCGCGGAAACGCCGCGCGACCGCGTCAATTCCGGCCTCCTCGATGCGGTCGAGGAACGCCCGGGCTGCTGGCTCGCTCGCACTGTATGCGGCATTGTCCGGGTAGCGGCCAACCCGCCACGCCGTGATCACGACCTCCGCAGCAAGCCGGGCCGCCACCAGGTCCGCGAGGAGCTCAGCCTCCTCGTCCTCAAGAGGCGTGACCGAGACATAGCCGCCGATCATGGTTTCGGCCGCCTCGATGGCGTCATCGCGGCCGTAGAGCACATCCGCGACGGCGACGGCCAGGTCACAGACCAGCGGGGCATGGGTCATGTCCCCAAAATCCACAATCCCGCTGATGCGGAGATCCTCGTTGAACAGCACGTTGTCAAGGTTCATGTCGCCGTGGATCACCTGGGCGCGCAGGCCCGGCAACGCCGGCGCGGCCCGGGCCTCGAACCGGCCCAGCACCCGCTCGATCTGAGCTCTGCGCTCGCGGTTCACGACATGGGCAAGCAGGGGGCGCAGCTTGAGCGCGTGCGTGATGTCCCAGAGAATCTCGTAGTCGGCCGCAGGGTGAAAAAAGCCCCGCAGCGCCCGCCCCAGCCGCGCCGTAACCTGCCCGAAGGAGCAGATCGCCTCGGCGGTGAGCAGCGTTGTCGCCGTGACCCGCCCGGGGAGGAATGTGAAGAGCCGCACAGTGTAGGCCCGGCCATCAGGGCCCGCAACCTCCACCCCGAACTGCCCCGCCGCGCTGGGCAGGGCTCGCATCACGGGCAGATCCGGATCCACCTGCCCGATATGTCGCAGAGCAGCGGTCTGCATCTCCATGACGAGCCGGTCATCTGCCGGATTGGAGATCTTGAACAGGAACCGCCGCCCGTCCGCCGTGCTGGCCCGGAAGTTCTGGTCGCGTTCGCCCGCGAGGCGGGTCAGGGACGCTTCCAGGCCGAAGGCGTCACGCAAGGCTTGCCGCGCTGCCTCCACCTCGAAGGCGGGCGGCCTGCTCACGAGAGGATCCAAGCGTTCCACCATAGGCCTGAAGGCTATCGCGGCCACCAGCGGGCAACCGTGTGCCAGGCTCCCAGGAGAGTGGCTGGCCTTCGGCCAGTTCCGTACCCGCGCGAAGGGCGGGGTCGCAAGGAGCAGATGACATGCGCGGGTGCGGTGCCTGCTTTGCTCCTGGCACCCTGGAAGGAGGCACCATGAGCAAGCCCGCTGGAATTCGGAGGGCGGCCGCCGCCGCTACGGTCATCGCGATCCTCACCCTCACAGCGTGCAGTGCGGGGACATCACGCCAGGCCGCGGCGCGAGGGCCGGTCAAGGCCTGCGCACAGCTGACCGCGCTCGCCCCGTCATTGATGCCGCTTCTCGACAGCCTTCAAACCGGCAGGATCAGCCTGGTAACGAACCAGAGTGCGCGCCAAATAATGCTCCGGGTGACGGGCGTCGCGGCCAAATGGGCGGCTTCCACAGGCACTCCCGAGTTCACCACTCTATTCCGGCACCTTCGCCATCTGTGGAACTGGCCGCACACAACCATACCGGAACTGGCAGCCTGGGTCAGGCACGATTTCTGGGTAGCCCGTACACAATGCAATCGCCGATTTGCGCCAAGTTCTCAGCACACAGGAAAATGAGAGCACATGACCACCGCCACCGGACTCGGCCTGTAAACATTCACGTCGCGCTGCCACGCTTGATGTTTCACACTCGGTACTTAACGGGGGCGATGCGCGCGTCGTGGATGTCGAGGCAGGATCACTGACCGTGACCGCCTCGCAGGAAGGCACAGCGCCGAGTATGCGCTCGAGCCACCGGCCAGCTCGACATCGCAAGCGACACCCCGATCATCCCATTTCTGTGCAGCCTGGGCCGGCCATCTTCTGTCGCTTTGGTCGGCCATGCACGCCGAGGAGTGGTCTGAGCCTTGTTGTGAGCGGGTCCTATCGTGTGCGCATGCTCTTGGGGCTTGGGCTGCTGGCGGTCTCGGCGGTGATGCTGATCGCCGGAGCCGAGCTGTTTACCGAGAATGCCGCGGACGCTGCCCGGCGGCTGCAGATCACGGTGTTCGCAGCGGCGTTCCTGCTGGCCGGCGCGGAACCGGAGGAGATGATCACTGCGGTGATCGCGTCGGGGCGGGACCGGCCGGGGCTGGCGGCCGGGGATGCGATCGGGGCCAACCTGACCATGCTGACCTTGGTGCTCGGGGTGGCTGCGCTCGCCCGCCCATTGCCGTTCGGCGGGCGGGTGCGCAGGTATGCGATCTGGTCGGCGCTGGCGGGCGGGCTGGCCGCGGTGCTGGTAGCCACTGGCAGTATCGGGCGGTGGGAGGGTGGGCTGCTGCTGGCCGCCTATCTGGCCGGGGTGGCGCTGGTGTGGTGGCGGGAACGCCAGCCGCCCGTGATCGGGGAGGCCGCCGAGGCCAGCGAGGAACACGGTGAGTCCCGGCCCGCGGTGCTCGGCCTGGCCCTGGCTGTGGGCGGGGTGGCGTTGATGGCCGCGGGGGGCTGGCTCGCGGTCGGCGGGGCGGAGCGGGTGGTCGCCGCGCTCGGTCTGGCCGACTCCGCGGTCGGGCTGACGCTGCTAGCGCTGGCGACGACCGCGGAGTTGTTCGCGCTGGCCTGGGCGGCGATGCGGCGCGACGTGCCGGAGATCGCGGTGGCCGGGGTGATCGGGTCGGTCGCCTACAACGCCACCGCCACGCTCGGGGTGGCCGCGCTGGTCCGGCCGCTGGCCGTGACCGGCATTATGGTGCCCGCGATCATAGCGGCGGTCCTGCCGGTCGCGCTGCTGGCCGTCACGCCGGGCGGGCGGTTGAACCGCCAGACCGGCGCCGTGCTGGTGCTCGGCTACGCGGCGTGGGTGGCCGCTGTGCTGGCCCACTGACCCCGGTCGGCGGGCGCCAGCGGTGATGGCCCAGAAGCAGGACCAGCCGCCCCGGGCCACGGGTTTTCGCCGCTACCTCGGCCCGGGGGACGACGTCCAACCTGGGCTTACGCGGTGACCTCGTAGCAGGTACTCTGCCCCGTCACTGTGTCAGGTGTCGGGCCTGGCGAGTCCCCGTGTAGCTGGCGAATGATCCGCCGAGGGCCAGTACCCCGGTCGACGATAAACAGGCCGCCGCTGCGGTGCCCGGCCGCCGCCAAGCCGGGTCAGCTGCTCGTGTCCGGCGCGCCTCCCGCAGGATCGGAACCCGCGGTCACCGGCGGCGGCTCGTCGGTGATGAAGACGCGGCGGGTCTCCACGATCCGGTTCGGGTGCCGCGCGTACAGGTACCCCAGGTAGATGAGGCCGATGAGCACCCACACCCCGACGGCCGGCCCGGCGTAGGACAGCGGGCTGGGCAGGGGGGTGATGAACGAGAACACCGGTATGCCGGCGCCGGCGAAGAACGCCGGGATAAACGCGGCGACGCCGAGCACGGGTATCAGGCCGTGCAGCAGCCAGTTGAACTCGCCCCGGCGGAACCGGGCGAAGTAGACGAGGCACGCCACGTTGAGCAGGATGTACAGGGGAACGAACACGTCCACGATGACCGTCGCGGTCAGGGCGAAGGCCGTGTAGGGGGTGTATTGGAGCCCCAGCCACAGGCTCACCCCGATCGTGATGAGCAGCTGGGCCCACAGGCCCACGTAGGGGGACCTGTACCGCCTGGTGAGGAGCGCGAACGAGCGGGGCAGCAGCCGGATCCGCCCCATCGCGAACAGATTGCGGGTGGAGGAGTTGTTCGCCGCGTTCAGGTTGGCGATGACCGAGTTGAGCAGGGCGAGGAACACAATCACGAATCCGGCAGCCCCCCAGGCGTCACGGGCCAGGACGTTCTGCCACGGGTTGCTGCTGCCGACCGACACGAACCCCAGCATCCGCCGGGGGCCGTAGAAAACGGTGCTGGCGTAGGTGTTGATCACGTAGAAGATGCCGACGCCCAGGCAGCTGAGCAGCACGGCGATCCGCACATGGCGGCGCGGCTCGTGCGCTTCCTCGGCAAGCGGGGCGGCCTCCTCGAAACCGATGAACGCCAGAATGCTGAAGATCGAGGCGGCGACAATCCCGGAGAATCCCCGGTACTTCGGGTTGTTGGCGAATTGGGTGCCGAACACCGAGAGGGTGTTGTGGCTTCCGGCTTTGGCGATCAGCGTGATGGCAAGCGCCAGGATCACCAGCACCTCGAAGGCTCCCAGCACCACACCGGCGCGGGTCGATGCCCGGATCCCGAGATAGCCGAGCGTGAATACCAGGACCGTGCCCAGCACCATCCAGATCCACCACAGGCTCGTCGGTGTGCCGAACTCCGCGTTGAGGGTCCCGGAGACGATGATCCCGATCTGGGTGGCCAGGAACGCCCCGCCGATGAGCAGGGCCAGCTCGAACGCCCACCCCACCAGGAACCCCAGCCCGGGATGGATGCCGTTACTGACGTAGGTGTAAAAGGACCCGGCCGATGGCATGTGCTTGGCCAGCTGGGCGATCGAGCTCGCCACAAACAGCGAGGCGATCAGGGCAAGGATGACCGCAAGGACCGTCGCTCCCCCGCCGAAGGCCATTCCAATGGGGATGGAGAAAGCCGTGGCAATGGCCGGCGCCATGAATGTGATCGATTGGAACAGAACACCGCTAAAGCCGACCACTCCGCGGTGCAACTCTGCTGGTGGCCGCTCATCCGCGGCGGGCGCAGGCCCAGGATGTGCGGGAACTTCTCCGGCAGTCATCGGCACTCCTCACTGAGAACGCGCGTGACCCAAACCGGGTAAATTGTACGTTTCGGGCACACTACAGTCGAGCAGCAGGCGCGGCGAATTGTCCGGCCCCACGACATCTTGCGCTGCCGGGGCGCAGGCCAGGACCGCAAACCGCGATGCCCTCTCCCAACACCATCTCAGGTCTAAGCGGAAGCTACGCCGCGGTCACGAAGAACACGGTCCGGGGTCAGCGTGCGGTGCCAGAACACCCACCGGAGCGGGCCACGGCTAGCACGCGGGGCAATTGTGGCCGGCGGGACCGCCAGCACAGGGCACTGGGCATGGGCGAGGCAATAGCGGCTCACCCGGCCAGAAGACACACGGGCCAGCGTGCCGCGGCGGCCCGTCCCCACGACGAGCAGGTCGCCAGGACCACTGGCGATGCAGGTGAGGACGCGACCAGGATCGCCACGCTCGACCATGGGCCGCACCGGCAGATCGGAGGGGAGTTCTCCCCATGCCGCGACAAGCGCCTCCCACAGCCGTTGCCAGGCGTCATCGGTCCAGAGGCGCCGCAGTGGCATGCAAGGACTGCGCCGCTCGGCGACGTCGCGGCCCGGCGGTGACCAGGTATGAACGGGTATCAGGGCAGCGTCGCAGGCGCGGGCAAGATCCTCTGCGTAGCGCAGCGCGGAGAGGTTGCCCGGTGAACCGCTCGTGCCGACAATGACCCGGCGCGGGCTGGACATGGCATTGTTCCTCCCCTCCCATGTTGAGTTGGTTACCGTCTAGGGAACTCCCGCGCGGGGCGAGAGGCAAGATCGCTCTGCGCATCTGAAGCGGATTTGCGCCTTACCGTTAGCCGCACTGTTAGCCGCGATGGCGGCCCGCCGGAACCGGCGACGGCGAGCCCAGGAACTTCTGCATCTGGAAAGATCCAGTTACCTCATGCCGAGTGTTCGGTCACCTAGCGTGAAGTCGCTGCCGTAGTGAGCTCGGCGTTGCAATGGCCGGACGGCCGGATAGATGCCTTTGCCCGCCCCGCAGCGACCGCGATCCTCACCGACGCCGTCCACGGCCCTGAGCACGTGTTAGCCCGGCTGCTACGCCGCTGCCCTGCCCCGGTCCCGAAGAACCTGGTCCGGGGTCAACGGCCGGTGCCAGAACACCCATCCGAGCAGACCATGCCCCAATTCCCCGGCCAGCGCGGGGGGCGGGACGGCCAGCACCGGGCAATCGGCATGGGCCAGGCAGTAGCGGCTCACCTTGCCCGAGATCACCCTGGCTAGCGCGCCGCGCCGGCCCGCCCCCACCACGAGCAGGTCACCGGGGCAACAGGCGGTACGGACCAGCACGCACCCAGCCTCACCGCGCTCCACCAGGGGCCGGACCGAGGGGCCGACGGGGAGCTCGCCCCAGACCACGCGGAGCGTGTCCCGCAGCCGCTGACAGGCGTCCTCCGCCCAAACCCGGCGAAGATAACCACACGGCACGCGCCGGTCGGCAAGATCACCGCCGGGCGGCACCCAGGCAAGCACCGGTATCAAGATGGCATCATGGGCGCGGGCCAGCTCCTCCGCAAAGCGCAACGCCTGCAGGCTGCCCGGCGAGCCGCTCGCGCCGACGATGACCCGACATGTGCCGGACACCACAGCGCTCCTTCCTCACGGCTAGACGTACAGCCTAGATAACTCCCCTACAGCACGAAAAGGAAGCCGTGCCGACGATCAAGATCGGCGCGTGACCGGCGGTTGGCCCAAGCCCGGCAGCGGTCGCGGCTGCACCCCTGCGGTGGCCCGCGGCGGGGCGCCGGGCACCGGTGTCGGCCCTGGGCCGGTCACCCCGCCGGGACCGCGGACAGGACGTTCGCCGCGGCCAAAGATGCACAGAACATCCAGTTCTTCGCCGCTACCACTGGCAACGAAGCAACCGACCTCGCCGAGCATAACGGCGGAGATGCGCGCGCCTAGCGGCGAGCGTGGATCACGCAGCGTGAGACGAGACGCGGCGCCCCTCGGTTCCTGGGCAGCGTGATACACGGGTGATCATTGCCGCTGTTCTTCCTGGCGACTGAGTAATGATCTCCCACGTGTCAGCGCGTTATACGGCCCAGAGGGCTTGGTGATCTTCGATCACCCGTGTCACTTCCTGTTGCCGCGTACCGCCAGCGTTCGCCGGAGTTTCTCCGGCTGGCTCCCCAACCCGGTGGGCGGCTCGTTCGTTGGAGAAGATGAGGGTTCGGGCGCTGGGCGCTGGGTGGTGAGGTGGAGAGTTGGGAGCAGACGCTGGCCGGCCTGGCCAGCGGGCGCGGCGCCGCGCTCAAGCGCCACGCCTTCTTGTTGTGCGGGGATGAGGCCCAGGCCGACGACTTGGTCCAGGAAGCGCTGGTCCGGGCGTTCACCCGGCCGCTGCGAGTCCCGCGGCCCGGCGGGGCCGAGGCGTACGTGCGCGCGATCATGGTGAACCTGTTTATCGATGGCGCCCGCAGGCGCTCCCGCTGGCGCCGGGTGGCGCCGCTGCTGCGGCCCGCCGGCCTGACGCCGGATCCCGCCGATCAGGTGTCCGACCGCGACGCGATGCTGACCGCGCTGCGGAGCCTGTCGCCCCGGCAGCGCGCCTGCGTGGTGCTGCGCTACTACCAGGACCTGCCCGTGGCCGAAGTCGCGGCCGTGCTCGGCGTGCGCGAAGGCACGGTCAAGCGGTACCTCAGCGAGGCGATGTCGCACGTGGCCGTGCGGCTGTCCAGCGCGGAACGCGGCTAGCGGGAGGGAACAAGGCGATGTCGATCGACGAGCGGGAACTGCGCTCGCGCCTGGCGGAGACGGCCGCGCTGGCCGGCCCGCCGCGCTTCACCACTGACGACCTGGCCGCGCGAGTCCGGCGGACCAGACGGCGACGGCGCGGGCGCACCGGGGTCATCGCGGCGGTCTCGGTGGCGGCGGTAGCATCGGCGGTGGCGATCCCGCTGACGCGCGGCGGCACAAGCCAGCCCGTCATCGGCGCGCCCGGGCCCCCACCGCCTGGACTGTCGTACACGGTGACGGCGAACGGCCAGACGCGAGCGGTTGCCACCGGGGCGGCGCTGCCTCTGTTCACCATCACCCCGGGCGAAAACCTGAGGATCAAGGTCGGTGTCACCGTCCCCGCGCATGCCAGGGTGACAGCCCTGTGGCTAGGCATTTCGAAAGGCAGCTGGGGCAGTGGCCCAAACGGGCCCACCGGTATCAACTACCCAATCCTGGCGCACACCCGCAAGCCGCTCGGCCCTGGATCGTACAGGTTCCGGCTGCGGTGGACCGTGCCGGCCGGGCTGCGGCCCGGGACAAGCCGGTATCTGGCCACCGCGTGGTCTTTCCGGGAGGCACCCACGGGAGCAGTGGCAAGAGCCATCGCTGTCTTCGCGGTGCCGCTGCCGTCAGGTGCCGTGTCCCCCGCCGCGGTGGCGCGCCGGCTCCGCACCATGGCCCTGCACGCGGTGGCGAGCTGTGACGGCGCCAGGCCCGCCTGGATCCGCGCCGTGCGAACGACCTTCAGCAAGGCGATGGCCGTGCCATGGTGGCGGGCAGGCGACGAGATAGCGGACAATCCCACCGATGCCGTGTACCTGGTGCTGATGAAGGGTGACTTCACCCTCTCTAACGGCGGCCTCATGCCGTCGTGTGCCCAAGCGCCGACCGGACACTACTTCTCGGCCATCGTCGACGCCGCTACGTTCGTGACCCTCGAAGCCGGCGTGGGCAACCGCCCGCCCCCGGTTCCGCTGCAGACCCTCGGACCGGTGCTGAACCTGACGTAGACCAGTCCAAGCCCTCAGTCCGCCGGGGCGGCCGGGAGCCGCCGGGCGGGCGCCAGCTTGACCCGAGTCTGCTCGCCCGGCGGCGTGTACACCATGAGCCGGGCATCAGCCATAGGACGACAACACAGAAGAACCATTCCGGCGCGCCTGGATAACAGCGAGCGGCTACCGGCCAGGCGCGCAGAGCGGCGGATCAGCGTGCGGTTATCAAGGGGCTCTCAGCACCGCTGACAATCAGCCCACGGCCGGGCGGCAGGCGTCTGGGCCGTATGTTTATGCACTGGCAGCGCTGGGCGTGACCGCCACTTCTG
>Ga0207684_10007219_pt1 | contig 10041 bp, 18 predicted proteins | sample KBSK5501metaG_FD_184342 | JGI IMG/M metagenome (GOLD analysis project Ga0207684, IMG submission 184342) | Corn, switchgrass and miscanthus rhizosphere microbial communities from Kellogg Biological Station, Michigan, USA - KBS K5-50-1 metaG... | ecosystem: Host-associated > Plants > Roots >... | reverse complement strand
ATACTCGGGTGTTGGTTAAGGAAAGTGAACTTGAGATGGCAGAATAAATCAGGAACTCACCATCGCTAAACAATCCGAACGCTGGAACGTTCGCCGTTGAAGTACTCCTGATTTGATTGCCTGGAACACAAGATTCAGGTCCGTCCTGCTTATGGCAAGTCGTAGAGAAGTCACGATAGGCTGCCCCACCGATATTCCGCATGAGTCAGGTCTAGCCTTTTGGTCACTACTGGCCGTCCGGTCAGTAGACCGATAATCGTCGATTCTTCTAGCTTAGATTGAGAAGGACACGCCATGAGCATGAAGGATGTAGTTCTGAAATATCCCACTTGGCAGGTGCCTTACCGTGCGGCTGTGATCGAAACAAATCCAACACTGCTCAAACAGAAAATCGCAGGCGCACAGCAAGCCGCCATATTGCGACTCAAGCAACTAGAACACAGCGCAGACCATCATCATGAACTGACAGCACTAACAGACGCGCTGACAGCATTGAAAATACTCGGAGAAACAATCTGGGCGGAGTGAGATGCAGGCACATATTTACGCCGGGCTGCGCATGTTGGATTAGAGAGGCAGCGGAATAGCCATACCTTGGCAGCGACCAGTCGCAGGAGGTGGCATTGTGCAAGAAACAATCATCTTTAGCGGAACAATCATCGGCGAGGGCCAGCGAGTGGAGTGCGAGGTTCGAGCAACCAAGACCACGCTCGACGGAGACCCACCAGTGTTTTCTGGTTACAGGATTATGGAATCTGACCTAACAGATAGATTGCCGGATGGCAATTACGAATTGCTGGTGAACCGCGAAAGAACTCGATTCAGCCGAGACGCCGGACGGTTCCTCTCACTCCCATGACCAGGTGACCTTGGCTTCATTTATTTTTCGAATCCCGCAATTGGTTCCTCCGCTTCCACTCAGCGCGTGCCTCGGCAAGTTGTCGCGTGAATGGATTCTCCGCAAGTCTCCTCACATCTTTCCCGAACTTAATCAACTCTTCGTCCGTCACGCGGCGTAGCCGCTCTCGCAGTTTTTTCAAAACAATTTCTTCTGATTCAAAACTGATGCTCATCAATCGCTCCGGGCGGAGCAACGGGAAACAAAATATTACTTCGATGAGGTCGTTTTGTCCTGTCGTATCGGGCCGGAGATACTATCGACAACTTGGAAGCCACGGGCATAGAATCTCGCGTAGGGGGCGTTCACATGCGCAGATTACTTGTAGCAATGGCAGCGCTGTTGCTTTCCGTCGTAATCGGTGGAGCTCAGGAGAAATCACCTGTTGCTCAGGCTATGGTACAGGGCGCGCCGGAAAAGATTAAGAAGGCGGCCTTGGCAATGTTCGTGCCACAGGGCTACTCAATCGACTCGGACATAGCCTCGCAACTAAAAATCTCCCGGCCATGGAGCAGCGAAGAAACAAGCAGCTATAACACAGATCACTGGACTCTCCAGCCGGTTTCAAATTGCCGAGACGTTCACACGCTCATTCTGTTGCCCGGAGATCACGCGATCAGCGTGACGATGCACTGGGACACCGTGTGCCATGTAGACGCGGGGTGGAAGATTTGGAATAGTGATAACGAAAAAGATATTAAGTTGATGCGGGCTACGCTGGCCGACCTGAAGGCCAAGATTGAGAAAGCCGATCAGCGGCATTGATCTCCGTCCCGAGAATTTCGACTGCGGATAACCAGAAATGAACCGCAAGAAGCGGTTTACCGGAAGAAGTGCTGGCGGTCCTTGAATGCTCTCCGAATCTCGAACCGTGCGCCGAGTTTCGCGACGCCGATATCTATGCTTTCGCAAAGCACCTGAATGAGCGAAAGTGCCAGCAGTGCATTGATTTTTTCGTGCAGACAGATAAGGAATTGAAAACGATGAAGCTGCTTACAGAATTTAAGAAGCGCAATATCCACTGAGAGTTTTCGGCCAGTGCTCTTCCGCCTCTTCCCCGGTCAACAAACACGTGACACGATTTGTGCCGTAGCGGGCGGCGCACTTCGTGCCTCTCCGCTCTCTTACATCTGGCGCATCGCTTGTAGTTTGGGATAGATTCCTCATGGGGGATTCATGGACCTACTAGCGGCAATTAAACGCGAAGAACGAAAACTCGAAAGACAATTGGGCAAGTTACAGAAGCAGTTTGACGGTCTCCGGGCCGCAGCGAAAGCATTGGGCGATTCGACCATTCGAGAAGTTTCACAAGTTAAGAAGCGTGTGTTATCCGCTGCTGCGAGAGCAAAGATTTCAAAGGCGACCAAGGCGCGGTGGGCAAAATTCCGAGCTGCGAAGAACAAGAAGGCGTTAGGGAGTTCGACAATCCGTGAAGTCGCTCAGGTCAAGAAGCGCGTTTTGTCTGCGGCTGCTAGAGCGAAGATTTCAAAGGCATCCAAGAAGCGATGGGCGAAATTCCGGGCTGAAAAGAGCAAGAAGACAAAGGCTGCCTGACGGAAAGAGGTGGCGGTTTATCTCCGTTGAGCAAGCACGATGTTACGAATCTGCACACTTCCCGGAGGTAAAGAAACTCGGGCGTCTATTTCATCATCGATCCGCAGTATGCAATCCAGAGGGTCAGCCGATAAGAAAACTTGAAACTTCGTCCACTCTGACGATTTGACCGTAAACCGCTGCTCCGCAAGCCTGTCACCGCTTGGTTGCCTGAGGATGAATCGCAATGAGTGTTCTACACCAGATACCTTTGCTTCACAACTCACTCGCAATTTTCTCTTCCCAGAGATTAGATCATCCTTTGGAATCGTCTGGCGCTCCGTGCCCTTGTAATCATAGCGTTGAAACCACAACTCGAATCTTCCATCTTTGTTCTTTCTCTGGATGTTTAGAATCCCACCTTCTTCAAACTTTAGTTCTCCTAGTCCCTTCGGAGTTGTACTTTTCCAAAAGTTTCCTTCATTCCCCCGAACGTCGAATCCGTCGATGCGCGCAGAACCGTCAAAAAGGATCTGCTCGTCAGAGGCAGCGAGGCTATAGCTCACTACACCTTTGAGTTCCGCAGATATTTTGTCAGCTTCGGCCCGGTTTTTCTGAGCCTCCGCCCTCAAATTTTCGATTTCAGCCTGCGTCTTCTTTTTGCCGAAGATGTAGGTGAGTAAAGCCCCGCCGGTTCCGCCTAGAACTGCAGCGAGGACCGCCGTGACGATAGTGGTCGCGGGACCAGAGTTTGCATTAGGATCAGGCACCGCTAGCCCCTCTTCGTGGGACTGTCCTTGAGACGGCTAAGCAACATCCTAGAACAAAAGTCCGTCCAAGTGAATTAACTTAGCGATGTGTATCTTCGTCAATCTGCCAGAACAGGATGCTTTAGGCTTGACTCCAAATCGCTGGTCTCGAAACCGAACGAAGCTCTCCGGCAACTCATAGAACTCAACGATTTTCAATTGACGATCGCATTCTCTGCGTGCAGGTCCAGCCACGCCGGAGCTAGCCACTCTGGACGACTAACATGCCACCAGCCGCAACTTCGGCATTTGTGCGCGATATCGCCATGGTACGCCGGATTCTGCGGGTCCCGGCCGAATCGTTCTGCCTCGTCACGGGTCTGGAAGTGCGCCCGGTAGCTCCCGGTGCTCCGCTTGCACGGCTCGCCTATATCGTTGGAACTCAACTGCTTCCTCCAACGACAGGACCGGCGAGATCGATGACGCGTTCCGCAATCGAATAGACAGCACGGTAGTCCGGTGTGTAGCGCCTTGCGGCCAACGCTTTCTGTTTCTCTTCATTCGATAAGCTCGAAGCCGCGATTACCCGAGGTAGGCAACCGGCGTATGGGTGCTGGGCTTCCGGTCTGCATGATCCGCAGAACCGAAGACGTCTACGTGCTTCACCTATGAGTGTGGTATCGATGAGCTGCACGTCGGTTTCGGCACCACAATTCCTGCAAATCATCGTTCGCTCCCAAACAACGAACACCCTCCAGGTACCGCCGTTCCCTTGCTAGTTCACAACGTCTGTACGCAACTTCGATTCATGTAGCCACCAGAGCAAAGACTCCCGGCACTTCTGTTTTTGTTCGGGTGTTGCCTTTGCTGCTGCACGGCAAGCCATCCGAGCGAACTGAATGTCTGAGTACGGCTTTCCGGGTTCGAGATAACGCAGCCGAGCTTCTTCATCTTCGGCGATATTATCCGGTAGGTCAGGGCATAGGCGACGCTGGAACCGTGCGAAAGATTCCTCATCATCCAGAATAATCATTGTCGCGCCTCGATCCACCCAGTTTCCAAATTCAATTCTCCGATTAACTGATATGCCCAATTTATAGACGTTTGTGTGTCGGGCATCCTAGTTGGCGGTGTTGTGTATGTGCGATCTGGATCGCAACGCAGAAATTGCAGACGTCCGAGATAAACGGAGTCGAGCGCGTGGTTCTCGTATGCGTACCATCTTCCGCCGCGCGCCCGCATTTGCTGGATAGCCTTGGGGTCGATCTCAGGGCTGCCAACAATCTTGTTAAATTCTTCGCGCTGCACCTGCCGAGCCGCATCCGTTAACGCACGCATCATGCTGAGACCTTGCGACGGTCCATATTCTTTTCTACGAGTGCTCATGCGGCCTTCCCTTCGGCTTTGGCGATTGTTGCGCGTATTTGTTCCGTGAGCCTAGCTACTGAGCCTTTTTTTGACTGGGTCAGATTCCGCTTCTTCAACATAAGGAAGCGCGAGCGCAAGCATCTCCAACAGTTCCGGCGCGGCTGCGATGAGCCTCGCGTTAGCTAATTCTTGCGGCTGGTCCTGATAGCCAAAGCCAACTTCAGCAATGCGCGTATCGTCTTCAGCGCGTATTTCTCTATGAACCAATGTCGACGAACACGGTACGGTTGTGCGCCAAGGCCCCGGCGTGTGCTTCCCCTTCTCAATCGCGCTCATGGTGCCGCCTTTCGCAGGCCTCACGATGTTGGTAAGCCAATCACTCATAGTGAGGAACTTGGCAAATCCCATTCGGGACGCCCACTGCCGAAGGAGACGATCTTGAAGGACTCGAAGATCATTACATCGGCCGAGAGGCTCGCAAAGCGCAATGAAACATAATTGTGAAACGGCGAACCTGTAAGTAAGCAATTTGGCGCGGCTCTTCATCAGGTCGCGCCCTTAAGCACACATTATAAAAGGGCGACTATAGAGATAAACTCGTGCCTTGTTAACTCCTTCTGACCGCGTGTGCCTCAGAATCGAGTTCCGGTTATGGTGAAGGATTCAGTCTCGATGAGAGTGCCGCCCGCATTGAAAATCTTCGCCGCTCCGGAACCGCTGAAGGACTCCAAGTTTGAGCTTAATGTTACGCCTGAAGTTGCGATGATAATCGCAGAAAGTTCCCCTGTTGTTGGATTAAAGACGAAATTTTTCGCTTTGAACTCGTGCGAGTATGTTCCAGTAGTTGGTCGCCACCAGTTTCCTAACGCCGTCCGGTCAACGTAACCCAGGCCAGAGTATTCGACGGCCGTGCCCCGCTGTTCAACGAGCGTACTGCCTTCATTGAACACGACCACGCCGATGTACTTACAGTTGGTCGTGCAGCCGCTGGTGACTGTCACATGGATATTCCAAGTCCCGATTAAAGGATCGGTGGTTTGGGCCAATGAAAAACCGGGAAATAGGCTCATAACGCCGAAAACGGTAAGTACGCGCGCAATCTTAACGAATCTTAGCAGCATGTTGCCTCCTGAACGGAAAGATCACAGGGCCGTCTGGTCGCCGCTCGAACAGAAACTCAGGTGCAGACTGTCGGTTGTACTTGGACGCAGACAGCGCGGTGAAGCGAGTCAAAAAAGCGGGCCAACGAAGTCGCATCGCCGTAGCCTCACTGTGAATTGCTCAATCATAGCGGGATTTGGCGTTGTTTTCTTTTTAAGTGCCCGGTAAGTCGTGCGGGCAAGTTCGGCCAAACCGATAACACCCGGCGCGGCTCAGATCGGGTCGCGCCTTCATTCATCTACGTCGTCTGTATGGGCGACGCAACCACGTGCCTAGCGAAGGAAAGAACACAAGAACGATGCGTCGCAGCACGATCCATCCGACCTTTAGCAGTGCCAGGATGGTAAATCCCCAGATCGCAATCACCGGAAGATTGACAAGTAGCTCCACCATAGAGTCGCCGTAGTCAGCCACGGCGGAAAGTGCGCCCCGAAGTGCCAGCTTGGCTTTGTAGAGCGGACGCCATCGGATGCCAAACACCTGCGCCTCAACCATAGCGGTGACGTTAGTTGTGAGCAGAGACATCTCGACTTGGTGATGGAGCGAGCGTTGGTCGGCTTGAAGCTCGTCAATATGGGCACGCACCTCTGCCAGCTTGGAGCTGACTTCCAGCACGTCTTTTACAGACGCGGCCCGTTTCAGAATCAGCAGATATTGCTGCTCCTCGGCACGAGCATTGCGCAATGCCGCCTCTTGGTCAACGTACTCACGGGTGACATCACGCGCCTCAACCATGTCCTGCTCAACCGATTTGGCTATTGTCCTCACCTGGGCACGCGCTTCATCAAAGTGGTCAGCAGGAATGCGCAGCGTAACCTGGGCCGACTGCATCCGCTCGTCGACCGCTTACCTTAGAACTCACAACAAACCCAGAAAGGTGCATTGCGAGATTGCGTAACTGCTCAGCCGCTTGCAACGGGTCGGCGGAAATGATTTCGAGCGTTCCAGAACGAATGACCTGCCGGTCGGCGTCCTCGGCTGATGAGGCATCTCGCGATTCCAACCGAACAGTCCGAAGACGTTCAGTCATATCACCGATTAATCCCTAACCACGCGGCGACGGAAACCAGTCAAACCCTGTACCGTTTCCAACTGGCAGCACGCACTCGACAAATGGGTACTCCCGACACTTGGCGACAAGTTTCTCGGAGACGTATCCAATGCCGCGTTGCGTGAGCTAGTCGAGAAGATGGCGGCGGCGGGACTGTCCGCTAAATCAATCGTGAACTATTCACTTCCCGTAAAACTGGTTCTAGCCTCCGCAGTCGATTCGGAGGGAGAACAGATTTACCCGCGTGTGTGGAATGACGATTTTATCGGACTGCCCATCATCAAAAAAGAAAGCCAGCGCAGACCTTCCCTAACCGAAACGGAACTCGGAGAAGTTCTCACCAGCGCGAAAGGACGGTACGCAATTATTTTCGCGTTGCTGGCGGGTACGGGTTTACGTGCCGGTGAGGCGTTGGCGCTCAAGCCCACAGACCTTGCGCCAGATTGCCGCGTGCTCCATATAACACGCAGCATTTGGCACGGTCGGGAACAAGAGCCTAAGACGCCTAGTGCTGTGCGCGAAATTGATCTACCGGAGCCGCTGGCCGTGCTGTTGCGTGGATACGCGGCCAACAAATCCGGTTATCTGTTCGCCACAGCTAGCGGGAAGCCTTTAGGTCAGAGAAACGTGCTTCGCGCGTTGCACGCAACCGGGAAGACGGTAGGGCTTCACGCGTTCCGCCGTTTCAGGACAGAGACTCTACGGCGTGCGTGTGTGCCGGAAGATTTAACAAAGCTCTGGCTAGGCCATTCAACAAAAACCATAACTGACGTTTACGCACTCGGATTGCAAAAAGACGAGCAGTGGCGTCGGAAGTGGTGCAAGAAAGCAGGACTCGGTTTTTCGCTTGTTGGGCTACAAGGGCTACAAAACGTTAAGCCGATTCAATTGGAGAAAGCAGCGTAAATGCAACAAGGGGTAGGTTTTAGAGTGGTGCGCCCGGAGGGACTCGAACTCTCGACCTTCTGGTTCGTAGCCAGACGCTCTATCCAACTGAGCTACGGGCGCACAGCAAAACACTTCGCTGTCAATAGTTTACGGTAAGTTCTTCTTCGATTTCAACCTCGAGTTTCGGCTCATTCGGAGCTCTTGTGAGAAATCGCTGGATGCGTTATCTATCTCATGCGAAACAATTTGAATAAATTGATTTCACGCGCGAGCGTCTAGCGATCTACCAGACGTTCACTCCACACTATCGCAGATTCGCAGTGGTGTCCCTAGCCATAACTTGTCGGATGCTTGTGATATTGAAGTACAGGATACGCCGACGGTCGTGACTGATGACGAAAAAGCAATAGCGCGAGCTGAGGGTGATCGTCGGAACCGTGAAGAAGTCCATCGCGGCAATCGCTTCACGTCAATCGCGCCGCTGCGCATTGGAACATCGTTCTCCCGTTTGGCAGCGACGCCGGTCCGTACGACATTCGTCTATTAGGGGGCTCAGGAGAATACTCGTGTCGACAAAAGGAGACGCGAAATTAACGGATGGCGTTGCTGCAATTCAGATCCCGGTGGATTTGTCCTCCCGCTCCCCTAGGCAGTGTGTTTTGCGACTGACAAGAAACGGGGCTCCAGAGAGTTCCTATGAAGTTGAATTGCGATGAGGAGACAGAACCCACCTGAATTTGCTTATCATCCAGGAGTGCACGCCGGTTCGTGGACACTTGCGCGCTTCCCGGTACTGATTCGCACGGCCGCTTAGGTTTCATCACTTTTTACGTTTACGTACTTTCGCTCGAGTACCCGCAGGCGCTTTCCTCTTCAATTTGATCTGATTGTAAACAACGGTGGCACGGACGAGATTCTTTAGAGCACGCTCATTAATCTTGTCGCCCTCGAACAAATCGATCGCTCGCCGCGCGTTGCCTCCGAGGCCCGCGTTGAAGAGCTTGTCAGGATCTGGGAGGCTCGCCCCGTGGGAAAAGGTAAGCTTCACCTTATCTTTGTGGCGTTGCCTACCGCGATTATTCCGTCGTGAGACCACACTGGGCTTCCCATCCACTTCCATTCCTCGATTATCTCCCGGTCGGCCTCAAGGATGCTCTTGCGGATGCTGGCAAGCGTTTTGCCACGCCAATCTGTGAGTCCTGCGATCAGCTCGTCAATGCGTTCCGATGGATTCATTGGATCTTTATGCCTCCAATTGTTGTCCCGTTTTCATACTAGTAGTTTTATTGGGTAACCGCTTCGAAATAAGTTGTCGAAGGACATGGCCTTTCCACATCCACAATCCCGAAAGGGCAAGTACAGGCACGAAGACAAACCGAGTAGCGGGGGCATAGTTTGGTATTTGTTCAAACGGACTATAAATATAACCGAGTATCGGAATGCCAAAGATGATGTGAATCCAGCGAAAAATCGAACGTTTGGTAGCTTCTTTCATGATTAATCTGTCCTCCCTTTATCGGTGATAGCGCGTCAGTCACTCTGGCCTATCGGCCGAAGATGCGCGGTTTGTCTAGGAAACAGCAGCGACCATGACAGTGACGTCGTCCTCAAACTCGCCGCCGCAGAAATCGGTGACGCGGTCCAGCAAACAACGGTGAAGCGCCTCCGCCGACAGTTGACGATTGCAGCGCGCGGCCTCGGCCAAGCGCTTTTCGCCAAACTCCTCGCCGTTTCCGTCCACCGCCTCGCTCAGACCATCCGTAAACATCACCAGGCGGTCTCCGGGCCGCAGGTCGATCTCGCCCTGATCGTAAACACACTCCTCGAAAGCGCCCACGATCAGGCCGCCTTGTTCCAGAGGTACCTGAACACCGTCTTCCCGGGTCAGAACGGGTGGGTTGTGTCCGGCGTTGGTGTACTGCAGGGTTTTGCGGTTGACATCCAGCAGGCCATAAAAGAGGGTGATGAACTTGGCCTCCGTGGTGTTACGCCACATCACGCGGTTGACCTTCTCCACCAGTTCCTTGGGCGACGTGTTCTCGGCCGCCAGCCCCTTGACAACTGCCTGGAGGTTGGACATCAGCAGAGCGGCTGGCATTCCCTTGCCGGACACGTCGGCGATGCAGAGCCCCAGCCGGCTAGCGCCAAATTTGAAGACATCAAAATAGTCGCCTCCGACGATTCGCGCCGGCCGCCAACTACCCGAAATTTCCAGACCGGGCATCTGCGGAATTTCCGTGGGCATGAGTGCCTGCTGGATTTGTTTGGCCTCCTCGTACTCCTGAGCCTGTTTGCGAAGACGCAAACTGGGCGTTTCAATACCGAATTGCCGGGCGTACTCAGAGTTGAGCCGAGGCCAATCGAACTTCATGGCCTCCGCACCGACGATGCGA
>Ga0207684_10007216_pt1 | contig 10043 bp, 10 predicted proteins | sample KBSK5501metaG_FD_184342 | JGI IMG/M metagenome (GOLD analysis project Ga0207684, IMG submission 184342) | Corn, switchgrass and miscanthus rhizosphere microbial communities from Kellogg Biological Station, Michigan, USA - KBS K5-50-1 metaG... | ecosystem: Host-associated > Plants > Roots >... | reverse complement strand
TCCAGCCCGTCTGCTTGGCGATTGCGGTCAGCGCGTCGAGAACCGTCCCGCGCGGCTGATCGATGGAGACGACGGGAGCGTTGTCGGGAAGTCGCCCCTCGAGCCGCCGGCTGTCCGGCGTGGCCGCCCAGGCGAGGCCCGGCAGCAGCATGAGAGCGACGACGAGAACGACGATCAGCTTGGCTGCGCTCATGTCCGATCTCCCTTCGCCCGGGAGTACGGTCGAGCGCGTCGCTTATTTCACGAGCGCCAGCGATCGCGCCCGCGCGATGAGGGCCAGGGACAGCACGGCCGCGGTGGAGCCCAGGGCGGCTGAAGTCCAGATCGTCAGCGGCACGAGGGCGAAGACCACGGCGACGCCGGTCGTCCATCTGGCGAGGTCGGCCATCGCTTCCGCGAGCCACGCGACGAGAGCGGCCGGCTCGACCGTCGTGGCCAGCAGGGTAGCGATCACGACCAGACCGACGACGGCGGCCGCGAGGCCGGTGAAGACCGCACGCCGCTCGCGCGACGCGATCGCCTCGAGATATCGCCGCCGCGCCCCGGTGAGGAACTCCTCCGACGGCTCCGGCGCCGCAAGCGCCTGGAGCAGGCTGGTGAGCTGCCCGTTCTCGTCAGGTCGCTGGCTCATGTGATGGGCGCGCCTTCCAGCGCCTTCTTGAGCTGGGCGCGGCCGCGATGGAGCCACGTCATCACCGTCCCCATCGGCACCTCGAGGGCGGCCGCGATGTCTCGGTACGACATCTCCTCGATGTGGAACAGAATGATCGCCTCCCTCGGCCCCTCGTCCAGATCGGCGAGAGCTCGATCGAGTCGCGCGAGCTGCTCCCGGAACGAGGCCTCACCCTCCGGGCTTGGCGCCAGCTGGGCGCTGACGGGCATCGCTTCGATCCTCGCGGTCATCTTTCGCCGTCGCAGGAGGTCCAGGCAGAGCCGGCGCGCGATCGCGATGAGCCACGGCAGGACCGGCCGCTCCGGATCGAATCGCTCGAAATGGACGAAGGCCCGTACGAACGTGTCCTGCGCCAGGTCCTCGGCGTCGGTGGATCGGAGCAGTCGCCAGCAGAAACGCAGGACGGGCCGCTGGAAGCGGAGCACCAGCGCGTCGAAGGCCGCCGCGTCGCCGCGGCGGGCGCGACGCGCAAGGTCAATCTCTGCTCGCCGGTCGTCCGCATCCGCGCCCGAGGCCGTTGCATTGCCGGTCTCTATGACCGCACGCTCCTCGCCGTCTGCCCAGAGAGTACGGGCGACGGCCGAGGATTATTTCGGGGCGACGGATCACCCGACGGGCTGCTGGGCGCCGCGGGGCGGCCCCTTGATCTCCTCGAGCGACTTGGCGAACGCCAGCAGCTCCGCGTCGGGCTTGTCCAGGTCGATGTGCTCGCCGAGCGGCTGCCGCACCTTGTAGGGAGTGGTGAAGTACAGCTCGACCCGGTTGTCCTCGGGGTCGAAGAAGTAGACGCTGCAGGCGATCCCGTGCGTGACGGTGCGATCGATCTTCATGCCCTCGTTCTGGAGCCGATGATAGAAGCCCCGCACGTCGTCCAGGCGCTTCACCTTGAAGGACACCTGCTGCACGTTGCGGGTCTTCTGCCCGGGCTCCTTGGCCTGGACGAGGGCCAATTCGTGGTGCTCGGCGTCGGGCGCCGCGCTCAGGAAGCAGATGCCGCGCTCCAGGTTCTCGTCGCTGATCGTGAGCCCGAGGACGCGGGCGTAGAAGTCCCGCATCTTCGGGAGGTCGTTGCAGAAGAGCCCGACGTGGCCCAAGCCGCTGATCTCAGGCATGTGTCACTCCTCAGGTCCGTTTGTAGAACCTGGCCGCATTGTCCCACAGGAGCTTCTTCTTCGTGTCCGGCTTGAGGCTCGACCACTTCAGCACGTTGTCGACGGAGTTGGGAAACTGGCACTCCGAGTGGGGATAGTCCGACGCGTACATGAGGACGTCGTCCCCGAGGACGCTCCGGACGTAGTTGAACATCTCCTCGCCCTCGTGATGCTCGATGCTGCAGAAGAAGCGGCCGCTGGTCATGTACTCGCTCGGTGGATGCTTGAGCGGCGCCACGCCGCCGACGTAGATCGCCTGCTCGTCCATCCGTTTGGCCCAGAAGGGGAGCCATCCCGAGCCGCACTCCAGAATGCCCATGCGCAAGCTCGGGTAGCGATCCATGATGCCGGCGCCGATGAAGGCGGCCATGAAGCGCATGCCGCCCCACGGGTGGGACGCGAGACGACCGAGAAAGATGTTGTCCCACAGATCCTCGTAGCCGGGAAAGTACGGAGGGTTCCAGGTCAGGCTATGGTGCATCACCGCCAGGTCGTGCTCCTGCGCGGCCTTCCAGATGGGCTCCAGGTCCGGATGGTCGACGGGAATGTCCTTGGCGAGCAAGGGCCAGACGGCGACTGCCCACCTGGAGGTCCCCCACTGGCGGATCTCCCGCACCGCCTCCTCGACGTTGCGGGTCGAGGCCACGATCATCGTTTTCAGGCGGTCGGGAAACTGCCCGCAGAAGTCGGCCGCGTGGCGGTGGTAGGCGCGGATCATCCCGACCTCGAGCTCGACATCGGGCAGGCCGACGACGCTGACCCACGACGTCGGGATCAGCAGATGGGCGTCGGCTCCCTCGTCGTCCATGTCCTTGATGCGGTTCTCGGCCTGGTCGTCCTGCACTCCTGCTCGCGGCTGCTTCGTCCCTCTCCAGTTGGTGCCTCGCCCGGTGAACGTCTCGTGCGCGCGCGCCTCGCCGAGGACACGACGGTAGAGCTTGGTCCCGACGCGGTACTGATGGGTGCCCGCGGTACCGCCGATCTGGCTGGTGGCGTGGCGGTGTTGCGCCAGCTCGGGCAGGCGCGGCCGGAAGCTCGGATCGACATACCGCTCCAGCACTTCCGCGGCGGGGTTGACGTGCGTATCGGCATCCCACGCGCGTAGACCGTTCCTCATGCTGGCCTCCTTGGTCTATTCATTTACGCGCCTCGGCCGCCGGGGCCCCAGCCCCGCGACGGCCTGCAGCGCGGACCGCCGTTACGAGCGGACCATCAGCTGGAGGCGATGGCCGTCGGGATCCTGGAAGTAGATGCACCGGTCTTCTCCGGGGCGACCGGTTACGACCACTCCGTGCTTTTCCAGATCGGCTTTGAGCCCTTCGTACGTACCGCTCCCCACGTTCAGCGCCAGATGGTTGAGGTCATTGCCCGTCGTGAGGGGCGAGTCCCCCTGCTTCCTGAACAGCGCCACGCCCTGGGAGCCCGCGTGCAGAAAGACCTGCCGGTCGTTCTCTCGGTAGACGGTCATGCCCAGGACCTCGGTGTAGAACTTCTTGGCGCGCGCGACATCGCCGACGTGCAGCACGAGATGGTCGATCCCGGTGGCCTGTATCATCCCTCGGCCCTCCCTGGAAATCTGCGGCCCTACCTTGCCTGGATATACGCTGCTCGAGGGGCCAAGTCTACACGCAAACACCCCGCTCTTGACACCCGGGGGATCGCGGCGCTATTTCTCGCGCGCCGAGAGCAAGCGCGCCCTACACGGCGTATCGCCTACGAGAACGAGGAGGCTACCGTGAAGCTGGTCACGTTCCAGATCGCCGGAAACCAGGGGCTGCTGCCGGGTCTCTACACGGACCGGGGCGTGGTCAGCATCGCCGACGCGGTCCCCGCGGGCGCGACGCCCACGGCGACGATGACGGGCATCATCGACGACTTCGATCGTCTGCGTCCGGCTCTGGAGCGGCTGGCGAGCGACGGCAAGGCGCTGCCGGTCGCCGACGTCCGCCTGCGCGCGCCGCTGCCGCGGCCGGGCAAGATCCTGGCGTGCATCGCGAACTACTGGGAGCACGGCGCGCTCGAGGCCCGGCCGCTCAACATGTTCCTGAAGAATTCGGACGCCGTGATCGGCCCGGGCGACACGATCGTCCTGCCGGAGTTCGCCGAGCCGTGGATCTTCATGCACGAGGCCGAGCTGGCGCTCGTCATCAAGGGGCCGGCCAAGTCGGTCAAGCGCGACAACTGGCGCACCGCCGTCTTCGGCTACACCGGCATGATCGACGTGTCGGCGCGCGGCGAGGGTCGGCGCACGTGGAAGGCGGGCAGCTGGCTCGGCAAGTCGTTCGATACGTTCGCGCCGATCGGGCCGTGCATCGCCACGATCGACGAGATCCCCAACCCCAACGACGTCCACGTCCAGTTCTGGGTGGACGGCCAGCTCCGCCACAACTACAACACCGACGACATGGAGCATCTGGTACCCGAGCTCGTCGAGTTCGCGACGACGATCATGACGCTCAACTCGGGCGACCTCATCGCGTGCGGCACGAATCACGAGGGGCTCGGGCCCCTTCAAGATAACGAGGTCGTGGATTTCGAGATCCACGGGATCGGGCGCATGCGGCTCGACGTGCGCGATCCGCTCAAGCGAACGTGGGAAAAAGGGATCTACATGGGCGCCGACTCCACTCACCCCGAGGCCGTCAAGCGTAATCGACCTCAGGCTGCGCGCTGACGCCGGGCACGAGCCGCGGACTGTTGGAACCAGTCCTGTGTATGAAGTCGGATACACTCACGTCTCTTCAGCGTTGTGGGTTCTATGTCCGCTTGACAGCTTTCTTCATGACAGGCGTCGCGTGTCCGCAGCTCATCGGAAATAGCGCGCTAGCTTTTCATAGACCTTCCGAGACGCCTCGGTAGACCACTTCTTCAAAAAAATCGGGTTCGCTCTACTTTCGCGGCTCCTGGTGCCGCCGAGGCACCTCCGAGATGATGCGGCTATAGAGTTGCGTCGTAGGAGGGTTCGCTATGGACACGCGCTCACTCGATCGTCTTGGCGACGAGATCGCCGAGCTGTCGGCCCACCTCGATGCCGCCACCGCACGCCTGCTCGATCTCATTCGCGAGTTCGACCAGCGAGCCGGCTGGAACAACGGCTTTCGCTCATGCGCCGCCTGGCTGAGCTGGCGAGTGGGGATCGATATTGGCGCGGCCCGCGAGCGTGTACGGGTGGCGCATGCGCTTGAGACATTGCCGCAGCTCGCCCAGGCGCTGGCGCGTGGCGAACTCTCGTACGCCAAGGTCCGCGCCCTGACTCGCGTGGCGACGCCGGAGACCGAGGAGCGATTGCTGGCCGTGGGACGTGCCGGCACGGCGGATCACGTCGAGCGCATCGTGCGCGGCTGGCGACGCATGGACCTCAAGGCCGAGGCCGCTGAAGACGCGCGCCGGTACAGAAACCGGTCGCTTGAGATGTATCACGGCGATGACGGTATGCTCGTGGTCCGTGGCAGGCGCCAGCGGACGTTTCCGCGGAAACTCCCACCATGGCGCAACAGCAAGCGGATGCCCTGGGGCTACTCGCCGAGACGGCTCTGCATCACGGCATCGAACCCGGCACGCCCGGCGAGCGATACCAGGTCGTCGTGCACGTCGATGCTCCGGTGCTTGCGGAGTCGGATGCACCTGGCGAGTCCGCTCTCGAGCACGGCGGGCGCGTTTCTGCGGAAACGTCTCGCCGTCTGGCATGCGATGCGAGCCGTGTGGTGATGCGACACGGTCGCGATGGGCGTGTCGTGGAGGTGGCCGCGCGCACGCGCGCGATCCCGCCGGCGCTCCGACGGGCGCTGGACCACCGCGACCGCGGCTGCCGCTTTCCGGGCTGCGGATCACGGTTCGGACAGGGCCATCACGAACGGAGAGCTTCAGTTTCGTCGGCCGGACGGAACACCTTTGCCGCAGGTGCCGCGGAGTCCTGAAATGCCCGGTGATCGCGTGCAGGTCCTACGAATGCGGCATGAAGCGGGCGGTCTTGAGTTGAACGCTCAGACGGGCATGCCGGGTTGGTTGGGCGAGCGCCTGAACGTGGCCTACGCGATCGATGTGTTGCATCCGATGGCAGATGGAGGCCCAGGCTCCTGAGCCTGACCGCCTAATCGTCTATCCGTGGCGGATGGTGGGGAGTAGGCGACCGGCGGCGCGGATCTCGTCCGGATCGAATGGAGGCTCCTGCAGAAGGATCAGGCGGTCGACGCCTGTCCGTTCCAACATCTGACGGGCTCGGGAGTCCGCGCGCAGCCAGCGATCGTCCAGTCCCGCGAAGACCGTGAGGATGAAGTCGCCGGCGCTTCGGCCCGACTTCGTGTGCTCGTCGCGGGCCGTGCGGGCGAGCTCGGCGAGCCTGGGATGCATCGCCTGCGTGTTGAATCCGTCGGCGTGGCGGCCGGCGATGCCGGCCATGCGTGGGCCGAAGCCGCCGACGATGATCGGCGGCGGTGGGTCCGGTTTCAGGAATCCGGCGTGGCCAGACCAGAGCCGGCGTATCAGCTCGATCGCCTCGACCACGTTGCCGGCGCGCACTTCGTCGCGCTCGACTGATTGCCCGATCGCCCGTTGTTCGGCGGCGTAGGGCGTCCTCTGACTGCCACCGGCGCCGATCCCGAGGAGCAGTCGGCCGCCTGAGACCTCCTGGAGGGTCGCGGCCATGTTGGCCAGCACGCCGGGGTGGCGATTGGCCACGTTCAGCACGAGCGGTCCGAGCGAGATCCGCCGCGTCGCTTCGGCTAGCGCCGTCAGGACCGTCCACGCCTCTGGCACGCCGGGACCGCTCGCGGCGTCCGGATCGCGCAGGTGATCCCACGTCCAGAGCCCGTCGAATCCGGCCTCTTCAGCGGCCACGGCGGCGGCGCGCATGTCGCGATACCGCGCGCTCATGGGAATCAGGAGCAGGTCTGTCTTCATGATCTCTCCGACCTGGATTATCCTCTACGTCGCGGAGTGGGTATGCGCGCCTGGACCGTGGACGCCGACGACATTCGCGTCGCCGAAGATTTCGACGACGCGCTCCTGCACCACACGCCGGAGATCGACAGCTTCCTGAACCTCGATCGCGATGACAAGTTCATCGTGATCGGCACCAAGGGCTTCGGCAAGACGCTCCTCCTCAAGGCCAAGCGGATCCTCTACCAGCGCGACGGACGGGCGGCGTGCCTGCCGGCCGGCAACCTCCTCGACAAGCCGATCGGCGACAAGATCTTCAGCAAGGAGGCGCTCGCCTTCTTCGCCGCGTCGTCCCTGCCCTGGTCGAAGCTCTGGCTCACGGCGATCGCCGCGGCGACGCTCAAGCACCTCGGCCGGGCCGATGGCCTGCGGGTGACCGCGAAGCTGACCGGCCTGATGGCCGACGAGCGCCTGCGCGGCGTGATCGATCATTTCGTCCGGCTCCTCGACTTCACGCCCAGCGAGCTCCAGCGTGCCGCCGCCGACACCGACGGGCACCTCCTGCCGCGGCTGCGCGCCGTCAACTCGCCGGTCGCGATCTTCATCGACGGCGTCGACGAGTACTTCAACAAGCACATCGAGAGCCGCGCGAGCCTCCCGAGCGTGACCGGCCCGCTGTCGCCGAACGTATGGTACTTCGCGCAGCTCGGTCTGGTCGAGGTCGCGTACCAGCTCCGCCGCATCAACCATCACCTGAAGGTCTTCGCGGCCGTGCGGAAGGAAGCGTACGCGCGCCTGCAGACGACCGTGATGTCGCAGCAGTATCGGGGTAGCGCCGTCGACATCGTCTATCCGGTCGAGAGCCTCCGCGAGATCTTCGTGAACAACATTCGCCTCGAGAAGACGGACCGGATGGTCCGGCCCGAACGCCTGCGCGCCGATCCGATCGAGGCGTTCCTCGGCCGGGCGAAGATCTCCCACGTCTACACCGGAGAAGACGAAGACGCTTTCGACTACGTCTGCCGGCACACGCTCCTGCGCCCGCGCGATCTGATGACGATCGGCGAGCGGCTCGCCGCGCTGCGGCCGGAGGAGCGCCGACACGAGTATCGCGTGAAGGAAGCGGTGAACGTCGGGGCGACCGAGATCGCCCGCGAGTACCTCACCGAGATCGCTCCCTACGTCGGCGACCTGGATCTCGAGCGCCTGCTCGGGCGTATTCCCGGGCACATCCTCACCCGCGACGAGGTCGAGGCGCTCTTCCGGAGCCACAGCGTCGAGGGCGCCGCCGCCGACGAGCGGCACGTGTTCTGCGCGCTCTATCGCGTCGGGCTCCTCGGCCATCTGCATCACGACTGGGTCAGGGGCGATTGGGTCCAGCGATTCTTGCGGCCGGGCGAGGCCACGCTCGAGCCCGATGGCGTGCTGCCGCGCGCGACCCGCTACCTCGTGCACCCCGTGCTGTCGGACGTGATCGGCCGGCTGAACCCCGGCTATCTCGAGCGCATCGACCGGGTGGACATCGTGGGTTACGGTCGAGCCTGGCGCGGGACGGCGAGCGCGGAACGCGCCGTCACCACCCGCGCGCTGTGCGTCCTGACGGGCGACGTCAAGGGCTTCGGCGGGCTGATGCGCGCTGGTGTCGACGCCGGCGTCCGTCAGGCATTGGAAGACGCGCTGAGAAAGTGGGCTCGCGAGACGATTGCCGCCGAGCTCGCCGGCGACACGGTGTCGGTCGTGCACGACGATCCCGTCCTTCTGGCGCAGGTCGCCCGCCATCTGATGGACGAGGTGTATCGCGCTCCCCGCCAGCCTCGTCTCCGAATCGCGCTGCACTACGGCGAGGTACAAACGCGACGACGCGCGACCGACGGGGCGCAGATGATCGCTGGGGGCGAAGCCCTGCTCTGCGCGGCTCGGGTCGAGCCGCACGTCGAGCCCGGCCAGATCTGGGTGACCGAAGAATTTCGCGCTCAGCTCGCCGAGCGGCCTTCCTTGTGGCGCACGACACCGGTGACGGGACCTGGTGGTGCCGCCGAGATCGACGTGAAGAAGGAGGGAGGGACGGAACCGGATCTCTGGGTCCGGCTGCATCGGCTCGAATTCTGAGCGCCGCGGCTCGTTACTGACCTTCAGCGACGGCGGCGCCGGGAACGCAGATGGCGGACAGCCGCTCGCGAAAGCTCGCCGGCGTACGCGCGGGTCGGCCGTCTTCGGTCGCGAAGGCTCCGGTGACCTCCGCGGTGACGAGCAGCCGCTGGCTCGCCGACTCGCGGATCTCCTGGATCCAGATCGACCGAGCCCCGCGGATCTCGCGGACGTACGTCACGATCTCCAGCGCGTCGCCGGATCGCGCGGGCGCCAGGTACTTGACCGACAGATCCGCCGCGAGGATCAGATAGCCTTGCTTGCGCATTTCCGCCAGTGAAAGCCCGAGCGCGTCCAGCGCCTCGATGCGCGCGACCTCCAGGTAATGAACGTACTGTGCGTGGTTGACGTGACCGTACTGGTCGACCTCGTAGTGGCGCACCTTCAGCTGAAGCCTGGCCGGCTCGCCCATCGCGTCGCCCCTTCCCCGCATAGATCCTACAAGGAAACGCGGCGTAGCCACAGCGCGCTGCCGATGACCGACACCGCGCTCCAGCTCATCGCGGTGCTCGCCAAGGCGAACGCCAGCCGGGAGGCTGTGGCGGATCAAGGCGATCCGGTCGCTCGCCGGAACTCCGGGCCGGCGAGCAGCTGTCTCAGCGACGGCACCAGATCACGCGACGGGTGAAAGGGGTGGCGCCGAAACACCTCCGCGTACTGTGCGTCGAGGGTCGTGAGGTCAGCCGCCCTGGTCCGCGCGACTTCCCGGATCTGTTCGATGCGTGCGCGCGCGAACAGGAGCTTCTCCGGATCCACGTAGCCCGCCTGTATGAAGCCACGTGTCTTCTTCGCACAGCGGCAGGGGTTGGCCCGATTCACGAGCCCGCAGCGGTCGTTCATGAAGTTATACAGATCGCGGCGCGCGCGGGCGAGTCGTTGGCGGAAATTCTCACGGCTGATCTCGAGTAGCTCAGCGCCGACGGCGTCCGTCACCTCGAAGATCTCGCCGAGGATGTAGATCAAGCGTTGTTCTCGATCGAGGCAGAGCAGCATGCCCGAGGTGCACGAGAGCCGAGCTTCGTCCACGAGCAAGCGCAGATCGACGGGGACGCTACGTGGATCCGGCAGATCCAGGTCGGGCGTCCGCTCGAGCCCGTGAGCATAGCAACCGAAGCTCATCGCGCTCGGCTCGAGCCGCCCCCGCTTGATGTTGAGCACATGGTTGACGACGATCCGATAGAGCCACGTGCGAA